>Ga0126369_10004034_pt1 | contig 10707 bp, 12 predicted proteins | sample PanSoiMetaPlot_1_FD_109646 | JGI IMG/M metagenome (GOLD analysis project Ga0126369, IMG submission 109646) | Tropical forest soil microbial communities from Panama - MetaG Plot_1 | ecosystem: Environmental > Terrestrial > Soil > Tropical forest > Bulk soil | place: Panama | collected 2016-02-17
GCGGATTCCTGGTCGGCGACAAGAAGGAAAACATCACCCTGGCGGAGATCGACGACGCGTCGGTGAGCTCGGGCCATCCCGGCTACGTCGACTCATTGGCGCAGGCCCGTCGCGCCTCCAACCTGCACCGCTGAGAGCTACCGCAGTTCCGCGCCCGCGATGTAGCCGAGGTGATGCGCGATGACCCTGGAATCCTCGACGTACTTCGCCAGAAAGTGCACCCCGAGCACCCAGGCGGAAACCCAGATCGCTCCGCCGAGCGCATTGAAGAACAGGAACTTCCACCAGTTCATGCCGAGAGTGCCGGCGATGACGCCGTTCAGCTGCCGCAAGCCGGCGATGAATCGCGCAACCCCGACGGTGAGGGCGCCATAGCGCTGAAACGTCTTTTCCATGGCCGCGAAGCGAGCTTCGGTGATCCTGACGATCGCGCCGTGCTTGATGACCAGCGGGCGGCCGAGGATGCGCCCAATCATGTAGCCGAAATTGTCGCCGATGACGGCGGCGAGCCAGGCAAACAGAATGAGATATTTGAGCGAGACCTCCCCGCTTGCGGTCATGATCGACGCAATGATCAGGACGGTTTCGCCCGGCAGCGGCAGTCCAAGCGACTCGAGCCCGAGAATGATCACAACCGCGAGGACGCCGTAGTCCCTGATATAAGGCTCAACGGCGTGGAAGAGCGTCCCAAAAAGATCCACGGCAAACTCCGCACCCGCACAACCGAACGCGGAGGATCCGGGCCCCGTTGCGAGTAGACACAGTATAGTGGAATTTTTGGTGCGGCGAGTTCGTTCCGGCGATTTGGGCGAGCTTTCCCCGGTGTTGCTGACGATCAACGGCTTCGATCGGGTTTAGGAGCACAGAGGAAATCCCCGCGTATGTGATCTCCGACGTCGAAGTTCCTCGATTCCGATGGCGTCGGCACGTATCGGACACTGGCCCGAGAATCAATCAAAAATCATCGCGAAATATGGCGGACGCTACATCGTGCGGGGCGGCGCGATTGAACCGGTTGAGGGCGATTGGATGCCGAAGACAATCATCATCGTCGAATTCCCCACCATGGCGCGCGGGCGCGAATGGTACCAATCGAGCGACTACGCGGAGGCGACCAAGGTGCGGCAATACGCGCTGAAGAGGAAGCTGATCTTTGTCGAGGAGGTGACGGCGTAAAACGTCAACAACCTGCTACCCTGAGTTTGGCGCAAGCCTCACCAGAGCGTTGCGCCAATCAAAAACGTCGCCATCGACTTCAAGTTGGCCGTCCTCGACCAGGGCGTTGATGCGATTTCCGATCGCGCGTGCGCCGGGGTCAAGTCCTTCGGCGATGCAGCCTCGCAACGTCTGCTCTATGATGTCGACGGTCTTCTGCCAATGTTCGGTTGCCAGGGACAGGATGAGATTGTCGAGGTCGGTTTCGTCCATGCCTGCGGCCCTTGTTTCTTCGCTTGTCACGACATTGTGGAGCGCATGCGGCAGAATGACCGGGCATCGACCTTAACGGAGCGGGCCACGTCGATGGCACGGCATCTCGTCGATCGGTCAAGCACTCCGCGGCGTCTTTGTATCCATCCGCGCGACACATATCGATCATGCAATTCAGGCTACGATGAGCGTCCGCAAGTCGGATGTTTCCGACTTGAGGTCTCGTCTTATCAAGCGGAAGTCGGGAACACCCGACTTCCGCCGCCGTCCGGGATTCGCGGCGTAAGTTATGAAAACTTTTGCACAACCACGAATGATGCCGCTGATCTCGTTCGGCGGAAGCGGTATCTTTGCAGGTGAAGACATATCTCATTTAAACGTTCACTTCGGAATGATTGCAGCAGCCTGACCCGGACAAGCAATGTGACTTCAAGAGAGCACGGGTTGAAATCCTGATCCTGAGCTACTGCAGACCGAGACTGCCACATTTGGGGGCGTTGTCATGGCGTTCGAAAACACCGGCATCCTTATCGCGGCCATCGTTCTCGTGGCTCTATTACTGCTGCAACGCAAGGCGCCGTTCCGATTGATCGGGCGCGTGGTGCAGGCGGTGGCGAGGCCGTTTGCACGCGTTATCAGGGTTGTGACGCGCCGACTCCGCCTCATCGCCGGAGCACAGGCCAAGCCGGAACCGCAAATCGCGATTCACTCCGCCGTCGGCGTGATCGCGCGGGTGTTCGCTACCGGTACCGAAGCGGACAAAGCCATCAGCGACAACTTCGACATATCAACCGTTCACATCGCGCGGAACAAGCAATTGTTCTGCACCTGGCTGTCGCCGGTATCGATGCCTCACGTGATCTACGATGAGGCGCAGGCCGAGGCTGATTTCGAGAAGGCCAAGCAGTTCTTCGGCACGAGCATCCCGACCGACACCAATCCGCAAAATCTATACGAGGACATAGAGAGCGCCTTCACGGTGTCGATGTTCAAGGACAGCGACAAGCCGTGCTTTTACGTGCTCTCGCAGTTTCGCAAGTCGATCAATGCCAACGTCATGATCCTGTCGATTGTGTTCTCCGCCATCGTATCGCTCGTCGCGGTCGCGAATATTATGCTGTCGACATCGATCGATTTCTACGGAGCGTTCAACGTCGGCGAGAAACTGCCGGTCACATTGAGCTTGTGGGTTGTCAGCCTGCCCATCGATATCTCACGTGACTTCTTCAATCGGTTCGTCTTCGGGATCGTTACATGCTTCCTCGGGTACTGCCTGATGTGGCTGTTCTATCATACGGAATATAGCCAGTTTCAACGCTACAACGGCCAGCACCTGAAGACCTACCTCGTCGACTACCTCGCGAGACTAAACAACAACTTCCGGCAGATTCAGACCAACGCAGCGAACACGATGTTGGCAGAAGCGTCGGTTGAAGAGATGAAGCACGACGCGGTTCTGTGGATCACCAATCTGCGTTGGATGGCATTTCGCGCGTTCTACATTGAGTCCTATCTGAAGAACATCCTGTTTCAGATCCGCCGCAACAGCAGCTACTATCTGCTGTTGGTGCCGCTGCTGTTCTTTACATTGCTGCTGGCGGTCACGTCGGTGATGGGTCTTCCAGAATTCAACGTCCTCAATTTGGAGTCGGCGATCTACAAGCAAAACAGCTTCTACCTGTTCTTTGCCATGCTTCTGCTCGCGTACTACCAGTATTTGCGACGGTCGGTCTCCTTCATCTGGGAGTCCATCCAGCAGCACGACTGGTTCAAATTTCGCGAATTGGACATTCAGGACGCAATGACTAGAATTCTGGATGCGTACGTGACGCAGCTTGATCGTTGGCGTGGCGTGATGAAGTCACGAGGGTGATGAGGCAGCGCAAAGCGCTTCCAAGAGCGCATTCCGTTCCGATGGAATCGAATGCCTCTAGATTCATGCGTTGGCGCATATCCTTCTCGGAAAAACACGCAAATCGGATGTTTCCGATTTGCGCACTTTAATGAGCTGATATCGGGTAAGCCCGATATCAGTATCCACTTTTCCGGGACATGCGCTAACTCGTCGTCACCTGATACTTGATCGGCTGCCCCGCGAGAACAGCGCGGCAATTGTCGAGCACCGCCTCGATCTCGTCGACGACTCCCATGCGTGGCCCGCCGGCGACATGCGGCGTCAGGATCACGTTGGGCAGCGTCGCCAGGCGGTCCGGAACCGGCCGCGGCTCTTCCGCATGCACGTCGAGGCCGGCGCCGGCGATCACGCCTGAGGTCAGTGCCGCATGGAGCGCGTCCTCGTCCACCATGCGTCCCCGGCTGGTATTGATGAAAAACGCGCCGCGCCGCATCTGCGCAAACGTGGCCGCGCCGATGATCCCCTTGTTCTCCGGCAGATTGCTGGCGTGCATCGAGACAAAATCTGCCTCCGCGAGCAGGCGCGCCAAAGGAACATGATTCACCCCGAGGCTGCGTTCATAATCCGGCGCCAGGCGGTTGCGGTTGGCATAGACGACGCGGGCGCCGAAACCACGCGCCATGGCGGCGACGAGCGCGCCGACTTCGCCGAGCCCGATGATGCCGACGGTCGCGCCGAACAGCCCGCTGAGACCCTGCACGCCGACCCAATTGTAGGCGACCCCGTTTTCGGGGCGTACTCGGTTGGGATCGAAACGCCCTTTACGCACGGCGTCGTCGGACGCGAGCAGGTGCTTCGACAACGCGAGCATCAGCATCAGCGTGTGCTCGGCGGTGTATTGCAGTGTCTTGCGCGGCACGCACGATACGAGAATGCCCTGCGCTGCGGCTGCGTCGAGATCGATGCTCTCGGCGCGGGCGCCGATCCGCTGGATCAAGGTCAGCTTGGGATTCGCGCGCATCAAGGCGGCGTCGATGGTGCCGCGACGGAAAATCAGGATCGAGGCGTCGCTGCCGTTACGCAGATCCACGTTCGCCGTCATGGGGATCAAGGTCACGCCATCGGCTGCATGCAGCCCGCGGCCGGCGGCGAAAATGCGGGCCGGATCCGCATCCTCGGGCAGAAAGAAGTTCCGCATCCATTGTTCGCTGATCTCACCCGCTCCCGATAGCGCATAGCGCACCACGCGAAGGACGTGATCGTCATCGAGTATTGCAATTTCACTCATATCCAGTGTCTTACGCAATTCTTTGGTGTAGAAGCGGTTGTACGCGAGATGAGGGGCCCCGCGCCAGTGGTCAGCTCGTGGTGTGCATTGCCGACAACCACGCGTCGCCGACACGGGTGAGCACGTGACTTGATTTGCCCTGCCGCGTCTGTCCGTCGTTGCGGCCGCTGCCGCTCGCCGTGTAGTCGCAGGCGACTAGAACCACGCCGGCGACGGCGCGCACGTTGACAACCGCGATGCTGATGCCGGTCCAGCCTTGGTCGATGATCGATTGCAGCAGGGCGGCGATGTCTGCCCGTCCGACTGCCGTGCGAAAGCCGACGAGGACGCTGTCGTCGGTGTAGAGCGCGGAGACGGTGCCTTGCTCGTTCCAGAGCTTCTGCCAGCGCGCCACGTAGGCGGCGGCGATTTGATCGGGGCTCTCGGTCACACAGTTCTCCTCAACGCGGCGCCGACGATATGTGTGATCTAATTGCCGTCAGCGCGAGGAGAGTCAATTCATGTGAGCCATCCTATTTGTTGCCGACTTTTGGCTCTAAAGCGTGGTAGCGAGGAACCTGTGGCATTTGAAGAATGACAGCGGTCCGCAGCGCTTTTTTGGCGCATGGATTGATTGAGTTAAGACATGACGACGATGCAGAAGCTCTTTCTCCTTTTGGTCGCGATTGCACAGGTCGTGCTGTGGGATGTCGCGTCGGCAAAGATCGAGCGATCGATCGAGCGAGACTTGCCGCGAAACTATGTGGGCTATTTTCGCTGGCACGGCGACAGCGTCCGACAAAAGGTCGAGATCAGACTCGATATCGTCAGGCGGCGCGAGCAGCAATCGATCGAGGCGCTCGGATGCGGCCGCTACGACGCGGCGGGCGTGATCGCCGCTATCGGCGTGAAATTGGTGATTTCGGAACCAGGTTTGGAGGTCGAAGTCTTTGAGAGCGACCCGGCGGGGTCGCTAGGCTTCACCGTCGATGGCAGCCATGTCGGCGGCTTGTCCAGGGATCTGCGGCATCTCACCGCCGAATGGACGACCCGCGCGACCGGACAGAAAGGACAGCTCGACTTGCGCGCAGGCGGCTCGCTGCAATGTTCGGCGGCGGTCGCGAGCGAATGAGGTGACCTCTTCTTTCGTGAGCTATTGAAAGAGCGCTCCGGGCGCGCCTCAGGCACCCCCCATAACCTGGCGTACGGGCGTAGTGTATTGATATCCGGGCTGATTTGAACCATTCCGATCACGACATGATGTGATATCAAATGCCCGAATCCGAACGGCTATCACGCATTGAAGAGGAAGACGATGTCCGAACTTGAGGTCCAGGTAAAGCTCCGCCGCCTGGAGAATAACCAGATTCTGGACCGCCGGCTGGCGATTGCGGCGTTGGTGATTGCGATCGTGGTTGGTGGCCTGACCTTCTGGAACGTCCGCTCGCAGAACGCGCAAACGCGCAAGGCCGAGGCGCGGCAGGGATGGAGTGAATTCATGCTGCGTGCCGACGACGAGCAATTGTGGCGGGCGAAGAAAAACCTGCGATCGTTCCTCGAGCAGGTCAAGCGGCTGCCGGACGCGCTGCGGGAGCGCAACACGGACGCCTTTCTGCTGCGGACCACGACGAAATGCGTGTCGCTCTACGTCTACGCGACCACCGTGCCGATCACCGGTACCACCGACGACTGCCCGCCCAAGGGGGCGAAGCCGGAGGACAAGGAAAAATACTATTCCGATCTCGATATGAGTCGGCGTGTGATCAAGGAACTGCACGAGAAGCTGATGCTGCTCGACAAGGACGGCGAGATCACCGAACCCGTGTTGCGCCGGTTCGCCAACGACAGCGCGGTCGAGTTCCTCGCCAATGTCTGGCTGCCGGTGGAAAAGGGGTTGAACCACGTGGTCGAAAAGGATCCCGACGCCAGGGACAAGGACGCGCAGGCCCTGAGCGATTGGTATGCGCAGCGCGTGCGCAAGCTCAAGGAAGTGCTGCCTGGGCCCGACACGCTGCCGCAGACGTCGTATTATTGAGGGAAGATTGCGCCGCGCCTCCCTACAAGAGGGCATGCACTCGTCCCGCCCGGGCTACGGGTCCTTACCGACGCGATCGTCCTACCTCACTGGAGCCCGCCGTGAGCCGTGCGCGCGGTTGTAAGCCGCCATCCCGCGCGTATCGACCAGCATCGTGAACGCCTGTGCGTCCTCCTCGAGAATCTGGAAGCGCGCGAACGTGCCGCCGACGCGGTCGATCATGGCGCTGGTCATGAGGAAGGGCCGCGGTCCGCCACCGAGATTGCGCGACCCCGGCGCAAAATCGCCCAGCACCGCCGCAGTCACTTTGGCGGCGATGATATCCTGCGCCATGCACGCCTGCAGCTCGAGCGTCAGCCAGGCCGCGCGCGCAAGCTCGCGCGTGTAGCATTCATCGATCGCTGCGAAAGCGCCGTTCGCTCCGGATTTCAGATGGATCGCCGCGAGGTCGGCCGCGGCCTTTTCCACGTTGGCGACGCGGGCGGGCGAGAGCTGCGCGTGGGCAAGGCCGCTCATGGCGAGCGACAGGACGGTGGCGCAAACGCAAATCTTTAGGAATCGCACGATCGTGTCCCGCCGGTTCAGAGGCCCACTCAAAGGTAGGCCGCTGGTCTTTAAGGCTGGTTACTGTTCGGGCCCGTAGCGGATCAATCGCCTTCACCCAAGAGCCTGATACCGCAAACACCTTGGCCCCGGTCAAACCGAACGCACGGCGGGACTGGGTAGCGCGTAACGTTCCGCCAGCACCTTGTACAACCACTCGCGCTCGATTTCGCTTGCGCTTTTCGCCAGCTCGAGGCGCGCCGCATTGGCGTCGACGGTGAGGCGATTTCCAGAATCGGTTTCGCGCAGGCGCAGCGTTTCAAGCTGCCGGCGGTCGATTTCGACCATGGTCCGCTTGGGGAACATCGATTTCCACTGTTCCAACTGATTGCCGTAGCGATAGTAGTTCACCTGAAACGGCGGGATACCGGAATCGTACACGAGGGCGCTGCGTTTGAGCTTGAAAGACTCGGGCACTGAGGGGCGAAAAATCCGAAACAGGTAGTAAGCGGCAAAGAGTCCGCCGAGGGTCCACGCGCCGAGCCAGAACGCGACAAATCCGCTGGCGTTCCCGGTCAGCAATTGACTTGCAGCGGAACGAAACCCGAAGACCCAAGCACCCAGCCAGAACAAGATAAACAATCCGGCGCCGTAGCGCATGAGGCTGCCGCGGGTGGCGGGAATGGTGATGACGGAATCGCCGTTATCGGTGTGGACGGAGATCTGAGAGCCGGGCGGTGGCGTTGGGGTCATGGCATCTCTATCGGTTCGGTGAGACGTTCGGTTCAACCAGGCAGTTGGTCTGCTATGGCTCCTGGCGCTGGATCGCGGGCTGTCAGCTCTCTATTGGGCCGGCTCGCCGATTTTGCGGCGGCTACAGCGTGCCGTAAATCATAAATCCGGCCCAATATGCAGGATGCGCATAGTTAGGATTCTCCTTCAGCTTGCGCATGGCCGCCCGCAGTGCGAGATCGGGCGGTTCGCCGCCCTTGAGCAGCGTGATGAACTCGACCATGAGATTGCGGGTCGGATCGTCGTAGACGCTCCACAGGCTCATCACGACGGTCGAGGCACCGGCAAATTTCCACGCCTTGGCGAGACCGATGACGCCGGACTCAAACGTCTTGCCCAAGCCGGTTTGGCACGCGCTCATGACGACAATGGGATGGTACAGGCGCAGTTTTGCGATCTGGCGGGCAGTGAGCGCACCGTCGCTGAGGACGAGATAGCTACGATCGTTGGGATCGGTGTCGTTGGCGACGCCGTGAGTCGCGAGGTAGATCAGACCGCTGTCGCCCACTCCGGTCAGCACGGCACTCTTCGTGGCCGCGGCGCCGATCAGCGGCTTGAGGCCGAGCACTTGCGCGACTTGCCGCGCCTCGTCCCGGGCTCCCGGCAGCGGCCCGAACATTCCGCGCCGAACCAGCTTGTCCGGGTGAACGAGCTCGGGATCGCCGACGATCAGACCGTTTTCCAGGCCGGCTGGCCGGCCAGACATCGACAGGGGCGACAGCGAGGTAAAGCTCGGCACGACCGCGATGCTGACGAAATCGATGAGCGGCGCGCCGCCGTCGACGGGCAGCGCCGCATAGGGAATGTCGCCGAAATTGCGCGATGGCACGATCACGAGCCGCTCATAGGTGCGCGCTTGGATGGCTTCGCGAATGGACGGCGGCAGCAGGAGGCGGCTGGCTCGCGCAAGCACGACCCCAGGCGGCTCCCGAACCAGGGAGGCCGCGAAACCCGCCAGCACCAGCCTCGATTGATCCGGTGCGCGCCAGCCGCGCAGATCGTCGTTGTCAGCGAGCGATATCCTGACATCGTCGGCCAGCGTGAGGATCCCGCTTCTGTCGGGCTCATCGAGCGGGGTTTCGACTTGAACGACGCGGTCCTCACGGTCGAACAACCATGCGCACATAGATTGCGGCGGAACCCGCGTCACGGTTGGGTGGTTCGGATGCACGAAATCGATTTCGGTCGACAGCTCGTAGAACAGGACCGCGGTGCGCGGCGGCAACCTGTGGATGACTTGCGTGATCGGAAGCGGACGATAGTCGGAACTCGGCTCAGTGCCGTACCAGACATGATCGAACTTCTGCTCGAGGAAATTGTCGAAACGCTGATGCCTCTCTGCGGCTCGCTCGAGTTGGCAGTCGGCGCGCGCGGACGGAACCGCTGCGGTCGCGAATATTAGCGCGACGATCGCACACATGATGATCGAACGTGAATGCTGGCGAAAAGACATGGTTCCCCCGGTGGCCCACGCCATTTGACGAAGCGCCGAGCCGATCTTCGGGTACTTGGGACCCGTAGGCAACGACAAGAAACGGCATCAACGGCTAGGAACGCGGTCAATGCGGCAATCCGTTTGCTGATGGCAGTCGTAGGGCAGAATAGCGGAGCATGTTCCGCCGCCAATGGCGGGTTACGCCTTCGGCTAAAGCGCCTACGCGCTACGGTCGTGCCGCAAGCTCCGAAAGCGCCTGAGGCAATTGCTCAATGCCCTGAATGATCGTGCCGCCGCTGTGGCGGATGAAATACTCGACTTGCAGATTGACAGTCGCGCCTTCGTTATCAGCAGAGAGCCGGAAATCGCCGCGATAGCCGAGAATGCGTTTTCCTCGGGCGTAGGCGTATCCGATTTCCGCGGCGGTCCCACTGTCGACATCGACGCCGTCGAGTACGGCGAAAACCAGGTCACAGCTTTCGATCAGGCCTGTGTTGGCTTTGCCGATCTCAACATTCAGCTTCGCCCAGGCGTTCTTCTTGTCCTGGCCGTAAGGCATCGCGAGGACGGCGTTGATCCGCTGAGAGTCAAAAATCCAGGGATCCAGAACGGTGTGGCCAAGCTTTGCGAGAGTGTCGGCGATGCGGGCGTGAAATTGTCGTCCGGCTTCGGAAAAGCCGAGGGGGCCGGCTGTGTAGATGCGCACGGTCAGAGCCTCCCAAGTCGAAGTCAGAGCCTAGCCCTGAAGGTTTATCACGGGATTCCGCTGTGGGCGTTGGTTATGCCTTCGGCCAATCACTTGGGCATCGATAAATCTCACGGCGGGCGCGCAGGCCATGATGCTGCCAATCTCGACGTCGATAGGCTTCGCGAAGGCCGAGACGATGGCCGCGCCACCGAGCTGAGGCAAGCGCCGCCAAGGTTGCTGGAATCCTGATGGAATTGTGCCGGCGACGTCGTTGGCGGCGTCAGTGGGAGCATGGACATGGCGAATACGCAAAGACCCTTCGCGTGGTACGAGCTGCTGACGACCGACACCGCAGCGGCCAAGGCCTTCTACAGCAGGGTCATGGGCTGGGGCACGCAGGCGAGCCCGAACGCCGATAAGGATTATACGCTGTTCGCGCTCGGCGCGACGCCGGTGGCCGGACTGATGGATCAGCCGGAGGAGGCGCGGGCGATGGGCGCACCGCCGAGCTGGCTCGGCTATGTCGACGTTGATGACGTGGACGCGACAACCGATCAGGCGAAGCGGCTTGGCGGCAGCGTGTACGTGCCACCGACGGATATTCCGAGCGTCGGCCGCTTCTCCGTTCTCGCCGATCCGCAGGGCGCGACGTTTGCGCTGCTCA
>Ga0126369_10004035_pt1 | contig 10707 bp, 12 predicted proteins | sample PanSoiMetaPlot_1_FD_109646 | JGI IMG/M metagenome (GOLD analysis project Ga0126369, IMG submission 109646) | Tropical forest soil microbial communities from Panama - MetaG Plot_1 | ecosystem: Environmental > Terrestrial > Soil > Tropical forest > Bulk soil | place: Panama | collected 2016-02-17
AGGTCGGTCATGACAGGTGCCGTTCCCTTGTAAGGAATGATGGTCATGTCGACGCCGGCTTCAGCCTTGAACAGCTCAGCACAAAGATAGCTGCCCGTGCCGATCGCCGATGTGCCCAAGTTGATCGTGCCCGGTTCCTTTTTGGCCAGCGCGATCAGTTCGGACAGAGACTTCGGCGGGAACGTCGGATTGGCCATCAGCGCGACCGGCATGGACGCGATCAACCCGACAGCCTGGAAATCCTTGCGCGGCTCATAGCCGGCGTTCGCGTACAGCGACGGATTGATCGAGATGGTGCCGGTGTGACCGAGCAGCAGCGTGTAGCCATCCGGCGCCGCCTTGGCGACCGCACGCGTCCCGATATTGCCCCCTCCCCCACCACGATTGTCGACGATGACCTGCTGCCCAAGCGCCTCGGAAAGCTTGTCAGCGACGATCCGCGCCATCGCGTCGACGCCGCCGCCCGGCGGATAAGGCACGATCAGCGTGATCGGGCGCGTGGGGTAGTCCTCGGCCCGCGCTGGCGCGCTTACGCCGAGCACGGCAGCAAGAAGCATCGCCAAGGCCGTTCGCCGCCGCATTCCCACCCCCCCGCATGACACGCAACCGCCGGCCACGATGGGGGCCGGCGGTTTTGTGATAGCTCAGTTTTCAGCCAATGACGATGCGCGCTGAGAGCGCAATGCAGCGAGGCGAAGAGTCCTTCGCTGTAGGCAGCAGTGATTGAACGTCGTCTAGTGGATGCTGCTGGTGGCCGTGCTCAACCGCGCGATCTCGTCCTTCACTTGCAACTTGCGGCGCTTCAATTCGGCGATCTGGAGGTCATCGATCGACGGATGTTGCAGCGCCTCGGCGATCTCTGAATCGAGCGCCTGGTGCCGCCTCACGAGTTCCGCAAGGTGCGCTTGAATGGACATGTGGGAGATCTCCTTCGTCAGATTTGGGCCTGACCGCCGAAGTGTGACACGAAGAATATGGCAAGTCGACGAGACTTCGATTGTGCAGCGCAACAAATTGCTAAAGGGCTGTATCTTGATACCGTTTTGGCTTGCAGACCGCATCTGCGAAACGTGATATTTTTCCTGGGCTGAAATGGATCAGTGGATATACCGATCCGCAGTCCGGAAAAGCGCGCCAATCATGGCGTTAATGCACACGCGCCGATAAGTCTACGCAATCTGCGCATGCTCGATAGCTTTCTGCAAAACCGGTTTTCCGCCTTTTGCTGAAAGCCAATAGTTGTCGATGCTGCGGCGCCGCCAAGGCAGGAGGCGCGAGCGTCACCCAAGGCAGGCACAGCGGCCGCGATGACCAAGGAAGAAGAAACGGAGCTCCGGTCGCAACTTGCGCGCCTGAGACAGGAACATCGTGATCTCGACGCCGCGATCGAGGCCCTGCAAGGATCTCCCGGATCCGATTTGCTTCAGGTTCAGCGACTGAAGAAGCGTAAGCTGCAATTGCGCGATCGCATCAACGCGATCGAGGACCAATTGACCCCCGACATCATCGCGTGATTTGCCTCTCCCTTGGGAAATCCGGTTAACGCCGTCGCGACAATCCGTGCCGCCTCGTCTTGCCACTGCAAAGCCGATTCCTATAATCCGCGCCTTCTTTTCGCGGACCTGAGAAACAGGGTCCTAGTTTGGCGCATGTCCTCATCAGAAACTGGTATCCACTTTCCGGGACACGCGTGAGGGGCACCAATGGCGGCAAAGCCGGTTGCGATCATCATGGGCAGCCAGTCCGACTGGGCGACCATGAAGCATGCCGCCGACACGTTGGACGCGCTCGGCTTGGGATACGAGGCGAAAATCGTCTCGGCACACCGCACTCCCGATCGGCTCTACGCCTTTGCCAAAGGCGCAAAAGCCGCCGGGTTCAAGGTCATCATCGCCGGTGCAGGCGGGGCCGCGCATCTTCCGGGAATGGCGGCGTCGCTCACAGCGCTTCCTGTATTCGGCGTGCCGATCGAGTCGAAGGCAGTGTCGGGTCTCGACTCGCTTTATTCGATCGTCCAGATGCCACCTGGTGTTCCCGTTGGCACGCTCGCCATCGGCAAAGCGGGCGCCATCAACGCTGCGCTGTTGGCAGCAAGCGTGCTCGCGCTCGGCGACCCGACCCTCGACGAACGGCTCGAAGCCTGGCGCAAGCGCCAGACCGACGCGGTCGCGGACACGCCGTCCGAAGAGGGCGATCCGTGAGCGCCGTGCGTGCGCCACTCGAACCCGATGCGACCATCGGCATACTCGGCGGCGGCCAACTCGGTCGCATGCTCGCGCTCGCAGCCGCGCGGCTTGGCTTCAAATGCCACATCTTCTGCCCGGAACCCTTGTCGCCCGCCTTCGACGTCGCGCGCCGGGTGACTGAGGCCGACTACGCCGACAAGGAAGCGCTCGATCGTTTCGCCGATGATGTCGATGTCATCACTTACGAATTCGAGAACGTGCCGGCGGAGACCGCCGCCTTCCTCGCCGCCCGAAAGGCAGTGCTCCCGGATCCGCGAGTGTTGGCGACAACGCAGGATCGCCTGGTCGAGAAGAATTTCGTTTCGTCGCTTGGCATCGCCACCGCTCATTTCGCCGACGCCGCTTCGCCGCAAGATATTGCCCGCGCGCTCACCACCATCGGGACGCCGGCAGTGCTCAAGACCCGACGATTTGGCTATGACGGCAAAGGGCAGCTTTCGATCCGCGCCGGCACCGACCCTGAGGCTGCTTGGCGCGAGGTGGGCATGCAACCGTCAATCGTGGAAGCCTTCGTTCCCTTCGAGCGCGAGATCTCGGTGGTGGCCGCGCGCGGTCCGGACGGCCGCATCGAGAGCTTCGACGTGACCGAAAACGAGCACCGCGACCATATCTTGAAGATCTCGCGCGTGCCGGCGGCGATCAACGCCGCGGTCGACGCGGAGGCGCACGGCATCGCCGCGCGCATTGCCGACGCGTTCGGCTACGTCGGCGTGCTGGCGGTCGAGATGTTCGTCGTCGCCGACGGGTCAGACCACCAGGTGCTCGTCAATGAAATCGCGCCGCGCGTGCACAATTCCGGGCACTGGACGCTCGATGGCGCATCGGTATCGCAATTCGAGCAGCACATTCGCGCGGTGGCGGGCTGGCCGCTGGCGACACCTGTGCGCCACGGCCGGGTCGAGATGACGAACCTGATCGGAGCCGAGGTCGAGGACTATCACAAATGGCTCGCCGAGCCCGGCGTTGCGGTGCACCTTTACGGCAAGACCGGTGTGCGTCCCGGCCGGAAAATGGGCCACATCACACGCGTCTTCCTCGAAAAACAGATGTCGTAACGAATGCCCGCCTTGCAAAGCTCGTGATGCGTGGCGGCCCAAGCGCCGCTGATTTGAAGTTCCTGCGGCTTCCTGGACTTTTCCGAGCGGTTCTGCTAAAGCCCCGCGCAGCATGCGGAGCCCGCGCGGACCGCGTTAGCGGTCGGCTGCGAAAGCTCCGGCAATCCTGATAGGAAATCGAGAGGAACTTAGGCGTGCAGGTTCTCGTTCGCGACAACAATGTCGATCAGGCTCTCAAGGCGCTGAAGAAGAAGATGCAGCGCGAGGGCATTTTCCGCGAGATGAAGCTCCGCGGTCACTACGAGAAGCCATCAGAAAAGAAGGCGAGAGAAAAGGCGGAGGCCATCCGTCGTGCCCGCAAGCTGGCCCGCAAGCGCGCTCAGCGCGAGGGTCTCATTCCCGGCAAGCCGAAGATTCTGACGCGCACTGGCGCGCCCACCCGGGGCGGCCCCGGTCGTGGCGGTCCAGGCCGCAATGGCGCTGCCCCGAGCCACGGTCATCGCTGACTTAGCCACTTTTTCCAGCCTGAGCGCGCGGATGGGTGAAGCGCCCGTCTGCGCTTGCCGTATTCTTTAAACCCTGCACTATCTTTAACAAAACGTTTAGGATTTCCGAGCGGTCAGTCCCGATTCGCAGGGGGTGGCGACGAGGATCCATGTCCGGCCAGCCGTGGGGGATCGAACAGATTGCGCGTTCCAGCCGGCCTCGCGCCCGCGTGAGGTTCGCGCCTTGCGCCCTGCTCCTCGCGACGGCGGCTGGCTGCTCGACCGTCGTATCGAACATCGGAACAACGCAGGATGCGGTCTACGCGGCGTCCCCGACGAACATCGCTTCGCTTACCGATGTCGTGCAGCACAATCCGAACGACCCGCAGGCCTATAACATGCGCGGATCCGTGCTGGGTGAGGGTGGACGCGCACAGGAAGCGCTTGCCGATTTCAACAAAGCCATCAGCCTCGATCCGAACTTCGCCCAGGCCTACGCCAATCGCGCGCTCATCTATCGCCAGACCGGCAGACTGGATCTCGCCGCCGCCGACTACAACAAGGCGCTCTCGATCGAGGCCAACTACGCACCTGCCTATCTCGGTCGCGGTGTCGTCTATCGCCAGAAGGGCCAGTTCATTTTGGCGCTGCAGGACTTCAATAAGGCGATCCAGATCCGGCCCGACAACGCCCAGGCGTACTTCAACCGCGGCCTGCTCTATCAAAGCCAGCGGCAGCATCAATTCGCGATTGACGATTTCTCCACCGCGATCGGCTTATCGCAGCAACAGGCCGAACCTTTTGTCGCGCGCGGCCTGAGCTACATGGCGATCAACGACTTCAAGGCGGCGGCAGGCGACCTCGACGATGCCGTCCAGCTGGAGCCGCAGAACGCCAAGGCGTGGGTCAGCCGCGGGCTTGCCTATGAGCGTTTGGGTCAGAAAGAAAAAGCCGCGGGATCGTATGCCAAGGCGCTCAACATCAAGCAGGACAACGAGCAGGCCAAGCAGGGCTTCACCCGCGTCGGCGGCAAATACGGCCAGACCTACCAGGCGTTTGATTGAGTCCCGTCGTCAGCGCGGGGGGTCGGCGAGGAATTTGAGCACGGCCGCGACGACGCCGTAGTTCTCGAGATCCTCGTGACGGCCCTGCGGGAAGCGTACGAATTGCTTCGGCTCGGGAGCCATGGCGAACAATCGTTCCCCGATCGAGATGGGGATCGCCTGATCGCGCTCGCCGTGCAGGAAGAGAATGGGCGCCTTTACACCCTGGATGCGTTTGTCCGAATGAAACTGGTCCTGCATCAACAGGCGCACCGGCACGAACGGATAATACATCGCCGCGACATCCGCAGTCGACGTGTACGGCGCCTCGAGCACGAGCTTGCTGATCGGGCGCGTAGCGGCGAGCGCAACGGCAACGCCGCTGCCCAGGGAAAATCCCCAGAGCACGATGCGATCGGGCGCGTAGCGCGCGGCGGCAAAATCGTACGCCGCTATCGCGTCGCGATGCAGCCCGTCTTCGGTGGGATGTCCGGTCGATCCGGCATAGCCGCGAAATGAGAGAGCCAACAGTCCAACGCCGGAAGCGGTGATCTTGCGGAAACGACCGGCCAAGCCCGCGAGAAAATCGCCGTTGCCATGGAAATACAGCACGACGGGTTGTCCCGCTTTAGGCGGCACGTGCCAGGCGATGAGCTTTTCGCCGTCGCTGGTATCGAGAACAATCTCCTCAGCTTGCGGCAGGCCGGCGTCCGCCGGCGCCGTCCGTCGCGTGGTCGGGAAATACATCAAGGAGCGCTGGCCGAAATAAAGTCCGGCGACGATGCCGACGTAGACGAGCAGTACGGCGACGACGATCCATTTCAATGCTGTCACAGCCCAACGGCGGCGCACCGACGGCCTCCGGCGATCACGCCATCGCCTTCACGATCTGCTCGGTCATTTTCTTGGCGTCGCCGAACAGCATCATCGTGTTGTCGCGATAAAACAGCGTATTGTCGATGCCGGCATAACCCGACGACAGCGAGCGCTTTGAGAACATCACGGTGCCGGCCTTCCAGACCTCGAGCACGGGCATCCCGAAAATTGGCGACTTCGGATCCTCCTTGGCCGCCGGATTGGTCACGTCATTGGCGCCGATGACGAAGGCGACGTCGGCCTGCGCGAACTCGGAATTGATGTCCTCGAGCTCGAAGACCTCGTCATAGGGTACGTTGGCCTCGGCCAGCAACACGTTCATGTGACCCGGCATGCGGCCCGCGACCGGATGGATCGCGTACCGGACTTCGACCCCCTCGTGCTTGAGCTTGTCCGCCATCTCCCGCAGCGCGTGTTGCGCCTGGCTGACGGCCATGCCGTAGCCGGGCACGATGATCACTTTTCCCGCATTCTTCAGCATGAAAGCGGCGTCGTCAGCGGAGCCTTGCTTCACCGGTTTCTGCTCGGCGCCCGATGCGGGTCCCGCGACCTCACCACCAAACCCGCCGAGGATCACCGATATGAAGCTGCGATTCATCCCCTTGCACATGATGTAGGAGAGGATGGCACCGGAGGAGCCGACCAACGCCCCGGTGATGATGAGCGCCGAGTTTCCGAGGGTGAATCCGATGCCTGCCGCCGCCCATCCGGAGTAGGAGTTCAACATCGAGATCACGACCGGCATGTCGGCGCCGCCGATCGGAATGATGATCAGGATTCCGATCAGGAACGAGACCAAGGTGACGCCCCAGAACATGATGCGGCTCTCGGTCTGCACGAACATCACGACGAGATAGATGAGGCCGACGACCAGCGCGATGTTGATGACGTGACGCAGCGGCAGCATGATCGGGGCGCCACTCATCCGCCCGTCGAGCTTCAGGAACGCGATCACCGAGCCGGTGAATGTGACGGCGCCAATGGCGACGCCGAGCGACATTTCGACCAGGCTCGCCCTGTGGATGTCGCCGACAGTGCCGATGTCGAAAGCGCTCGGAGCGTAGAGCGCGCCGGCCGCAACGAGGACGGCGGCCATGCCGACGAGGGAGTGGAAGGCGGCGACCAGTTGCGGCATCGCCGTCATCGGCACGCGGCGAGCAATCACACTGCCGGCGCCGCCGCCGAGCGCGACACCGAGACCGACCAGGATCCATGCTCCGAGCCCGACCGGCGGGTGCGCCGCGAGTGTGGTGGCGACCGCGATCGCCATACCCGCCATGCCGCACAGATTGCCACGCCGGCTCGTTTCCGGGCTCGACAGCCCGCGCAACGCCAGGATGAAAAGCACGCCGGCAACGAGATAGAGTACCGCGGCGAGATTGGCGGACATTCGCGGCTCCTCACTTCTTCTTTTTGTACATGCCAAGCATGCGTTGAGTGACGAGGAAGCCGCCGAAGATGTTCACCGAGGCGAAGACCAGCGCGATCAGGCCGAAGCCGCGCGCCCAGATTGGTCCGGCGTCATTGCGCACCAGCTCCACGCCAACCGCCAACAGCGCGCCGACGACGATCACCGAAGAAATGGCATTCGTTACCGACATCAACGGTGTATGCAGTGCCGGCGTGACCGACCATACGACGTAATAGCCGACGAACACCGCCAGCACGAAGATCGACAGGCGAAAGACGAAGGGATCTACGGCATTCGCAAGATGGTCCATGTCGCCTCTCCTTCCCGTCGCGCTCGCGAGCGCTCAGGCAGCACTTTTCGGCTTGAAATTCGGATGAACCACGACGCCGTCGCGGGTCAGCGCGGTCGCTTTCACGATCTCATCGTCCCAATTGACCGCGAGCGCCTGCGTCTTCTTGTCGATGAGGATCTCGAGGAAGGCCAAGAGGTTCTTGGCATAGAGGCTCGACGCAGTCGCCGCCAGCCGGCCAGGCACATTGAGGTAGCCAACTATCTTGACGCCGTCGACCTCGACCACGCGTCCGGGCTCCGCAAGCTCGCAATTGCCGCCGCGCTCGACGGCAAGGTCGACGATCACAGAGCCGGGCTTCATCGACCGTGCCATGGCTGCGGAGATGAGCCGTGGCGCCGGGCGACCGGGAATAAGCGCCGTGGTGATGACGATGTCCTGTTTCTTGATATGGTCGGCAACCAGGGCGGCCTGCTTCGCCCGGTACTCCTTCGACATCTCCTTGGCATAGCCGCCAGCGGTTTCCGCCTGCTTGAACTCGTCATCTTCCACGGCGATGAACTTGGCGCCCAGGCTCTCGACCTGCTCCTTTGCCGCGGGCCGCACGTCGGTTGCGGTGACGATCGCGCCGAGTCGGCGCGCGGTGGCGATCGCCTGCAGGCCGGCAACACCGGCGCCCATGACGAACGCCTTTGTCGCCGGCACGGTGCCGGCGGCCGTCATCATCATGGGCAGCGCGCGGCCGAACTCGGCGGCCGCATCGATCACGGCGCGGTAGCCGGCGAGGTTCGCCTGGCTGGACAAGACGTCCATGACCTGCGCACGCGTGATCCGCGGCATCAATTCCATGGCAAAGGCAACAATTCCGCTTTTCGCCATGGCCGCGAGCGCCGCCTCGTTGCCGAAGGGGTCCATAATGGCGACCACGAGAGCACCCTTCTTGAAGCGTGCGAGCTCGCCTTCGCCAGGGCGACGAACCTTGAGAACCACGTCGGCGTCCTTCACCGCGTCGGGCGTGACGGTTGCGCCCGCGGCCGAAAAATCCGCATCGAGGATGCCCGATTTGACGCCCGCGCCGGGCTCGACGGCGACATCGACGCCAAGTCCTTTCATCTTTTTCACGGTGTCCGGCGTGGCAGCGACCCGCGGCTCGTCGGCCTCCACTTCACGCGCTATGACTATGCGCATTCGCGTCTTCTCCACCGGATTTCAACAGATCCGCGATGACTGGGACTAGTGCCGCCGATTTGAAAACGCCGTCTATCACGCGGAGGTGGCGAGAAGGGCCAATAAGCCTACGACGAGCGCGGCGACGCCAGGAAGGTTCGAGCTGTTGGCAAGACCGTACATCGCCGCAAGCAGCGCAATGATGAAAATGCCGAGGGCAACCAGCCAGTGGCCGGCGATCGTCCAGATGCATAACACCACGAGAATATTGACCACAAAAAGGGTGCCCACGACGGCCGCACGTACGAAGGCCTCGTAGGTATGCTCGTGTTCGGGATAGTCGTTGCCGGTTGCGGTCGCGTATTCGACCTCGCCGTGGTCAGCCATCGCGAAATCTCCAGTTTTCCCGGATTGCCCAATTCTGTGGGGGCTTAGCGCAATTATGGCAAGAGGGCAACGGAGGGGATCTGATACCAGCGGTGGGCTTCTCGTCGTCCGATTCTAACTTTCCCATCCCCTTGCGCAGGCTCGTTTGCGAAATCTTAGAATCGAAGGACTGCCAGCAAAATCATAGTGCTAGTGCTTTTCGGACTTCGACGAAGTGGGAAGCGAATGTCAAATCCGCTCCACTAGCCCGGCGTACCGTTCTCGGTGACATGCCTTAGACGGAGGTCGTAGTCTCGCCGAGGCCCGCCTTGACCAACGCTGCCTGCTGCCGCTCGGCGACCTTGGCGAGAGAGAACTGCTCGATCGCCTCATTGAACAATGCGTAATAGTTCAGCTGCGCGGCAAGGTGCAGGAATACGCCTCCGAGACCAATGGCGGCGCGGTCCATGAACACGAATTCGCGCGGGACCTTGACCGGCCCCTTCTCGCGCAGCGCCCGATGCACCTTGAAGGCTTCGCGCCGGCCGTATTCCGAAGGCTTCACGCCGTCGGCAATGGTGCGCACGCGATCATCGAGCAGCGGAGCGTAGATGAAGCGCGCCCAGATGTTGAGAATGTCGATGATCTCGCGACTGAGACCGACAAAGCCCCAGGTCTCGTAAGCGTGCACGACGAGGTCGTCATCCCCCTTGAGCAGCCCGGTATAGAGATCGACGACGCCGCCGACGAATTTCGGCGCGAAAATGCGAACACAGCCGTAATCGAGCAGATTGATTCCGCGCGGCCCGCGCTGATCTCCGTCGCCGTCTTCGAAGACGGTATAGTTGCCGAGATGGGGATCGCCGTGGATGACACCGAAGCGGCTGAACGGAAACCACCACGCCTTGAACATGGCGACAGCCAGCCGGTTGCGCGCGGCAAGATCGTCGTCCTTGTAGGTTAGCAGCTTCTTGCCGTCGAGCCAGTCGAGCGTGAGCAGCCGCCGCGTCGATAGATCCGGCCACACACCGGGAACACGGACCTCCGGCACGTTCGCCAGCATGATCCTGTACAGCGCAACGTGCTTGGCCTCGCGCTCGTAATCGAGCTCCTCGCGCACCCGCGCGCCGATCTCCTTGTAGACCTCGGTGGTATCGATCGCGGGATCCATGCGGCGATGGATCGCGAACAGCCATTCCAATTGCCGCAGGTCGGCTTCGACTGCCGACTGCATGTCAGGATATTGGAGCTTGCAGGCGAGGGGCGAGCCATCATGGGCGACAGCCCGATGGACTTGACCGAGAGACGCGGCCGCGGCCGGATGATGCTCGAAGCTCGCAAACCGCCGCTTCCAATCGGCGCCGAGCTCGGCATTCATGCGGCGCTTGACGAAAGCCCACCCCATCGGAGGCGCGTCGCTCTGCAGCTTGGTCAATTCGCTGGCATATTCCGGCGGCAGCAGGTCCGGAATGGTCGCCATCAACTGGGCGACCTTCATGATCGGACCCTTGAGGCCACCAAGGGCAGCGGCCAAGGCCGCCGCGTTGCCGTCGGCGCTGCCGTTGTTGTTTCCGAACAGCCGGGTTGCCGCAATCTTCGCCGCCACCCCGCCCACATTGGCGCCGACGCGGGCGTAGCGCGCAGCACGCGCAGAAAAGCGATTGGCCTCAGTGTCGCGGCGGTCGCTCGCCATCAGTGCCTCACTTCACCATCCCGCTTGCACGACTCCGCTCACGCTCCGCGCATTCCCTCACTTAGCACGATCGAGC
>Ga0126369_10004036_pt1 | contig 10707 bp, 10 predicted proteins | sample PanSoiMetaPlot_1_FD_109646 | JGI IMG/M metagenome (GOLD analysis project Ga0126369, IMG submission 109646) | Tropical forest soil microbial communities from Panama - MetaG Plot_1 | ecosystem: Environmental > Terrestrial > Soil > Tropical forest > Bulk soil | place: Panama | collected 2016-02-17
CGACCGTGTCGTCGGGCAACCACGTCTTGAGCTGCTTGAAGCTCTTTTCGCCGGCCAGCACTTCCTTCCACGCGACGCGGCGCTTGCCACCGTAGGCTCTTTGGACAGCGGCGTCGAACACGCGCACGCTCGCGCGCCAGATGTCGGGGCCGGTGCCGTCGCCTTCGATGAACGGGATGATCGGATCGTCGGGCACGACGAGCTGCCCGCCTTTTCGTGCGATGGGTGTGCTCATGTTGTTTAGGTCAGGTCACCTGTCGATGAAAAAAGATTTCCGCGAATGCTGTGGAAAACTCTGTGGAAAACGACCCGCGTTTACACCAAAGTCACGCGGAGTATCGAATGATTTAGCGGTTTGCACCACATCAGGGCGCGGCCAAAACGCACGGATTATACTTACAGAAGCGTCCGCCAGATGAAAATCGTTGTCGCCGACGATCTTCCCCTCTCCTCGATCGAGCTCCTTCGTTCCGAACCAGGCTGGGTGGTAGACGCGCGGTCGGGGCGCACCGCCGACACGCTCGCCGCCGATCTTGCCGACGCCGACGCGCTACTTGTGCGGAGCGCCACCAAAGTCGACGCGCGTCTCCTCGACGCCGCGCCTCGCCTGCGCATCGTCGCGCGCGCGGGGACGGGCGTCGACAACGTCGACGTAGCCGCCGCCAGCAGCCGCGGCATCCTCGTCGTCAACGCGCCCGGGGCCAACAGCATCAGCGTCGCCGAGCACGCGTGCGCCCTGATGCTCGGTCTTGCCCGTTCCGTGCCGGCCGCCGATCGAGCCATGAAGGACGGACGGTGGGACAAGAAGCGCTTTCTCGGCACCGAGCTGCGCGGCAAGACGCTCGGCATCGCCGGCCTGGGGCGTATCGGTCAGGAGGTCGCGCTGCGGGCGCGCGCCTTCGGCATGCGCGTCGTCGCCCACGATCCGTATATCTCGAAGGATATCGCCGCCGGCCTCGGCGTCGAGCTGATGACGCTCGACGACGTCTGCGGGGTCGCCGACTACCTGACGCTTCACCTGCCGTCGACGCCGGAAACCCGGCGGATCTTCGACGACGATCGCTTCGCGAAGTGCCGGCCGGGTCTCCGGCTCGTCAACACCGCCCGGGGCGAGCTGATTGACGAGGCGGCGCTGCGGCGCGCGATAGAAAAGGGGATCGTCGCGGCGGCGGCGCTGGACGTCTTCGAAACGGAACCGCCGGCCGACTGGACGCTCGCCAAGCTGCCACAGGTGATCGCGACGCCGCACATTGCGGCGTCGACGGAAGAGGCCCAGGAGCTGGTGGGCATCGAAACGGCGGCCACCGTGCGCGACTTCCTGCGCGACGGCATGGTCCGCAACGCCGTCAACTTCCCGTCGATCCATCCCGACGAACTCCAGCGCCTGCAGCCGTGGATTCGGTTGTCCGATCAACTCGGCGGCCTGGCGTCACAAATGGGAGCGGCGCGCATCGAGGCGCTTGGGGTGCGGTACTACGGGGCGCTCGTCGAGAGCCGGGGCGTCGATGTGCTCGCCGCGAGCGCGGCCGCGGGCGTCCTGCGTCCCATCCTGTCGAGTGGTGTATCAATCGTGAACGCTCGCGCCGCTGCGCGCGCCCGCGGCATCGACATCGTCGAGTCGCGAAGCTCGCGGCCGCGGCATTTCACGAGCCTTGTATCAATCAAGCTACAAACCGACGCGGGCGAGCGCTGGGTCGAAGGCACAGTGTTCGAGCCGAACAGCCCTCGGCTCGTCTCGGTCCGCGGCGTCGACGTCGAGGCGCCGCTCGGCGGGACGATGCTGATCATCGCGAACGACGATCAGCCGGGCGTGATCGGCGAGGTGGGCACGATTCTTGGGCGGCACGGCGTGAACATCGCCAACTTCGCGCTGGGCCGCAACGAGTCGGGCGCCATTGGAGTCGTGAACCTCGACGAAGATGAGGCCGCACGGCCCAGACTGGATGCCGCGCTGGAAGAGCTGCGCAAAATCCCAGCTGTGCGCGAGGCCTTTGTCGTGCGCCTCGGCAATTAAGAATTTGGAATGTGGAATTTGGAATGCGTGTCGCACTGATCGCGTTGACGGCGGCGTACTTCAGTCTTCTAGTCGTACCGCGATGGGCGCCGGCTGTTCAAATGGCGCCGCCATACCTGCTGTTCTGGCTCTCGCTTCCTGTAGTTCTCATTGTTCTCGTTGGATTGGCTGTTATCGGAGGAATCGGATGGGCAATAACGCGAGACGACGCAAGGCAGCAGCATCGTGCGCTCACGCTCGCTGCGGTGCTGGGCTTGGCATTGTTTTGCGCCGCGCTCGGGCTACGCGTCGCGGCAAGCGATGGACTGCCGGCAGGCTCGCGGAAGTTAGCGTTTGATCGAACAGCATGGCTTGAGCGGACTGCCACATACGTTTATCCGGGATATGACATTACGCCTCGTCAGAAAATGCTAGGTGACGTCGTCGAGACGGTGCTGCCGGGGCGGTCACGACAAGAGATCGAGCAGTTGCTAGGGCCTTCGCTCGATTGGCCGGCCTACAAGAACACCGGTCGCGATCTGACCTATCTGTTAGGTCCGCAGCGAAGGGTTCTTTCGCTGAAATATGAATGGTTGCTTATCTGGCTTGATCGAAACGGGCGTTTCCGGCGCTTCGAAGTCGCTGTGAAGTAACGGTACGCATTCCAAATTCCAAATTCCACATTCCTAATTGCGCCGCACGGCGACATAAAGCGCGCCAGGGTGCACGCGCGCTCGGAGTCGAGTGCCGCCCTGAATGGGCTCGCCGTCGACGTGATACGTGAGCGGCTGGTCGGCTTCAATTGTCACCTCGCGGATGCGTGCGGTGCGGCAGCCGGCGATTCGCTTCGCAGTACCAGTGAACAGGTGCGGCACCGAGAAGATCGTTCTGAGCCGCGAGCGTTCCTCGACAATCACCAGATCCAGCTCGCCGTCGTCCACGCGCGCGCCCGGCGCGATGACGGCGCCGTTGCCGAACTGCGCGGAGTTGGCGATGGTGACGAGCACGGCGCGCGCCTCCATCGTCTTGCCGCCGCTCGTGATGCGATACGTCAGCGGCGCATAGGTGCGGAGTGCCCGCAGGGTGATGCCGGCATACCCGAGAAACCCGCGACGCGTGGACGAGGCGAACTGCGACGCTTTGTACGCATCGAACCCGATGCCCGCGATGATGACGAATTAGCGCCCCTAGATCTCGCGGACGTCCATCAGCGGGTGCTCCGACGCCCGCGCGTCGGCGATGCCCCGTTCGGCACGCCGCGCGACGCCCAGCTCGCGCGCCAGGCCGTTTCCCGACCCGGCCGGCACGATCCCCAGCGGCACCTCGCCGAACACGAGGGCCGAGGCGACCTCGTTGATCGTCCCGTCGCCGCCCCACGCCAGCACGAGGCGGGCGCCGCGCTGCACGGCGCCCGCGGCGAGCTCGCGCGCGTGTCCGACGCGCTCGGTGACGAGAATCTCCGGCCGATCGCCGTGCGCGTCGACGACGGCGAGCGCGAGCTGCGCCTTCGCCCGCGCTGCGCCGGGACCCGCGCCTCCGGAGATGGGATTGATGATGACCGCGACGGACACCGGATCAACTCTCAACTGTCAATGGTCAACTCACAGCTTGGTCGCTGGTTAGTGACAGCTGACCCGCAACCAGCAACAGCTGACCCGCAACCAGCAAGATGCCACTCACAGCCCGGCTGCTGATAGTTGAAAGTTGAAAGTTGACAGTTGTTCAGCGAAGCGCAAGTCGTCTGGGTGTGTTCGTGGCGAGGTCGATGAGCTCGACGACGTCGGCGGAGATCTTGGCGACGCGGTAGCGGGGCGAGACGTTCTCCCCTTCCTTGACCATGAACAGCTGCCCCTCGCCGGAGATGATTGCGGTGCGCACCGGCGCGCCGTCGGGACCGTCGTCCTCGGCGATGCCGGCCAGCTTCAGCGACGGCTGCGCGACGGCCGGCTGCTCGACGATCGCCGGCTGCTCGCGCTGGCGCTCCAGCTGCCGCGGCGGCATCACGGGCGTTGCGGGGGCGGAGTTGAAGGCGAACAGGTTGCGGGCCGGCTGATGCGGCGTCGCGTCGGGACGCAGCCGCTCGTGCAGCCGCGCGATCTCGCTCGCGAGCTGCTCGCCGCGCGCTTCGATCGGCGCGTGCGGCGTGACGATCGGCGCCGGCGTCGAGCGGTTCGACGTCGCCGCGCCGGCAAGCCACGCGGCGAGAGCGCCGCCGACGGCCGCGATCGTCGCCGTTCGCTTCAAGTTCATGTGACGCTCTCCTCGATCGTAGCACGCGCGTCGATGCGGTTGTGCTATTATTCGTCGTGCACCCTCGATCGACTGCCTCGAGAGTCGATTCGGTTTCCCTGCTGAGCATCGTCGCCGTCATCCCCGCCCGATACGCTTCGTCACGGCTTCCCGGAAAGGCACTCGCTGACATCGACGGCCGTCCGATGATCGAGCACGTCTATCGGCGCGTCGCCGCGTCGAAAACACTGTCGGACGTCATCGTCGCGACCGACGACTTGCGCATCGCGACCCGCGTCAACGAGTTCGGCGGCAAGGTGCGGCTCACGAAAGCGACGCACGAGACGGGCACCGATCGGCTCGCGGAGGTCGCCGCCTCCCTCGACTGCGACATCGTCGTCAACGTGCAGGGCGACGAGCCGCTGATCGATCCGCGCGCCGTGGACGAGCTCGTCGCGCCGTTCGCGAGCGACCCGTCGCTGCAGATGACCACGCTGTTCCGCCGCATCCACGAATCGGCGGAGCTCAACAATCCCAACATCACGAAGGTCGTCCTCGATCGCGGCGGGTTCGCAATCTACTTCTCGCGCGCGCCGATTCCCTACGTCCGCGACCCGAGGGGCGGCTGGCCCCCGCTCTACCGGCATATCGGGCTGTACGCCTACCGCCGCAGCGCGCTGATGGTGCTGGCGTCGCTCGAGCCGACGCCGCTGGAGCGCGCCGAAGCGCTGGAGCAGCTGCGCGCGCTGGAGCACGGCATTCGCATCAAGGCGGTCGAGACCAATCACGAATCGTTCGAAGTGAACACGCCCGAGGACCTGGAACAGGTGCGGCGGCTCATGGCCACCACTACGCCAAGCTGAGGCCTATGACAACAACGGATGCGCGGACCCCGAAGTACATCTTCATCACCGGCGGCGTGGTCTCTTCGCTCGGCAAGGGGCTGGCGGCGGCCAGCATCGGCTGTCTCCTCGAAGGTCACGGATACAAGGTGACGCTGCAGAAGTTCGATCCGTACATCAACGTCGATCCGGGCACGATGAGCCCGTACCAGCACGGCGAGGTGTTCGTCACCGACGACGGCGGCGAAACGGATCTCGATCTGGGCCACTACGAGCGCTTCACGAACACCATCACGACGAAGAACTCGAACTGGACGACGGGCAAGATCTATCAGAGCGTGATCCAGAAGGAGCGCCGCGGCGACTACCTGGGACGCACCGTGCAGGTCATTCCGCACATCACCAACGAGATCAAGGACGCCATCCGCTCCGTGTCGAAGGGCGTCGACATCGTCCTCGTCGAAATCGGCGGCACGGTGGGCGACATCGAGAGCCTGCCCTTCCTCGAAGCGATCCGGCAGTTCCGGCAGGACGTCGGCCGCGACAACTCGCTCTACGTGCACCTCACGCTCGTGCCGTTCATCGGCGCGGCTGGCGAGCTGAAGACCAAGCCGACGCAGCACAGCGTCCGCGATCTGCGATCGATCGGCATCCAGCCCGACATCCTGCTCTGCCGCACCGATCGCTACCTCGATCCGGAGATCAAGCGGAAGATCGCGCTCTTCTGCGACGTGGACGAAGAGGCGGTGATCACGGCGAAGGACGTCTCGACGATCTACGAGGTGCCGGTCGTGCTCGCGGCCGAAGGGCTCGATTCCATCGTGCTGCGCTATCTGCACCTGCCGCAGACCGAGCGCCACATGCAGCCGTGGGAGGAGCTCGTCAACCGCATCAAGAACCCGAAGGACGACATCACGATCCACGTCGTCGGCAAGTACGTCGGCTACGAGGATTCGTACAAGAGCCTCAACGAGGCGCTCTATCACGGCGGCTTCCCGCACGGCGTGAAAGTGAACATCAAGTGGATCGAAGCGGAAGCGCTCGAGGAAGCGAACGGCCGATCGCTCGTCGACGGCGCGGACGGCATCCTCGTGCCCGGCGGCTTCGGCGACCGGGGCACGCGCGGGATGATGATCGCGGCGCAGGTGGCGCGCGAGCGCCAGATTCCCTACTTCGGCATCTGCTACGGCTTCCAGTGGGCGACGGTCGAATACGCGCGCAACGTCGCGGGGCTCGCCGACGCCGATTCGACCGAGTGCAATCCCGACGCGGGCGCGAAGGTGATCTACAAGCTGCGCGATCTGCTCGGCATCGACGATCTGGGCGGCACGATGCGGCTGGGCAGCTACGCGTGCGAGCTCGCGCCCGGATCGCTGGCTCAGCGCGTGTACGGCGCGACGCTCGTCCACGAGCGGCATCGCCACCGCTACGAGTTCAACTGCCTCTACGAAAAGACGCTCACCGAACGCGGCCTCCGGATCTCGGGCCGCTCGCCGGACGGCAAGTTCGTCGAGATTGCGGAGCTGCCCGGCCATCCGTGGTATCTGGCGGTCCAGTTCCATCCCGAGTTCAAGTCGAAGCCGACGCGGCCGCATCCGCTCTTCGCGGCGTTCGTCGAGGCTGCACATCACCACAAGACGGGCACGGTGACGCCGCGCGCAACCGCCGAGTCGGTCGCTTGATACAATTGGCGGCGTGAACCCGGTCAAGCTGACCGCCATCACGATGGACACGCCGCCGCTGTCCATCGGAGCCGGCCAGCCGTTCGTCCTCATCGCAGGTCCGTGCGTCATCGAGAGCGAGCAGCACACGCTCGATCTCGCCGGCCGCCTGGTCGCGATCGCGCGCCGCGCCGGCGTGCCGCTGGTGTTCAAGGCGTCGTACGACAAGGCGAACCGCACCTCATTTCGATCGTTCCGGGGACCGGGGCTCGACGAAGGGCTGCGGATTCTCGAGAAAGTCAAGAAGGACCATCGCCATCAGCTTCCGGTTCTCACAGATATTCACGAGCCGTCTCACGCCGAAGCGGCCGCCGCCGCAGGCGTCGACATCCTGCAGATTCCGGCGTTTCTCTCGCGCCAGACCGACCTCATCGTCGCCGCCGCGAAAACGAAGCGAATCGTGAACATCAAGAAGGCCCAGTTCATGGCGCCCGACGATGTGAAGCACGCGGTCGAGAAGGCGGCCGAGGCCGGCAACCCGAAGGTGCTCGTGACCGAGCGCGGCACCAGCTTCGGGTATCACAATCTCGTCGTCGACATGCGCGCGTTCCCGATGATGCGCAACGAAGGGTTGATCGTCGTCTTCGACGTGACGCACAGCCTGCAACTGCCCGGCGCCGGCAACGGCGTCACCGCCGGCCTCGCCGAGTACATCGAGCCGCTCGCCGCGGCGGGCGTGGCCGCGGGAGTCGACGGCGTGTTTCTCGAGGTGCACGAGGAGCCGAGCCGCGCGAAGAGCGACGCGCAGAACGCGCTCAGGCTCGACCTCCTGGAGCCGCTGCTGCATCGGCTCAAAGCGATCGACGCCATCGCCAAGCGCATCGAGGCGCCGCTGCATGGCTGACCGCCTGGACTCGAAGGCGCGCGACCCGCTCCGGGGCGCGCCGGGCACGCTCGAGGGTCGCGCGCTGGCGCGGAAGGTGCTCGAAACCGAGGCGGCGGCGATCCGCTCGCTCGTCGATCGGCTCGACGAGCGCTTCGACTGCGCGGTCAATCTGCTGCGCCAGTGCCGCGGCCGGGTGATCCTGACCGGCATGGGCAAGTCGGGCATCATCTGCCGCAAGATCGCCGCGACGCTGACCAGCACCGGGACGGCCGCCTTCTTCATGCACCCCGCCGAGGCGCGCCACGGCGACCTCGGCGTCGTCCAGAGCGACGACGTCGTCGTCGCACTGTCGTACAGCGGCGAGACGGACGAGCTCGTCCTGCTGCTCGAGACGATCCGACGGCTCGGCGCGAAGCTCATCGCCATCACCGGGAACGCGACGTCGACGCTGGCGCAGGCGGCCGACGTCGCGCTCGACTGCAGCGTCGCCGAGGAAGCGTGCCCGCTGAACCTCGTGCCGACGGCGAGCACGACGGCGGCGCTCGCCATCGGCGACGCGCTCGCGATGACGCTGCTCGTCGAGAAGGGCTTCCAGCACGAGGATTTCGCGAGCCTCCATCCGGGCGGCAAGCTGGGCAAGCGGCTCATGCGGGTGGAAGCGCTGATGCACGCGGGCGTGCACTGCCCGCTCGTCCGCGGCGACACGCGCATGCGCGACGTCATCTACGAGATGTCGAGCAAGGGGCTCGGCATGACGTGCGTGATCGACAAAGACGAGGAGACGCTGCTCGGGATCATCACCGACGGCGATCTGCGCCGGCGGATGGAGCGCGGAGGCGAGATCCTCGACCTGCGCGCGTTCGAGGTCATGACGCGGCAGCCGGTCACCGTGGGCTGCGCGACGCTGGCGGCCGAGGCGCTCAACCTCATGGAGCGGCGGAAGATCACGTCGCTCGTCGTGACCGACGGCGAGCCGAAGCGCGTCGCCGGCGTGCTGCACATCCACGACCTGTGGCGCATGGAAAAGCTCTGGTGACCAACCCGCGAGCCGCGAAGATCAGGCTGGTGCTGTTCGACGTCGACGGCGTGCTGACCGACGGCAAGATCCTAATGCACGCCGACGGCACCGAGAGCAAGGTGTTCGACATCAAGGACGGATCGGCGATGGTGTGGGCGCTGCGGCTCGGGCTGCAGGTGGGCTTCCTGTCGGCGCGACAGTCGGCCGCGACGGCGCAGCGCGCGGCGCAGCTCGGCATCACGCTGGTACATCAGGGCGTCGCCAGCAAGCTCGACACCTACGATCAGATTGCCGACAGCCTGATGCTGGACGACGAGCAGGTGGCGTACATGGGGGACGACATCCTCGACCTGCCGGTCCTGTCGCGGGTCGGCCTGGCGGCGGCGCCCGCGGACGCGGCGCACGACGTGCGTACGCGCGTGCACTGGGTGAGCCACGCGAAGGGCGGCGACGGCGCGGCGCGCGAGCTGATCGAGCTGATTCTCCGGTCGCAGGACAAGTGGGACTCGATCGTGGCGAGCTACGTCGCCGACGTGCAGGATCAGCGGGCATGAGCTCGTACGCGCCGCTGCTCGCCGCCCTCGTCGCCCTCCTCGCCGGACTGACCATCGGCAAGGCGTGGGAGCGCTACAAGCTGCGAGACGGCAAGTGGATCGATCGCCGGCGCGCGCGCGAGTCGCCGCACTACATCCTCGGCCTCAACTTCCTCGTCGCGAACCAGATCGATCTCGCGATCGAAGAGCTGAGCCGCGCGGCCAGCCTCGACGGCGACGCGCTCGAGGTGCACATGATCCTCGGCAACCTGTACCGGGAGAAGGGACAGGTCGGCAAGGCCATCACAGTGCATCAGAACCTGCTGCAGCGGCCGAAGCTGAGCAAGCTGGAGCACGCGTACGTGCTGCTCTGCCTCGGGCTCGATTATAAGCGGGGCGGTTTCGTCGACCGGGCGCACGAGGCGTTCGACGAGGTCCTGCGGCTCGACCCGCAGAACGAATACGCGCTGCTGAACCTGCAGAAACTGCACGAGGAACAGCACCAGTGGACCGAGGCGTACGACACGCGCCGCCGGCTGTCGAAGCTCGCCGACATCGAATCGCGGCCCCAGAGCCAGGCGATTCTCGCGTTTCTCGAAAACGAGATCGGGCTCGAGCACATGAGGCGGAAGGAACACGCCGACGCCGTGCGCCGCTTCGAGGCGGCGATTGACCTGGATGCGCGGGCGGTGCCCGCGTACCTGAACCTCGGCGACGTGCGCGTCGCGGAAGGCAACGAGCGCGAGGCAGCAGCCGTCTGGGAGCGCATGATCGACGTCGCGCCGGACCGCGCGTACCTCGCGTTCGATCGTCTGGAGGCGCTCGCGATCCGCACGGGCAACCCGGACCGCTTCACGCGGCTGTGCCACCGCCTGATCGAGGAGACCCCCCAGGACTGGCGCGCGCGGCTCGCGCTGTCACGCCACCTGGCGGGCAGCGGACGTCCGCGCGAGGCGCTCGACCTGTTGTTCGCGGCGCTCGTCCAGAACCCGCATGCGCTCGGCATCCATCAGGCGATCTGGCGGGCGCTCGGCCAGCTCCACCATCCGGAGTCGCTCGTCGATCGGTACCGCGAGCTCACCGAGCACGCGGTCTTCTATCTCGACCCGCACGTCTGCCTGCGCTGCCGCTACCGCAGCACCGAGCCCCTCTGGCAGTGCCCGCACTGCCACGACTGGAATACCTTCGTCGAAGAACGCATCGCCCCTGCGCAGGATCCGACGGAAGTCGAAGTCTAGAAAAGAAGAAACCACGAAGACACTAAAGGTCACGAAGGAACACGAAGATTTTTCGTGGTTCCTTCTTTTCTTGCTACGGCTATCGAATATCCAGCTTTGCGAGATTGCTGGCGAGCAGCGCGTCCTTCGTCGCGCCGGCGCGCGCGTTGTTGAAGTGCGCGGCATTCTCGGGCGCTCTGGAGAGCAATCCGAGCGCGAACTCGATGGTTGCGTCGCCAGGTTTCAACCACAGACTCTTCTGGATCATGGCGCGGCCTTCGTCCGCATGCGTCAGGCCAGCGAGCGTCTTTTCTCGTCCCGCTAAATC
>Ga0126369_10004039_pt1 | contig 10704 bp, 12 predicted proteins | sample PanSoiMetaPlot_1_FD_109646 | JGI IMG/M metagenome (GOLD analysis project Ga0126369, IMG submission 109646) | Tropical forest soil microbial communities from Panama - MetaG Plot_1 | ecosystem: Environmental > Terrestrial > Soil > Tropical forest > Bulk soil | place: Panama | collected 2016-02-17
ACGTCGTGAGCGCAAAGCCGTGTGTGCTGGAGTTCGGGATGGGCGTCGACGTGCACGGCCGTGACGCGACCAAGGCGGCCTGTCGCGCCGTGTCGGACGCGATCCGGCACTCGAGCCTTCCGCTCTTCCAGGAGGTCCGCGAGCGCGGCGGCCGCATGCTGGTCGACGTGACCGTCGGCGTGCCCGACCCCGATTCGGTCAAGCTCGACGTCGTCCGCAAGGAGCTTCCGCACGGCGAGGTGACCGTTCGCGCCGTCAACGGCGGGCTCCGCTCTCCGACCTCGGACACGTTGATCGCGTGCGCCGCCATCACGGTGAGCGTCGAGTACTCCGGGGACGCCGCGCGATGAGCGTCACGAAGACCGGCACGGGGCTCAAGCGGCTTCAGCATCTGGTGCTCTGGGTCTCGAACGTCGAGCGCAGCGTGCGCTTCTACTGCGAGGTGGTCGGTTTCGAGGTCCAGCGGCGCTATCCCAACGCCGCCTTCCTGAAGATTCCCGGCACGCCGGACGACCACAACCTCGGGCTGTTCGAGCAGGCAGGCGTGGCGCGCCCGGACGAGCGCGTCGCGCGGATGTATCACGCGGCCTGGGAGGTCGACGAGCTCACCGATCTGGCGCGGGCGCGACAACGGCTGATCGACGCCGGGGCGCTGGTCGGCTCGTCGAATCACGGCGTGAGTCTCTCGCTCTACGCGAAGGATCCGGACGGGCTCGAGTTCGAGATGTTCTGGACGGTGCCCGGCGGAGTCTCCGCACGCACGAAAGAGCTCGACCTCGAGGGCGAGCTCGCCCAGCGCGGCCTGCCGATACCGTGAAGTGTCCGCCGGGGCGCCGTCATCGACGCCCCGGCGGTGATGCGACGAAGAGCTACAGCGAGCGCAAGAAGTTCAGCAGATCCTGCTGTTCGCCGTCGCTGAGACCGTTGTAGTTATCGATGACCTTGTTGGCCTCGGACGGACCGAACTGTGAGTTGCCACTGCTGTGGTGCGCCTTGATGGCGACCTCGAGATCGCTCGTGCGGCCGTCGTGCAGGAAGAAGATACGCTGGCCGAGGCCCCACAGCGGTGCCGTGCGGAACTCGTCGCCGCGCGCTGCGCCCTGCAGGATGTTGTCGGCGAGGCCGGGACCCATCGCGTGCAGCGAGAGGTCCGAGTAGAGGTTTGCCGTCTTGTTCGCCAGCGAGGCGACGCCGGCCTTCGGGTTGGTCTGCAGCGACGGCGTATGGCAGAGCGCGCAGCCGATGTTCGAGAAGGTGTTGCGGCCGCGGTTGATCGAGAACGACGAGGCGCCGTTGAAGAACTGCACCGGCGTGGGCGGCGCCAGGAAGCGCTGGAAGTTCGCGAAATTATCGATGGCGCTGATCTGAGTGACCCGCTGAACCGCGTCGTTGGGTACGCCCGCGAACTGACAGCTTGCCGTCTCGTCACGCTCGATCGGAAATGCCTGGTTGGTGATCCCCATCTCGACGTTGTAGGCCTCGCCGGAGAACACCAGCAGCGACGGGTTCTGCGCCTTCCAGCCGAACCGTGCGATGCGTCCGTCGTTGCCGTTCCGGTTGGACCGGCCGCTGATGCCGAAGTTGCTCTTGGTAAAGGAGTTCGCGGCCAGGTTGGCGGTGAGCGTGGTGTCGGTAATGCTCTCGATCAGGCCTGCGCCGAAGGTCGGCGTCGGGATCCGAAAGATGATGTTGCGGTTGCGGACCTGGGTCTCGAAATCCTCTTGCCGGATGTTGCAGCCCGCCGCATCCGGATGCCCGCTGATCACGAAGAGCGCGTGGACGCCGCCGTCGCGCGAGCCGTCGGCGTTGAACTGGAAGCGCGCCTCGCGAACGGGGCCGTTTTTCGTGATGAACGACGGGATGGTGTTGTTGACGAATCCGAGATCGGCCGGATTGTTCACGCGGAAAAGGGGATTCACCCCCGGGCTCGTGCCTCCGACCGCGGGCTGCGCATGACAGCCCGCACAGCTCACGAAGTTGAAGCGCGGCCCGACGCCATCGCCGACGTCCTCTTCAGAGGAGAAGTCCGCCAAGCCGTCGGTGAACATCTTCTGCTGGTCGGCAGTCAAACCTCCCAGCATCCCGCCGGCGCCGTCCGCTCCTCCCCGCACGCCGGGATCCTGCGCGCCTCGGAACTGCGCCGTCAGGCTCTGGGACAGTCCCAGGAACAGCATGATCGTGAACGCCGCCACCACCCGCCCTCTTGCTCTGCTCATTTTTGCTCCTTGCGCAAAATGCACGGCTCGCACGGTTGAACGAGCGGACAGCACGGGCGCAAGGGCAATGCCACCGCGATCGGTTGCGGGAAGAGCTCGAAAACAAACGCGTATCCGGAAAAATCGTTCCGCGGGACGGGATCGTGATTCTCAGACCTGCGAAGAGGCGGGCTCTGATTTCTCACGCACGCGAACGAGACCCAGTCTTAGGTCCGAGATGACAAAGCAAGCTGCTATTGTGTTAGAGTCGCGCCCGAGCGGGGCTCCGCAAAAGGCGCAAAACTGCGGCGGCTCCCTCGCCGAGCGGAGCGTGTCCGCCAGCGACCGGCGGTACTCGCAGCATCAGGGCTGCGATCAGCTACACCAAAGGTGATCCCAGCTATGACCGCGTCGATCCTCGTGGTTGACGACGAGCCGGCGATCCAGGACATCCTGACCTGGGCCCTCTCCGCCGAGGGATACCGAGTGACCACGGCCGGGAGCGGCGAGGAGGCGCTCGCTCGGGTCGAGCAAGAGGACTTCGACGTCATCGTCACCGACATCGTCATGCCGGGCCTCGACGGTCTCGAAGTGCTCGAGCGCTCCCGCGTGCTCAACCCCCGCGCGGCGGTCATCGTCATGACTGCCTACGCGGCGCTCGACACGGCGATCGCGGCCCTCCGCCGTGGGGCCAGCGACTACCTCGAGAAGCCCTTCTCGGTCGACCTCCTCAAGGAGCGCGTACAGCGGCTTTTGCAATATCGAGAAACGCTCTGGAAGGACCGCCTGGTTCAGCGCGCGGTGCAACCTCGGCCGGCCAGCTCGCTAGTCGGCGAGAGCGACGCCATCCGGGCGCTCCACGAGCAGATCACCCTGGCCGCCCGCACCCCGAGCAATGTGCTCATCACCGGCGAGAGCGGGGTCGGCAAGGAGCTGGTCGCCCGCTCCGTGCACGCCGAGGGCGCGCGTCATGACGCGGCCTTCGTGGCGATCAACTGCGGCGCGATTCCCGAAGCCCTGCTCGAGAGCCAGCTCTTCGGCCACGTGCGCGGCGCGTTCACGACCGCGGTGCAGGCCAACCAGGGCCTCTTCGTGGCGGCGAGTCAGGGCACCCTGTTCCTGGACGAGATCGGCGAGATGCCGCTGCCGCTCCAGGTCAAGCTATTGCGGGTGATCGAGGACAAGTGCGTCCTGCCGGTCGGCGGGACCAAGCCGATCCCGGTCGACACCCGCATCATCGCGAGCACGAACCGGGATCTCGAGCGCGAGGTAGAGGCCGGGCGCTTCCGCGAAGATCTGTTCTATCGGCTGAACGTCGTCCACCTGGTCGTGCCGCCGCTGCGCGAGCGCCGAGGCGACATTCCGATCCTGGTCGATCATCTCGTTCATCGCCTCAACGCCAAGCTCGGCACCCACTGCCTCGGCGTCGAGCGCGACGCGCTCTGGTCGCTGATCGGCCGGCCCTGGAAGGGCAACGTGCGCGAGCTCGAGAACATCCTGGAGCGCGCCATCGTGCTCGGCGGAAACGATCTGATCACGCTGCGCGACCTGTCCGTCGAGCCGGCGACGGCCCAGAACGCGGTCCCTCAGGATTTGCGCGGCGCGGTCCGCCGCTTCGAGCGTCAGCATCTGGCGGAAGTCCTGGCGGCCACCCAGTCCGACAAGCGAAAGGCGGCCCGCGTGCTCGGCATCAGTCTGGCTTCGCTCTACCGCAAGCTGCGCGGCGAGAGCGACGAGACCGGACCGGCTTTTTCGAAGTAGGCGCGGAGCGGCGGTCGCTAGAGCGCGGCCGCGGTCTTCAAGCGCGCCAGCTCGGCCGCCCCGAAGTCGTCGAGGCTCAGTCCGAAGGCGGTCTCGAAGTTTCCGCGGCGGCCACTCGAGCGCTTGAACGCGGCGAAGTACGCGCGCATCGCGTCGAGCCCGCGACGCTCGATCAAATCATCGGCGATGAGAAACGCCACCTGATAGACCGGCAGTGATCCCTCGCGCAGGTGCCACGCGGTGAAGCCCTTGGGCGTTCCGTGAACCTCCAGATCGAGCCCTCGCTGGAGCAGGGTCGTCTGCGAGCGCAGGCCGGCCATCGCGGTCTGACGACGGCGCTCGAGCGTGTCGAGGCCCAGCCGCTCCAAGGTCGCGAACGCGACCCACTCCGCCATGCCTTCGGCAAGCCACTGCTCGCCGCGCCCTTCGCCGCCGGCCAGCTCGATCTGTGAGACGTGCGTGAGCTCGTGGGCGATCAGGCGCAGCCGTTCGCGCTGCGTTCGGTCGGCGGGCTGATCGTTGAAGAGGACTTGCCCGCGCGCGCCGACGCCGATCGCGAAGCCGCTCAGCTCCGAGGCCTGCACCGGTGAGACCCGCGCGTCCCGCATCAATCCCTGCTCGAAGGCGCGCCGCCCCTCGTACACGTGCACCATGACCCGATGGGGGAAAGGGAGCCCGAAGCGCTTCGCCATGATCGCCGCGATCCCGCGCACGGCCTCGTCTGTGGTGCGAAGCGCTCGCGCGTCGGTCGGTGCCGTCAGGGCCAGGGGATCGAGCCAGAGCGGGACGGCCACTCGGCCGTCGCTGCCGCCCGCGAGCACCGCGGCGGCGCAAACGACGGCCGCCGTGACAGCGGCTCGACTCAGCGTGAGCTGTACGATCCCCTCCGAGCGAGACGGTCGAGGGAGTCGAGCGGAGCCGAGGGCTACCGCGTTCCCTACGTCGAGGGATTGTGACACAAGCGCGGTGATCTGAGAAGCGGGACGGAGTGACGGAGGGGGTCGAGCGGAGCCTCGCGACGGGTCGCGCCGCGAGGCTCCGAGGGACTACGTAATTCGACTACCGGCCGGGCATCGAGGGCGAGCTCTTCGGCGCCTCGCTACCAGGAGCCGGGCTCGTGCTGCTCGGCGGAGTCGCCCGACCAGTATCCGGCGAGGTCGGCGGCGACGCCGAGGGGGTCCGATCGCGATTCGGGTTCTCGCCGACGCGATTCGAATCGCATGCGGCGGTGAGTCCGGTGAGCAGAACCAACGCACACAGTCCGGTCAAAAGCGTTCTCATTTCTGTGATCCTCCGGGGAACAGGGCGTCCCTATCCCTTGATTTCGATCGACCTGGCGATCTTCTGGCCTGCCTTCGCTTCGTACTCGGCGCTGATCTGCGCGCCTGGCTTCAGCTGATCCTTCGTGACGTTCATCGAGCTCGGAATCGAGATCTCGGTCCCGTCCTCGAGCGTCACCATGTTGCCGCGAACCGACTTGATCGTGCCTTCCACCTTCTGGCCCATCGTGTCGGACTTCTTCTCCATCCGTGGCTGGGTCGGATCGGTCTTCATCTGGGCCATCGCCCCGGTGAGCCCGATCGATACCGTCAACAGCATCGCGACCACGACTGCCAGCACTCGAATCATGGAGACCTCCTTCGCGGGCGTCACGCACCTCGTCAGCAAGGCCAGTGCCACCGAGACGATCGGAAGATGAAGAATCGCTCGACTGCGCCCCGTGTAGCCGTTACACGATCGCGCCAAAAAAATCGGCAACCCCATCGCCGCCGATCCGTTCATTCCTGCATCGAGCGCGCGAACGCGAGCGCCGTGCACGCCGGTCGCGTGTAGAACTTACGGCGCGAGGCGTGTAGAAGTTGCCGTCATTCATTCCCCTCGTCTCCGCTCAGGGAGACACCGTCGCGTAAGTCCCCGGCCAATCGCGCGTACATCCGTGGCACGGACTTAGCACCCCCGCAGCCTGGAGGTGAAAATATGAAGACGATCGAGACGGCGCGTGTAGCTCTCGTCACCTCTGCGCTCGCGGCGTGGCCGGCCAAGGCGGCCTGGGCCCAAACTGTGGTCGGACCACCGGCGTCTAGCAGCGCGTCGGGCGCAGGGTCTCAGTCGGGTGGAGTGACGACGGCCGTTGTGGTCGCCTCGCTGGTCGCCGTCGTGGTGGTGATCGGCGTGCTCATCAAGCTGCTGGACCTCAAGCGCAAGCGCGACAGTGAGGCCGTGGTGGTGCAGGCGCGCATCTCCGATGCCGTGCTGCGTGATCCGAGGCTATTCAGCCTCCCGATCACGCCGACTGCACACGTGCCGCTGTGGACGGGCCGGCCGGTGACGGTCGAGGTTGCGGGGCAGGTGCCCTCCGACGATCTTCGAGACGCGGCGCTCGGTCTGATCGAGCGCGAGGCCTCGCAGCTGGGCCCCGACGTGCGCGTCGAGTCCCGGATCGGCGTGGTACCCACCATGGCGCGGCGCACGGCCTGATGCTCGGGCGATCCCCTTCGGAATCGACGTGGCAGCCGCCCCTCGCCGGCCTCGAGGGGGTCGCCAACTGCCGCTGTGCCGGCGCCACCATCGCGCATTTCGGCTGCATCGAGTGCGGCGGCCCGTGCTGTGCGGGCTGCGCCATCACCGTCGAATCGGTTGCGTACTGCCGCGGCTGCGCCGCGGCGCTGCTCGACGCGGCCGTGATTCTGAAGTCAGGCTCGTTCGAGCTCTACTGATAGCCGGCGTCGAGACGACCATGATCGCGGCATCCCGGGCGTGGCTCGACGCGGAGAGGGGCAGATTGGTCCGATGCGATCCCTTTGGAGCGTGGCGGTGATCGGCGGGTCCAGCGACGGCGATCTCGGTCCTCAGCACCGAGCCGACCCGGCCGCCAAGGCCGTGCGCGACCGAACGCCGGCGGGCGACGGCAAGACGGAGCAGCCGCCATTCATGCGCGAAGCGCAGCGCGCGCTTCGGGACCTCGGCTATCATCCCGGCCCGATCGACGGGATGTTCGGTCCCCGGACGCGCGCGGCCCTCGAGAAATACCAGCTCGCCGAAAAGCTGCCGGTGACCGGTCAGCTCGACGCGGAGACCATGCAGCGGCTGGACGTCTACCGGCGCTTGTTCCGCCCGGCCCGCGAGCTATAAGCCGTCGCCGACCGCTGTCCGCGCTCACCCTGCCTGGTGCCGTGGAGCCCGGTGCCGTACAATGCTCGTACCGTTCCAGGAACCTCACGGAGGGCACCATGGCCAACGACGCTGCGCCCGTTTCGCCTCAAGCTTTGCCGCCTCGCGGCATCAATCACATGGTCCTCAACGTTCGAGATCTCGACGTCTCGCACAAGTTCTGGACCGAGATCATCGGCTTTCGGTGCGTCGCCGAGCTCAAGCCGATTCCCGGGCGGCAGCGGCCGAAGATGCGCTTCTACAGCGGGGTCGACGCCAAGGGCGACCTGACTCATCACGATCTGGCGCTGGCGGAGGTCCCGCAGAGCAACGGCGGTGCGCCCGAGCCCTGGAGCCTGATGCCGGGGCGCGTGGGATTGAACCACGTCGCGATCGCGTGGCCGGACCGCGAGTCCTGGCTCAAGCAGCTGGCCTTCCTGCAGAGCAAAGGCGTGCCCTTCCTTCGGCGAGTCAACCACGGCATGACGCACAGCGTGTACATCGCGGATCCCGACGGCCACGGGATCGAGGTGCTCTACGAGCTCCCGCGCGATGTGTGGGAAGGCGACATCGACGGCGCGCAGAACTACGCCGAGATGCTACCGACGGAAGGAACGGAGGCGCTCGTCGACCGCACGGAGAACCCCGTGTTCGCCGGGCAGGGACACCAGACGGCTCGCGCCTGATCTACGCCGCGGGCCAGGCGAGCCACTCGCAGAGCCCGCGGCCCATGATCCACTCCTTGTCGTCGGCCGAGAGCCACGGTAGCTCTTCGGTGAAGAGCGTGACCGCCTGACGCCACGGGCAGGGAAGCCGCGTCCAGTCCGTTCCCCAGAACATCCGGCGCGGCCCGAACGCGTCGTACACGCGCCTTGCGTGCGCGTGTACGTCGCGGAATGGATAGGGCTCGACGGAGTAGCACGGCAGCGCGGAGGCCTTCACCGCGACGTTCGGTCGTCGCGCCAGGCCGCAGAGCTCCGGCAAACCCGCGAATGCCTGCTCGCCCTTCGTCCCGCTTCGCATGGCCATGTGGTCGATGACGAGCTTGAGCCCGGGGTGGCGCTCGGCGATGCGATCGACGGCGGCCAGCTGTCCCGACACCGACATCATCATCGGGATGCCCGCGCGCTCGGCGGCCGGCCAGAGCCAGTCGGCGGTGCCGTCGGTCAGCCACGGCTTTTGCTCTGCCGTGTTGAACGTGAAGCGCATGCCGAGCATCCCCGGCTGGCGTTTCCACTGTTCCACGCGCGATCGGCTCTCGCGCTGTTCCAGCGGGAACCGGCCCATCACGGCGAAGCGATCGGGATGGAGCCGTGCGGCCTCGAGCGCCACGTCGTTGCGCTCACCTTCCCACGACGGCGGCACGATGACGGCGCGGTCGACCCCCGCTTCCTTCATGCCCGCGAGCGCCATGTCCTTGTCGACCGGGTAGGGCTTCTGCGCCCGCTGCGCGCCGCCCGGCGGCCACGGGCGGTCCGGCCGGTCGGCCGCCCACAGATGAATCTGGGCGTCCACGATCAGCATGCGGCTCGCCGTTCAGGCTTTGCGCGCGAGCGGCCCCCGCAAGAGCTGACCGGGCAGGGCGCCGGTGTGCTTGCCGTCACGCAGCAGGACCTCGCCGTTGACGACCGTCGCCGCGATGCCGCGCGTGCGCTGCACGAGCCGGCGCGCGCCGGATGGCAGATCGTCGACGACCTCCGGCATCTCCGCCGCGATCGTGCCTGGATCGAACACGGCGAGGTCGGCCGCCATGCCTTCGCGCACGAGCCCGCGATCGGCGAAGCCCCAGAGCGTCGCCGGCACCAGGGTGAGCATCCGCACCGCTTGCTCGAGGGTGAAGGCCTGCTTGCGGCGTACCCAGTGATAGAGCAGGTGCGTCTGGAGCGACGAATCCATGAGCTGCGAGACGTGCGCGCCCGAGTCCGAGAACGTGACGACAGCGCGTGGGTGGCGCATCAACTCGAGGGCGTAGTCCTGATTCTCGTTGGCGACGGGCTGCAGGAAGAAGAGATCGAGGTTCTTCGCCAGCGCCAGCTCTATGATCGTCTCGACGGGATGCTGGCCGCGCTCGCGCGCCACTTCCGCCACCGTGCGATGTGGGCCCTCCACCGAGTCGAAGACGAGCAGCCAGTCGTAGTCCTCCGGCGGCTTCGCCTCGGTCCCGAGCGGGCGTCCGGTGTCCTTCGCGCCCGACGCCTCCACGAGCCGCCGGCGCTGCTCCGGGTCGTGCAGGCGGCGCCGCTGCTCGGCGAGTGGCAGCGCCCGTAGCTCCTTCCACACCGGCAGGCGATCGAACGGCATCTGCGTCTTGAACGAGAGGAGCGCGCTCAGCGAGCGGCTGTGTACCTGCGCGAACATCCGCCCGCCCGCCGCGGCCGTCTCGTCGAGCAGGGCCAGATACTTCCGCCACACGTCGGGCACGCCGCGGCGGCTGAAGACACCGAACGTGACCGGGCGGCCGGTCTCGACCGCGAGATCGCGCAGCCGCGTATGATAGTCGCGAAGTCCTGGATCTTCAGGCGCGCGGTCGACGCCCTCGCCGGCGATCTCGAACAGACCCGCGTTGAGCTCGCCCATCACGCCGACCAGCCGGCGCACCTCGTCCCACGTCGCCACGCGGCTGGCGACCGGCTGGCCGCTCAGGGTTTCGTGCGCCGGCGACCGCGACGTCGTGAAGCCCAGGGCGCCGGCGCGGATCGCGTCGCGCACCTGGCGTTCCATCGCCGTGAGATCGTCTTCGCTCGCCGGCTTCTCGAACGCCCGCTCGCCCATGACAAACGTTCGCACCGCCGAGTGACCGACGTAGCCGCCGTAGTTGATTCCCTTGGGCAGGCTCTCGAGCACGTCGAGGAATTCGGGATAGGTCGTCCAGCGCCACTTGATGCCGGCCTCCATCGCGGCTGGCGGGATATCCTCGGCGCGCTGAAGGTTGCGGACGACGAGGTGCTTGTTCTCCTCGGCGCAGGGCGCCAGGGTGAAACCGCAATTGCCCATCACGACGCTGGTGATGCCATGCCAGCACGATGAGGTCCCGAGCGGATCCCAGAAGATCTGCGCGTCCATGTGGGTATGGCCGTCGATGAAGCCGGGAGTGACCACATGGCCCTCGGCGTCGATCACCTCGCGCGCCTGCTCGCGGATCCGCCCGATCGTGGTGATACGGCCGTGTCGCACGCCGACGTCGGCGCGATAGCGCGGCAGTCCCGATCCGTCGATCACCGTGCCGTTCTTGATCACCAGGTCGTACGACATGCTCAGCTCTCCCGATCTCGATGAGCGGTCAGAGACACGGCTCGAGTTGTACTCCCATTTCGGATCTATAGACTCGCCTCAGCGGAGGCACCGCTGCGGCTCGTACTACCGTTTCGAATTCATAGACTCGCCTCGGCGGAGGCACCGCCTCGGCTCGTACTACCGTTTCGAATTTATAGACTCGCCTCGGCGGAGGCACCGCCTCGGCTCGTACCACCGTTTCGAATTCATAGACTCGCCTCGGCGGAGGCACCGCTTCGGCTCGTACTACCGTTTCGAATTTATAGACTCGCCTCAGCGGAGGCACCGCTTCGGCTCGTACTACCGTTGCCCCTGCGCGCGGTCG
>Ga0126369_10004040_pt1 | contig 10703 bp, 10 predicted proteins | sample PanSoiMetaPlot_1_FD_109646 | JGI IMG/M metagenome (GOLD analysis project Ga0126369, IMG submission 109646) | Tropical forest soil microbial communities from Panama - MetaG Plot_1 | ecosystem: Environmental > Terrestrial > Soil > Tropical forest > Bulk soil | place: Panama | collected 2016-02-17
ACTCGCTTCGGGTGGAGATTTTCGCCGCAGGTGGTGGTGGGCGCGATCTCCAATCCCTACGCCGGTACGAACCGGGTCAGGTTCAAAGGATTTCCGCGCTGCCTATGGCCAGCGGTTTCTCAGCCCCTTGTCGGGGATCTCCCTGGAACGGACCTCATTTAATGCTCGGGGCCCGTCAGGGTCAAGGGTCGGTCGGACGCCGGGCGAACACATCAAGGGGCGGGTAAGATTCAGCCAGAACGCAGCCCGTATGTAGCGCAGCGACATCGGGAGCGGCCTATCCGTGCGGCCCACGGCGCCCGAGGATTTCGCGGAGTTTATCATCGGGCCGGCCGGACGGCGGATCCGGTGGCTCAATCGGGGTTACCGGGGGCGTTTTGCCCGGGTTGCGGAAACAGAGTACAAGTATCGCGCCAACTACCAAATTGCGAAAGTGGCTCAGCGCGGACAAGCGTCCACGCATCGGTCCCGGGGAGGTCAATCATGAAAAAGGCACTCGCGGTTCTTTCCTGGCTTGTGTCTCTGTGCGCACTTGCGCCGGCTCATGCTCAAGGGACCGTCAAGGTCGGCCTGATCATGACCTATTCGGGTCAGTTCACCGATGCGGCGGCGCAGATGGACAACGGCGTCAAGCTTTACATGAAGCAGCATGGCGACGCCGTGGCCGGCAAGAAGATCGAGCTCATCCGCCGCGACACCGGCGGGGCGCCGGACGCCGCCAAGCGCCTCGCGCAGGAGCTCATCGTGCGCGACAACGTCGATATTCTTGGCGGATTCGTGATCACCCCGGAGGCGCTTGCGGTCGCCGATCTCTCCGCTGAGGCAAAGAAATTCATGGTGGTGATGAATGCGGCGACATCGATCATCACCACCAAGTCGCCTTACCTGGCGCGGGTTTCGGTGACCTTGCCGCAAAATTGCGAGCAGCTTGGAACCTGGGCGTTCCGGAACGGCATCCGCAAGGCATACACCATGGTTTCCGACTATGCCCCGGGCCACGACGCCGAAGCGGCATTCCAGGGTGCGTTCAAGGCGGCAGGGGGCGAGATCGTCGGCGCGGTGCGCATGCCCGTGACCACCGTTGACTTTTCCCCCTTCGTTCAGCGCGTCAAGGACCAAAACCCGGAGGCAATCTTCGTATTCATTCCCGGCGGCTCACAGCCGGCCGCATTGGCAAAGGCCCTGGTCGAGCGCGGCATCGATCCGAAGAAGATCAAGGTCATGGGACAGGGCGAGATCACCGATGACTCCGCCCTCGCCGGAATGGGCGACGCGGGGATCGGCATCGTCACGGCGTTCCACTACGACCACAATCATCAATCTCAGGCCAATCGCGATTTCGTCAAAGCCTACAACGCCGATTTCAAACGCAACCCCGATCTCTTCTCCATCGGCGGCTACGACGGCATGCACCTCATCTACGAGGCGCTCAAGAAGACCGGCGGCAAGACCGACGGCGAGAGCCTGATCGCAGCCGCGAAGGGTATGGCATGGGAGAGCCCGCGCGGGCCCATGTCGATCGACCCGCAGACGCGCGACGTGATTCAGACGGTCTACATCCGGCGCGTCGAAAAAGCGAATGGTCAGTTGCGCAACGTCGAGATCGAAAAGTTCGAGAATGTGAAGGACCCGGTGAAGGCGCGCATGAAATAACGCGGGCGTGGCGGGCGTGTTGCACACCCTCCCCTGGGGGGAGGGTCGGACTGCCGAAGGTAGTCGGGGTGGCGGCTGGGCCGTCAACACACCCATGCCCGTTTTGCGGTGCCGCTGCTACTCGCTCCCGGCGCGCTGCGCGCGCCGACCTCCCCCTCCAGGGGCAGGTAAAGACCGGCCATGACGCCGAATAAACGACTCAGTATAACCGGAAATGGCTGCCCAAGCTCAAACGATGCCAGCGAAGGACCTAAATGAATTAGTCATTTTGTTGAAAGCCAATCCCAACAAGGCAACGGCGGGAATTACACTGCGGCGATCCACCTTGTAACCGCGCTCTTTCAGAAGAAACTGGAACGCAATTCACTCTCGTACCATATCGCGGCGGCGCCCCTGCAGAGCAGACCGGCCCGCAGCGGCGCCGCTTCACAGGGGTGCGCCCGCGTGGGAACGCGTAGGCGCGATAGCGAAAGCGTATTGCGCTACGTTAATCCGCCGTACCGCTCTGCCGGGCCTCCAAACGATACCACCCGTCATTCTATCGTGGTAACATTCGCCTAGGGGAAGAATGCGCACCACCACCCCAGGTCCCGTGCACGGGGGAGGGCGGGGTACGCACCGCGGCAACTATGCATCCTTGGTGACCAGTAAGGGAGGATCGGTATGAAATACGCATTGATGATTTCTGCTGCGCTGCTGATGGCCGTTGGCCAGGGGCGGCCGGCGTCGGCCCAGAGCCCGACAGACCTGGTCAAGCAGGCCGTCGACGCGCTCGGCGGCGCTGATGCGCTGCGCGCGGTCAAGACCCTGGTGACCAAGGCCGACGCCAAGCATTGGGAGCCCGGCCAGTCCAACAGCGTCAACGGCGAGTCGCGCTTCCTTGGCGATTCGACGCTGACGACTGTAGTCGACTATGCGACCCCAAGCGTCCGCTTCGACTGGGATCGCGACATGAAATATCCTGCGGTCGAGAAACTGAAATACAGCGAGATCAGATACCCGACCTACGGCGCCGTCATCGACGAGAAGGGCGAGGCCAAGCCGATGTCCGGCATCCGGCTCGCCGCCAACCTGCGCGAAGGCGGGCGCGGATCGCCGCTGCTGATGTTAGGCGTTTTAAACGCACCGGAGCGCGTGTCGGCAATCGAAGACCAGAAGCTCGGCAACCAGACCCTTCCTGCGGTCGCCTACACGAACGGACCCAACAAGTACATTATCATGTTCGACCGCAGCACCAAGCTGCCGGCGGCGGTGCGCACGCGCGATGAAGACAATATCTGGGGCGATGCGAATTACGACATGATCTTGAGTGACTGGCGGACCGTCGGTGGCATCAAGGTCGCGTTTGCGCGTTCGTACAAGCTCAACGACATGGAAGTGCAGCGGCTCACCTACAAGGAGGTTACCCCTAATGCGCCGATCGCGCCAGCGACCTTTGCAATTCCTGACGCCGTGAAGACCGCGGCGAAGCCTCCGGCGACCGGCAACGTTCCCTACCAGTGGGTGATCCGCCGCATCTTCCTCGGCCGCTTCACCGACAGCGATGCGGTCTATTTCCCGCCGGGTGGCAGCTTCAAGCTCGTCGAGCTTGCGCCCAATGTGCAGATGGTTCAGGGCGGCGGCGCCAACAACCTCATCGTCAACATGAAAGACGGCCTTGCCGTGTTCGACGCGCCGACCGACGAGGGCCAGTCGAAGTGGGTCATCGAGGCCGCCAAAGCCAAGTATCCGGGCAAGCCGATCAAGTATCTCGTGCTCACCCATCATCACATGGATCACACTGGCGGCATGCGGGCTTTCGCGGCCGAGGGAGCGACGGTGATCGTGCCCGCCCCCGACAAGGCCTATTTCGAGCAGGTCATCAAGGCGCCGCACACTCTTGAGCCTGACGCCCAGCAAAAGGCCATGAAGGCGGCGACCGTCCAGGAGGTGAAGGATACCTTCTCGATCAAGGACGATACGGCCGAGATCAACCTCTACAACATCCCGAACCCGCACGTGGACGGCTTCCTCCTCATCCACGTGGTCAAGGACAACGTCTTGTGGGTTACGGACCTCATTTCGCCGCGGGGCACGATCGGCCGCAACCCGGCCACCGTCGCCGTTGGCGAGGCGCTGAGAAAGCATAATATTACCGGCGCAACGATCGCCGGCGGCCACGGGGCGACCGCCAAGCAGGCGGACATAGCCCAGGCGCTTGCGATGAACTAGCGACCGCGGGAGGGGGCGCGTTCAAGCGGCGTCCTCGACCTGTGCCCGTTGTAGGGGGCGACCCTTGTGGTCGCCCCTGATGTGATGGAAACACTTTCCGGTAACTCTGCTATGCCGGATGCTTGCCGACTCCACCCTTGACCCTTGAGCGCCGACGCCCGATGAAATGGGCGGATTTTCTTTTCGACGACATTTCATTTGGTGACCATGAACCGGATAATTGGGGCGATCGCGCTGAGTTTTGTGGCACTTGGCCAGGGCGTAGCTGCGGACGAAGCCGTCGCGCAGGCTCCGCTGCCTTCGCTCGCCCCGGTTCTCAAGAAGATCACGCCGGCCGTCGTCAAAATCGAAATCAGGGGCCGCGCACCTGTCGCGACCAATTCGAGAAGGCGCGAGACGCGCGAAATCCATGAAGTGGGATCCGGCGTCGTCTATGACGCAGGCCAGGGCCTGATCATTACCAATCACCATGTCATCGACCATGCCGATGAAATCACGGTCGCGCTCACCGATGGTCGCGTTCTGAACGCAAAGCGCGTCGGCTCTGACCCCGACTTCGATTTGGCCCTGGTGCGGGTGCGGGCGGACAGCCTGCCGTCCATTCCGTTTGGAGATTCCAGCCAGCTTGAGGTCGGCGATATCGTGCTTGCCATCGGCTATCCGGCGAACCTGGCGCAATCGGTGACGTCGGGCATCGTCGGCGGGCTGCATCGCACCAACATCGGGATCGAGCAGCACGAGAACTTCATCCAGACCGATGCGGCGGTATATCCGGGAAATTCGGGCGGGGCGCTCGTCAATACCAATGGTGATCTCGTTGGCATCAACACCGCTTTTATCGGCTCCAGCAGCACCAATCCCGGGGTGGGATTTGCCATTCCGGTGAACATGGCGCGAATCATTGCAGATCAGATTCTGAAATACGGCGATATCCGCCGCGGTACGCTCGGCATCACAATTGAAAATCCGCCGCCTGCGGGGACACGCGATCCGAACCAGCCAGGCGCCGTGATCACGAAGGTCGATCGCGGATCGGCAGGAGAGCGCGCCGGATTGAAGGTTGGCGATGTCGTCGTCAACATCGGCGATGCGGCGGTGAGAAACGCGCCGTTTCTGCGCACGCGGATTGCGCTTCTGCGGATCGGCGAGACCGCCGAGCTTGCGATATTGCGTGAGGGGAAGGCGATGACCATTCGTGCGCCCATTGCGGAGCGGCAGGCCCAGACGTCGTCAAAGTGACGACGATGCGGGGCGGGAGAGAGTCGTGCGTTGCGATGTCACGAAACGTGGCTGTGGTCTCAAATTTTGGGGTCGCTGCGGTATCCGCACCCGGAAACTGCCCGCAAACGTGAGCGTTGATATTGCGAGGAGTGGATATGCGGCGCACCTCGGCCCCATCCCGAATGATGGTTAACGCTGTCCTGTCTGTGACTGCCGGCGCCATATTGGTGGGTCGCGTCGCGATGTGCTATTGGTTCGACTGAAGGATATCGGGCGGCCGCCAATGCAACGGACCGTGGCGCGAAAATCATCGTAATATCAACTTCTTGAAGATAGAAATGCGACCATGACGTATCTGGCAAAACCGAAATTCCACCATCCTGGACTGGCAAAAAACCTGCTCGGCTACACGCACCGGGATTACGAGGGCAAAATCTCGACGCTTTGCGCAGGCTGCGGGCATGATTCGATCACCGCCGCGATCATTGAGGCCTGCTTCGAGTTGTCCATCGAGCCGCATCGGGTGGCGAAGATTTCCGGGATCGGCTGCTCGTCCAAGACGCCGGATTACTTCCTTGGCAATTCCCACGGCTTCAATTCGGTGCACGGGCGCATGCCGTCGGTGCTCACCGGCGCCAACCTTGCCAATCGCGACCTCATCTATCTCGGCGTTTCGGGCGACGGCGATTCGGCATCGATCGGGGTCGGTCAATTCGTTCACGCCATCCGGCGCGGCGTCAACATGGTCTATATTGTGGAGAACAACGGCGTCTATGGCCTCACCAAGGGCCAGTTCTCGGCGACGGCCGACCGGGGCTCCAAATCGAAGAAAGGTGTCGTCAACACCGACAGCGCGATCGACATGGTGGCGATGGCGCTCCAGCTCGGCGCGTCCCTGGTGGCGCGCTCGTTTTCCGGGGACAAGGACCAGCTTGTGCCGATCATCAAGGCGGCCATCGAGCACCAGGGCGCGGCATTCATCGACGTGATCAGCCCGTGCGTCGCATTCAACAATCACAGCGGATCAACCAAGAGCTACGACTATGTGCGCGAGCACAACGAGGCCGTGAACAGGCTCGATTTCATCACCGGCCGCGACCCGATCGTCGTGGACTATGCCCCCGGGACGGTGCAGGCCGTCGAGCAGCACGACGGCACCACGCTGGTGCTGCGCAAGATCAACGCCGACTACGACGTGCACGATCGTGTGGCGGCGATGAATTTCCTCCAGCAGCACGCCGCCAAGGGTCAGGTGGTGACGGGCGTCCTCTACCTCGATCGTGAGGCCGAAGATCTGCACAAGCATCTCAACACCACCGAGACGCCGCTGAATGCGCTCTCGGAGAAGGACTTGTGCCCGGGCGCGGCTGTGCTCGATAAGATCAACGCCGGACTACGATAATTCTCGTAGGGTCGGTTGAGGCGGCGAAACTCACCGTCAATCTATGATGGTTTCGCTCTCGCTCAAACCCGTCCGACCTCGACCGTGAGCCTGCCGCGTGCGCTGGAAGGCAGCGGCCACCGGGCAAAGCGGAACCGGCACGGCAGGTTCTCGCTGTTCGCCCTACAGGCGATTTTGCCATCCACCCGTCGCCGGTGATATCCATGGGCAGACGCAATATTTGCCTTCCCCGATTGATATCGCTCATGTTTTAGCCGCCATGCTGCATCCGTGCGGCGTCTACGTCAGAAAGGCGGGCTCCGCATCTCGGTCGCCTCGTCGCCTCGTGGAAACAGGTGCCCGTAGATGTCCATCGTGATGACGATCGAGGAGTGCCCGAGTCGTTCTTTCAACGATCCTGGCCGGCAATTCGAGCCCTCCGTCGACTTTCCGATTATTGATGCACCAGGACGCATAGAAATGCCGGAGCCCGTCATGCCGGTGGACTTGGCCTTCAGCACTGATTATGACTTGCCCTTATCGTCCACCTTGGCCTTGCCGTCGCTATCCAACACGGCGACCGTGACGCCGGCCGCGACCTGCACCGGCCATCACGATGTTGTTCAGCGATTCGATGCTGCCGCTGCAATTGGGAAAGACCAGGTCCAGCGGTCCCTTTGGGCATGCTAGCGCAGCAAGAAGACGTGGGCTTCGACCCGATGGTCGCTGCGGTGATAGGTCGGCCGCATGTCGATTACGTCCTTGACATTGGCAAAGGCACGCTCGACCTCTGACAGCTCCTTGTAGAGGCGCACTGCATCGAGCGTTGACAGATCGGGCTCATCGGTCTGGATGACGTATTTGCCTTCATAGGTCTGCTCGCGGGGAAACGGGACGTCGTGCTCGAAGAGGCGGAACACGCCGTCAGCGCACGACCAGTCATAATAGCGATGGCCGCGATTTTTGCCGAGGATGCGAGCCGCCGCAGCGCCGATCTTTGCTTCTGCCTTGAGCCGGCCGGCAGCGACGCGCCGCCCCAGGCTTCACAAGCCGTGTCCGCACGCGTTGCGTGCAAGGGCTTCCGCGCCTGCCATCATTCCACGACTTCATCGAAAGACAATCTTGCCCGCCGCTCAAACTCACTGAGCTGGTCCGCCACGACTCTGGAATTGCGGGTCAAGTTCATCAATGCCGTCGGCGTCTGCGATCTTTGGCACACGATGACGCTCGAACAGAAAAGCGCGCTTATCAACCTCATCAATGCTGAACGAGAGGCCCACAAAGCGATCCGAGTTGCATGGTGATGCTTCGGCCACTGGCCTGCTGTTTGACATCGTGAAGTATGTCGGGGAAGTGGGGTTGCGCGTCAAATGGATTGCGGCCGCAGTCGGTCATACCGAAATCCCAGGACAAAAGCATCAGGTGGTTGCTGTTGCATAAGTCAAAAAACTATTGGCCGATTGCGGGTTTTTGTTCCGGGCAACTCCTTCTGCGATCGTGCTGGCGATACGTGTGGCTGATTTAACCGACGCATTTGCAGCGGCAATATGCGAGCGCACATCAAAGATGATGTGAGCAGCAACTCAATCAGGAGAGACTTCCATGAGGACCATCATCGCCATATTAGCGTTCACCTCTGTCGTCGCGACCGTGGCTGTCGCAAAGACCGAGCATGGCCAAACCACGGACCGTAGCAACATATATCAATCGGACTCGCTTGGATATCAATCGTATCCAAATCCGAACCGAGATTTCGGCATCGAAAATCTGAGGTCACACGCAAACTAACTTTCACCCTTTATTGAGGATCCAGAGGCAAACGATAGACTGGATAAGTTCGCATCATGACGCCAAAGGCCGAATGCGAGATCCTCATGAAGGAAGTGCTCGCGTTCGGCGGCGCGGATGCTGCGCGACCATGGCGAGTTCCATCCTTTCGGTGGCACAATCCGGCGTGACGGAGGCCTCGCGCTCGTGAGCGGTTGGACCGGTGAGTGTTTCCCCCCAGCCGCTGACGTGATCCAGGTGCTAACGGATGGGTTTCGGCGCGAGGCCGCCACGGGTGACATCCGAGCGGCGGCTTTGGTAATCAACGTCTCGACGCAGCCGCCCAACCAATCGAACAGGGTGGATGCGAGACGCATCGCTCTCGATCACCGCGACGACTATGCGGTCTGCGTGTTCTTTCCCTACCACCTCCTCGCCGGGGGCATCGTGTCCAAGAAAATCGACGGCACCCATCGATCAGGGCCTTGCCCTGTCTGAGTGGAGGTGCGCAATCAAGCGAGCGTCGCGGTAGAGCGGGAGCGCAATGAGAATTGGAATAGGGGTGCGGGCCGCCCGGCCTTCCGCCACAGGAACGACGCGATGATCTCGTGCGTTGATTGATTAACTGGGTCTGGGGACAATTAGCTGCGGAGAAAAATCTCATGTCGAAGAAGGCAGCAGGACACCATAAAAAAGTTTCAGAACATCTTACGCATGCGGCGCATCATCACGAGGAAGCCGCCAAGCATCACGAGGCTGGGCGTCACGAAACAGCGGCACACCATGCTCACATCGCGACGGGCCACATAGTTCACGCCAGAGGCCACGCCGAAGAGGCAGTAAAGGCCCATGTTGAGGAGCACGCTCGTCCCGGTACCGAGCACCGCCGCGCTTCTTAGACGAGGTAGGACAAAATAGACCTCGCAATTAGAGGGGTGAGGTAGCGGAACCTGCCGCTGCGGTCGTCGTTGGCTTTCTGCGTGAGGTTGTCGCGTGCGCCTCGTGCTGCCCCGGCCTTTGCTTCCGAGGAGCCTTCGGAATGGCCGGGGCGCCACACTATCGGAATTCCGATAAGCTATAGAAACGCGAGGCTGGGGCTTCGAGGGTCACGACCGCCGATGCCCAGGTAGCCCAACGGCACGCCCAGCAAGAAGCCGCCGGCACCATCGGTCGAACTCAAACTACCACGGCCGCCTTGGAGCAAAGAGCCGGCCGCAAGCCGCTTGAGCCATCGGCGCAGCGTCGCGGTGCCGGCAAGGAGACCGATAAGGCGGGAACTGGTGGGCGCGTCGCGGTCGGCGCTAGAATGCTCGAAGATGCGGCGGCGGCTCGCTCCGCAATTAGCTCTGTCCGTATTTCACTTTGACTGAAAAAATGAAGTTACACTAGGTCAGAGTGATCCCTCCGTGAGGTTGGATAGGGAGCGAGCCGCCAACCGGATTTAGCACTGTTTAGCCGTCGGACTGAATTTATGAATCTCGCGGCCTTCGATGAGGAGTGAAGCCTCTTCCCGGTCGCCACGGCATTGGTGGGAGAGGTGCTTCCCATCTGCCGGGAATTGGATAGCTGCCGGTGTAACGCCCGGCCCGCGAGATCGAACCTGTCCTCTTGATTTCGTTCCCCTGCTTGTTCTTGGCTCAGGGCATGACTCTGCTGCTCGGCAAAACGCGCGCCGATGCTCACCTCGAGGAGTTGGACCCCACCATCTGGGACGAAAATGACGTCTCGATCGTGGATGAGACCACAGTCGGCCGGATTTGCACACAGCGGACTCACGGCGAAATGAAATGGGTGTGGCGTCCGCAAACCAACCCTGCGCCGCCCCCGAACACGGGGATAGCCGATACGCTCGATGACGCGAAGGCGGCCTTCAAAAAGCGCTCCGCGGAAGTCAAGGAGGCGAGGTGCCGGGCGGCCCCGCCGGAGTCCTGCCGATGACAGCACGATCTCGGCCATGCTCTGTGCTATCATGCCCCCGACTCCGGGTATTGCAAACCCGGCACTACACATTGAGGTACACCCGGTCGATCCCCTCGACCGTCAGCGCCACGTGACGCTTGAAACGTCCAGGTTTTGCCTCTCGTAGGCGTTTAGACGGTTCATCGGTGCCGACTGCGCATGGTTCTACCAGAGCTCGTCATGTAACCGGCGATCGGAGCCACAATCGCGGCATCCCTCGTCGGTCTGAGGCGAAGCCTCGCTAGTTAAAAGCAAAACCGGAGTGTCCGGACTTATCGGCGACGCGCACGAAAGTCCGGGGAGGTCGCGGAAGCTTGGCGAAAATAACAAACGCCGCAATGGGGTGCTCCCATCACGGCGTTTGCATTGGTGTTTACCTGTTTCCCTGCGTCGAACTTAGGCAGGAAGCACGAACACGGAATCAATCGGTTCTTTCGCTATCATCGCGGTCAACCGCTGCCATCTGCGGCCCTGCGCAGGGCCGCACGAGAAGCTAGCGGCCGTGCTGGAT
>Ga0126369_10004042_pt1 | contig 10702 bp, 11 predicted proteins | sample PanSoiMetaPlot_1_FD_109646 | JGI IMG/M metagenome (GOLD analysis project Ga0126369, IMG submission 109646) | Tropical forest soil microbial communities from Panama - MetaG Plot_1 | ecosystem: Environmental > Terrestrial > Soil > Tropical forest > Bulk soil | place: Panama | collected 2016-02-17
CACCACTCTCGGGCACAAGCACGAGGGCGCCGCCGTCAACCTCGAGGTCGACCTGATCGCCAAGTACGTCGAGCGTCTGCTCGAACCGACCACCCGGCAGGGACCATCCCGCGAAGGGAACTGAGATGCCGTTCACCACGATCGAGAACGCGATCGACGCCATCGCCCGCGGCGAGGCCGTCGTCGTCGTCGACGACGCCAACCGTGAGAACGAAGGCGACCTGATCATCGCGGCCGAGAAGACGACACCGGAGACGATGGCGTTCATGGTCCGGCACACCAGCGGTGTGATCTGCATGCCGCTCGAGGGCGCCCGCCTCGACGAGCTGCAGCTGCCGATGATGGTCGCCGAGAACACCACGGCGTACCGCACCGCGTTCACGGTGTCGGTCGACGCCAAGCGCGGGACGACCACCGGCATCTCCGCCGCCGACCGCACGACGACGGTGCACACTCTCATCGATCACACGACCCGGCCCGAGGACATCGCGCGCCCCGGCCACATCTTCCCGCTGCGGTACCGGGAAGGTGGTGTGCTCAAGCGCGCGGGCCACACCGAGGCGGCCGTCGACCTCGCCCGCCTCGCCGGCCTCTCACCCGCGGGCGTGCTGGCGGAGGTGGTGAACGACGACGGCACGATGTCGCGGTTGCCGGAGCTCGAGCAGTTCGCGGCCCGACACGACCTGAAGCTGATCTCGATCGCCGATCTCATCCGGTATCGGCGCCACCGGGAGAAGCTCGTCCGTCGAATCTCAGAGGCGCGCATCCCGACGAAGTACGGCGAGTTCACCGCGTACGTGTTCGAGTCGCTGCTCGACGGGACGGAGCACATGGCCTTCGTGCGCGGCGAGGTCGCCGGGAAGTCCAACGTGCTCGTGCGCGTCCACTCCGAATGCCTCACCGGCGACGTGTTCGGCTCGATCCGGTGCGATTGCGGGTTGCAGCTCGACCTCGCGCTCGAACGGGTTGCCGAAGAAGGCGAGGGCGTGATCGTCTACCTCCGCGGTCATGAAGGCCGCGGCATCGGCCTCGGGCACAAGCTGCGTGCCTACACGCTCCAGGACCAGGGTCGCGACACGGTTGAAGCCAACGTGGAGCTCGGGTTCCCGATCGACTCACGCGAGTACGGGATCGGATCCCAGATCCTCGTCGACCTCGGCATCACGACGATGCGGGTCATGACCAACAACCCGGCCAAGTACGGCGGGCTCGAGGGGTACGGGCTCGAGATCGTCGAGCGGGTGCCACTGCGGTCGCGCCCGACCGACGAGAACATCGCGTACCTGCGCGCCAAGCAGGAGAAGATGGGCCACCTGCTGGAAATCGAGGACGAAGGATTGGGCCGCAGTTAGCCTCGTAGCTATACGTATGGGCGATTACACCGAGTACGAAGGCAACCTCGACGCCGCGGGCCTGCGCGTGGCGATTGTCGCGAGCCGTTTCAACGACGACGTCACCAAGCTCCTGCTCGACGGCGCGCTGCGCGCGCTCGCCGACATGGGGCTCGATCCCGACTCGGTGCCGGTGGTGTGGGTCCCGGGCGCCTTCGAGATCCCGCTCGTGGCCAAGTGGTTCGCCGAGTCGGGTGAGCGCGACGCCGTGATCTGCGTCGGCGCCGTCATTCGCGGCGACACGCCCCACTTCGAGTACGTGGCGGGTGAGTGCGCCGCGGGCATCAGTCGGGTCGCGCTCGACACGGGTGTACCGGTCGCGTTCGGCGTGCTGACCACCAACGATCGCGACCAGGCCTTTGCCCGGGCCGGCGACGCCGAGGGCAACAAGGGCGCCGAGGCGGCGGCGACGGCCGTCGAGATGGTGGATCTCCTCCGGCAGCTCGGGAAGCAGGATTGACCGTGTTGCGCCTGGTCCTCCCGAAGGGCTCTCTCGAGCACGCCACCATGCAGGTGTTCGAGGACGCCGACCTCGCCGTCAGCCGGAGCTCGGGAGTCGACTACCGCGCCTCGATCGACGATCCGCGCGTCGCCGACGTGCGGATCCTGCGCCCGCAGGAGATCCCGAAGTACGTCGCCGACGGCCTCTTCGACGTCGGTGTCACCGGTCGTGACTGGGTCGAGGAGACCGGCGCCGACGTCGTGACGCTCACGGAGCTGCACTACTCGAAGGCGACGGCGCGTCCGATCAACGTGGTCCTGGCGGTGGCCGACGACGCGCCGTACCAGTCGGTGACGGATCTGCCCGCGGGCGTTCGCATCCACACCGAGTACCCGGAGCTGACGCGTCGGTACTTCGAGAAGCACGGCGTCGAGGCCGAGATCTCACTGTCGTACGGTGCGACGGAAGCGAAGGTCCCGGAGATCGCGGACGCCGTCGTCGAGATCACTGAGACGGGGCGTGCGCTGCGCGCCGCCGGTCTGAAAATCCTCGACACGATCCTGGTCTCGCACACCGAGCTCATCGCGAACCCGCTCGCATACGAGGATCCCGAGCGCCGCAAGGCGATGGAGCAGATCCGGACGCTCCTCAGCGGCGCGCTCGAAGCGCGGGGGCGAGTGCTCGTCAAGCTGAACGTGGAGGAGGAGCGCCTCGACGGCGTGATCGCGCTCCTGCCCGCGCTGCGCTCGCCGACCGTGTCGAAGCTCGCCGGGAGCGGCGCCTACGCGCTCGAGGCCGTGGTCGCCAAGGCGGAGATCAACACGCTCATCCCGGCACTCAAGGATCACGGGGCGACCGGCATCATCGAGCTGCCGATCGCCAAGATCGTCCATTGACCGACCGCCGGCACGGGACGGTCCGCAGCTTCGACGAACGGCGCGGAGTGGGCGAGATCGAAGGGGACGACCGGAGGAGGTTCGCGTTCCACTGCACCGCGGTCGCCGACGGGTCGCGCCGTATCGCGCCCGGGACGCCGGTCGAGTTCGATGTCGTCGCCGGGCTGCCCGGCCGGTGGGAGGCGACCGGGATCGAGGTGCGTGCCGGCTAGCGACCGCGGTGGAAGGGGCGGCTCCGGTCCGCGTCCGTGAGCGCGGACAGGTTGCAGGCGCTGTTCACGAGCGAGACGTGCGTGAAGGCCTGGGGGAAGTTGCCCAGCTGCCGCTTGGACGACGGGTCGTACTCCTCGGCGAGGAGGCCGACGTCGTTGGCGAGGCCGACGAGCCGCCCGAAGAGGGCACGCCCCTCGTCGACCCGGCCCATGAGGGCGAGATTGTCGGCGAGCCAGAACGTGCACGGGAGGAACACGCCTTCGCCCGGCGGGAGCCCGTCGACGTCCTCGTCGGTGCTGTAGCGGGCCACGAACCCGTCGGTGGTCAGGTCTTTCTGGATGGCGGCCACGGTGCCCTGCATCCGCTCGTCGGTCGCCGGTAGGAACCCGACGAGCGGCATCATCAGGAGCGCGGCGTCGAGGTTCTTCGAGCCGTAGGACTGCACGAACGTCTTGCGATCGGCGTCGTAGGCCTTCGTGCAGACCTCGTCGTGGATCTCGTCGCGGATTCCCTTCCAGCGCGCGACCCGCTCGGCGTCGCCGTCGTCGCGGCTGTTCTCGCGCGTGCGGATGAACCGGTCGAACGCCACCCACGCCATGACCTTGGAGTGCGTGAAGTGCTGGCGGGGGCCCCGCACCTCCCAGATGCCCTCGTCCGGTCGCTTCCAGGCGTCCTCCAGGAAATCGAGCAGGGCGAGGATCAGGTGGTAGGCGTTGATCTCGTGTTCGGCGATGGGTCCGACTCGACTCTGGTACAGCGCGTCGATCACCTCGCCGTACACGTCCAGCTGGAACTGCGCGGACGCCGCATTGCCGATCCGGACGGGTTGCGAGCCCTCGTACCCGGGCAGCCACGGGACTTCCCACTCCGTCAGCCGCCGCTCGCCCGCCGGGCCGTACATGATCTGGAGGTCGGAGGGCTCGCCGGCGGCAGCCCGCAGCAGCCAGCCGCGCCACGCCTTGGCCTCCTCCTCGTATCCGGCATGGAGGAGCGCGAGGAGGGTGAACGTCGCGTCGCGGAGCCAGCAGAACCGGTAGTCCCAGTTGCGTACGCCGCCGATCCACTCGGGGAGCGACGAGGTCGGCGCGGCGACGATCCCACCGGTCGGCGCGTATGTGAGCGCCTTGAGCGTGATGAGAGATCGCTGCACGATCTCGCCCCACTCGCCGTCGTAGCCGGTCTTCTTCGACCAGTCGTGCCACCACGAGGTGGTTCGCGTCAGGGCCCACGAGGGGTTGATCGCGTGGGGCACCTCCTCGTGCGACGGGAACCACGCGAGCGTGAACGGCACCCGCTCGCCGCGCCGCACCGTGAAGTCGGCCACGGTCGAGTGCCCGACGCCGCGCGTCTCGACCGGCGTGCGCAGGACCAGGGCGTCGGGTCCGGCGATGGCGACGAGGTCGCCGTGAACGTCGCGCACCCACGGGATGATCGAGCCGTAGTCGAACCGGATCGTGAGGTGCATATGCATCGGAACATGGCCGTGCAGCCCCTCGACGATCCTGACCATGTCGACGGTCTTGTCCCGGATCGGCATGAAGTCGGTGATCCGCACGGAACCGTCGGGCGTGTCGAACTCGGTCTCGAGCACGAGCGTGCCGTCGCGGTAGCGGCGGCGGGCGGCGCGGCCGCCGGCGGCGGGGGCGATGAGCCAGTGGCCGTGGCTGTCGTCACCGAGGAGCGCGGCAAAGTGCGCCGTGCTGTCGAAGCGCGGCGTGCACAGCCAGTCGACCGAACCGTCGTCGCCGACCAGCGCGGCGGTCTGCGTGTCCCCGACCATTGCGTACTGCTCGATGTGCGACGGCAAGGCTTGTGAAGCTATCCGCTGTCGTCGCCCGCTTCGTCACCGACGCCGGCGCGCCGGCTGATCTCGACGAACGCAAGGCGGAGTTGCGCCAGCGCCTCGAGCAGCGGCTCATGATGGCGGTCGAGTCGTTCGCCCAGACCTTCGACCAGCACGGCGACGCCGTCGATGGCGAGCCGGGCCTCGTCGAGATCGGGGGGCATGCCTTCGTCGGGGGAGAGGTGCAACAGCGCGAGCTCCCACAGGCCAATGGCGTGGTTGGCGATGATGTCCGCCACCGGCGTGGCTGCGAGTTGCTCGCGCAACTGACGCAGCTGCTCGCGGGCGGCCTCGTCGTCAGGACCGGCGACGCCGGCGTCGGCCGGAGCCGTCGGCCCGTCTTCGTCCTCCGGTCGGTGCTCGCCGCCCGGCGTCCACAGGGTGCTCACACTGATATCCTGGCCTCTTCACAACAGAGCTGGGAAGTGGGACCGGCGTTTGCCGCTTTCCCCACCCGGCCGACCTGCCCGGGCCTCGGGTGGGCCCGAGCCCGGGTTCGTTGTCACGGCCGCCCCAGCGGTCGAGCGATGGCGGACTTCCCGAGTCCGCCATCTTCGCGTTCTCACGAGGTGATCACATAGCAACAGACGACGCCAGGATCAACGACCGCATCCGCGCACGCGAGGTGCTGCTCATCGGCGCCAACGGTGAGCAACTCGGCGTGAAGCCCTTGCCGGAAGCGCTGGCCACGGCCCGCGAGGAAGAGCTCGACCTGGTCGAGGTCGCTCCCAACGCCAACCCGCCCGTGTGCCGGATCATGAACTACGGCCGGTACAAGTACGAGCAGGAGCAACGGCGCAAGGAGTCGCGCAAGAAGGCCACGAACGTCGTGGTCAAGGAGATGAAGTTCCGGCCCAAGATCGACGAGCACGACTACGTGACGAAGATGAAGCACGTCGAGCGCTTCCTCGCCGAAGGCTCGAAGGTCAAGCTCACGATCATGTTCCGGGGTCGCGAGGTGTTCCATCCGGAACTGGGCTTGCGGATCCTGGAGCGCGTGGCCGACCAGGTGAGCGACATGGCGGTGGTCGAATCGGCGCCCCGTCAGGACGGCCGCAACATGACCATGGTGTTGAACCCGACCAAGCGTCCGGCCCGGGCCCGGGCGGCGCCGTCGAGCGGGAACGGCAGCGAAGGAGAGCAGTGATGCCGAAGATGAAGACGCATCGGGGCGCCGCCAAGCGCTACCAGGTGACGGGGTCGGGCAAGATCCGGCGCCGGAAGGCGTTTCGGTCGCACCTGCTCGAGAAGAAGTCCAGCCGGCGGACGCGTCGTCTCGGCCGCGGCGCCGAGGTCACGGGCGGCGACCGCAGGCACGTCGAGCGACTGCTGGGTCGGTAACGAGAACGCGGCGCGAGCCAACCGCAGCGCACGCAGGAGGCAGCCACGATGGCGAGGGTGAAGCGTTCGGTCCAGGGCAAGAAGCACCGCCGCGCGGTGCTCGACAAGGCGTCCGGCTATTCGGGGGCGAAGAGCCGCGGGTTCCGGAAGGCCAACGAGCAGGTCATGCGCTCACTCAGGTACGCCTATCGCGACCGGCGGGCGCGCAAGGGCGAGTTCCGGCGGCTGTGGATCGTTCGGATCAACGCCGCCTGCCGCCAGAACGACATCTCGTACTCGCGCTTCGTCGCCGGGCTCAAGGCCGCAGGCATCGACGTCGACCGCAAGATCCTCGCCGACCTCGCCGTGCACGATCCGGCCGCGTTCGGCTCGCTGGTCACCGTCGCCCGCGAGGCCCTGCAAGCGGCCTGAACCCGCCCGTGCCGGCGCTCGGACCCCGGCACCACCGAGTCCGGCGGCTCCGCGAGCTCATCCGTGACCCGCGCGCACGCCGCGCCGCGCACGCCTTCGTCGTCGAGGGGCCGCGAGTGCTTGAGGCCGCAATCGACCGCGATGCCGAGATCGAGAGCGCCTACGTCGGCCCGGGCGCGGACAGCGCGTTCGCATCGCTGGTCGGCCGGCTCCGTGATCGGGACGTTCCCATCGAGGTGCTGAAGGAAGGCGTCCTCGAACGCATCGGCGACACCGTGACCCCGCAACCCGTCCTCGCCGTCGCGTCGATGACGCGCCTCGGTCTCGACGAGCTCGGCACGGCCGGCCTCGTGCTCGTCGCGGCGACCGTGCGCGACCCCGGGAACGCGGGCACGCTGCTGCGCAGTGCGGAGGCGGCGGGAGCGGCAGGAGTAGTGTTCTGCGGCAATTCGGTGGACCCGCATGCGCCGAAGGTGGTGCGATCGTCGGGCGGGGCGGTGTTCGGGATCCCCGTCGTGGAGGAAGACGACCCGGTGAAGGTGCTCGACGCGCTCGGCCGTCAGGGACGGCGTCGGCTCGCCGCCGTCGCGACCGGCGGCGAGCACCTCGAACGCGTCGACCTCACGGGGCCGGTTGCCATCGTGCTCGGGAACGAGGCCTCCGGCCTTCCGCTCGACCTCGCGTCCGGCCTCGACGAGAAGGTGACCATCCCGGTCGACCCGCCGGCCGAGTCGCTCAACGTGGGCATGGCCGGAACCGTGCTCGCGTTCGAAGCGGCCCGGCAGCGGCGAGCGAAGCCGTGAACCTAGCCGAAGCGCAGCAACTGCTGGACGAGGGGCGGTCGCGTGCCTTCGCCGAGATCGACGCCGCACCCGACGTCGATGCGCTCGAAGAGATCGAGCGCCGGCACGTCGGTCGCCGATCGGCGGCGGCGCAGGTCACCGAGGCGATCAAGACGCTCCCGCCCGACGAACGACGCGCCGCGGGGAAGGCGGTCTCCGACTACAAGGCCGCGATCACCGACGTCGCCGGGCGCCGGCGTGACGCGATCGCCGCCGCCGGGGGAGCAGCGGGCGCACGAGGCGAGCAGCTCGACCTCACGGAAGGCGGCCACGGCCTGGCGCGCGGGCATCTGCACCTGGTCACTCAGGTGCAGCGCGAGCTGGAGGACATCTTCACGGGCCTCGGCTACCGCATCGCCGAGGGCCCGGAGGTCGAGGATGACTGGCACAACTTCGAGGCGCTGAACATCCCTCCGGCGCACCCGGCGCGTTCCATGCAGGACACGCTGTACGTGAAGCTGGGCGGCGAGGAGCAGGTGATGCTGCGCACGCACACCTCTCCGGTCCAGATCCGGACGATGGAAGCCAACGAGCCGCCCATCTATGTGATCGTGCCCGGCCGCACGTACCGCAACGAGACGCCGGGACCGCGGAACTCGCCGGTCTTCCATCAGATGGAGTGCCTCGCCGTCGACCGCGGCCTCACACTGGCGGACCTGTTCGGGACGATCGAGGCGTTCGTGAAGCAGTTGTTCGACGACGAGACCGTGCGGACGCGCTTCCGCTCCGACTACTTCCCCTACACGGAGCCGTCGGCGGAGCTGGCGGTCAGTTGCATCTTCTGCCACGGCGAAGGCTGTCGCGTCTGCTCGCAGACGGGCTGGATCGAGCTCGGCGGGTGCGGGATGGTCGACCCGAACGTCTTCGAGGCGGTGGGGTACGACGCGGAGGAGTGGCAGGGCTTCGCGTTCGGCTTCGGCCTCGAACGCATCGCCATGATCCGGTACGGCATCGACGAGATCCGCACATTCTTCGAGGGTGACGTGCGTTTCTTGGCCCAATACTGATGCTGGCTCCACTTTCCTGGATCCGCGACTTCACGCCGGTCGACGCGTCGACCGACGAGCTCGTCGCCGCCCTCAACCAGGTCGGCCTGGAGGTCGAGGGTGTCGAGGAGCCCGGGCGCGACGTCCGGGGCGTCGTCGCGGCGAGGGTGCTCGACGTGGTGAAGCACCCGAACGCGGACAAGCTCACGCTCGTCGACGTCGACTTCGGGAACGGCTCGACCCGCGTCGTGTGCGGCGCGCAGAACGTCGCCGTAGGCGACGTGGTCCCATTCGCACCCGCCGGCGCGCACCTTCCCGAGCCGTTCGGGATCCTGGAGCGGAGGAAGATCCGCGGCGTCGAGTCGGACGGCATGCTCCTGGCGCCGGACGAGCTGGGGCTGGGCGACGACCATGAAGGGATCGTCCATCTCGACGGCACGACGCTCCCGGGCGCCGACGTCCGCGAGCTACTGGGGCTGGACGACGTCATCTTCGACCTCGCCATCACCCCCAACCGTCCCGACGCCATGTGCATCGTCGGCGTCGCCCGCGAGCTGGCCGCCCACTTCGGTCTCCCACTCGACGTTCCGGAGCCGGCGGCGCCGACCGACTCCGGCGTGCCCTCGGCCATCACCGTGCGGGTCGAGGCGCCCGACCGCTGCCCTCGCTACCTCGGCCGGGTGGCTCGCGTGACGAGGGGAGCGTCGCCGGCGTGGATGGCGCAGCGGCTCGTCAAGGCGGGCATGCGCCCGATCAGCAACGTCGTCGACGTCACCAACTACGTGCTTCTCGAGCGCAACCAGCCGCTGCACGCGTTCGACCTCGACCGGCTCGACGGTGCGGGGATCCTCGTGCGGCTCGCCCGGGCGGGCGAGCACATCACGACCCTCGACGGCGTCGACCGCGAGCTCGGTGATCAGGACCTGCTCATCTGCGACGCCGCCGGCGGGCCGCAGGCGATCGCCGGGATCATGGGCGGCGGCACGTCCGAGGTGTCCGACCGCACGTCGGCGATCCTGCTCGAGGCGGCGTACTTCGAGCGGATGGGCATCGCCCGCAGCTCGAAGCGGCTCAAGCTGCGCTCGGAGTCGAGTGCCCGTTTCGAACGCGGCATCGATCCCGACGCCGTCGCCGACAACGCCGAACGGGCGATGGAGCTCCTCGCCGAGGTGGCAGGCGCGGGCGTCGCCGGCGACACGGTCGACGAGTACCCCGCGCCGGTCGAGCCCGTCCGGATCCACGTCCGGACGAGCAAGGTCAACGGTGTGCTCGGCACCGAGCTGGGCGACACCGAGATCCTCGACGCGCTTCGGCCGCTGGGCATCGAGGTCGACGGCGGCGACGTCGACATCACGGCGGTGGCGCCGACGTTCCGGCCCGACCTCGAGCGCGAGATCGACATCGTCGAGGAGGTCGCCCGCCGGATCGGGTTCGCGTCCATCGGCCGGACCGTCGCCCGGCCCCGGGACCAGATCGGCGGACTGACGCACAGCCAGCGCGACCGCCGCGTCGCCGCGGACGCGCTCGCCGGCGCCGGGGGGTCCGAGGCCATCACGATCCCACTTGTCGCGCCCATCGACCTCGAGCGGGCCGGCGCGCCGCTCGACCGGCTCGTCGAGGCGGCGAACCCGTTGCGCGCCGAGGAGTCGGTGCTGCGCACCCGGATCCTCCCGGGTCTGCTCCGCTCCGTCGCGCACAACCAGGCCCGCGGACTCACCGACGTCGGTCTCTTCGAGATCGGTCGGGTGTTCCTCGCTCCGCCCGCCGGAAGCGTGCTTCCGGAGGAGCCCACCCACCTCGCCGTCGCGCTCGCCGGCTCGGTGCACCGGCGACCCGTCGAGTCCGACCGGCCTGTGGATGCGTTCGACGCCATCGACACGCTGCGCGCGGTGTTCGACGCGCTCGAGATCGTCGCCGGCCGGACGGAGGCCGCGGACCGGCCCGGCTTCGAGCCCGGGCGCGCCGCCGCTGTCGTGGTCGACGACGGGGAGATCGGTGTCGTGGGCGAGCTCGCCGGCGCGCTGTTGAGGTCCCTCGAGCTCGTCCCGCCGGTGGTCGCGTTCGAGCTCGACCTCGGCCGGCTCCTGGACGCCCGCCGCCGGGACCGCATGTTCCGGCCTCCGTCCCCGTACCCGCCGTCGACCATCGATCTGGCGTTCGTCGTCGCCGAGGACGTCGCCGCCGGCGACGTCGCCGGCACCCTGCGCGTCGCCGCCGGCGATCTCCTGGAGGACGTGCGGGTGTTCGACGTGTTCCGAGCGGAGGCCGTCGGCGGCGGGCGCAAGAGCCTCGCCTTGGCGCTGCGGTTCCGTGCTCCCGACCACACCCTCACCGACG
>Ga0126369_10004043_pt1 | contig 10700 bp, 13 predicted proteins | sample PanSoiMetaPlot_1_FD_109646 | JGI IMG/M metagenome (GOLD analysis project Ga0126369, IMG submission 109646) | Tropical forest soil microbial communities from Panama - MetaG Plot_1 | ecosystem: Environmental > Terrestrial > Soil > Tropical forest > Bulk soil | place: Panama | collected 2016-02-17
GAACAGGACCTGAAAGCCCGCCTGCGCCGAGACCTGGACGATGCCGGACCCCATGAGGCCGCAGCCGATGACGCCGACGTTCGTGATGGTCATGACCTGGAGGGAGCGCTTACTTCCGGACGCGACCCGGCAGCTTATTCATAAACGATCAGCGAGTGCAGCTTGGGCTCCTTCAGCTTCTCCCGACCCCGGAGAAACGCGAGCTCGATCATGAAGGCCACACCGATGACCTGTCCGCCGAGCTGGCGGATCAGCCTCAGGGTCGCTGCCATCGTACCACCGGTCGCGAGGAGGTCGTCGACCGCCAGCACACGCTGGCCGGGCTTGATCCCGTCCTCGTGCATCGCGAGGGTGTCGCGTCCGTACTCGAGCTCGTACTCCACCTCGATCGTCTTGCCCGGGAGCTTGCCCGGCTTGCGCACCGGCACGAAACCCGCCTTCAGCTGATGCGCGAGCGCGCCGCCGAGGATGAAGCCGCGCGATTCGACCCCGACGACCACGTCGACTCGCTCGGGCTCGTAGCGCCGGGCGAAGGAGTCCACGACGAACTGGAACGAGGGGCCGTCCTTGAGGAGTGTCGTGATGTCCTTGAAGAGCACGCCTTCCGACGGGAAGTCCTTGATGTCGCGGATCTTCCCCTTGAGGTCGGCGATGTCCATCGCCCGTTATCCTACCTCAATGCCGCGGTGCGCCAGACGCCAATGTGTCCGGAGTCGTGGCAGCGTGACACGGATTGCTGGCGGAACGTCAGGGCTCTGACGGTAGCTCACGCCCGAGCTGAATCGCTCAAGCGCTCGGATTTTCAGCGGCTGGACCGGACCGGCTGCCCCGTGGCACTCCCCTTGCTCCCCCCACGGCGCGAGCGGCCCTGGAGGAGGAGAAGTGATGTTGCTCCCTGAACAAGTGCAGCGCCTGGTCGAACTGGCTCTGGCGGAGTTCGCCCCGGAGTGGCAGGTCACGGGCCTCTGTTCCGAGCTGAGCCTGCACAACCCGGATCACTGGGTCTCCGGCCTCGGCACGTTCGGGCTCATTCTGCGCAATCGCCAGAATCGGAGCGCGAAGGTCCTCGGCTGGCGAACCGGCGATTTCAGGGGTGCGACCTACCATCGGGGAATCTCGTATCGCGTGCTCGAAGCCTACGCCGACCGGATCACGGATCCGATTCGCCGCTACTTCGAAGAGATCGGTCTGTTGATGCCCGGGCGCGTCGCGCCGCGAAGCGTGCCGGCAACCGCCGCCCGCTCCAGCATCAACTACGCCGGCTAGCTCGCGTAAGCCGACTTAGCTTCCACCGTCGAGCCGCTCGATGGCGGCCGGCAGCTCCGCCAGCTTCGCGATCGTGAGATCGGGGTGAACCGAATTCCAGCCCTTCGACGATCTCACCTGGATCACACGCATTCCCGCCCTCTGAGCGCCCAGCACGTCGAGCACTGGATCGTCGCCCACGTGGACCGCGGTCGCCGCGTCGCCGCCGATTGCGCGCAACGTCAGGGCGAAGATCTCGGGCGCGGGTTTGCGAATGCCGACCTCATCGGAAAACGTCGTCTGCTCGAAGTAGCTGAGCAGCCGGAACCGCTCGAGCAGCTCGCGGAGCGTCGCGCCGGGCGTCCGCATGATGTTCGACACGAGCGCCAGCTTGTAGCCCGCGCCTTTGAGCGCCTCGAGCGTGGCCAGCGCGCCGTCGTCGACGGCCGGCGGCAGGAGAAGAATCGGCTGGGCGTACGCATCGACCAGGGTGGTCAGGAGCGCGGGCGGGACACGGCGCGGCAGGCCGGGATCGACCGACGCCAGAATCGCGCGCACGTGATCGACCGCCGGTACGTCGCGGTGCGTGGACCAGATCCGTCCGAGGTAGGCGCCGGACTGCTCGTAGCCACGGTCGAGCGCCGAGGCCGGGTACGACAAGCCGGCCGACTTCAGCAACATCTGGAAGTCGGCCATGCGGCGCTTTTTGTAGCGATTGTCGCTGGCCGGCCCGTCGAAGAGCAGCGTGCCCCACAGGTCGACCGTGATCGTCTCGACCTTCAACGCGTCATCGCTCGAAGTTTGGCCCGCGCTTTTCGAGGTAGGCGGTCATGCCCTCGCGAGGCTCAGCGGTCGCGTACGCGGCAGCGAACGCGTTGATCCCGTAGCGCACCGCGGTCGCGAGGTCGGTCTCGCGCCAGCGGACGATCAATTCCTTCTGCAGGCGGATGGCTTCGGGGCCACTCGCGAGAATCGCCGCGACGAGCTCTTCGGCGGCGGCGCGAAGGCGATCGTCGGGCACGACGCGATTGACGAGCCCCCACTCGAGCGCCTGCGGGGCGTCGATCGGCGCGCCGGTCAGCAGCATCTCGGCGGCGCGTCCGGGGCCGATCATCGGCGGCAGCAGCGCGGCCTGGATGACCGACGGCACTCCGACCCGCACTTCCGGCAGGCCGAACGTCGCGCTCGCCGCCGCCACGCGCATGTCGCACGCCAGCGCCAGCTCGAAGCCGGCGCCGAGGCACGGTCCGTTCACCGCGGCGATCACCGGGAACGGCGCCCGATGCACGGCCGCGATCGCGTCGTGGAGCGTGGTGATCAGCTCGCGGGCGCGGCCGGTATCGAGATCACGCAGCACCCGCACGTCCATGCCGGCGGTGAACGCGCGGCCGCTGCCGACGATCACCGCCACCCGCGTCGCGCGGTCCGCCGCCAGCTGGGTGAACGAGTCGCGGATGGCGTGGATGAGGATCGGTTCGAAGAGATTGAGCGGCGGTCGTTCGAGCGTACACCAGACCGCGGCGCCCGCCCGCTGGAGCGTGAGTGGCGCCCCCACTAGTAGCGGCGCATCGAGGTATCGACTGTCCGGGCCCAGTAGTCGAGCCCGCCGCGAAGATTCTTCACGTTCTTGAAGCCACGTTGCCGGAGATATTCCGCGACGGCCGCGCTGCGCACGCCTTGATGGCAGTAGACGACGATCTCGTCATCGGCGTTGAGCTCGTCCGCGCGCATCTCGATCTCCTCGATCGGGATGTGCACGGCGTTCTCGAGCCGGCAGAGCCGCGTCTCCCAGTCCTGGCGCACGTCGAGCAGGAGCGGCCGATCGGCGCCGGCCAGGCGCGCCTGTAGCTCCTGCGCGCTGATCTCGTCCATGGGTTGGCCCCGCTAGCGCGGCGCCGGCCGGCCGACCAGGAAGTCGACGAGCCAGCCGTTCACCGCTTCGACGTGTTCGATCTGCGGGAAGTGCCCGCACGCATCGACCCAGCGAACCGCCGCGTGCCGCAGGACGCCGGCGACTTCTGCACAATGCTCGGCGGGTACTACGCGGTCCTGACGGCCGTGGATCAGCAGCACCGGCAGCTGCAAAGTGGTCAGCGCGCGCCGATAGTCCTCGCAGTGCGTCTCGAAGTCGGTGCGCACGTGACGAAGCGTCGACAGGTACGCGGCGCGCGCGACGCCGTCGGCGCGCGCGGCATAGCGGTAGTCGACGAAGAAGTCGACCTCGCGTGGGTCGGGCGCGTGGAAGCAACGCGCCAGCGCGGCCTTGTAGAGCCGGGCGTTGCCGCCGAGCGACAAGACCTCGCCGAGCCCGCGGAGCGCGACGAGCCGATAGATCCACGACGGGCGGTAGCTGCAGCCGGGTACGATCGCGCCGACGAGCGCGAGCCGCTCGACGCGCGTCGGGTGCATCAACGCGAGCGTGATCGAGACGGCGCCGCCGAGCGAGTGGCCGACGAGCGAGGCCTGCGCGAGCCCGAGCGCGTCCATGAAGCCGCGCAGCGCGTTCGCGAAGTAGCCGAGGCGGTAGTGCGTGCGCGGTTTCGCGGAGTCGCCGAATCCCGGGAGGTCGACGGAGTACACGGTCGCGCGGTTCGCGAGCGGGCGCACGTTGTGACGCCACGATTCGGCGAAGCCGCCCAGCCCGTGGACGAAGATGACGGCGGGCCCGCGGCCTTCGACGACGTAGTGCAAGCGGAGCCCGTCGACTTCTCCTCCGCGCAGCTGCAGTTCCGCCATGGGGGTACGATTCTACCAGACCACGCGGCCTCTCAGGGGAACAGGTCGCGCGGCTCCGGGCGATCGGCGGCCGGCTGGCCGAGGAGCCGCTTCATCATGAGCGCGTTCTTCACCGGATAGTCGCGATTGTTGTTGTTGAACGAGATGAAGACGTCTTCGGTCTCCGCGCCGACAGCCTCGATTTCCGGTAATAACTCCCGCAACTCGCCCTCGCTGTAGAGGTAGTCGTACTTCTCCCGGACCGTCGGCTCTTCCCCGCGGAGCTGGCGAAGCCAGCCCTCCGCGTTGCGGCCGTGCAGGCGAAAGACCGCGGTCGGCGCCGTCACGGTCGTGACGCGCGGGATCGCGTGGCTCCCCGGCGGCGCGTCGACGATCACGTGGGTCAGGCGCGCCGCGCTCAGCGCGCGCAGCGTCTCGTCGATGTGCTCAGGCAGCCAGGAACGATGACGGAACTCGATCGCGATGGTCCATCCCGGCAGCCGGGCCGGCAGCGAGGCGAGATAGTCGAGACGCGCGGTGTCGAAGTGCACCCAGGGCGCGAACTGGAAGAGCACGTAGCCGAGCTTGCCAGCCTCAGCGATCGGTCGCAGGGCGGTCTGGAACAGCTGGAAGGCGCGATCGATCGCTTCGGGCGGAAAGCCCGTCGCGTCGAGCTCGCCGCGACGCGTCCGCCTCGGGCTTCGCGGCAGCAGCACCGCGACGTCCGCGGGCACGCTTTCCGTGCGGGGGTGGTGCCCGGTCAGCAGCGAGTACGCCTTCACGTGGAAGATGAAGCCCGGCGGCGTGCGCTCGACCCAGTGCTGGGTGTTGCGAATATCGGGAATGGCGTAATAGGAGCTGTTCACCTCCACCACGTCGAACACGCTCGCGTAGTGGCGCAGGCGTGCCTCGGCCGACATCGACTTCCGCGGATAAAAGCCGCCGGACTCGATGAGGGCCGGGTCGGCCCACGCGCAGATCCCGACCCGGGTACGCCGGCTCAACTAGACGATTTTCTCGTAGATGCCCGGCGGGATCACGCGGTAGACATGAATCGGCTGGGAGACGTTCTTGAAGCTCTTCTCGCCCAGGCTTTCGAGCACGAAGTGGGCGCGGATCCGGTCGGCCGTCGTGGGTCCCACGACGATCTCACCGCCCTGCGCCGATCCGGCGAACCGCGCCGCGATGTTGGTCGTCGGACCGGTGGCGGTGAAGGTCCAGCGCTGGCCGGCGCCGGTGCCGAGCTTGGTAGCGCCCACGAGCGCCTCGCCCGTATTGATGCCCATGTGTAGCTGGATCGACGGAAAGACGCCGCCGTACTCCTCGTTCAGCCGCCCCGTCCGTTGATGGATGGCGAAGGCCGCCCGGGTGGCATTCAGCGCGTGGTCGGTCGCGCTGCGGTCCGACTGGAAGATGACCATCAGGCCGTCGCCGGCCGTCTCGTTCACGTCTCCGTGGTGGCCCTGGATGATCTCCAGGAAGCTCGAGAAATAGGTCTGCACGAGCTGGTTGAGACGCCTGGCGTCGAGCTGCTCGGAGAGCTTCGTGTAGCCGGCGATGTCGAGGAACACGACTGATACTTCGACTGTTCGCTTCTCGAGCTCCGTCGCGTTCGGATTCTGCTCCAGGAGCTTCTTGACGGCGTCCGGCACGAATTTCGACAGCTCGCCCTTGAGCTGCTCGAGCAGGGCCAGCCGCTGACGCGACTCCTGGAGATTCTGAAGCGCGGTCTCGAGCTCTTTGTTCTTGGTCGCCAGCTCGGTGTGGGCGTGGGAGAGCCGAGAGGTCATGTCGTTGAAGGCGCCGCCCAGCTCGCCGATCTCGTCGCGGGCGGCGGCCGGCGCGCGCGCCTCGAAGTCGCCGTCGCCGACCCGCCGGACGGCGGCCGACAGGGCCCCGATCGGGCGCACCACGACGGAGCTCATCACAACCGTCAGCACGGTCGCGGCGGCGAGGATCGTCAGCAGGGCGATCAGGAGCTGGCGGTTCCGGAGGCGCCGGACCTCGCCGAAGACCGGCTCCATCGAGGTGGCGACGCGCACCACCGCCCTGACCTTGTGATCGCTGCCGTGACAGCCCTGACACTTCTCCTTGTTCAGGATCGGATAGTGCAGGGTGAAGAGCGAGACACCCCCCTCCTTCTCCAGGGATTCCTGCGTCGTCAGGGTCTCCAGCGCCCGAGTGAAGAGCGGACCCGACATTTTGGTGCCGGGCGCACGCTGCATCTTCTTGATGTGCTGCATGACGTCGTCCGCGAGGCCGGCGGAGCGGGCGACCTCCATGGCGGTCGCCATGTCGGTGAAGGCCTCGACGCCGTTGCGCCGGTAGATCATCAGCGACTCGAGCGGCGAGCCGTTCTCGACCGGCTTCGCCCCCAGCTCGCGGAGCTCCTGGATGAGGCTCCGGGTAACGTCGGGCCGCTCTTGTAGCATGGCGGCCTCGATGCTCGCCACCACCGTCTGGGTGAGCCGCCGGACGGCCTGCTTGTTCTGCTCGACCAGGGCCGCCGACTCCCGCTGGATCGTGACGATCGTCGAGACTCCGAATCCGACGATCAGGAAGGCGACGATCAACAAGGTGATCTTGAGCGCGAGCCGCGAGCGGAGCATCTCGTGCCGGCATTATAGGCCCGGTGTAGAATCCCGACGATGGCTAGGCCGCGGGACAGCTTCGAGGAGTTCGAGGCGAGCAGCCTCTTCTGTCCCCGCTGCCGTCGCGCCACGCCGACGCGAAAGAAGCTCCTGCTCGTCTTGCCGTCGGGCAGCAAGTACGACTACGTCTGCGCCGAGTGTGGCACCGCAGTCGGCGGCAAGATGGACAACGATCCGACCGAATTTCACCGGACCGCGCCACCGCCTCGACTACCCCCCCGTCCACGCTGAGCCGCGCCGCTCGAGCGCGGTAACCCTGCGTCGTTTCAGTCGTTCTGTTGTGGTACCATGCCCCTGCCGGTTGTGGATATCCGGAACGAACCAACATCCTGTTGCGTAGTCCATCGGCCCATGCGATACTTCGAAAACTTCACCTTCACCTTCCAGTCTCACGCTGGATCAAGGTCGTCGCGTCGGATCAAGGTAGTCACGGTCGGATCGGATCGAGCAGTCACAGTCGAATCGGGTGGGGTCGCGTACAAAACCGTAAGGAGGGGCTGCATGCGCAGACTTAACAGAGTGCTCGCGAGCTTGACGCTGGTAGGCGCGATGACGCTTGGTGGAGTCGTGCTGACGCGCCAGGTCCTGGCTGTCGCTAACGAGGCCAATACCGAGCGGTTGAGCCGGGCGGTCCTTGCATACATCGGCGAGAAGAACCCCAACGCACCCATCAAGGCCTTCCAGCGCTATCCGGAAGTGCTCTTCGCGGAGAGCGAGCGCACGCAGATCGACCATTGCCTGGCCCTGGCCCAAGCCGAGGTGGAGTCGGAGTTCAAGCACGACGCCGTCGGCGCCGCCGGTGAGGTCGGGCTTTACCAGACCCTGCCCTCGACCGCCGCTCTGTTCGAGTCCAAGGTCGGCCCCTTCAAGCGCCCCGTCCTCAAGGGACAGCGCGACCTCGGTGACCTCGCCATCCCCACGGTGAGCACGAAGTTCGCGATGGCCTATCTACGCGACATCATGACCCGCAGGCCGAACATCAAGGACGCCCTGACCGAGTACAACGGCGGCCCCGCCGGGCGTCATCCGGCCTACTACCGCATGGTGATGGGTACCTACGTCGAGATCCTGGAGCGCAGCGATCTCAAGTGCCGCTACCAGGCGGCGCCGAAGCGCGAGCCGGTCATGGCGCTCCTCGCCCGGATCTAGGGCTCGGCGACGGGCGCCGCAGCGTGGGCGCTTCTATCCTGGAAGAAGAAGCGCCCGCGCGCCCGCGCCAGCACCTGGGAGGTGGCGAGCTCTTCGAGCCAGCCCTCGACGTCGACGTAGCGCTCGTGGCGCGCCGTCAGACGGCCGCGTCCCAGGAGCGGGGTCTCGAGTGGGACCGGCTTCACGAAGCGCACGGTGATCTCGCCCGTCACCGAGAGGCGGTCGGTGGCGTGGACGGCGGCGCCGGCGAGGATCTCGTCGAGGTACGTGGTGACGATGCCGCCGTGCGCGGCGCCCTTCGGGCCCTCGTAACGCCGCGGCACCAGGATCGGTGACAGCACACCCTCGTCGGTCTTGAAGCAGCGCACCCGAAGCCCGATCGGGTGCTCGGGACCGCAGCCGAAGCACTGGGCGAAGAGATCGCCCGGCTCGTTCGTAAGGAACTGCTCCTCCAGCGTCGCGAAGCGGGTCCGGAAGACCTCGGGAAGGGGCTCGGGGGTCGGCACTTACAGCGCGTCGATCCCGCGCGCGAGGGCGAAATCCTTCTGCGTGAGCCCGCCGTCGGAGTGGGTCCACATCGACACCGTGACCTCGTTGTAGTGGATCGTCATGTCCGGATGGTGGTTCGCCCGCTCGGCGAGGGCGGCCACCCAGTTGACGAAGACCATCGCCGCCTTGAAGTCCGGAAATCGATAGGTTCGCTCGATCGCCTTGCCGGCGCGCTTCCAGCCCGGGGTCTGGGCAAGCTCGGCGGTCACTTGCGCCTCCGCGAGCGGGCTCACCGCGACACCCCGCGACGGACCAGCGGCGCCCAATCGTCCAGCGAACGGGTCCGCTTGCCCACCACCTTCGCCTCGTCGTCCCACCGGCGCAGCGCGACCGCGTCCTGCGCCCATCGATGGCCAGCGAACCGTGCGGCGTCGTCTGGCGACATGACGCCCCCCTGCAGGCGCAGCGTGTGGCGCGACCCGGGCGAGAGGCGCTCGAGGTACCCGGGTTCGGTCATGCAGAGGTAGCGCTTGGCGTCGGCGTGCATGCGCACGCACCACGCGACCCGTTCGGGCACCCATGGCGCCAGCAGCTCGGCACCGAGCTCGTGGTGGCCCCGCGCGCTCGGTCCGATCCGCGTCGCCTGTAGGGTGTCGGCGACCAGCGTCTGGTCGATCGCGTAGCGCCCGACGTCGTGGAGCAGACACGCGAGCTGAAGCTCTTCGTCGGCGCCGCCGTCGCGCGCCAGCTCGGCGCACTGCAGCGCATGCTCGAGCTCGGAGACGACTTCCCCGCCGTACCGGCACGCCGCCGCGCCGGACAGCGCCGCGAGGAGCCGATCGGCCATGGTGGTCATATCTTGGCGAACTTCTGTAGCGAGCGGATCTCCCGCGGGGGTTTCAGGTCCTTGCCCACCGCAGTCCACGATACCTCGGCCACGTAGAGGTCGCCGCGCGAGTCGACGACGCAGCCGTGCGGGGCGATGAACTCACCGGGCTTCTCGCCGGCGAAGCGGCCGCCGATCCGGCCAACCCGCTCGCCCTTGAGCGTGACGATGCTCACCCGCGCGCCGATGTTGGGCACCTCGGCGCTGATCGGCAACGCCGCCGGCAGCTCGCCGACGTAGAGCAGGCCCCCGTTGCGGCGGTCGGCGAAGAGCCCGCACGGGCGATACAGGTTCGCGAGCTGCGCCTGATACTTGCCTTTCTCATCGAAGATCTGGACCCGGTGATTCTCGCGGTCCGCGACGTACACGAGCCCTTCGGCATCGGTCGCGATGTTGTGCGGGATGTTGAAGCACCCGGGATCGGTACCCGGCTCGCCCCACGAGAAGAGAAGCCGCCCTTTGGGGTCGTACTTGTGCACGCGCGAGTTGCCGTATCCGTCCGACACGTAGATGTCGCCGTTGCGCGGGCACAGCGCGACGTGTGTGGGCCGGTTGAACGGCTTGCCGCCGTGGAGCGCCGAGGGCTTGTCCGGATCGCCCAGGGTCAGGAGCAGCTTGCCCTCGGGCGTGAACTGCCTGACGGTCTGATGCAAATCGTCGGTGAGCCAGAGCGTGCCGTCCGGACCGATCGTGATGCCGTGGGCGCGCCGGAACACGCCCTCGCCCCACGATCGCAGGAACTTTCCATCGCGGTCGAACACGATCACCGGATGCTCGCCGCGGTTGAACACGTACGCGTTGTCCTTGGCATCGACCGCGACACTCGTCGCCTCGATGAACGACCACCCTTCGGGCAGCCGACCCCATCCCTCGACCGGACGATAGTTCATGCGTGTGACCTCCCCAGATCCGCGCCTATACTGCCACAATTCATAGGCGCGCCTCGGCCGGCGGGGCTCCAGCCCCGCGACGGTCTGCGGCGCGCGCTTCAACCTTGACGACGATCTCATGACCGCGCCCATCGGCCTGTCCCTCAAGCGCCGCGAAGATCGACGCTTTCTCACCGGCCGCGGCCGCTACGTCGACGACCTGCGGTTCGCCGATCTCTTGCATGCGGCGATCGTGCGCAGCCCTCACGCTCACGCCCGTATCGCCGCCATCGACGGGCGCCGGCCGCTCGCGATGCCAGGAGTCGTTGCGGTGCTCACGATGGCCGATTTACCGGAATGCGACGCGGCGGTGCCGCCGCTCGTGCCTTCGCCGCGGCTCCGACCGTATGCCCATCCGGCGATCGCCGCCGCGACAGCGCGCCACGCCGGCGAGGCGGTGGCAGTAGTCGTCGCCGACGACATCTATCGCGCCACCGACGCTGCCCAGGCGGTCGACGTGCATTACGACGTGCTGCCCGCCGCGGCCACCGTCGACGCCGCGCTCGCAACTGGAGCGCCCCGCGTCTTCGACGAGTGGCCCGACAACGCCGCCGGGCCGTCGGACGGCGTCGTCGGCGACGTCGCGCGCGGCTTCGGTGACGCGCACGTGGTCGTCGAGGCGCGGCTCGGCGTGCC
>Ga0126369_10004044_pt1 | contig 10698 bp, 5 predicted proteins | sample PanSoiMetaPlot_1_FD_109646 | JGI IMG/M metagenome (GOLD analysis project Ga0126369, IMG submission 109646) | Tropical forest soil microbial communities from Panama - MetaG Plot_1 | ecosystem: Environmental > Terrestrial > Soil > Tropical forest > Bulk soil | place: Panama | collected 2016-02-17
CGAGAGTCGAGGGGGTCACCACGTCGATCGCCGAGACGAATGCGCTGTCCAACCGCACGCCGACGCTCACGATCCGATGGGATCGAAAGCGCATCGGCATCAGCGGTGCCGATCTCGCGCGGCATCTGCTCGACACCGAGCCGCGCGTCGCGACGCCGGGCGGGCGCGACCGCGGAGACGAAGCCAGCATCTCGATCACGCCGTACCAGATGGCTGACGGCGAAGAAAAAATTGTCGCCGACAGAATCCACGCCGCGCTGTCGAACGCGCCTCGACAGACCGCACCCACGCGCACGGCCGCCCCGGCGGCGGACATCAGCGGTCAGTGGGACGTCCGAATCGAATACCTCGCGAGCGCGTCGACACATACGCTGCATCTGAAGCAGGCCGGCAACCGCCTCGAAGGCGCGCATCAGGGCGACTTCGTCTCGCGCGATCTCAGCGGCACGATCGAAGGCAGCGCCCTTCAGATCTCCAGTTCGTACACCGAGCGGCACGGCGATGCGCTGAGCTTCCGCTTCACCGGCACGGTCGAGGGCGACGCGATGTCTGGCACGCTCGACATGGGCGAATACCTCACGGCGAACTGGACCGCCAGGCGGCACGATTATCGACGCGGCTGATCATGGTCCGCATCAACCTCCCTCGTGTCGGTGCGATGTCTCTCGTCATCGCCGCGACGAGCCTCGTGTCGGCGCAGCAGAAGTACGACCTGCTGTTGAAGGGCGGTCACGTCATCGACGCGCGGAACAACATCAGCGCGGTACGTGACGTCGCCATCGCGGACGGAAAGATCGCCGCCGTCGCTGCGAACATCGACGCCGCCGACGCCGCGAAAGTCGTCGATGCGTCGGGATTCTACGTCACGCCCGGCCTCGTCGACATTCACGTCCACGTCTATGCCGGAACAGGCGAACGCGGATCGTACGCCGGCGACAACAGCGTCTATCCGGACGGCTTCACGCTGCGCTCCGGAGTCACGACAGTCGTCGACGCGGGATCGTCAGGCTGGAGAAGCTTCGACGACTTCAAGAATCGCGTCATCGATCGCTCCAAAACCCGCGTCCTCGCGTTCCTCAACATCGTCGGCGCCGGCATGCGCGGCGACACGTTCGAGCAGAACCTGTCCGACATGGAGGCGACGCCGACGGCGGACATGGCGCTTCGCCACAAGGGCGTGATCGTCGGGATCAAGACGGCCCACTACAACGGACCCGAGTGGACGCCAGTCGAGCGCGCCGTCGACGCGGGGACGCAGGCGAATATTCCCGTGATGGTGGATTTCGGCGCGAACCGTCCCGAGCGTCCGATGGCCGAGCTCGTCACGAAGAAGCTGCGGCCCGGCGACATCTACACGCACGCCTACTCGGGCCTCAGAAACGAGCTCGACGCCGCCGGCCGCGTGAACCCGGGCATGTGGGACGGTCGAAGGCGGGGCGTGATCTTCGACGTCGGGCACGGCGGCGGCAGCTTCGCATGGCGCGTGGCTGTGCCCGCGATCAAGGAAGGATTCCGTCCCGATTCCATCTCCACCGATCTGCACGTCGGCAGCATGAACGCCGGCATGAAAGACATGCTCAACGTGATGGACAAGTTCCTCGCGATGGGCCTGCCGCTCGACGATGTGGTGCGGTGGTCGACGTGGAATCCGGCGCGCGAGATCAAGCACGACGAGCTGGGCCACTTGTCGCCGGGCGCGCCGGCGGACATCGCGGTCCTTCGCCTCGAGACCGGAACGTTCGGCTTCGTCGACATGTACGGCGCCCGGATGCCGGGCACCCGGAAGCTGACGTGCGAGCTGACGCTGCGGGACGGCAAAGTCGTGTTCGATTTGAACGGGATCACGCGGCCCGACTGGAGCACGCTGCCGCGGGACTACCGGCAGACGGGCGACGCACGCTGGGACGCCGTCTCGCCGGCGCCTGTCAGGCAGCCTCGACAGCCGCTGTCCTTCGCCGACATCGCGCGGCCATCGTCCGGTTCGTGGCCGACCTACCACGGAAGCCTGAGCGGCAATCGATTCAGCCCGCTCGATCAGATCAACGTCGCGACAATCCACAGCCTCGCGCCGAAATGGATGTTCACGATCCAGGGCGCTCCCCGCCCGCTCCAGGCGACGCCCATCGTCATCGACGGTGTCATGTATGTCACGTCGGTGAACGAAGCGTACGCGCTCGACGCGCGAACCGGCCGTGCGATCTGGCACTACAGCCGCCCGCGGACGCCGGGCCTGGCCGGCGACGCCGCTACCGGGATCAATCGGGGCGCTGCGGCGCTCGGCGATCGCGTGTTCATGGTGACCGACAACGCACACCTGATCGCACTGAGCCGGGACAAGGGCGAGCTGCTGTGGGACGTCGAGATGGCCGACTCCCGCCAGAACTACGGAGCGACCGGCGCACCGCTGGCCGTCTCAGTCGACAGCTGCAGGCCTGCAACGGCAGACTGCGATCTCGTGATCGCCGGCGTCTCCGGCGGAGACGAGGGCGTTCGCGGATTCCTCGACGCCTACCGCGCCTCGAGCGGAGAACGCGCGTGGCGGTTCTGGACCGTGCCCGCGCCCGGCGAGCCGGGATCGGAAACGTGGAACGGCCGCGCGATCGAGCACGGATGCGCCGCGACGTGGCTGACGGGCACCTACGATCCGGAGTCGCGGCTGCTCTACTGGCCCACCGGCAATCCGTGTCCCGACTACAACGGCGACGAGCGAAAGGGCGACAATCTGTACAGCGCCTCGGTCCTGGCGCTCGACCCGCAAAACGGCCGGCTGCGCTGGCACTATCAGTTCACACCGCACGATCTCCACGACTGGGACGCGAACCAGACGCCGATGCTCGTCGACGCGCGTTTTCACGGTCAGGCGCGCAAGCTCCTCGTCCAGGGCAATCGAAACGGCTTCTTCTACGTGCTCGATCGTCTGACGGGCAAGGTGCTGCTCACCGAACCGTTCGTCAAGAGCCTCACGTGGGCGAGCGGAATCGGCCGCGACGGCCGCCCGCTGCCGAAAGACGACAGCGAGCCGACGCGCGAGGGGCAACGCACCTGTCCAGCGGTCGCGGGCGCCACCAACTGGCCCTCGACGGCCTACAGCCCGGCAACCGGCTTCTTCTATCTGTTCGCGGACGAATCGTGCGCGATCTACACGAAGACCGATCAATGGTGGGAGGCTGGCAAATCGTTTTACGGCGGCGTCACGCGCCGTGCGCCGGGGGGCAGCGCGGCTGGAAAGGCGCTCAAGGCGCTCGACCTCCAGACTGGAAAGACGGCGTGGGAGGTACAGGTCGGCGGCAGCATCCTCGGCAGCGGACTGATGGCGACCGCCGGCGGTCTGGTGTTCTACGGAGCCGATGACGGCTTCGTGGCGGTCGATGCGAAGGATGGGAAATCGATCTGGCAGTTCACGACCAACCAGTCGTGGAAGGCCGGTCCGATGACGTACTCAGTGGAAGGCACTCAGTACATCGCCGTCGCCGCCGGCGTGAACGTCATCGTCTTCAGTTTGCGATAGAACGATCGCCCCGCGTGAACGGCCTGGAGGACGCGCGATGAACCGCCGAGAATTTTTCGAAGCGCTTGCAGCCGCCGCGATCGTGCCGACCCTCGCCCAGCGGGACTCCGCACTCGAATGGGGCGCTCCCGTCTTCGACGTTCACTTCCATCTTCGTCCGCAGCCGGCCGGCAACCTCGCGCACCTGGACGGCGCCGGCGTCGCGAAGGCGAATCTCCTGACGCGCGGGCGCGCGCTCGATCAGCTGAAGGCGCTTCAGGCCGCCGCGCCGGAACGCTTCACCTGGTTCAGCAGCTACAACGTGACGCAGCCCGACGCGGAGCAGGTGCTCACACAGGCAGTGAAGAACGGAGCGCAGGGCTTCGGCGAGATGAAGTTTCACGTCGCCGCCGACGGTCCAGAGCTGCGCCGCATGTATGCGCTCGCGGCCGACCTGCGCGTGCCGATTCTGATCCACTTCCAGGAAGTTGACCACGTCCCGAACGAGGGGACCTGGAGCACGGGGTTCGCGAAGACCTTCGAGTCGGTCCTCAAGTCGTATCCGAAGACGACGTTCATCGGGCACGCCGATGCGTTCTGGGCGAACGTCAGCGAGGACTATCGCAACGACGCGGTGTATCCGACCGGTCCGATCCGACGCGGGGGCGTGACCGATCGGTTGCTGGGCGACTATCCGAACATCTTCGGGGACCTGTCCGCCGTCTCCGGCAACAACGCGATGGCGCGCGATCCAGGATTCACGGCCGATTTCCTGAAGCGTCATCAGAACAAGCTGATCTTCGGCAGCGACTGCAGCTGCAGCGACGGCCACGGCGGGGGCTACGACAACCCGGCCGCCCCGCGAATGGCAGGCAAGTGCGTGGCGCGCGAGACGTTGAGCGTGCTGAAACGGTCCACCTCACCCGAAATCTTTCAGAAGATCGTCTGGGGCAACGCGCACGGGCTGCTGCGGATTCCGTAGCGTCCGCCCGTTATACTCTCCTCGCGATGCTGTCTCGCCTCCTGCCGGCTTCGCTGCTGATCCTCGACGTCATCGCCATCAACATCATCCCGTTCATCCTGCGATAGATGGAACGGCGGTGGCAGCGGACGGTCGTCGGGCTCGGCCTCGTCGCCTACCTCTCGATCTCGCTCCCTGGCTTGACCGTGTTTCCTTCCGTAGGGGAAGACGAATCGTGGATCGCTGCCGCGCCGTACAAGCTCGCGACCCAGGGCGTGCTGGGATCGGATCTCTTCCCTGGTTATTACGGTATGGAGCGACATCTCTTCGAACACATGCCGCTGTATCCGCTGATGCAGGCCGGCGTCTTCAGGCTGTTCGGCGTTGGCGTCGCGCAGATGCGGGCGCTGCCGGTTGCTTGCGGGTTGGCGCTCTTGCTGGCGGTCTTTGCGGTGGGACGGCAGCTTGGCGGCGACCGTGTCGGTGCGCTGGCCGTGATCCTCATGCTCGGTCTGCGTCTGACCGACGGCGGCGAAGCGACCGGAATCCTGCTGCTCGACCGCGCTCGCGTCAACCGCTATGACATGGCCGTGCCGCTGTTCTCGTTGTTGGCGTTGTTCGCGTTCAATCGCGCCGAACGCGACCGCCGCGGCGCGTTGTACTTCCTGACGGGCCTCTTGACTGCACTTTCCGGCCTGAGCCATCTCTACGGATTGTTCTGGCTGCCGGTGTTCGCCGGATTGATGATCGCGCGGCGCCGCTGGCGCGCGCTCTCCCAGCGCGATCTCTGGTTGGTGCTCGCGGGTTTCACCATTGCATGGCTCCCATGGATTGCCTACGTCGCGACGGGCTGGCCGGACTTCGTCGGACAAATGCGGATGAATTCTCCTCGATTCGATCTGGCGAATCCTCACTTCTATATCAACAACATCCTGTACGAGAACGGACCGATTTCCATCGGCTGGCTGATACGGACGATTCGCGGGCTCCCGTTCACTCGCGTCGGCGCGTGGACGGTCGTTATCGGCGCGCCGGCTGCAGTCGCAGTCGCACTTTGGCTCGAGCGCGAGTCCTCCCGGACCGTCCGCACGCTCGCTGTCGCGTCGCTGGCACAGACGGCGATGTTCGTCGTGCTTCTGAACGTGAAGACGCTGAACTACATGATCGCGCTCTGGCCGCTGGGAGCGCTCCTTCTCGCCTGGCTGGGAACGTGGCTGTGGGCTAGAGGACGCGTCCTGGGTCGGTTCGGCGTCGCGACGCTGCTTGTGTTGATCATCTTCGAAGGCGCAATCCACGTCGCCCGCGCCCGCACGGCGGCCAGGCAGATAACGCCGTATGACTGGTACGAATCCGAGGTGGCCGGTTGTATTCCACGCAACGCGGTGGTCCTGGGGCTCCAGCGTTACTGGCTCGGCCTGCGTCAGTTCCGCTACCGCTCGTGGCTCCTGCCGATCGACTTGACGAATCCACTTTACACCGTTCAGCCGATAGCCCTGGATGAAGCCCTCGATCGGCTCGAGCCCGATGTTGTCCTCGTGGATCGGTATATCGGAGAGCTGATGACGCAGGCGGCTGACGTCGACAACCCGAACCATCGGCTGCACGTCGGCTTCGAAGCGTTCAAGGCGCGCCGGCGCGCGGCGTTGACTTGCGTGATCAGGGACCATACTTACGGAACGATGCAGGTGTATCTGCTGCCAAAGGCGCCGCTTCGGTGATAGTCTCTTCGCGGATGCTGTCTCGCCTGCTGTTGACCTCGCTGCTGGTCCTCGGTGGCGTCGCGATACGGATGAACGCCGCGGACCGGGCCGCCGGCGATGGATTCACGGAGACCGTTCAACCCTTTCTGAATACCTACTGCACCGGCTGCCACGGCGGACCGCGGCCGGCGGCGCAATTCGATCTGCGGCAGTACTCGTCGACACAGTCGGTCGTCGACGATTTTTCCCGCTGGAATCGTGTTCTCGCGAGGCTCGCCGCCGGGGAGATGCCGCCGCGATCCAGCAGGCAGCCGCCCGATCAGGCGCGGCAGCAGGTGATCGACTGGATCAACACGACGTGGGCCACCGAAGCGCGCACGCATGACGGCGACCCCGGCGTGGTGCTCGCGCGCCGGCTCAGCAACGCCGAATTCAACTACACGATTCGCGACTTGACGGGCGTCGACATCCGTCCGGCCCGGGAGTTCCCCGTCGATCCCGCCAACCAGGCGGGATTCGACAACTCCGGCGAGTCGCTGACGATGTCGCCGGCGCTCGCCGGCAAGTACTTGCAAGCGGCGCGGAACGTCGCCGATCACATGTTCCTCAACGCGAACGGATTCGCGTTCGCGCCGCATCCGATGCTCGTCGAAACCGATCGCGACCGGTACTGCATCCAGCAGATTGTCGACTTCTATGAACGCCAGAACACCGACTATGCCGATTACTTCCGCGCGGCCTGGATCTATAAACATCGCGCGGTGCTCGGCACACCGAAGGCGACGCTGGCCGACGTCGCCGCCCAGACCAACGTCAGCGCAACGTATCTGACGACGATCTGGCGCGCGCTGGAGACGAAGGAAGACGTCGGCCCGCTCGCGAAGCTCCAGGCGATATGGCGCACGCTCCCAGTCCCCGCAGCCAATCAGCGCGACCTCGCGCGCGACGACGCCAACCGAATGCGCGACTTCGTTACGCGCATGCGCAGGGACACGTCGCTGACCTTCGCGAGCCCGATGGTGAAGGGGCTGAGCATCCGCACGCAGCCGCTGATGAACTGGAAGCTTTTTGCGTATGCAACGCACCGCCGCGATTTCGATCGCACGGCGCTGCGCGTCGATGGCGAACCGCCGACGGCCGAACCGGCGCTTCCACTTGGTCGGGATGGAAAGCCGGTCGGATACGGGCTGATTGGCGTCGGTCCCAACGGCGAAGACTTGACCGCGCTGAAGGCGCGGGTCCGCGCGCACGCGTCGCGGATGGAGAACGCCGATCTCGTCGTGCCCGCAGGCCAGCGCGCCCGCTACGAAGCGGCGTTCGCGAAGTTCAGCTCCATCTTCCCGGATGCGTTCTACGTAAAGGAGCGCGGCCGCTTCTATCCCGACGCGTCGGAGGATCAGGGCCGCCTGCTGAGCGCCGGATTCCACAACGTCATGGGATACATGCGCGACGATGCGCCGCTCAGCGACCTGATTCTGGACGAGAAGGGCAAGAAGGAGCTGGAGGCGCTCTGGGATCAGTTCGAGTTCGTCGCGGACTACACGGCGCGGACCTACGTCCAGTTCTACTTCAATCAGAGCGGCGAGGTGCTCGGCAACGGCCCCGAGTCGGGCACGCTGCGGCCGTCCGACAAGGACGTGACCGCCGAACCGATCATTCAGAGTTTCAAGCGCACGTTCCTGGCGAAGGCGGCGGCCGACGATTCGAACAATCCCGTCGCCACGCAGGCGATCAGCGATCACTTCGATCGCGTGAACGAGGTGCTTCGCGCGATCGAACGGGAACGGCTCGACGCGGAGCCGCGCCACCTGGACGCGCTGGTGAAGTTCGCGGCGCGAGCGTATCGCAGGCCGTTGACGGACGCAGAGCGCGCCGATCTCCGGGCGTTCTATCGCGCCCTGCGCGACCGCAACAATCTGACGCACGAGGAGGCGATGCGCGACTCGATCGTCAGCGTGCTGATGTCGCCGCGGTTCTGCTATCGCCTCGATCTCGATGAGGAGACGAGCCGGACCGCGCGGCGCGCGGCGTCGGCGGCCGCGGTCGAGCCGCTCTCGGACTACGCGCTCGCGAACAGGCTCAGCTACTTCCTCTGGTCCACGATGCCCGACGCCGAACTGCTCGCGCGCGCGGCGGCCGGCGATCTCCGGAAAGAGGCGGTCCTCCGGGCGCAGATCCGCCGCATGCTGAACGACGATCGCGCGCGCGCGTTCGCGACCGAGTTCGGAGGCAACTGGCTCGACTTTCGGCGATTCGAGGACGCCAACACCGTCGACCGCGAACGCTTCCCCACCTTCACGAACGAGCTCCGGCGGGCGATGTTCGAGGAGCCGATACGGTTCATCGGCGACGTGATCCGCAACGATCGCCCGGTGCTGGATCTGTTGTACGGCACCTACACGTTCGTCAATCCCGTGCTTGCCCGTCATTACGGCATGCCTGAGGTCGTCGGCGCGCCGGATCGCTGGGTGCGCGTGGACAACGCGCGCGACTACCAGCGGGGCGGCCTGCTGCCGATGGCCGTGTTCCTCACGCAGAACGCCCCAGGTTTGCGCACGAGCCCGGTGAAACGCGGCTATTGGGTCGCGCGCCGGGTGCTCGGCGAAGTGATTCCTCCCCCGCCCGCCGTCGTCCCCGAGCTGCCGAGCGACGAGACGAAGCTGGACGCGCCGCTGCGCGACAAGCTGGTTCAGCACCGCAGCAACCCGGCATGCGCCGCCTGCCACGCGCGGTTCGATTCGTTCGGCCTGACGATGGAGAGCTACGGTCCAGTCGGCGAGGTCCGGTCGAAGGATCTGGCCGGACATCCGGTCGATACGCGGGCGACGTTCCCCGGCGGAAGCGAGGGTACGGGACTGAGCGGCCTGCGGGCGTACATCCGAGCGAACCGCGAAAAAGATTTTCTGGACAACATCAGCCGGAAACTGCTGGTATACGCGCTGGGCCGCTCGTTGCTGCTTTCGGACGAGCCGCTCGTCCAGCGGATGAATGCCAGGCTCGTCGGGAATGGATACCACATCGGCGCGCTGATCGACGCGATTGTGACCAGTCCGCAGTTCATGAACCGACGCGCCACGAGCGCGATGAGCAGAAAGGTCGCGAATTAGATGGCTCGGATCGATCGTCGGACGGTCCTTCGCGGTGCGGGCGTCACGATGTGCCTGCCATGGCTCGACTCCCTGGCGGCGTTCGCCGCGTCGCCGACGAGCGCGACGTTCCCGAAGCGATTCGCCGTGCTCTTCATGGGCAACGGCGTCAACGAGAGCCACTGGGGCGCCGAAGGATCCGGCGACGACTTGACGCTCAGCCTGAGTCTGTCGCCGCTCGAGCCGTTGAAGAAAAAAATCAACGTGATCAACGGCCTGTTCAACAAGAACTCCACCGGGCAGGGGATCCATCCGGCGCAGACCGGCAGCCTGTTGACCGGCGCGCCGATCACCAGAGGCCCCGTCATCCATTCGGGCATCTCCGTGGACCAGATGATCGCCGGCCGCATCGGCCACGAGACGCTGCAGCCGAGCATCGTGCTCGCCTGCGAGCAGCCGATGACGGGCTACCACGAGACGAATTTCTCGATGGCGTACAGCTCGCACATCTCGTGGCAGAACGCCGACTCGCCGGTGCCGAACGAGGTGTACCCGGCGCTCGCGTTCGACACGCTCTTCGAAAACCGGGGCAGCCTGCGCAACCTGAGCATCCTGGATCGCGTGCGCGACGCGGCGGCGACGCTGAGCGGTCAAATCAGCTCCACCGATCGGCAGAAGCTCGACGAGTACATGACGAGCGTCCGCGAAGTGGAGACGCGCATCGAGGGCATGCGAAAGAGCCAGGAGAAGGCGGAAGACCGCGCGAAGCTGAAGAACGTCCCCGCGCTGTCGATGGAGCGGCCCGCGAACGGCCTGCCCGAAGATTTCCGCGAGCATACGCGGCTGATGTGCGACATCATCGCGCTCGCGTTTCAGACGGACAAAACGCGCGTGGCGTCGCTGCTGCTCGCCCGCGATCTGTCCGCGCTGTACTACCCGTTCCTCGATGTGAAGGACGGGCATCACGCCGCGTCGCACAACAACCTCTCCGACGGCTACGAGCGTATCGCCCGCTTCCATGTCAGCCAGCTCGCCTATCTCGCGACGAAGCTCGACGCGATGCCGGAAGGCGACGGCACGGTGCTCGACAACTGCTGTCTGATGTTCCTGTCCAACCTGTGGGCAGGCAGACTGCACACGAGCACGCGCCTGCCGGTGGTGCTCGCCGGCGGTCTTGGCGGAACGCTCAAAACAGGACGCGCGCTCGACTATCTCGGCGCCGGCGACGAGAATCGCAAGATGTGCAGTCTGTTCCTCGGCATCATGGACCGGATGGGCATTGCGCTCGACCGGTTCGGCGACGCCGACACGCGTCTCGCCGACCTGTAATCGGAACGCCTAGCCGAGGCGCCGAATCTCTCGATATCGGAAGCAGTCGACGAGGTGATCGTTCACCATCCCTACCGCCTGCATGTGCGCGTAGATGATGGTCGAGCCGACGAAGCTGAATCCGCGCCGCTTGAG
>Ga0126369_10004046_pt1 | contig 10692 bp, 10 predicted proteins | sample PanSoiMetaPlot_1_FD_109646 | JGI IMG/M metagenome (GOLD analysis project Ga0126369, IMG submission 109646) | Tropical forest soil microbial communities from Panama - MetaG Plot_1 | ecosystem: Environmental > Terrestrial > Soil > Tropical forest > Bulk soil | place: Panama | collected 2016-02-17
AAGAGCCATCTAGACCGGCGGCGCGAAGCCATAGCCACATTGAAAGCACTCGGCGCCAGCGGACGCCGCGTATTCGTCATCTATCTCGTGCAGACTTTGTTGCTGGCGTTCGTCGGCGGCGCAATCGGCAGCCTGTTCGGCGCTATGCTGCCATACGCGACCGCATGGGCACTTGGCGGCATAATCCCGTTGCCTATCGTGCCCGCGTTGCACCCGGGTGAACTGATGCTGGCCTTGGTCTATGGCTTATTGACAACGCTTGTCTTTACACTTTGGCCACTCGGACGCGCCCATGACGTACCGGTGGCCGAGCTGTTCCGCGACACGGTGGCGCCACAACCGCGCTATCCGCGCAGGCGTTATATCGCGTTCACTGTTATCGCCATAATCATACTGGCAGCACTCGCTGTGCTGCTGGCCTATGACCGCCGCGTGGCCCTCATCTATGTCGCCATTGCAGCCGTGGTCTTCGTGCTGCTTCGTGGTGTCGCTGGATTGTTGATGGTGTTGGCGAGCAAATTGCCTCGCGCTCGCTCAACTGGCCTGCGCATGGCAGTCGCTAATATTTATCGGCCAAGCGCCCTGACGCCCGCCATCGTGCTGTCGCTCGGCCTGGGAATCACTCTGCTCGTTACCGTGATCGAGATTGACGGCAATCTCCGCCACCAATTCGCCAATGAGTTGCCTGCGCGCGCGCCATCATTTTATTTCCTCGACATTCCGGCTGATCAGGGCACGCGTTTCGAGGCCTTCATAACTACGCAAGCACCGTCCGCGAAACTCGAGGAAGTACCGATGTTACGCGGACGCATCGTTTCCGCGGCAGGCATTCCGGCCGAAAACATCAAACCAACAGACGAGGCAGCCTGGGTGCTCCAGAGCGACCGCGGCATCACTTACTCAAGCGATATTCCCAGCGGCTCGCGGCTGGTCGAGGGAAAATGGTGGACGCCGGATTACGACGGACCGCCATTAGTCTCTTTCGAGAAGCGTATTGCCGACGGTTTGGGTCTTAAGCTTGGCGATCCTGTCGTCGTCAATGTGCTTGGCCGCAATATCACCGCCACGATTGCCAACATGCGGACGGTCGACTGGGAAAGTCTCGGGATAAATTTCGTCATGGTGTTCTCGCCGAATTCGTTTCGCGGGGCGCCACACACTCATCTCGCTACGCTTGCGTATCCCGGCGGCAGCACGCCCACGCAAGAGGCCGCCGTTCTTCAGGCGGTTGCCCAGAGTTTCCCCATGGTCACCACGGTGCGGGTGAAGGACGCATTGGATGCGGTCGGCAGCATTATCGCCAAACTGGTTCTGGCTATTCGCGGCGCCAGCGCGATCACGCTAATTGCGGCCGCGCTTGTGCTTGGCGGTGCACTCGCCGCAGGCCACCGCTATCGCGTCTATGATGCGGTGATCCTGAAGACCCTGGGCGCAACGCGTCTTCGGCTGCTGTCGGCCTACGGCATGGAATATCTGCTGATCGGCGCGGCTACTACCCTGTTCGGGGTAATCAGCGGGAGCCTTGCGGCCTGGCTCATCGTTGCCCAACTCATGCACCTGTCATTTGCCTGGCTGCCCTGGCCCGCACTGGGCGCCGCGTTGGCCGCGGTTTGTGTCACAGTTGCACTGGGGCTTGCCGGTACCTATTCAGCGCTTGGTCAAAAACCGGCCCCGATATTGAGAAATCTCTAGTTTTTGCGACATTCCGCCACGTATCGATCCCAACCCACGACGTTTCCAGTATAATACCGTCACCGAACGGTTAACGAACCGCAATGGTTGCAAGGTCATCATCAAGCCATATCTGGCGCCAAGGCTAGCCAACCACTAGATTCCCACCACGAGCGCGAAGGCATTTGCCAAAGCGCGTAACGTGGCCGGCCAAAAAAGCCGGGACATGAGAGAGGAAACTTCGATGTCGGACTATGACCGTAACGTAGCTGCCCGCGGCTTCGGCGCCGCGCGTGCGGAGGTGATCGATGCAGGCCTGCGCGCCTACATGATCCGCGTCTACAATTACATGGCTGCCGGCGTCGCTCTAACCGGCGTCGTCGCTTGGCTGACCTTTAGTGCCGCCGTGGTTACCGATGCGACCGGACGCATCACTTCATTGACCCCGTTCGGACAAGCCATCTTCAGTGGCCCGCTGGCGATCGTGCTCTTCCTGGGCACGCTTGGCCTCGTGTTCTTCATGAGCTTCCGCATCAATAGCCTGCAGCCGAGCACAGCGCTCATGCTGTTCATGGTCTATGCCGGGTTGCTAGGACTCATGCTGTCGTCGGTATTTCTGGCTTATACGGGAGCATCGATCACCCGCACCTTCTTCATCTCTGCGGCCTCGTTCGGTGCGCTGAGCCTTTACGGCTACAGCACACAGCGCGATCTTTCGCCGGTTGGCTCGTTCCTGACCATGGGACTGTTCGGAATCATCTTGGCGATAATCGTCAACATGTTTCTCAAGAGCAGCGGGCTCGATTTTGCGATCTCGGTGATCGGCGTTCTGATCTTCGCTGGCCTGACGGCCTGGGATACTCAGCGGATCAAGGAAATGTACAGCGCGAACGATGATGGCACGATTGCCGGCCGCAAGGCGGTCATGGGCGCACTCGCGCTCTACCTCGACTTCATCAACCTGTTCCTGTTCTTGCTGCGCTTCCTCGGCGATCGGCGGTAAGCCGGCAGAGACAAGAGAAACAAATGCGCGCCCCGGCTATAGGCCGGGGCGCTTTCGTTTTGCTAGCATTGCGTCCTGTATGACGATCATCATTCGCCCTGTCCGCGTCTCCGACATCCCGGCCATTACCCGCATCTACGCGCACGCCGTCGAGCACGGAACGGCGTCGTTCGAGCTCGCTCCGCCCGATGAGACCGAAATGATGCGCCGCATGCATGATTTGCTCGCCGACAATTTTCCGTATCTCGCAGCAGAAATAGCCGGCGAGCTTTGCGGTTACGCCTACGCCGGCCCCTACCGAACGCGGCACGCGTATCGATGGACGGTTGAGGACTCCGTATATATCGCCCCGGGCATGTATCGCCGCGGCATCGCGCGCGCGCTTTTGCTGGCTTTGATCGGGGCCTCCGAAGTAAACGAGTTTCGCCAGATGATCGCCGTGATCGGAGACTCGCCCAAACAGTCGGCATCGGTTGGATTGCACGCGGCCATGGGCTTTCGGCACGTCGGCATCCTGCAGAATGTCGGATTCAAGCACGGACGTTGGCTCGACAGCATGTTGATGCAGCGAGCACTCGGCCCGGGGGCAATGACTGCGCCTTGAACGGGGCCTAGTTGATGACGACCGCCAGTGAGCGATCAATCGAGCGCAGTACACGCTCAAGTTCGTGGCCGCGGCGGACAATCAGGCCGGTCGCCGAGATGATGCTGTATGGGCCCTGGCGGCGCGATAATTTCGGATTTTTCTCGATGCGATAGATCGGTACTTCCGAGCTGCGGCGAAATACAGAGAACACCGCGCGGTCTTTCAGAAAATCAATCGCATAATCACGCCACTCGCCGGCAGCGACCTTGCGGCCATAAAGGTCAAGAATGCGATTGAGCTCGCGACGGCTGAATGTGACCTGATTTGCGGGGGCGGATGGTGTGCGTACCAAGGCACCGCCCCCAAGGGACTGGCTGGGATCGATTTCGCCGGAACCGAACGTCATACGGCGCCTCCTTTGCTTGCAGGCGATGATCGCGCTAGCGGAGGCGCTCGGCAAGAGCTTCGTCCGCGATGAGAAATGTCTCAAAATCGGGTAGAAAACGTCACCTGCCGATCACGAACTCGTTAAAAGCTCCCACAATAACGCCCAAATTCCGTCAATCGCCGGTCACGCTGGGCTGGGATAACGCTACCGTTGCCTCAAGGCCCGGTCCGGTACGGGCACCGGATTCCTCAGCCCCCCAGCCCCCCGGGGCTCGATCGGCCGGGCCAGTTGAGTTCCGCGTACGGTTCAATCCCCTAATGCCTTCGGGCCGGCTTTTTGCCGGCCCTGTTTTTTTATTGATGTTGTTCAGTTTGTCGGGGACGCGCAGCAGGCCGCCGACGCGGTGCCGAGCATGAGGCTGGGTCTGGCGGCGACACCGCTTTGCACGACGACGTCGAGCCGGTCGATATCCTTGAGCGAATAATCCCCCTTTGGAATTTCGCTCAGCACCATACTGAAAGTTTCGGCCTTGCCTTTCCAGTCACCGAGTTTCACCCAGCGGCGCACCACATTGTGGTAGGTCAGCGTGCGGCCGTGGTTCTCGCCGCGTCCAACGTCAACTGAAATTTTGCTCGAGATCGGACACAGCCACACCTCGCCGGCGTGATAATCGTCTTTGGCGGCGGGCACATTCACCGTCACTTTGCCGCCGGCGACAGTCATGCTTACTGGCAGTGCGAGTACGGCCGGATTACGTCGTGTCTGCGCAATCGCTCTTTCTATCGCGCTCTTGTCGCTACCGAGCACATGCATGACGCCATTGACCACAACCTGAGGCGTGTACACTTCCCGGTCACCGCGCGTCTCGGCATAAGCGCGCTGTCGGTCAGAGTGCCCATGCAACGCGAGTGTGTCTTTCCACCCGAGATAATCCCAATAGTCGACTGCCAGACTCATGGTCACAAGCGACGGGTCCCTCGACAGCTCCGCAAGCAATTTGTCGGCGGCCGGGCACGATGAGCAACCTTGGCTGGTGAAAAGCTCAATAACGGCGCGCGGTTCTGCGGAAGCCGGCGCGGCCACGGAAATGCAAGCAACCGCGACTGCAAAGGTGACGTGGCGATAGGTCATATCGATACCGCAATCCCCTGCCTCGCACGCAATTTATTACGGGCTATGTCAATCACCCGCTACTCACTTCGCAGTGAGCGGAGCGGCTTTTTCCGTAACTGTTAACAATTTGCGCATCAACCAGCCAGCTGACGCAGCACGTATTGCAAGATCCCGCCATTCCTGAAGTAGTCGAGCTCATCCAGCGTATCGATCCGGCAGACCAATGGCACGCGCTTGAGGGTCCCGTTGCCTGATACGATCTCGGCAATCAACCGCTGATGCGGTTTGAGTTCCCCGTGCAAGCCGCGAATCGTCACTTGCTCATCGCCCTTGAGTCCCAGCGATTGCCAGGACGTTCCTTCCTCAAATACCAACGGCATGACGCCCATGCCGACCAGATTTGAGCGGTGTATGCGTTCAAACGATTGGGCAATCACTGCACGGATACCGAGTAGAATCGAACCTTTCGCGGCCCAGTCGCGCGATGAGCCGCTGCCATACTCCTTGCCGGCAAATACGACCAGCGGGACCTTGTCGGCCTTGTAGCGCATGGCCGCATCATAGATCGGCATCCGTTGTTTCGACGGGTAGTGGATCGTGACGCCGCCCTCTACGCCCGGCACCATCTGGTTCTTGATGCGAATGTTAGCGAAAGTGCCGCGCATCATCACTTCGTGATTGCCGCGACGGGTGCCGTACTGGTTGAAGTCAACGGGCTTGACCTTGTGCTCAAGCAGATATTTTCCGGCAGGCGAATCGACCTTGATCGAACCGGCCGGTGAAATGTGATCGGTGGTGATCGAGTCGAGCAGTAAAGCCAGCACCCGCGCATCGACGATGTCCTCGAGCGGCTTCGGATGCCGGCCCATTCCAACGAAGTAAGGCGGATTCTGAACGTAGGTCGACTTCTTATCCCAGTCGTAGGTCATGCCCCCCTTGACGCTGATCTTTCGCCAGTTGGAATCGCCTTTGAATACGTCCGCGTATTTCTTGGCGAACATCTGGCGGGTGATATTTTTCGCAACGAAGTCGCCGATTTCCTTGTTCGAAGGCCAGATGTCCTTCAGGAAAACTTTTTTGCCTTTTTGATCGCTCCCGAGCGGTTCCCTCGCGAGATCCACATTCATTGAGCCGGCAATACCATAGGCCACGACCAGCGGCGGCGACGCGAGATAGTTGGCGCGTACGTCGGCGTTGACGCGCCCTTCGAAGTTGCGATTGCCCGAGAGCACGGCTGCGGCCACCAGATCGTTATCGTTGATTGCCTTGGAATTCTCGGGCGGCAAAGGGCCGGAATTTCCGATGCATGTCGTACAGCCGAAACCGACGAGATTGAAACCTAGCTTGTCGAGATCCTCCTGCAGGCCCGATTTGTCCAAGTACTCTCCGACCACCTGCGACCCAGGCGCAAGCGAGGTCTTGACCCAGGGCTTCGTGGTCAACCCTTTGGCCGCGGCCTTGCGGGCCAGCAGGCCGGCACCGATCATGACATTGGGATTGGAGGTGTTGGTGCACGATGTGATCGCAGCGATCACTACGTCACCGTGGCCGAGATCGTAGTTCTTGCCGGAAACCTTCACGCGCTTCTTTGCCTCGGCGCTCTTGCCGAATTCCTTGTCCATTGAGTTGGCAAATCCAGCCTTTACTTCTTTCAAGGCAACGCGATCCTGAGGACGCTTTGGGCCGGCAAGCGAAGGCTCGACCGAGCTTAATTCCAGCTTCAGAACGTCCGTGAAAATCGGGTCGGGTGTCGTCTTCACGCGGTACATGCCTTGTGCTTTGGCATAGGCGGCAACCAGCGCGACTAGCTCCGGTGGACGGCCGGTATCTTTCAGATATCGCATCGTATCGTCATCGATCGGCGAAAAACCGCAGGTGGCACCGTACTCCGGCGACATATTACCGAGGGTCGCGCGGTCGGCGATGGTGAGATGAGCCAGACCCGGACCGAAGAACTCGACGAACTTGCCGACCACGCCCCGCTTGCGCAGCATCTCGGTGACGGTAAGTACGAGATCGGTTGCGGTAACGCCTTCCTTGAGTTTGCCGACCAGCTTGAAGCCGATGACCTCGGGCAACACCATCGATAGCGGCTGTCCAAGCATGGCAGCTTCGGCTTCGATCCCGCCAACGCCCCAGCCCAGCACCGACAGGCCGTTCACCATTGTCGTGTGGGAGTCGGTGCCGACCAGCGTGTCAGGATAGGCGAGGTCCATCGTGCTGGCCTTGCCATCGACCTTGACCTTGTCCTTGCGACTCCAGACTACGCGCGACAGATACTCGAGATTGACCTGGTGGCAAATGCCGGTGCCGGGCGGCACCACACTGAAATTGTCGAATGAGCGCTGCGCCCATTTCAGGAATTTGTAACGTTCCTGATTTTGCCGGTACTCTTCCTCGACGTTCTTCTTGAAGGCGGCATTGTTGCCGAAGAACGTCACCGCGACTGAATGGTCGATGACCAGATCGACCGGCACTTGTGGATTGATCTTCTTTGGATCACCGCCAAGATTTTTCATGGCGTCGCGCATGGCGGCAAGATCCACGACCGCCGGGACGCCAGTAAAATCCTGCATGAGGACGCGCGCCGGACGGAATGCGATTTCGCGCTCAGAGGTTTTCGTCTTCAGCCATTCGGCAACCGCCTTGATGTCATCTTTGGTGACCGTGCGCCCATCCTCATTGCGTAACAGATTCTCCAACAGCACCTTCATCGAGAAAGGCAGGCGCGAAATGCCTTTGAGTCCGTTTCGCTCGGCGGTGGGAAGACTGAAATAGGCGTAACTCTTGCCGCCCACCTGCAGAATCTTGCAGCATCTAAAACTGTCGAGCGAAGTCATATCGGCTGTTTCCATTCCTCACCGGCGCACTTACGTCGGCTCAGACTAAGTTATTGGCAAGATGGTGGTTTTTCTCGCTGGCGAGACTTGCGTCCGATTCCGAATTACGTAACGTCGCAAGTTCGGGCTTATAAGGTCTTTTCTCGCCGGACGCCATATTGACCGGGGAACTTTGCCAAAGATGCTCGGAAAATCGGGGTTTTTGGGGGACGGTAGCATCGTGCCGCCGCCCCAGATCGGGCCGTGGCGATGGCAATGCACCTGAGAGCAGACGATCTGACGTGCAACCGTGGCGGGCGCGAGGTATTCCGCGGACTGAGCTTCGGCCTGTCCTCGGGGGAGGCCATGGTGGTGACCGGACGCAATGGCGCGGGCAAATCCTCACTGCTGCGCATGATTGCAGGCTTGGTTCAAATTGCTGCCGGCCGCCTGCTGCTCGATGGCGGATCGGCTGACACACCGATCGCCGAGCAGGCGCACTATCTCGGCCACCAAGACGCGATAAAACCCTCGTTATCTGTTCGCGAGAATTTGAGGTTCTGGGCGGAATTTCTTGGTGCGCGGCGCGACATAGAACCTGCATTGGACGCGGTTGACCTTGCCACCCTCGCCAATCTGCCTGCCGGTTTTCTGTCGGCGGGACAGCGGCGGCGGCTGTCAATTGCACGGCTGGTTGCGGCACCCAGGGCAATCTGGCTGTTAGATGAACCGACCTCGGCACTCGATGTGCCATCTCAGAAGCGGCTGGCCGATCTTATGCGCGCGCATCTGACTGGCGGCGGGATGATCGTTGCCGCGGCCCATGGGCCAATCGGGCTGGAGCGTGCGCGCGAACTGAAATTGGGTCCGGCATGAGCGCTTTGACCGCCTTGCTCATCCGCGACCTGCGCTTGGCGGTTCGCGTCGGCGGCGGTGCGCTGATGGGCGCATTGTTCTTTCTGATTGTTGTTACGATGATGCCCTTCGCCATCGGCCCTGACCTGACACTGCTCGCGCGCATAGGACCGGCAATTCTTTGGCTCGGCGCGTTGCTCGCCAGCCTCCTCGCGCTTGACCGGTTGTTTGCGACCGATCATGACGATGGCTCCCTTGATCTGTTGATGATGGGCCCAATGCCGCTTGAACTTTCGGTTGCAACCAAAGCGATCGCCCATTGGTTCACCACGTGCCTCCCCCTCGTGGTGATCGCGCCCGTGCTTGGACTAATGCTCAATGTCGAACTGCATGCGATGGGCTGGCTTGCGCTAACCCTGGTCGCGGGCACACCGGCGCTGACTTTTATCGGACTTGTCGGCGCGGCTCTCGCGGTCGCATTGCGGCGAGGCGGCCTACTGCTGGCGGTCCTGGTGTTGCCGCTGACCGTTCCGGTGCTGATCTTCGGTGTTGCCGCGGCCAACGCGGCGATTGTCGGGCCCGCGCCATTTGGTCCACCTTTCACCATTCTTTGCGCACTAAGCTTGGCAAGCTTGGTATTAGGGCCAATTGCCGCTGCTGCAGCGCTACGCCATGGACTGGAATGACATGACACGAGGCTGTCAATGCCTGTGATCGATCTTGCTAACCCGACGCGATTCCTGACGCTGGTGAACCGGGTGCTGCCCTGGCTCGTCGCGGCAACGTTCATTTTGTTTGCGGTCGGTCTCTTCTATGCGATGAACGCACCCGACGACTATCAGCAAGGCGCGACCGTAAAAATCATGTATCTGCATGTGCCTGCCGCCTGGCTTGGCATGTTCGGCTGGGGCCTCATGAGCATCGCCGCGCTCGGCACGCTGGTGTGGCGTCATCCGTTGGCTGACGTTGCCGGCAAAGCCGCAGCCCCGATCGGCGCCGCGTTCACCTTTATTTGCCTCGTCACCGGTTCGCTCTGGGGCCGCCCGACCTGGGGCACCTATTGGGTGTGGGACGCACGGCTGACGTCGATGCTGGTGCTGTTCTTGCTTTATCTTGGTGTGCTTGCGCTCTATTGGACCGCTGAAGAACCGGGCCGTGGCGCACGGGCAGCGGCAATCCTCTCGCTTGTTGGTGCTGTCAATCTTCCGATCATCAAATTTTCGGTCGACTGGTGGAATACCCTGCACCAGCCTGCATCGGTATTCCGCATGGGCGGCTCGACCATCGCTCCCGCGCTTCTGACTCCGCTCCTGATCATGGCGCTCGCTTTCACGCTGCTCTTTGTGACGCTGCATTTTGCCATTATACGCAACGAAATCTTGCGTCGTCGTGTGCGGAGCATGCGGCTGATGCAGGCGAGCGAATTGGCGGAAGCGACATGAACCTGGGTCCGCATGCCGAGTTTATTGTCGCTGCGTATGTCGTCACCGTGTGCGTCGTGGCCGCGCTGATCGCCTGGGTCATTCTCGATTATTCGGCGCAGCAGCGCATGCTCGGCGACCTCGAAGATCGTGGCGTCACCCGGCGCTCGCAACGCAAAGGCTGATTGATGAGTTCCACGTCGCGCGAAGACACCGGCAAAAAGCCGCGCAATATTCTTATATTACTGCCGCTTATTGTGTTTCTCGCGCTGGCAGCGCTTTTCTTCTACCGCCTCGGGACCGGCGACCCTTCGCGGATCCCATCGGCGCTGATCGGACAGCCGGCTCCAGCGACCGACCTGCCGCCGCTGCCCGGACTTGAGCGCGACGGCAAAGCGGTGCCAGGCCTGAATAACGCCATGTTTCAAGGTGCGGTGACGCTGGTGAACGTCTGGGCGTCCTGGTGCGTGCCCTGCCACGACGAAGTGCCGTTCCTCGAGAAATTATCGAAGGACAGGCGTATCCAGCTGGTTGGCATCAACTACAAGGATGGCTCCGACAATGCGCGGCGGTTTCTGAATCGTTACGGCAATCCCTTCGTTGCCACTGGCCGCGATGACGGCGGCCGTAGCTCGATCGACTGGGGGGTTTACGGGGTGCCGGAGACTTTTCTGGTCGGCCGCGACGGCCGCATTGCCTACAAACTGGTTGGTCCGATCACCGCTGACAACCTTGTTCGCGTTCTCGAGCCGGAAATCGAAAAGGCATTGCGCTAGTTCGATTTTTCCTCGTGGTATTTTGTGATCAGAGGATATTGCAGCGCTCCGAATGCGAAC
>Ga0126369_10004047_pt1 | contig 10691 bp, 7 predicted proteins | sample PanSoiMetaPlot_1_FD_109646 | JGI IMG/M metagenome (GOLD analysis project Ga0126369, IMG submission 109646) | Tropical forest soil microbial communities from Panama - MetaG Plot_1 | ecosystem: Environmental > Terrestrial > Soil > Tropical forest > Bulk soil | place: Panama | collected 2016-02-17
GAACGCGCTGCGGCAATCAGGCCGATGGCGCCCCACTGGGCCACGGAATTGTCAACGGATCCGCTGCAGCTGTAGTACCACGATCCGCCTGGGCTGTTGGGGTACTGGCAGAACGCATACCCATCGACCATGTCCTGGACGATGTCTTTGTACGTCCGTCCGAAGACGTTGGCCGGGCCAGTCGTCGTCACCGCGTTCGGCGTGCCACTGGCCACGATGGCGTCGATGAACTGGCCACCCTGGTAGAACTGTCGGTTCGTGTTGTTCGCAGATTCAGGGTAAATCGCGAGACCATTACCGTTGCCGTCCGGGTTGTACGTACACGGGGCCACAGGACAGGACGGTGGAGCGGCGAAGTTGATGGTCTTGTTGGAAATTGGACCGGCGGCCAACTGGCTGAACAGCCGCTTGAGTCCTCGCACCATGTCGTCAGTGTAGGGATCGCTCGCGGGGCCGCTCTCCAAGTGGCTGTTGACCTCGAACGCCTGGATGTTCGAGGCGTTGATCGCGACCGAGCCGTTCGTGTTGTCGCACGCGGTAGCGGGCACAACACAAGCAGTCGGGGCAAGGCTGTCCCAGTCGCCTTCGTCAACGCCGCCCGTGTTATAGCGCTGCATCGTCTTGTGCAGGAACCACAGGCCTTCATCGATCGCCACGTTGACATGTGACGAAAGGTTGTCGGCGAACATCATGACCGAGTAGTTCTGGGTGTTCGATGCAGGAATAGACGTGTCGGTGATCTTGAGCACGGCAGTAAACGACGTTCCAACGACGCCGGCGTATGTGTGGGTGCACTCCACATCAAACATGTTCGTGACCGTGCCGGTGCAGTGAAGACCGCCGTCGCCGGGATCCCAGTCGTACTGGAAATTCGCTCCCTGCCGGTCGGACGTGCCCTTGAGCGTCACCGCCCTCCCGGCATAGGCCGTATGTGGACTCGCCGGATTGTTTACATCCCACGGTACAACCTTGACCACCGGCGGCGCTGCGAGCGCTGCGCGCGGTCCGCCGAAGAGCACTGCACCCGTGAGCAGTACTGTGAACGTCGTGAGTGGTCTCCAACACTTCGTCATCTTTCCTCCTGAGTGCGTCAAGTTAGGTCTGTCCTTGGAGACCTAAAGCCCAATTCGTCGACGGAGCTTCCACAGCAGCGGACCGCTGGCCGTCCCGAGCAGCAACAGCGACGTCGGTTCCGGAACGGACGGTGGCGGCTGATTCGCCGGCACGATGGCCACATTACCCGTGATGAACAAGTTCACCGCACCCGGAGTCGCGGAGTCCTGCGGGTGCGTGCCCTGCAGCGAGAAGCCGCCCGGGTTCACTTCACTGATGTTGAAGGTGATCAACCCCGCCTGGCCCGCGCCGAGGACGAACTGGAAGCCCAGCGCCGCGGAGAAATCGCCGTTGCAGTTCAGGCCCACGCACGCGTTGTTGAAGTTGCTGACCTGCCCCGGCAGCGTGTTCGAGTTCGGCAACGCGCCGCCCGCCTGCACATCGGGGTAGATGTTCGACGCGAACGAATCGCCGATCTCGTAGCTCGTTCCGGCCGCGGGCGCGCCGTTCACCGTGCCGAATTCGTTGAAGAACGGGAGGTTCAACCCATGATCGAAGAACACGTCGAAGAAGTACGCCCCGGGCGCTCCCGGGTTGAAAAGAAACGACAGCGTGCCTTCCCCTGTCGCGGAGTTCCAGCTTCCCGTGTTCGCACCCGGCACCAGGTTCTCATTCACATACTGCGTGCCGTTGGCGTTGATCAGGATGCTCTGAAGGCTGACAGGCGCGGCGAACGCCGGCTGCACGACACACACGCTGGCCGCAAAGGCAAGCGCTCTGATGACCCCTCGCATATCCATTCTCCTTGGGCGGCCCCTAACTTTTGTGTTGAACGAAGAACGACCAGCCGCTGGCTATGCAATGCACACACCTAATCCGTAACAGGCCACATGTGCCGGTAAACCCTTAAAGAGTAGGTTGTTAGCACTATGTCGGAAACCGAACAATATCCCAGAATTCTGCCGCAGAAGTGACAAAGTCCTGCTTACAGAGCCAACGAGGCGACTTTATCTGACTGGAGCTACAGGTAGTTGCTCCGGTTGAACTACGATACGGGCGCCGATATGGCGAGACGAGGACTGCGGCTTCAACACCGGATCGTCATCCCGTTTGCCGCCATCGCGGTGATGGCCACTCTGGCCGTCGCGCTCGTCGCCCTGACCGTCGTCTCTCAGACCCTCGAGGCTCGGGCGATTACGCAGGTTCAGAACACGGCGTCCGTGATCAGTCAAAGCGGGTTCGCCCTGAACCCGACGATTCTGCGCAGCGTTCGTCAGCTGACAGGCGCCGACGTCGTGACCTACACGAAGCAAGGCGGCGTGCTTGCGACAACGCTGGACGAGCGTGCGGACCAAGCACTCATTCGAACGGTCGCAACACCCACGGCGGCCGACGACACACGCGGGTCTTCGGGCCAGGTCATCGTCCGCCGGATGCAGTGCGCCGTTCCATGTTTCGTCGCTTACGCCGCCGTCGCGACGCGTCCGGAAATCGTCATCGCCGTCATCGCGCAATCATCCGAGCTGATTGCTGCTTCTCAGGCGCTCACGCGGACGATTCTCGTCGCGGCCATTCTCAGCGTGTTGGTCATGGTGCTCGTCAGTCAGGTCGTCGCCCGTCGCGTCACGGCGCCACTCGACGCGCTCGTCGCGTTCACCCGAGACGTCTCGCCAGGCGGCTCGAACCGGCGCGCCGCCGTCGCCGACGACGAGGTTGGCCGCCTCGCCGCGTCGTTCAACGACATGCTCGATCGGCTTGACCGATCGCGCGACGCGCTCGTCCGTTCGGAGAAGCTCGCGCTCGCGGGCTTGATGGCGGCCCGGGTCGCGCACGACGTGCGCAACCCCCTGTCCTCGATGAAAATTCAGGCGCAGATGCTGGGTTCGTGCCTCGGCGACCAGGCGCAGAGCCGCAAGCTGCTCGACGCCGTGCTTCGCGATATCCAGCAGCTCGAATCGGTGGTGCGCGACTTGATCGAACTGGCGCGGCCCGGCGAACTGCATCGACGCCCGACGTCCATCGACGCCGTCGTGGACGATGTGCTGCAACAGATGTCGCCGCAGCTTTCCTATCGCAAAATAGCTGTGGAGGTCAGGTTGCCAAAAGGCCTGCCCGCCGTCGATCTCGACGTCGGACGATTTCGGCAGGCGCTGCTGAATCTCATCGGCAACGGCGCAGACGCCATGCCCACTGGAGGGACGCTGACCATCACGACCGAGCCCGGCGCGGACGCCACGACCGTCGTCCTCGACATCTGCGACGATGGCGTGGGCATCGACGCATCGATTCGCGATCGTCTGTTCGATCCGTTCGTGTCGACCAAACGCGACGGCGTCGGCCTTGGCTTGGTGAACGCAAAAGCCGTCGTCGAAAGTCACGGCGGAACGCTGGAGCTGACGCCGCGCGCGCCAAAGGGCACGCGGGCGAGAATCGTGCTGCCGGTCTCGGCGGCGGCTGCGCAGGAGGCCGCGCATGGCTGACATCCTCGTCGTCGACGACGACCAATCGGTGGCGAGCGCCTTCGAGAAGTTTCTGAGCTTTGAAGGCCACACGTGCAGGTTGGCGAGCAACGCCGAAGAAGCGATGGAGGCGATCGCGGCGCGGCGTCCCGCGCTGGTGATGATGGACGTGCGGATGCCCGGCGTCGACGGACTGAGCGCCTTGAAACAGATCCGAGGCACGTTCCCCGACATCTATGTGGTGATGATGACGGGCTACGGCACGAGCCAGACGTCGATCGACGCGATCCGATCCGGCGCATACGACTACCTGACGAAGCCGCTGGACCTCGAGGAAATTCGAGCGGTGATTCGCAAAGCGATCGACGCGCAGCAGACGCGCACGTCTGCCGAAGTCGCCGAGACCACAGCCGAAGATCCGCTGCCCCGCCTGGTCGGCAGTACCGCCGCGATGCGCGACGTGTACAAGACGATCGGGCGTCTCGCGGGCATCGACGTGCCGGCGCTCGTCGCCGGCGAGCACGGCACCGGCAAACAACTCGTTATCGCGACCATTCACGAAAACAGCTCGCGCGCAGAGCGGCCGTTCAAAGTGCTCGATTGCGGCACGCTCGACGACAGCGCCATCGAACAGGCGCTGTTCGACGGTTCGGAGGGAACGGTACAGCTGTCACAAGTGGAAAAGCTGTCGCCCGCGCTGCAAGTGAGGCTCGCGCGTGCGCTGGGCGACACGGTCGCCCGCCAGTCGACCGCGGACCACCTGACAGCTCGCGTCATCGCCTCGACCGAAAACGATCTCGCGTCGCTCGCCCAGTCGGGCGCGTTCGATCGCGAACTGCATGCGGCGCTATCGGTCGTGACGGTGAGACTGCCGCCGCTTCGCGAGCGCCGCGACGACATCCCGCTGCTCGTTCGCCATTTCATTCAGCGGTTCAACGTCGAATTCGATCGGGCTATCGCGCGCGCCGACGATCGCGTGCTCGCGGTGTTGCACGAGTACTCGTGGCCGGGGAATGTCGGCGAGCTCGAGACGGTCGTGAAGCGTGGATGCATCCTCGCGCGCAGCGACGTGATCACCGTTGACGATGTGGGCAGCAGACTGGGCGAGCGGCGAGCGATTAGCCGTCAGGACGCCGAATCGTCCCTCATCGCGGCCGCGAGAACGGCGCTCCAGGAGCGTCTGGTCAACGCGCCGGAAAATGCGTCCGCATCCGCGTACCACGACATCATCGACGTCGTCGAATCGACGCTCGTCGGCGAGGCGCTCAAGATCACGAACGGCAACCAGGTGAAGGCTGCCGCGGTGCTCGGCGTCAATCGCGCGACGTTGCGGAAGAAGATTTCCGAGGAGTAGTCCGCACGGAACTTCACGCCGGATCCTTTTGGCGGGTCTTGACGATGCCGCCCATCACGCCGAGTCCGGTGATCACAAGGCGCCCGCGATGATCCATACGTGGTTCACGCCCAGGCGCACCGCGCCATAGGCGAGTCCTGCGACCACGAGCAACGTGCCGATCAGATAGACAAGCATGTTCGTCATCGGCGCACCCCGCAGGTGCGTTGGTGCAATTTGATCGCCCACCCTGCTCACCCGGAAACTGTTCCGTTATGAGACCGCGATAAGACACGATAGGACAACAGTGGCACGTACCGTGTCGCTCGATGCACGTCGCTTCACACGATGGCGCTGGCAGCGAATCCGCTATAGACCCGGCTGTTCCCCACGAACGCATGACTACTCGTTTGGAGTCGCACATGATTCGCCTGGATGCTGAACAGCAGAGTTTGCCTGGTCTTGAACCCGTCGCTCCGAAACCGTCGGTTCACGGACGTCGATTCGTCACTCGCGCCGTGGACCTTCGAACGCCGGGAACACCGGAGTACGTGCTTGGCGCGTCGACGCCGGAGCGGCAGCGGCTCCTGATGCAGTGCGAGCTTTTCAAGCCGGAAGCGCGGTCCATGCTCGATCAGATCGGCGTCGGGCGGAATTGGTGGACGATCGACGTCGGTTGCGGCCCGATGGGGATTCTCGATTTGCTCGCCGAGTCGACCGGACCCGGCGCGGAGGTCATCGGACTGGAGCGCGATCCGAACATGCTCGAGTTCGGCCACGAGCTCATGGAAGAGCGCGGACTGAATTCCGTTCGGCTCATTCAGGGCGATGCCCACGACACCGGACTTCCTCAGTCGAGTTTCGATCTCGCGCACGCGCGATTGGTGCTCGTGAACGTACCTGATCCGATGGGCGTCGTCGCCGAGATGACGAAGATCGTGCGGCCCGGCGGATGGGTCGCCCTGCAGGAGGTCGACTGGATCTCGTGGGTATGCGAGCCGAGTCACCCAGCGTGGACGAAGCTGCTCGACATCAACGCCGAGATTTGGCGGAAGCGCGGTATGGACGTGTTCGTCGGACGGCGGCTCCCTGGGCTGCTGAAGAAGGCGGGCCTGAAGGACATTCAGAGCAAAGTTCACACGCCCGTGTACCAATATCCGCATCCATACGCGCACTTGCTTCTGACGTTCTCGAAGATCAACCGCTCGGAGATGATCGAGAAGGGTTACGTCAGCGAAGCGGAATACATCGACTTGACCGAGTCGTTGGAGGCGCACATCGCCGACCCTGGAACGTTCATCACCTGGTCGCTCTTCTGCCAGGCATGGGGACGCAAGGCGGCGTAACCAGTCTGAAAGGGCTTAAGGCTTAGGGCTCAAGGCTGTCAGCGCTAAGCCCTCAGCTCTTAGCCCTAATGAATCGCACCCGAGTGGCGGTCGATGCACGACTGGCAGACACGCGAGTCGTGCATCAACTCCGGCGGCGTGCGCAACCCGCAGTATTGACACGACTGAAATGACGCAAGGCGCGCCTCGCGCGCGCCTTTAATCAACGCCGACAACGCGGCCAGCAGCGCGTTCTCCGGAAGCCTCCGCCACTTCACCGTGCCCACGCGCCGCGGCATCGCGGCGAACTTCATTGGCGATTCCCAGACGCCGGCAAACTCCGAGATCGTCACGCTCGTGTCCGTCAACACGGCGACGACCTGCGGCGGATCGCCGCCGAGAAACTGCAACGCGCCGTCTTCGCCATCGAGCTGCTCGACGGGATCGGGCAATTGCGAACTCAAGTACGCGATCAGCTGTTCGTACCGTTCCGGAACGTCCATGCGGAGGATTGTAGATGGAAAAAGACCGCGAGTCGTTTTGACAACCGTCGTGGCGTACAATCACAATGCACACCGTGAAAAGAACTTTTCTGGCTCTCACTCTGGCCGTGTCGGCAGTCGCGACAGCGCGGCTGTACGCTCAGTGGCCGTCCTATTCAGCGACGCCTGCCCCGCGAACGGCCGACGGGAAGATCGACTACAAGGCGCCGGCGCCGCGTACGGCCGACGGCAAACCGGATCTTTCGGGAGTCTGGGAGACAGCGCCCTGTACTGATTGCGCGCCACCCGTCATCGACGGCCTGAGCCCGACGCCCGGGTCAGGACAGGCGGCGGCACAAGCAGCCGGTCGCGGCGGCGCACCTGCTGCTCAAGGTCAGGGTCGCGGCAACGCGCCGGCAGGGCCTGGCGCCGGGCCGGGCGCTGGACGCGGACGCGGCAATCCATTCGCTCGCAATGTCTTCGGCAACGTCGGCGGCAGCACGCCTGAAGGCGAAGCGCCGTATCAGCCGTGGGCGAAGGAGCTCGTTCAGAAGCGGCAGGCAGACAACAGCAAAGACAACCCGGATGCGCATTGCCTCCCGATGGGCATCATGCAGATGGACTCGCATCCGTATCCGAAGAAGGTCATCCAGACGCCGACCGAAGTACTGATGATTTACGAGGGTTCGGGCACCACGGTCCGCGAGATCTTCCTCGATGGCCGTCCGCTGCCGAAGAAAGAAGACGTCGATCCGTGGTGGAACGGCTACTCCGTCGGCCACTGGGAAGGCGACACGCTCGTCGTCGAGACGACGGGACTGATGGACGACGGCTGGCTGGACGTGCGCGGCAGTCCACTCACGAGCGCCGCGAAACTGACGGAGCGTATCCGTCGGGTCAACTACGGTTATCTCGAGATCAAAGTGACGATCGACGACCCCAAGGCGTACACCAAGCCATTCGATGCGATCGTCTACAGCCGGATCATGCCGACGTCGCAGTTGAGCGAGTTCGTCTGCATCGACAAGGACGCCGCCCACTACATCGGCTCACAGCAACAGCAGTCGAAGTAGCTCCGGCGCGTTCGCAAGGCGTTCCGGCCCATCCGATCACCTGTCCGCTCCAGCTGCACGCGTTGCCGTTCCATCTGCACGCGTTGCCGACGCATCTGCAAGCGATGCGGTTCCATCTGCAAGCGGTGTCCGCTCCATCTGCAGGCGGTGCCGGCGCATCTGCACGCGCTGCCGGAGCGATTGCGCGGGTGTCCGGAGCATCTGCGCTCGCGTCCGGCTCAAAAAGAAAACGCCCCGCGACTGTGAAGTCGCGGGGCGCTCGGTCCGACCGACTGTCGGTTGGTTGCTTAGAACGAGAAGTCGCCGCCGATGCGGAACACGCGCGGGTTCATGTACGCCAGCGTCGTCAACCAGCCGTTGATCGCGCCTGGCGCGCTGTTGAGAGCCGACGTGTACGCCGTGTTGTAGAACAGCGTCGTGTCGGAGTTCATCACGTTGTAGATATCGAGCCCCCCGGTAAGGCGATATTTACCCAGGTGGACGATCTTCTTGAGGCTGATATCGAGCGAGCGGTTGCGCGTCCCGTAGATGTCGCCGCCGCCGTACATCGCGCCTGGCGTGAGAAGGTTCACGTTCGAGAACGGACCACCGGTCAGCTGTCGACCGATCTGGTTCTTGATGGCCGTTCCAAACGCATCGGTCGACGTGAACGTGAACAGTGCCGACTGGGAACCGCTGAGCTGGTCGGTCGGGGCGTTATTCGGCGTCCCGTTGAGGACCGGACGGTCGTGGTAGACGCCGCTGATCAACACATCGACCTTCGGGATAACGTAGTTTGCCAGCGCATTGAACGACGTCTGGACGGGCGACTCGACGTGGCAATACGGATTGAGCGTGTAACTCTCCGGAACCGCCGCTCGAACCGCGCACCAGTCGTTGACGACCTTGCCCGTGCTCGTGCCGCCCGAGAACGTGAAGCCCTTCACGTTGCGCACGTTGAAGTTCACGTCCACGCCGTTGAACACGCGCCAGTCGGGGTTGTCGTTGCCGGGGACGGCATCCTTCGTCGACTTGATCAGCAGGTTCTGCGGCAGCACTGAAGCCGCCGGCGTCAAGTTGTACAGCGGGCCGATCTGATAGCCGCCGCCGCCAGGGAGACGCGAATCGGTCGGCGCCGTCAGAAAGAACGGCGTCAGATCGTTCGGACCGACGTTGAGGTTGTCGGTGACCGTGCCACTCGTCGTGTATTGCGTGAAGGTCCGGCGGTAGTAGCCGACTTCGACCGACGCACGCGGGAGGATCTGCTGCTGCACCGAGACGCCGTACGACCAGTCCGACGGACGCACGCCCCAGCCGCTCAGCAAGCCTGGATCGTAGTTGGCGCCGATGAGCTGGTTGGACCCAAACGCCGTGCTGCTGATGACGCCGCACGTATCGGTCGCCGAGCTGTTCGGCAGCGGGTTCTGCAGGTTACACGTCGGCAGGAAGTCCGCGCCCGCTGGCGTCCGCGTCGTGGTCCACGAGCGAGTCACCGATGGGTTCAGGAATCCGAACGTTGTGGTGGCACCGGGAATGCGGAGCGACGGGTTCGCGCCGGAGACGAGGTTTCCAACGCTGGCGCCCTGCAGGTATTTGCCGACGCTCACCTTGAGCGCCGTCTTGCCGTTGCCGAACACGTCATACGCGGCGCCCAGGCGCGGCGTGATGTCGTTGTAGCCCGTGACACCGTCCGTGCGCGGGAAGCTGACGCCGGGGAAGAACTGGTTTGCCGGCTGCGTGACCGCCGGGAACCAGCTCCACGGATGGTCGAAGCGGACCGCGCCCTGGAGCGTCAGCCGGTTGATCGTCCACTGATCCTGCGCGAAGAATGACATCATCGCCGCCCGCGCGTTGTTGAAGTACGGGTTCGCGTACTCGGTGATCTGAATCGGAGCGCCCGCCGCGAACGTGTACGCCAGGCTTTGGGTGTTCGTGTGCATCTCCCGGTCGTCACGCCACCAGTTGCCCTGGTACCCGAACTTCAAGCTGTGCGACCCGGTGACGTACGACCCGTTGAAGAACCAGTTCGCGCCGTCGGTCTGGTTGATCAGCCAGTTCTGCGAGCGGTACGCCATCACACCTCGCGTACCTTGCGGATTGATGACGGCCGCGACGTCCGTCACGCGAATCAGGTTCTCAGTCGGATTCGGATTAAGCTCACGGTCGCCCCACTGGTAGAACGTGTTGCCGAGACCAGCTTCGAGAAGCAATCGGCCGGTCAGAGGATTCGTCCAGCGCGCGGTCTGCACGCGCTGCGGGCTGAACTCGCCGTGGCCGTCCGCCTCAGGCGCCGTCGTCGACGAGGGTGAGCCGGAGAACGACGCCGTGCCGCTGCAGGTGCGGCAGACCGGCTGCTCGTCCCACGAGAACGTGAACTTGTTTTTCTGCGACGCCTGCCAGGTGATGCGTGGCGTGTAGTTCTCGTACATCCGGTCGTAGACGCCGGGGTTGGTGAAGTCCGGCGCGTAGTTCCACTTGGTCGGATCGCCGGCGCTGAGGTTGTGGTAGACGTTCAGGATGTTGCGGCGCGAGCCCTGTTCGCGGACGTTCATGTAGTACCAGAGTTTGTCCTTGATGATCGGGCCGCCCGCACCCGCGCTGAAGTCGTACACGTGGTACGTCGGGTTCGGCGTGCCCGCGCCGCGGTTAATCAGATCCTGGTCGTAGTTGTTCGACTGCATGCCGCCTGAGAAACCGGAGCCCGCGACCAGACCGCTGATGGTGTTGCCACCCTGCTTCGGCACGATGTTCATCTGCACGCCCGCGGTTTCAAACTCGCCGAGACCGCCGCCCGTCTGCACGGTCACTTCCGCGGCATTGCCGATGTCGGCCGTGTAGTTCGGCGGCTGGTTGCCGCCAGGCGGGTTGCTGATGTTCATGCCTTCAACCGTGAGGCGCGACTCGACGCCGCGGCCGCCATGGACCGGGAAGATGGCGAACACCGGACCGGTGTTGACGTCGGTGATGTTCGACTGGATGCCCGGCAC
>Ga0126369_10004050_pt1 | contig 10690 bp, 8 predicted proteins | sample PanSoiMetaPlot_1_FD_109646 | JGI IMG/M metagenome (GOLD analysis project Ga0126369, IMG submission 109646) | Tropical forest soil microbial communities from Panama - MetaG Plot_1 | ecosystem: Environmental > Terrestrial > Soil > Tropical forest > Bulk soil | place: Panama | collected 2016-02-17
GACGCCGGGCAGCCCGGGCGGCACGAGCACCAGCGAGAGGTTCCGGTAGCGCTCGGCCTCGGGACCGGAGCGGACGAGGCAGAGGATGTAGTCGGCCACCCGGGCGCCGGTGCACCAGCGCTTGGTCCCGTTGAGGACGACCGTCCCGCCGTCGGCCGAGCGCCGCGCCGTCGCGGCGACGCTCGCCAGGTCGCCGCCGACGTCGGGCTCGGAGAGGCCGTAGGCGAGGAGCAGCTCACCCCGCGCGACGCGCGGGAGGAGCGCGCGCTGCTGCGGCGGGGAGCCGTTCTCGCTCAGGTTGATCCCGCCGTAGAAGGCGCAGTGGATGTACGGGCCCGCGAGCGCGGTACCCCGGCGGGCGAGCTCGTCGATCACCGCCACCGCGGCCACGAGGTCGCGTCCCGACCCGCCGTACTCCTCGGCGACGGTGAGGCCGCAGACGCCGGTCGCGGCCAGGCGCCGGAACACATCACGCGGGAACGTCCGCTCGCGGTCCCACTGCCGCACCGCCTCGCGCGGCATCTCGCGCTCGACGAAGCGACGGATCGCGTCGCGGAGCTGCGCCACGTGCGCGGGCTCATCGACGAACGAGGTCAAGGTCAGGTGCCGGTGAAGCGCGGCTTCCGCTTCTCGCGAAAGGCAGTCACCGCCTCCTGATGATCCGCGGTCAGGTTGGTCATCATCTCGTACGCGATCGAGCCATCCATCAGCTCGTGCGCCAGGCGGCGAAGTGGGATGTTGGTGACCGTCTTCGTCCAGCGGATGGCCCACGTCGGCCCGCTCGCCAGCCGCTCCGCCATGGCGTCGACCCGTGCGTCGAGCTCGGCCGCGGGCACGACGTGGTTGACCAGGCCGAGCCGCTCGGCGCGCTCGGCGGGCACCATCTCGCCGGTCATGAGGAGCTCCTTGGCGCGCGCGAAGCCGATCAGCTGCGGCCAGATGACCGCACCGCCGTCGCCGGCGACGAAGCCCATGCGGACGTGGGGGTCACCGATCACCGCCGAGTCGGCCGCGATGATGACGTCGCACATGAGCGCGATCGTGGCGCCGAGGCCGGCAGCGGCCCCGTTCAGCCGGCAGATGATGGGCTTCTCGAGCTCGAGCAGCCCGAACACGATCCGCTTCGCGGCGGGCGCGATCGCCCGGAAGCGAGCCGGCTCGTCGATCATGCTCTGCAGCCAGCGCGCGTCGCCGCCGGCGCAGAACGCCTTGCCGGCCCCGGTGAGGACGACGACGTCGCAGGCCTCGTCGCGGTTGATCTCGTCGAACACGCGCGAGAGGTCCTCGTGCATGTCGTCGTCCACCGCGTTCAGCGCCTCGGGACGGTCGATGGTGACACGCAGCACGCGGCCGCGCCGCTCGAAACGCAGGGTCCGGTAGCCCTCGTATGCTGCCGCTCGCATGGCGGTGTCCTCCGGCGTGGGCCGCGTCCGCCTCATCCTTCGGGAGCCCCGGCGCTGTCAATGCCACGCGTAGCGCCCGGACCGGTGGCGCTCAGGACGGGCGGGTGCGGGCGAGCACGTCCGCCGCCGCGGGAGCGGTCTCGGCGCTGATCCACGAACGCACCAGGGGATCCTCGCCGTTGACCACCGCGTCGATCCGGCCCAGCGTCGGACCACGCAGCTGGCGCTTGATGCGACCGTAGGCGGCGCGCGGCAGCTGCGCCAGCTCTTCCGCCATGGCCAGCGCGCGCGGGAGGAGCGCGTCGGGGGGCTGGAGCTCGTCGAGCACGCCGTCGGCGAGGGCGTCCTCCGGACCCGCGTTGCGTGCGAGCAGCACCCAGCGCCGGGCCACGGCGGGCGCCAGCTCGGCCTGGACCACCGCCATCGGGCCGGCGGGATAGGGGATCGCGACCCGCGTCTCGGTGAGCCCGAGGCGATAGGTGCCGTGGCTGCCGATCCGGTAGTCCCCGGCGAGCGCGACGACCAGCCCACCCGCGATCGCGTGGCCGTTCACGGCGACGACCACCGGCAGGGCGAGGCCATAGATGCGCGCGATCATGCGGTTGATGGCGGCGATCATCGCTCGTTGCTCGGCGGGACCGTAGGTCGGCACGAGCTTCAGATCGAGGCCGGCGGAGAAGAACGCCCCTCGCCCGGTCAGGACCACGGCGCGCACGCTGCCGTCCCCCTCGAGCTGCGCGAGCGTCGTCTCGAGCGCGGTGGCCGATTCTAGCTCGATGGCGTTGGCCGGCGGTCGATCGAAGCGGAGGAGGGCGATCCCGTCGCGCACCTCGCTCTGGATCATGTGCGTCCGGCGCTCGGCATCCCGCTAGAGATTGAACGGGACGCGCAGGCTCGTGGCGCGCCCCGCCTCACCCAGGAGCGGGAGGCCCAGCATCTCCTCGGTGGTCCGTAGCAGGCCGTAGTGGTTGAAGAGCTGTGTGGACGTGGTTCCGGCCGGCGTGGAGGGGCTCACGACGATCGTCGCCACGTGGCAACCCACGTCGCGCGTGTTGGTCTCGCAGCGGCGGCTCGCGCCACCTCCGCCCTCGTCCCAGGTGATGAACAGCGCGGTGGTGCCGCTCTGGTACGCGGGGCTCGCAATGATGTTCGCTACCTCCGTCGCGAGCCACGAGTCGCCGGTGGCGACCGAGCAGTCGTGGGTATCGTGGCAGAGGTCGGGGGTGATGAAGGCGAAGGCCGGAAGCGTGTCTGCCTGGAGATCCGTCGCGAGCTCCGTGTAGGGCACGTCGTTGCTCGCGCAGTCCGCCAGCGCGGTGAAGTAGGGCGGCGGGTTGTGTCGGACGGCGTACGGGTTGGCATTCTGGCCGAAGCAATTGCTCGGCATCGCCTCCTCGTACGCACGCCAGGTCGTCTGCGCGAACAGGCTGTCCGCGGAGGTGCTGCAGGACCCGCCCGGGTTGCAATCGCTACCGAAGTGTCGGCGCACCACTCGCCGCGTCAATCCCGAGGTGGCCGCGACGTAGTTGGGAAGGCTCGGATGCGTGACGTTGTGGTAGTTGGTCGCCAGTCCGCAGTCGGCAATCAGCTGGTTCTCGTACGGCGCGTCGGACGACCCGACGATCGCGTCGTAGCTGTGGTTCTCCATCCACAGCCAGACGACGTGTGCGTAGGTCGCGGGCGGGGTCGGCTGCGTCCCGCACGTCGGCCCCGCCCAGCTCGCGGCAGGCTGGAGCGCCATCGTCAGCAGGAGCGTCGGACCGATCTTCCGCACGTCACCCTCGTTGACACGCGATATACCCCGCCGCGGCGCGGAGAGGCAATCGGCGCCACGCACGAACGGTCCCGAAAATGGAAGCGGCGCCTTGCCGGAGCAAAGCGCCGCTTCATGGGCGGAAATTGCGGGAGACCGACGAGCTAGAGCGTCGTGCTGGTCGTCGTCGTGACCGTAGTGGTGGTCATCGCACACGGATTCGGGTCGCACGAGCCCGTGCCCATGGGGGTGCCGTTCTCGTTCGCACATTCGGCCGTGCTGAGCTGCTCGCACTCGGCCTGGTTGTCCTCGTTGTCGTTCTCTCCATCCGAACTGTCCCCGCTGTCCTCCGCGATGCAGCATCGCACGATGTCGGTTGACGTCGGGGGCGGGCAGGGATCGGGCTCACAGCTGCTCGCCATGACGACGACCCCGTTCTCGGCCGCACAGTCCGCCGCATCCGTCTCGTCACACTCGGGACCGTCCTCGTCGGGCACGCAGCACACCACGTCCTCTGGGGGCGGCGTGCTACCCGGGCAGGGATTCGGCATGCACGTCCCCGTCCCCATGTTCACGCCGTTCTCTGCCGTACATTCGTCGGGCGATTCTTCCTCGCATTCGACGTCACCGTCATCGTCCGTCAGGCAGCACTGGATGTCGCCCGCGTCTTCCGTGTCCTCGGGCATCTCCACGTCCATCTCGTCCTCACCCTGATCATCCATCACCTCGACGAGGTCGCCTCGCGGGTCCACGCCGAGGAACTGATCGTTTCCCAGCCGCGGGTTGCTGAACTGTGCCACCCCGGCTCCCGCGGCGTTCGTCGTCAGCGTCCCGATGTGCACCCCCGCCACGTTGATGGAAAACGCGGCGCCAGGAGAGAGATTACGAGCGACTACCATGAACTTCCCCTGACGAGTCGTGCCGTGATGCTTGACGACCAGGCTGACCTTGCCCCGGGCTCCCGGAGCGTGCACGGTCGGGTTCAAATTCCGCTTGACCTTGGTACTCGCGACAGCATCGGCGCTCGTGAGCGCAAGGGCAGCGATCACCCCGATCGCAATCTTTGTGACGGGCCACATCTTACGATTACTTTCCCGCACCATGGTCGGCTCCTTTCACGGCGATGGTTGATCGCAGATCTACTCCCGCTGCGGAGCGCGAGGCAATCACCCGGGCGAAAATTTTTGATCGCATCGGCGTGAATGCGCAGCGGACGCGTCGCGCGTCATCGGCCGGTAACGAGAATGGAGCCTCGAAGGGTCGGTCGGCGAGGCCGATCGCCACACCAGTGCGGTCTCGCGCCAGCTCGAGTTCGCTGGGGCCGCGGTGCGGAACCCCCTACCGAGGAGGGTGGTGGTCTAGAGGGCCAGCTCGGACAGGGGAGACTCGACTGGGGCGACGGGGCGGGCGACCATCGTGGGTGCCGGCAAGCGGACCGTGAACGCCGCTCCGCGGCCCGGCGCGCTCTCGACGGCAATGGTCCCGCCGAGCTGCTCGACGCAGCGCCGGACGATGTAGAGGCCGAGACCGGATCCCCCGAAGCGGCGACGATCCGAGTTGTCCGCCTGATGGAACATCTCGAAGATAGTCTCCGCGTCCTCGGCGCGAATGCCGATCCCGGTGTCCGACACGCGCAGCAGGAGGCCCTGGCCGTCGACCTGCACCTCCACGCACACCCAGCCCTGCTCGGTGAACTTGAGGGCGTTGCCGACCAGGTTGCGCAGGACGAGCGTCAGCTTGCGGGGATCCGTCAGCACGATCACGTCGCCCCGGGCCACCGGCCATTCGAGCCGGACGCCGTCCCGTCGGGGCAGCGAGGCGCACGCGCGCCGGACCTCATCGCAGAACGCCGACACCGGCACGGGCTCGAGCCGCACGCCGTCCCGTCCCGCCTCCATCCGTCCGACCTCGAGCGTGCTCTCGATGAGGTCCAGGAGATCGCGGCCGGCCCCCTGGATGCGGTGGACGTACGCCAGGCGGTCGCGCTCGCCGAGGTTCACGTCCTGCGCCATCTCGGCGTACCCGAGCATGACGTTGAGGGGCGTGCGCAGCTCGTGCGACATGGTGGAGACGAACTCCGTCTTCACCCGGTTGGCGGCCTGCAGGTCGGTGATCAGGCGAGCGTTCTCGAGCGCGAGGGCCGTGGCGTGCGCGATCCCGAGCGCGAGGCGGCGCTGCTTGTCGGAGAAGGGACCCGTGCTCCGACGGTAGCCGACGACCAGGCTGCCGACGATCTCCTCGCCACGCGAGATCGGCACGGCCAGCATGGAGGAGATGTTCCAGCGCTCCAGCAGGGAGGCGAAGAGCGAGGGCTGCCCCGCCACGTCCGCCACCTCGATGAGCTCGCCGGGGCGGAATCCCTGCAGGCCCGGGAGACGGTCGGGGGCGAAGTCGATCTGCGCGACCGAGTTGCGCACCTCGGGAGTCGCCCCCGCGTTGGCGCGCAGGCGGAAGACGCGTCGCTCGGGGTCCCAGAGGTACGTGCTGCTCCAGTCGCATCCGAGCGCCTCGACGGTCAGGCGGTTCACGCATTCCAGCACGTCGGGCCGGTCGAGGTGTCGGGTGAGCGCCTCGCCGATGTGCAGGAGGACGGCGGCGATCTCGGCTTCCTCGCGGTGGAGCGCACTCCGCCGGAAGGCTTCGTAGCGATAGCGGTCGAGGAAGAGCGCGCCGCAGACCGACGTCGTGGCGGCGGCCGCCAGGACGAGCACGCAATGGATCACCATCCCGCTCGGGGTGAGGTAGGGGACCGTCAGCGTGAAGCTCGCGACCGCGGCGCAGCCCACCACGAGCTGGCAGAGCCAGCCCCAGGGCAGGAGGACGACGAGGCTGGTGACGAAGCTCACCTGGGCCATGGCGAGCGGCTCGGCGGGGTTCCCGATCCAGGCGTCGTAACCGCTCATCAGGGCGGCGAGCACCGACATCAGGACCGCGCCGATCACCCGCGGCGCCACGCGAAGGTGGCGCATCCGGCAGGCGGCCATCGCGAGCAGGCAGGCGGCGAGGTCGGCCCCGTACACGACGCCGACCATGTGCGCCCGCTCGGGATGCGAGGGGAGCTCGGCTAGCATCGCGGCGCCCACGAAGAGCAGAAAGAGCGACGCCGTCAGGTCGAGACGGCGGCGGAGAATGCTGGCCGCGTCGGCCCAATAGGCCGAGCGGAGCGCCTGCTCGTCGCGGCGGGTCGCTCCCTGACCGGCTGCGCCTTGCCTGGGCCCCAGCCTAGGCATCCTCTGATTGTGGTGCGGGTGACATCGAGGGTTTCCGCGCTCGACCGGGCTGGAGTGCACGTTCCGGGCCGAGCCGATGGACCGCGCTTCCGCGGGCGGTTGGGGCCGAGTCGCGCGGCTTCTCGCGACGCTGTCGCAGAATGCCCCGGCCGGCTCTGTGTCGCGTCTGCCTCATGCAGATGTGCGCCCTGTGCCAGCGTGGTCGACGCCGTCTGCTGCCCCCGAAGCCTTGACGGCCGACGGGGAGCGCCGCGCGTCAGACGATCAGGGGACCAGTACGATAGATCCGGTCGTCCCGCGCTGTTCGAGAGCCCGATGAGCTGCCGCCGCCTCGGCGAGCGGGTAGCGATGGTTGATCGTCACCCGGACCGCGCCCGAGGCCACGACGCCGAAGAGCTCCTCGGCGGCTGCCACCAGGTCCTCGCGCCTCGCCGCATAGGTGGCGAGGCTCGGCCGCGTGAGGAAGAGCGAGCCCTTCATCGCCAGGAGCGCCAGGTTGACCGGCGGCACGGGGCCGGACGCGTTGCCGAAGCTCACCATGAGCCCAAGCGGAGCGAGGCAGTCGAGGGAGCCCTCGAAGGTCGCTTGCCCCACGGAGTCGTACACCACGGGGACGCCCGCCCCACCGGTGAGCTCGCGCACACGCTCGGGAAAGTTCTCGCGGGTGTACACGATGACGTGTTCGCAGCCGTTGGCGCGGGCCAGCGGAACCTTGACCTCACTACCGACCGTGCCGATGACGGTGGCGCCCAGATGCCGGGCCCACTGGCACGCGATGAGCCCGACCCCCCCGGCCGCCGCGTGGAAGAGGATCGTGTCGCCGCGCTGCACACGGTAGGTGCGTCGGAGGAGGTAGTGGGCCGTCAGGCCCTTCAGCATCATCGCGGCGGCCTGCTCGTCGCTGATCGAGGCGGGCAGGCGCACGAGCCGCTCGGCCGGCACGCGGGCCTGCTCCGCATAGGCCCCGAGCGGACCGCCGGCGTAGGCGACTCGCTCGCCGGTCTTTACGCTGGTCACGCCCGGGCCGATCGCCTCCACCACACCGGCGGCCTCCACCCCGAGCACGGCGGGAGGACCCGGCACCGGATAGAGGCCGGTCCGATGATAGACGTCGATGTAGTTGACCCCGACCGCCGTGTGGCGCACGAGGGCCTCGCCCGGCGCGGGTGGAGCGATTTCGATCTCCTCCCAGCGCAGCTTTTCGGCGCCGCCGGTCTCGTGGATGCGAATCGCCCTCGCGCGCATGGGTCCCTCCGGTGGGGGTACGCCTAGCACCTCGGCTCGATGGCGGGAACGAGGCGTCGGGCGCTCACGGCCTGTGCAGCGCCTGCCCCAGTCGCAGGCAGGAGCGGGGTCCTCCCCTCGCGAGATACGCGAAGGTTGGTAGGGTGCCCCGGCGGGCGCCTTGCTAGCCATGAACCCGCGCATCGTCCCTCGTCTGCTCCGCTCGACGCAGGCGCCGATGACCGACGGCGACGTGAGCTGCGCGGCCGCCCTCGTCGCGGTCGCGCACCACGAACCGCCGTGGCCCGCTCAGCGCCTCCTGCTGGCGGTGCTGGATCTGGCCCTGCGGGACTACCGCATGTTCAGCGAGGCGACGAACGCGCGGAGCCAGCGCCTGCTGGCAGAGCTGGACGCATGGTTCCGGGACGAGACGACCGGGTCACCCTTCGCCTTCGTCACCATCTGCGACGCGCTCTCGCTGGATGCCGGGTACATCCGGACGCAGCTCTGGCGCCTGCAGCCGCGTCGGCCCCGGGGCTGAGCGTCGCTCGGCGGTCCAGGGTCGCGGGCGCTCCGCGGCCCGCGCGAGCTTGTCAGTCCCGCTGCGACGGGCGTAGTGTCCCGCGCCATGACGGCGGAGCTCCGCGGCAAGCTGATCTCCCCGGACGATGCCGCGGCCCTGGTGAAGTCGGGAGACTGGGTCGACTTCGGCATCGGGCTGGGGCAACCCGATCTCTTCGATCAGGCCCTGGCTCGCCGGAAGCATGCGCTCCGCGGCGTCTGCATCCGCGCCTGTCTCTCGCTGAGCCCGCGGGCCGTGCTGCAGGCCGATCCGACCGGCGAGCACTTCCTCTGGTTCAACTGGCACTTCTCAGCCCACGATCGCGGCTGCAACACCGACGGCCGCTGTAACTACATCCCGATGAACTTCGGCGAAGCGCCCGGCTACTACCGGCGCTTCATCGATCCGATCGATGTCGTTTGCCTGAAGACCTGTCCGATGGACGCCCACGGGTACTTCAACTTCGGCGCCGCGGTTGCCTACGGGCGGGCCGTGACGGAACGGGCCAAGGTGCTGATCGTCGAGACCTGCGAAACGATGCCCTACGTCTACGGCCAGCAGGAGGCCGTGCACCTCAGCGAGGTCGACTACGTGATCGACGGCGGGCGCGGTTCCATCCCCGAGCTCGCCAATCCGGCCATCACCGACGTCGACCGCCGCGTGGCCGCCACCATCGCGGCGGAGATCGAGGACGGGGCGTGTCTGCAGATCGGGATCGGCGGGATGCCGAACGCCGTCTGTGCCGTGCTGAAGGACGCCGGCATTCGCGACCTCGGCGTGCACACCGAGATGTTCGTCGACGGGATGGTCGACCTCGTCGAGGCCGGCGTCGTGACGGGTGCGCGCAAGGCGCTCAACCCGTACCAGATCGTGTTCACCTTCGCCGCCGGCTCCCGTCGCAGCTACGATTTCATCGACCGGAACCCGGGTGCACAGGGGTATCCCGTCGACTACACGAACCTTCCCGAGAACATCATGCGCAATCCGCGCGTGGTCTCGATCAACAACACCACCCAGATCGACCTGCAGGGGCAGGCCGCCTCGGAATCGGACGGACACCGCCACCTGACGGGCACGGGCGGCCAGCTGCAGTTCGTGCGCGGCGCCTACGCGTCGGAGGGCGGTAAGGCCTTCATGTGCCTCGCCTCGACCTACGAGAAGGGCGGGGAGCGCCGCAGCCGGATCGTCAACAGCCCGACGCCGGGTAACATCGTGACCACGCCGCGCACGGACGTCATGTACGTCGTCACCGAGTACGGTCTCGTGAACCTCAAGGGGAAATCGGTCGCCGAGCGGGCCAAGGCCCTCATCGCGCTCGCCCACCCCGACTTCCGCGAGCAGCTCGCGCGCGAGGCGCGGGAGTGCCAGCTCGTTCCGCGCGCGTTCTGGTAGTGAGTCCTACGGCGCCCCTCCCGTGCGCCGCTGCGCGGCGAGCGCCGATTGAAGGTTGCGCCCTGCTTCCACGTAGTCCGGCCTGATCCGGACGGCGTTGCGGTAGTGGCGCAGGGCTTCGTCGAGATGCCCCTGCCGGAGCAGGATCTCGCCGAGCGCGTTCTCGGCCTCCGCATCGTCGGGCTGGAGGCGCACCGCCTCGCGGTAGTGATCGATCGCCTCGTCGAGCTGGCCGACGCGAGTCAGGACGACGCCCAGATCGAAGTGCGCCTCGGCGTACGTGGGTCGGATGCGGACGGCCTCGCGATACTGTCGCAGCGCCTCGTCCAGCCGGCCCTGCAGGGCGAAGGCGTTGCCGAGATTGTAGTGACCCTCCGCGAGCGCGGGATTGAGGCGGGTCGCCTCCTCGAGGTGCGGCGTCGCCTCCGCGAGGTCCCCCCGGCGGAGCATCAGGTAGCCCAGCCCGTTGTGGGCGAGACTCGACCGCGGCGTGACCGAGAGGACGTGCGTCCACAACGTCTCCGTGTCGTGCCAGACCTGGGCCTGTCGCCAGGTCAGCACTCCCAGGGCGAGCGGGACGAGAGTGGCGACCGCCGTGACGGTGGCAACCGACGTCCTCCCCATCGCTCCGCTCGAGCCGAGACGCCAGCAGTGGAGGAGGCCCCCTGCCGCCAGCAGCCCCCAGCTCAGGCACGAGAGGTAGCTGTAGCGATCGGCGACCAGCTGCGGGCCGCTCTGCGCGATGCCCAGGACGGGCGCCAGCAGCAGCACGTAGCAGACCCAGCACGCGAGGCCCGCCGGCCACGCGGTCCGCGCCCGCACCACCACCACCGTCAGCGCCACGACGGCGGCGACGGACGGCACCAGCAATCGCCAGGTGAGGTGGAGATCCGCGGGGATCTCGTACAGGGGCGAGAGGGAGAGCGGGACGAGCGTCTTCTGCAGGTAGAACGCGAGGCCGATGAAGACCTGCGACAGGCGAAAGGAGACGTCGTACTCGCCCAGTGTCCGCAGGGCACCGACCTGCTCCTGCGCGTGGAGCGCGACGACGGCAGCCGCCAGGGCGAGCAGCACGAAAGGGGTCTTCTCCCACCCCAGGAGACGGGGCGCCGAGCGGAGCCATTCC
>Ga0126369_10004051_pt1 | contig 10687 bp, 18 predicted proteins | sample PanSoiMetaPlot_1_FD_109646 | JGI IMG/M metagenome (GOLD analysis project Ga0126369, IMG submission 109646) | Tropical forest soil microbial communities from Panama - MetaG Plot_1 | ecosystem: Environmental > Terrestrial > Soil > Tropical forest > Bulk soil | place: Panama | collected 2016-02-17
GACCGGCGATGCATTTTCTCTCCGGCGTTGACAGGAAGGCGGGGGTACCAGAGGAGTGACGCCCTCAGCTCCGCAGTTGTCCAATTCGATGATCTGACTTTTCATGAGGACTTCCGATTTGGGTCGATGCTGTCGAAAAAGTCGGCGCCACTCTCACAACTCGCAACAATAGAATCGCACAAGCTGGATTCTTGAATCGATCTTGCGCATTCGATGCTCGTGTTGAATCAATATTGCTCGAAGACCCCCTCAAAATCCTTTTTTCGACAGTATCGGCCAGAAGGAGACGTCGCCCGCCTGTCATTTAGAGGAGGAGAAATGGCCCGTCGCTGCCTTGCGTGATAGCCTTCGAAGACTGCCAATCTATCTGGGGTAAGGCGCCATGATCATCAAGGCGGATGCTATTGTCATTGGTTCAGGTGGCCTTGGCGCTTCCACGGCGTACTACTTGAGCAAACGTAAGGGGCTTAGCGTTGCTCTCGTCGATAAGCATGACATCGGATCGCAGACTTCGCCTCGCGCTGCGGGAATGGTGAGCTGCGCCCGCAAGGGCGACTTGATGACCAGCCTCATCAAGGACGCGTGCCGCAAGATCGAGGCGTTTTCGGAAGAAACGGGGCAACCTCTCGATTGGGTGCATTCAGGCAGTCTGAAGATCGCGCGTCGACCCCAGGACGCGGAGGTTATCCAAGCCGACTTCGAGCGCGGGCAGCGCATGGGCCTTGATGTCGAGCTGATCTCTGCGGAACAGGCGAGCCGACTCAATCCGTTCTTGAAACCGAGCGGCGTTGTTGGAGTGATGAGGATTGGTGACGACAGATATTTCGACCCAGCGCAGGTTGCTGTCGGCTTCGCCAAAGCGGCGGCGGCTCAGGGCGCAACCTTGCTGCCGAAGACGGACGTACTCGCCGTAAACATCGGTGGCGGCAAGGTGACCGGCGTGAACACCGTGAAAGGCACAATTGAAGGCCCGATCGTTGTTGATGCCGCTGGTGCGTGGACGCGGCAGGTCGCGGAGGCCAGTGGCATTCGCGTGCCCTTGGTACCCACCCGTCAGCAACTGATCGTTACGGAGCCTGTAGATGGTGCGCGTGCGAAACTGCCAATGGTTCGGATCATGGACGCGGCTGTGTACGTGCGCCCGTGCCACGGCGGGTTCCTTTGGGGCGTCTACGAGGAGGCGCCGCTCTTTTTCGATATGCAATCGCTCGGGGCAAGCTTTGATGTCAAGGACATGCCGCTCGACATCGAGGTCCTTCGTTCAGCCGCCGCCGAGGTGAAGGATCAACTGCCGATCCTACAGACGGCTAAAATGCGAGAATTTCGCGGTGGCATCCCGACAATGACCTCTGATGGTCATCACATCCTTGGCCCGGCTCCCGGAGTTGACGGCTTCCATTTCGCAAGCGGCTGCAACGTCGCCGGCCTCTCGATCTCGCCGACCCTTGGAGAAGCACTCGCAGCGTGGATCGTCGATGGCAAGCCGCCAGTGGATCTCTCACCGATGTCCGTCACGCGCTTTAAGGACAAGTCGTGGCCCGAGGAACAATTGCAACGGGAGGCCGCCTGGCAATATCGGCACTTCTACGGCGCAGTCTGACCACGATGGGAATGACGGCTTTGGGTCAGTCTCGACTAAACTCACAGTGAGCACATCGAGTCCGCTTATCCCCTAACAGCGGCGGTCACAGCGGACCTTGCCCCAGTTCTCCGTCGGGCCATGAGCAGACAAACTGACCGATAAGGGTGACGTCAGCTATCATCGAATCCGGACCACGGCGCCTTGATTTCAGGGCTACGCTGCAGTGGCGCCGGAATTTCGATCGTGGAGATGCGGTTCTTCACCGCCTTCTGCACCTTCCGAAACGAGCTCACCTCGATCTGACGCACGCGCTCGCGCGAAACGCCGAACTCGCAGGCCAAGCCCGCAAGCGAGATCGGGCCCTCGGCGAGCCTTCGCGCTTCGAAGATGCGCCGCTCGCGATCGTTGAGCACGGACAGTGCTGAGGCGAGCGCCTTGCGGCGTTTGTCGAACTCGTCGCTCGCGGCAAGCGTGGTCTCCTGGCTGGCACACTCGTCAACCAGCCAGTCCTGCCATTCGCCGGAATCGCTGTCCTCGCGGATCGGCGCGTTGAGGGAGGCGTCCCCGCCAAGCCACCGATTCATGTCGATTACGTCCTGCTTCGTGACGCCGAGCCGCTTGGCGACGGTCTCAACCTGATCGTGGCGCATATCGCCTTCGTCGAAGACGGAAATCTGGCTCTTAACCTTGCGCAGATTGAAGAACAGCTTCTTCCGGTTCGCGGTAGTGGCCATGTACACCAGCGACCACGAGTGCAGGATGTATTCCTGGATCGCCGCTTTGATCCACCACATGGCATAGGTAGCGAGCCGAAAGCCCTTCTCCGGCTCGAAGCGCTTGACTGCCCGCATCAGGCCGACGTTGCCCTCCGAGATGACATCCGTGATTGGCAGGCCGTAGCCGCGATAGCCCCTGGCGATCTTGGCGACGAGGCGCAAATGACTGTTGACGAGCTGGTGCGCCGCCTCGTGGTCGCCGTGCTCGCGCCAGCGCTTGGCCAGTTTGTACTCTTCGTGCGGTTCCAGTATCGGGAACCGCTGGATTTGCCAAAGATAACTGGTGAGGCCTGAGTCGGCCGTCACGCTCCAATCAGCAGTCGCCAGCCGACCCATGATCTCTACCCATTGTGGGCAACTCCGCACCCGAACTAGTTTCGAAACAAAATTACCCGCATCTGACCTCCATTGTCAACTTGATTTCGAAACGCTATTATTTTGCGTTGGTGAGGTGATGAGGTGATGAGGTCGGCACGCGAAACGGCAGAGCTCCTGGTGCAGGTGGGACGGCTCGTACAAGCTGGGGGCTATGATGGTGAACTCAGTCCGGCCCAATGGATGGCGCTCCGCTTCTTCGCCCGCGCCAACCAGTTCTCCCGGAACCCATCAGCGTTCGCGGAGTTTCAAGCGACCACCCGGGGCACCGCAACGCAATCCATCAAATCGCTTGAAGCGGGTGGGTACTTGGTCCGGCAGCCATCCAAGGCGGACAGGCGAAGCGTAAGTCTGCGACTGACGAGCAAGGGAAAAAATGCGCTTGCGCGCGATCCGTTCGAAGCTTTGGTGCGTGCCGTGGACGCACTCGACGCGAGAGAGCGAACCGCGATGTGTCGCGCCCTGCACCAAGTGCTGTCCACTCTAGCTACGAGTGGTACGCATCGGCGGATCGGCGTTTGCCGAGACTGCACGCACTTCTGCGCCAACTTGCCGAGCACGGCTCCCTCGGCCGCTCAATGCTTGCTGCTCGGAGTTCCGATTCAGCCAGAGGACGTAGGTCTTCTGTGCGTCCATTTCCAGCCAATGAACGAGCACCGCGATGGCGTACATGGTGAATGAGTCGAGTCGACTTCTGCAATCTCCAGGAAGGACGCCTAACTGACCTACGTCGTCAACGAGAGCTGTATCAAGTGTAAATACATGGACTGCGTCGAAGTGTGTCCAGTGGACTGCTTCTACGAGGGGGAGAACATGCTCGTCATCCACCCCGACGAGTGCATTGACTGCGGGGTTTGCGAACCGGAGTGCCCGATAAATGCGATCAAGCCCGATACCGAGCCGGGGATCGAGAAGTGGCTGGCCGTTAACACTCAATACGCCAAGACTTGGCCGAACATTACGGTCAAGGACGTTCCCCCGCCAGACGCCAAGGTATGGGAAGACGTCCCGGACAAATTTGCAAAATATTTTTCGCCAAAGCCTGGAAAGGGTGATTAGCCCCATCAATCTGTTTCCGTGATTCCGGAGGTCATGAAACCGCGGGCGATCCCGATCGTAAGTTCCCGCAAGCTCCTGGAGGTCAAGCCGACCAAGGTCGCTGCCTGAGGTAGAAACCGGTTGAATTTGGAAGCGCCCCCGCGTTCGGGCGCTTTCGGTCTGCCCGGGACGCGACGAGAAACGTCTGATTAATTGAGCGGCGCGACCGAGGCGACGTTCATTTAAAAATGCAACTCCAATCATGCTCTCCAATTCGAGGCAATTCATTGATCAGCGACTGCGTAACATCTGCTGGAGTATCTCCTCGACCGAATGCGGCGAGATTCCAAGCTCTCCAAATCCGGGCAGCTCTGGCGAGGACACGTTGTCGACTTGCATCAGTTCGACTTGATTCCGAGTGATAGGCGGACTCGGAAGCATTTCTGAAATCCATGTTAGTGCGCGCCAAGCGGAAAATGGGGTTGGAATCAGTATGGGTTTAAGGCCGGCTTCGTGTGCAACGGCTCTGAGAAATTCCTCGTAAGAGTAGACGCGAGGACCGCCGCATTCATACGTGATCGCATGTGTTCCCGTCCCCTGCAGCGTCTTTACGATCGCCTCGGCCACATCTTCCACATAGGCCGGCTGCAATCTCGTCAAGCCTAGGCCGAACATCGGATAGATTGGAAACCGGCGAAGGACCTTGAGGACCGTGGTGAGAAACGCGTCATCCGGTCCGAACATCACCGCCGGACGGATGAGAGTTGCGTCGGCGAACGCCGCCCGAACCGCTAGTTCGCCCTCGCCTCGCTTTCGGATGTACAGGGATTCCGATGCAACATCAGCACCGATTCCCGATACGTGCGCGAGCCGTTCGACTCCGGCTCGTTGCGCTTGAGCGGCTACCCGTTGGGCAGACTCGACATGCACGAAATGAAAGGTCTGCGGTCCGTGTTCGACGTAAAGACTCACCGCATTTACCACTCCGTAAGCGCCGGCAAGTGCGGCGGCGACTGCCTGCTCGTCGTGAATGTTGGCCGCGACCGATTGAAGTTGAGAATCATCACGACCGAACAGCCTGTAACCCCGATCGGGATGTCTTGATGCAATCTGAACGGAAAACCCGTTCGTTCGAAGACGCCGAACGACGCGGCGGCCGAGAAACCCGGTTCCGCCGAAAACGGTAACCATACGATCGTTCATGGCCGCCGAAGTCCAAATTCGACACTCGCACGAGAGCTGTCTCGACCGGACGATTCAGGTCACCTGATGTGCGCCGCAGCGACGAATCTTATTGTCAAAAAAAGCTTGGCGGCGCTAGCTACGGAAGTGAATCGGTTCCCGATCCGTCCGAGCGGAAACCGGCCGAAGCGGCCGGACGCTAGCGTGAACGAAGCGGTCGAGCCGAAGCAAGATGCACTCGTCGACCCACCAACTACTCGCGATCCTGCTTGGCCATTTGTTGGCCTCATCTAGACGAGCCGTTGCTCCAAAGCAAGGGAGAATGACCATGGTAACCTATATCGTGCTTGCCACTTTCACCGACCAAGGCATCAAAAACGTTAAAGATTCCCCGAAGCGGGCGGAAGCCTTTAAGCAAATGGCGAAAACGTTTGGTGCCACTGTCAAGGACATATTCTGGACACAGGGACGCTACGACATCGTGACAGTAATCGAAGCCCCAGATGAGTTTTCCGCTACTGCGCTTAACTTGAGTCTCAGCGCTCTGGGCAACATCCGCACCGAATCGCTGCGAGCCTTCTCAGCAGCGGACATGACGACGATTGTCGGCAAAATGCTCTAATCATGCACGCCTCCCGTTCGACGGTGTGATGACGCAAAGAATGACGCTGTCGCAAATGCGACACCTATTGGAAATTAGGTGGTCTCGGTTGTCTGAACAGATTTTCCGCATCGATTAAGTGAGCGTCTGCCGAGGTTAGGGGTGCGACTGACATTTTCTCAGATTGCCATGTTGGAGTTGCTGGGCGAACACCTACCGTTCGTCCACGGTGAGATGGCACTTAAGGAGCGCATTCGAAAAGGCCGCGCAAAGCTGGTAAGCATCACCGGACAGGATTTCGGCTTCGATCCGCAGCGCTGGCACGATTATCTTCGAGAGACTGCCGGCGAGTATCGATGGAGCAACAAGCATTTGGGAATGCCCAAGCGCATTGCCGAGGCCGTCCGCGATCCCGCATGGCGTCACGCTGTACAGAAGCTGCGAGACGACACTTAAGCCAGGAGAAGGACAGCAGGCGGGCCGCCTGATACCATCAAGGCAGAAGTCAGCGGTGAAGAGGCAGGAGGAAGCGCACTCCCGGGCCGAGCCCTTGGCTTGGTCCGCGGCTGGACATTTGTATGGGATCGATCCGCACTGTCTTGAAAACTCTCGTGGGGTCTCCTCTCGCGTTCAATCATCGCAAATGCTCGAGCCTGACGAGCCGGAGGCAATTTCGCAATCTTCGCCGCGCGATCGGGATCGATCCGGAGATCTCACACTGCCATTCCCGTCTAGGCGGAATGGATGCACCATAAGTCCTACCGCACCGTACTGCGGCAAGCTGAGGTGTGCGAGCATCGCTGTGGTCGAGCGTGCAGGATCGCTCTTACAGTCTTCGGAGTGTTTTGGACGCTGCCGCTCTGATGAATTCCAGGTCATGAAGCTGCGTGAAGGTTTGGATGCGGACCGAGAACGTTAACTACCACCAGGCTTCTTCAAGTCGCTCGTGCGTCACGGCCGCGGGCGGCTTGTTGCTTTTCGCAGGTGGACTGTTTCTCTACGCATTCCTTGCCGAGTCGGAATTATTGATCCTCCGTGTCTCTGCAGGTCTCGTTGCGTCTTTTTTTCTGGTTTTAGCGGTAATAAGTGCGGTAATGAGTGTTGTTGCCGCGGTGCGGCCTCGATGGTTCGAAACCAGAATTGCGACCTCGGCGGACGGAATGGAGATCAAACTGCCCGGGCGACGAATGCGCACCATTGAATGGGATGCGATCTCACGCATTGAAGGAATACAGACGGGCGATGGTCCATTCGGAGACGACGTTTCGGTTCGAATTCGTTGGAACGACGACAAACTTACATTGAGCGACGATCTAGTCGTCAGTTCGGGGCTCCTGAGCCTCCTCCAAATGCGATACGGACATGGATTCAATGCCGCGTGGCATGTTGCTTTACAGTCACCGGCAGGAAGTAAATGCACGCTGTGGGCGCGGTAGGACGGTCGTGAACTTCGCGCAGGAATTTGTTGGGTTCTTCTATGAGGCTCGCATCGAGCAAATCTGGTCCGCGGTTGCTTCAGGAGCGGACTCAAGAGCGGACATCGCGACAGGTCGCAGTTGGGCCACAACCGGACTCACGCTGGGCGTGATGATGATTGGGGGTCCCCTTAGAACGGAGCAGGCCGCCAAGCTGGCCGGAGAAAAGGCACTGCGCGACTTTCTAGAGCGACTGACCGAAGAGACCGAACGGCAGTAGCTTGACATCCGTCAGTGCATCCGGGTCAGCAAGGGCTCAGTTTGCGCCTGTCAGAGGATGCGGCCGCCCCACTGTCCGCCGTGATCGCAACGGCGCGTCCGAGCACGCACAAACCAATGATCTCGATCGTGCTGATGCGAATTTGTCGCCTCGGTCAATGGACAGGCTGCACGACACGCCAGAGGTAGCGCATCAGTGCAGCCTGTCCTCCTTCGCGAACCAACCAGTGTGGGGGGGGTGTGGATCGCGAAGTGCCGGCAGACCGGTTTCATTCTTCGATCGCTCGCGACGTCAGCTCGACTTGCTTTTCGTCTGCCCTCTTTGCCAGGTGCTCATAGCCGACGGCGATTTGGACTAGTTGCCAGCGAGCCACCTCGTCCCGTGTGCATGCGGCTTCAGCCAAAGCTTCGGCGGCGCGGTCGCGCCAACGTTCCAAATCCGACATTAGGCGACTCCCCTTGACGCCGCTGGAACGCCATGGGGCAGGCTTGGTTCCACTAAAACAGCAGCGCGCTGACGAAAAGTGATGCGTGTGTCCAACTTGCAACGCCGCATAAAGACTTGGCTGCATACTTTCGACGGAGGTCCGGCAGTGTCTCGCTGCAGTCGGGCGGACAACCGACGCCGCTGAGCGTCTCGAACTCTTCCAACTCGCTCAAGGATACATTCGGCTCGCCAACACACTGAGACCCTGGCGGGCGCGAAGCAGCGGGCGAGCGACGAATAGCGGTCGGTTTGACGGCTCGGCGATCGCGTCCATCGTGCAGCACCATTCTCGGTACGCGAGTTGGCCTGACAAAGCTTGTTGAAAACCATGGAACCTCAACCGCGGCACTCGAATTGCGCACGTGACGCGCTTCGGGGACGCGAATGGGGTCGACTTCGAAAGTAGAGGAATTCAGACGCCGGGCGCAAGAATGCCGCGTCCTTGCCAAGCGCACGGCCTCGCTGGAGATCAAGCAATTCTATTTGGATTTGGCGCAGCACTGGACCTTTCTGGCGGATCACGCTGCGAAACATCCGGGCTAAACCGTGGTCGTCGCGCTGTTGTCGGCCCTTGCCAGCGTCGGGGGACAAATGGTGCTCGAGCTTCGAGGTCGCCTTTGGGTCATTCACCGATCGAGCTTTGGCAAGAGTCCGCTGTTGCTCCGAAAGCGGTCGACTTCGCGATGTCGCGAAAGGACCCAGGAACGGACATGGCGTCCGCGAGTGATCTAGCAGCAATCGTGCTTATGAATGCAAGCAGAAGAGGAAGGCGTCGGTGGATCAGCGACGAAGCCGCAGAGCGGACGTTTCTGTGCCACGTCTTCGTAATGCGATTGATCTTGCCGGTGCGTCGCGTCTCTTGCTCGCTGGTCGGCCGCCGCCGCCTGGTCGAGAGCGTATGCGACGAGCGTACCAAATTTCTGGAGCATCGCGTTTCGTCCAGTTTTCGATCACTCACTTGACAGCTGCACGGTTATCTTCGCGCGAAGATCAAACCTGAAAGCCAGGCTCTCAGAGGCGAGCCAAGGCTCGTCGCCAGAACATAGTCGCATAGGTTGCCTCGTCGTTACTCCAGATAGCGAAAGCCGTGGCGTTCGAAGATCGTCTTTGCTTCTAAGCTGCGCAGAAAATGGAGATAATTCAATGTGTCGCGACCACTTGCGATCGTTGCAGCAGCCGCGTACTTGATTTGCGGGGCGGAGCTTTCTGGGAAGCTTCCGACAATCTTCACACGAGGCTCGACCTTAGCGTCGGTCTCATAGACAATCCCGAGAGAGACAACATGGCCCAGTGCGACGATTGCTAGGGCCGTGCGCACGTTTTCGGCAACTATCAGTTTCGGCTGTGCCGCCTCCCACGCGCCAAGAGAGGTCAATACCGATTTGGCATAGATGCCGGCTGGGACGTCATGCTCATCCGCGACCGCGATGCGACCGTCACCTGCAAGTGCGGCTAGATCGAAGCCCTTGGCAATCACCACTGTGTCGATCGGGGACGACTTTGGTGCAATTAGCACCAGTCGGTTACTGAGAAGATCAACCCGCGAACTGCGGTCGATCCGGCAGTGCGCCTCAGCGTAGTCCATCCATTCCTCATTAGCCGAAATGAATACAGCTGCGGCGGAAAACGTCCTCAATCTCACAGCCATGACCGAAGTAGCCCCAAAGTTGGGAATTATCCTGATGCCAGTTAATTTGCTAAAGCTGGCATCAATTTCTTGCAGCGCGTTTGTCAATGAGGATGCGGCGAACACTGTCACTGTGCTTTGTTGCGCGGAAGCTCCGCACAGAAAGAGCGCGAGGAGCGCGGCTGCAAGCCCAATTCGGCTCATGCGAAGCCCCTATCACTCCTATCGCCGGGGAACCCGACTAGTCAGCTTGGTCCTGTTTCGACAACTCGCGAGGAAGTCGTCCAAGCGGTCGCTGGTACCGTAACTGCGCGCGAGCAATTCCCAACTTTCGGCCGTTTTCAAATAATCGGCCTTGGTCGCTGGGTCAGCGCTGTGTCGAGCCCACTCGCGACAGCGAACCGCTTTTCGCAAGCAATCGATTTGCCTCTTACCCAGTTTGGCAAGCACGTCGCCCTCGTACTGGCGGCAGCGGTCCTTGTCAGGCGAGGGAAACCGCTGCCGCCGCCATTTGGCCATCGACGTTTTCGGCACTGACGCGCGCACGCGCGCGAGGCTTCATCGATTTCCCCGCCAGGTCTGGGGCGCATCAAGCCCCGCGATCAAACAGAATTCTTGTACGGATTTCGAAACGTCGCGCAGTCCGGACATGGAATCCGCGGACCGCGCTTCTCTACGCCGGAACCGCATGGTCGATATCAGTTGCCGGTTCCATTCACCATTCGATCGCGACCCGTGAGGAAATATCCCGGTGGGTCCGCCGCGCCGTAGTAGCGACCTTCGATCAGCCCCTGGCGGTCGCCGACGTGATACAGATTCGGCCCCAGGGTGTCGTTCTGGATATGCGGCATTGACTGCGCCAGCGCCGGCGATGCCACGGTGATCAAGGCAACGAGTGCAAGCTTATTCAACATGACAGGGCTCCTGATTGCATCGGTTGGGCCAAGCTGCCTCGGTTGCAGCGGTCGGCACCCTGCACCGGACGCGGTTGGGAGTCCTGAAAGGGCTGCAAATTAATTCCAAAATGTTTTTGCGCTCTCGTAAGACTGTTGACAAAGACTATTCAATTTTCTCGATGAACATTCACCCCTTCCATTTCAGAAGTACGGCTTCGTCGAGTGAGTCTGCAGACTCGCTGATCTGCGCAGCATTTCGGATGCCGGCATGACCAGACCCTAACGCTCCACACGTCTCCTATGGGTCGATGCTGTCGAAAAAAGATTTTGAGGGGATCTTCGAGCAATATTGATTCAAGACGAGCATCGAATGCGCAAGATCGATTCAAGAATCCGGCTTGTGCGATTCTATTGTTGCGAGTTGTTAGA
>Ga0126369_10004052_pt1 | contig 10683 bp, 13 predicted proteins | sample PanSoiMetaPlot_1_FD_109646 | JGI IMG/M metagenome (GOLD analysis project Ga0126369, IMG submission 109646) | Tropical forest soil microbial communities from Panama - MetaG Plot_1 | ecosystem: Environmental > Terrestrial > Soil > Tropical forest > Bulk soil | place: Panama | collected 2016-02-17
CCTTCCTGCACCGTTTTACCGCTGCGCTCGTTTTTGCGGGTCTTATTGCTGCTTCGCCGGCTGAAGCTGACATCAGGAAATTCATGCGGCAATGCGAGAACAAACTGTGCGCTCTCTTCCGCGCCTCAATCACCATTCCGGACGGCTGGGTCGAAGACAAGGAAGCAAGTGACTACTTCCAGGCGCAGATGCTCGTTCCAAAGGGGATCGATTTCGAAAAAGCGCCGGCAAAAATCTATGTTGTCGTTCGCTACAACCGCAACAAGCAACTGATTTCGGACTTTCTGCCCGACAGCATCAAGGATTGGAAAGGGCGCGCCAAGGACGCGAAAATCGTCAAACTCGACGACCTCGCTCGCGGCGACAGGCCCCCCTTCGTGCGCCACGCCTTCGAAGCCCGCAGCCTCAAGGAACAGGGTTACGAATTGCAGGCAATCACAATGGATGGCGATGGGGACAATAACGAGTTCGTGGTCACAATCACGTTGTCGGCCAACTCTAAAGCAGCACTCGAAGCCGCAGAACCAGCTTACCTTGCTATTCTAGACAAGTATTGATCTTTCGATCAGCAGGTTGATGCATCGATTTAAGGGCGATACGGATCAGTGAGATGACCATACCGGCCGATCGCGCGGGCGAAATTGCGGCGTTGCAACGTAAAAACGCAGAGCGCCGCACTCTTGGAGTCGCGTGTGGCGCGCACGCGTTGCACGACGGCTATACCGATCTGGTCTACATAATGCTGCCGATCTGGCAGGGCGAATTTGGGCTCGGCTTTGCCGCACTCGGCCTCTTGAAGACAGTGTTTTCCGGCACGCTGGCCGGATTGCAGATTCCCGCCGGATTTCTGGCAGAACGTTTCGGCGCAGCGGCGGTCCTTGCACTCGGCACAGCTCTCGCCGGTCTCGGCTATGTCTTGGCCGGCTTCAGCAACAGTGTGGTCTTTTTGGTGGCGGCGCTTTTCGTCGGTGGCCTCGGTGCGAGCACCCAACATCCGCTGGCGTCGTCACTCATCGCGCACGCGTTTGCCGGCGCGCGCTCGCTAAAGGCGCTCGGCACCTATAATTTTGCCGGCGACATTGGAAAAATGACGCTGCCGGCAACGGCCGCGCTCTTGTTCGTCGTGATGCCATGGCGGCATGCGTTGGTTCTGCTCGGTGGTCTCGGCACGGTCGCGGCGCTGGCGATCTTCCTGGCAATTCCGCGTTTCCGCGGCGAGCCGGTCGCGGCGCGCAAGAATGACGACATCACACACCCGAGCGGTACGGGGCAGGCTTACGCATTTCCGCTGCTTCTGTCCGTCGGCGTCATCGACAGCGCGACGCGCATGGCGTTCCTCACGTTCCTGCCTTTCGTCCTCACCGCAAAGGGCGCAAGTCTGCAGACCGTCGGCCTCGCCCTTACTTTGGTTTTCGCAGGCGGAGCAGCGGGCAAGCTCGTTTGCGCGTTTATTGGCGCGCGTATCGGCGCCGTGGCGACGGTTTGGTTGACCGAAACGGTCACCGCGCTTGGCATAGTGATAATGCTTCCGCTGCCGCTCGAAGCAGCGCTTGTGCTGCTGCCGGTTGTCGGGATCGCGCTGAACGGCACATCCTCGGTTCTCTACGGCTCGGTCCCCGATCTGGTCGAGCCGGCATGGCGCCAGCGCGCATTCGGCATCTTCTATACCGGCACGATCGGCGCCGGCGCAGTGTCACCCGCCATCTATGGCTTGCTCGGCGATGCCATTGGCGTGCCGATGGCACTGATAGTTGTCGCCGCGGTGGTGCTGGTGACGCTGCCGATTACTTTCGTACTCCGTTCCGAGCTTGCGACGCGGCGCTTGTGACCATCAGCGCTCCGCGCATTGCCAATGAGGAACCGGTGCGTCGTCAGGACATTATGCTGGCATGGCGAAAAAATTGAATACCGATGAGCCCATGACTGCCGAACAGGCGGCGTTGCTTCAAAAGATCGCTTTCGACGCCTACGAGCCCGACGCTTTCGATCCGAACTTGACCAAGGCGGAGGCGGAACGGCGCATCGTTACGCTAAAGGCGAAATTGAAATTGATCGGTGAGCCGCCGCACACGCTGTAACGGCGACAGCAAGGGGCTTCTACACGCGCCGGAACCCCAGCGCGCGACCTCGCGTTTTCCTCCCGGTCCCTGCAATCAACAGGAGGAACTTATGACATATTTTCGCCATGCCGCGATCGTGGCCGCGTTGCTTGCTGGCGCGAGCACGGCGGGGGCGCAGACCACAGTGATCACCCGGGAGCCGGTTGAATCGCGGACCGTGGTGACCACCGAGCCTCTGCAACTCACCCCAGTTCAGCGGCGCACGATTTACCGCACGATCGTGCGCGAACGCGTGGCCCCGGCGCAGCCAACAGTAGAGTATCGTGTTGGTAGCCGCGTGCCGGAGGGCGTGCAGATCTATTCGGTGCCGCAGGAGGTCGCAGTCGAAGTTCCGGCCATCAGGCCCTACAAGTATATGGTGGTAAACGGCCGCGTCGTGCTGATTGATCCGTCAACCAGCGAGGTGGTCGCCGAAGTACTAGAGTAAACTGGCAATACCACTACGACTTTCGACAAATGGCCCGGCGTAAAGCGTCGGGCCATGCTTTTTACGCACCAACCGTTTACTTTGAGCCTGCCGGGCAGTTATGCGCACGCTGGTAAGTGCTGGATTTTCCGCTTCGCAAGGGCCATATTAGTGTCCGAGGAGCTTTTGATTATGTCGATGATCAACTACCGTGCACCGTCCGAACTATTTCCTAGCCGGAGCCGCAAGTCGCGCCGTCCCATCGGTTACAAGCGCTTTCCAACCGCTGCGGAAGCGATCCGTTTTGCCATTGAGGAATTGCCACCCGAATTGCTGCTGGGCGCCTACCTAGAGGTTGAAGAAAAACGCTTTGACGGTAACGGCATCCGACAGCTTTATGAAAGCGCGGATTACCCACTGCCGCGCAAGGCCGCCAAGGCCAAAGTCGCCGCCGCCAGCTAGCCTGTAAGTCAGCAATAACGGTTTAATCGCCCTCCATGCGGGCGCGATGCGGATTCGTGCGGTCGGTTTCGCGGCTGCCAATGTCATGCAACTTCTGCTGCCTCTCAGCCGTTGTTTCTGCGCAGCCGATGGAGGCTCATCATGAAAAACAGGCATCCGTTTGTGCTGGCTGTTGCGGCAGTCCTCGCATTGTCGTCGGTGAGCGTCTTGGTTCGTGCCGAGGACAGCGCCACACAGCCGACCAATCCGGGCTACGTCCCCAATACCGGACAAATTAATCCGGGGACCGCGCAACAACCGTCCTCGCAATCAACTGACTTCACCAATAATCCGACGCCGGAGGAGGTACGCGCGGCGCTGATGGCTCCAATTTCAAGGCAGCCATCAACAGGCGATGCATCGACGACGACAGGCAGCGCGGCGGCCGGCACACCGCAGACGCAAGACGCAAATGTAAACGCGGCATCCAGCGAGCCGCCGCCGTCCGGTCCGATTGGCTCATTTGGACAAACCATTCCGGCAAAATTCTCCAAGCGCAACGACACACTCGATCATGTGCCTGTCATGGCTTTACCATTGCCGCTCAACGATGAGCAGCGCAAAAAGATCTACGATGCGGTGATGGCAGACAACTCGCAGCCGGTAGCTGGCGTTGATGCACTCAAGCCAACGAGTGAATTGTCGCCCCACCAGGCGCTCAATGGCATGCGCCCGCTCCCCGAAAGTGTGAGCGACATCGATGGCGCTAAAGGACTTTACTATCTGAAGGGCAAGGACAGGGCCCTGCTGATTGACGGGCCAACCCGCACGGTGGTCGATCAAATCAGGCGGTAGGAAACAGTGAGCCATCGCCGGCATGTCCGGCGATGGCATGGCATTTTCAAGCGCACGAAGTCAGCTCACCGGTCGTGAGCCCGATTTGTTCGGCGCGGTTTTCCATTGGTTGAGGCTATCCGCAATAACCCTCATCGCAGTCATGGCCGCGTGACTCAGGCTTGCATAGCCGGCGATTTCGCGGCCGACGCGCTCACCCTCATTTCGAAGCATGTCGCGTACGCTCTGCAGTTCAAGAATGACGCGGTCGATTTCTTCCATGGAAGCGCCCGAGACGCGGCGGATCAGCCCATTGAGATTATCCGCAACCGGTTCGGCAACCGGCTCTGCACTGTTGCGTTGCCGGCGCAGGAACGCGACGTCGCGCCGGACGAACTCACGAATCTCACCTTCGACAGCGGCCGCCGTCATCTGGTCGGCATCTTCCGGGTTTTCCACCGGCTTCCGGTTCGGAGCAAAGACCTCCGGGCCGGGTTTTTCCGGGACCGATTTGTCCGTAAGCCGCTCGGGTCTGATGACCGTCATAGTCCCCCTCCTAAAGGCGCAAAAATCTGCGCAAACGCTCCCCAGTCGCGGTCAATTGCCGCATGCGACTTGGGCGGCCGTGAGGCAGGGCGGGGGGCAGTCTGGCGGAACTTTGCGGTCAAATACAGCGGAAGTCGAATTATGCACGCACTTTTTGCAAAAATCGCGGCCGCCTCGACCTCCCGATCGCGACGACGCGGTCGCCCGTTACCAGTTGAGCCTGAAGCCGGCGCTGATGCTCTTGTTGCTCGTAGCTTGTCCGAAATCGGTGACCGCGGTCGTGACCTGCAGTGGTCCGTAGAGCTTCTGCTCTGCACTGAGCGTGCTGTGAGTAACGGGGTCGTTGCTCGTGCTGGTCGTTCCGGCGGCGAGTGTGGTGCCGGTCGGCAGGATGTTGAATTTTACCGCCCGCTCGTTGCCGAAGACCTGAGGCGACATCGGGGCCGCAGACGGCGGCGGTGCCATCAACGGCATGTCCGGTCCCGGCAAAGGCTGGCCAAGCGTTCCGGTAACCGAGTATGTGTCCTGCAGTGTCACCGCAAATCGGCTCCCGAGCGGAATAGATTGCTTGAGCGTGGTGCCGATCTTGCCTTGTTCGTTGGAAGGATCCACACGCGCATCCACGCTGCCAATATTCGGCACGCCGAGCGTTGCCCAGGCAGTGCCGCCGCTGAAATTTTCGCGTGTCGAGGGCAACGGATGATCGAAAGCGCTGCTCGCGTTCGTGTTGGTCGGCCGCAGGTCCGCGCCGACCGAATTGTCCCACTCGGATGGCAACGGCTGCTTCACCACGATGGTCGAAGACCCATCGGGTTTGTCGGTGCGCTTGACGTCGTAGTCCTTTGAATCGGACAAGTCAGGCAGACGCAGTGGCTTTTTCGGCGGATTCGCGCGCGCTGCCGGATCGAAAATCAGCGCGCTGCTAAGGAGCGCGCTTTCCTCTGGGGTGAGCGAAGATTCGGGAACGAGCGGCGCCTTGCTCGACTCGCCCGGCGTTTGTGCGAACGCAGGCAGAGCTGCAAGCACAAGCATGCCGATCATCCACAAAGCGCAGGGAGCGCTTGCTCGCATTCCGAAACTCTCCCCAAAATGCCGCTCCGGTTATTTTGGTGGCAGTTGTGATGGTCGGCGCAAACCGGTTAAGCAATGGCTGCCTTGTCCCATGGAACTTTGGCGAAGCTGTGGAACAAGCTGGCTTAATTCCGTCGGCGTGATGCCGGCCAAAAGTTTCTCAGGCCCCCGCGCGCCATGAAACCGGAATTCAATTCAGGGATTACCCTAAATTCCGGCCGGTAGGGAGAAAGCCCATGCCCGCTTTGTTGCCGATCGTTCTGACTGCATCGCATCTTGTCCTTGCGGCGGACGCTGTTCCGAAATTCGATGTTGAGCGGACCTGCCGACCCGCGGCCGGCGCGGCTATCCTCCCGGGACGCGATGCTCCGGCCTGTCAGCGTGATGAAAACGATGCGCGAGCCCAGCTCGAGCGGGACTGGACGCAGTACACCGCAACGCAGCGCTCAAATTGCACCAACTTTGCCGCGCTCGATCGTGCTCCGAGCTACGTTGAATTGCTTACCTGCCTGGAGATGGCAAAGCACGCCAGCGAATTGCCGCCAGAGTCGAAGATGGGTGGCACTACGGGCAACGGCGGCACCGGCCGGAGGTAACCGTCAGGGTTTCTTGGCGGGCGGATTTCCGTAAGGGCTGCTGGACGCGCCCTGCATCTGCGCCAGCTTGTACGCTGAGAGTTGCTTGGGCTTGTCCTTGTCGGCCTTGGGTTTTTTCTTTTCCTTCGTCGAACGCATCTGACCTTTCGCCATGGCGATCTCCCTGAGTTGCAGTGGTTCGAAATGCTAGCCGGCGCGCGGGCCAGCGCAAGGGGCGCGGCAGGCAGCGCGGGCGGCGCGTCAGGACTTCGGCGCTGGCCCAGAAGTCGCCTTCATCTTGTCCTCGATGCACTTATTGACGACGTCGGCTCGCCTGTCGAGATTTTCGTGGGCGTTCGTCTTTTCGGTCCTCATCCAGCATTCCCGGGCGGCGCGTGTGCGGGTCATCGGTCCTGGGTCCGCAACCGGCTCGGCCGGCCCCGCCGATTGCAGGTCGGCCGGAGCAGCATCCACCCTGAGCGCGTCCGTCGCTACCGGACTGCCGCCATCGGTCTGGCAGGCGGCTAGTGCAAGCGCGCCGCCGGCCAACAACGTGACGCGCACGCCAGTGAGCATCGTGCGGATATCGAACATCGAAATTGTCATACCGAGCATTCCAGACTGTCCGAGCATTCCAGACCGTGAATTTCGGGTAGCGCCCGTGCATTTGGGCCGGCCTATTTGCCTCATTAACCCCGATAGCGCAACGCCTGTGGAACAGGCTTTCACAATCGTGTGCTTGGTCACGAACCGCCACCAGCGTCGGGACGTTGACCAGCAAAATCGTCACGCGGAACTTTTCTGGAGGCTACGAATGCGTAAATTTTGGGCGGCGGCTGCGGCCGCAGTATTTGTCTGCGGCGTCGCGTGCGCGGCCGAGGGGCCATCGCCAGAGCACGGTGATGCTGCCATCGGCATCGGCATCATCTGCAATACGCCGCAACAGGCGGAACTGTTCGTTAGCCTACGCAGCAAGGGTGCGGCAGCCGATCAGGCGATCAGCGCGGTCAACGCCAGGGCAAAGGATAATCGTGCCTGCGGCGTCGCCGCGATTGCGTACATCCGCGACCAAACCGTGGACACCATGAAGGTGGAAAACAAGCTGGTGCAGATCGTGCGCATCAGCGTGTTTGCCGGGTTCAACGGGAGCGCGTGGCAGCGTGTAGCCGGCATGGTGCAGTACGCAGTGCTCGAAGGCGGCGGAATCTCGGTGTGACGCGGCAGACCGTCGCTTTGTGCAACCAGTAATAAAGCCGGCGCGTTGTCCCTGCGGGCGACACGAACAAAGGAGCGGGCCATGACATCTCGTTTCATGTTCACCGGCGCCTATGCCTTTACTGGCGCGACGCTGGCGCTATTGACGGCCGCCGGCATTGCGCCGGCCGCCGGCAACAAGACCGACAACATGCAGGGCGCGGTCGAACTCAGCACCGGTACCAAGGTTTCACAGAACCCATCGTTGCCGAAGTTGAGCCTGACCAACGCGCAGCGCGAGCAAATCCGTAAGGGCGTACTTGGGCAGAACACCGAAGTCGAATTCAGGCTCAAGGCTACCAAATCTGCCAAGGACTTTACGCCGCAAGCCGGAGCCAAGCTGCCCAAAGGCGTGAAAGGCCAGTCGCTGCCACCGGCAGTCCTCGCGCAGTTGCCACAGCTGCGTGACTACAAGTACGTGACGATGAAGGACCAGGTGCTGATCGTGGACTCGATGACGAAAAAGATCGTCGACGTGTTCTCGGAAACCCAGCCGCTGACCTGAAAATTGTGTGTCGCGACAATAATTAAACAAAAACGTCCGCGGTGCTTAACCAAGTCGGCCGTTGTGATTTGCCCCTGCGCGGCGATTTGTGGAATCAGTACACAAATTTAGCCAGGGCTCATTTCCAATGCGTATCAACCGACTAATAGTAGCGGCAACGATCGCGACGGCTGTTTTCGGCAGTGTGTGCGTACCCTCAAAGGCGGCGGATTTCGGGCCGGGTTACCGGTCGGGCAGGCATGCGTGGACATCTTGGCGTTTATCGAACTGGCGCGATCGGTGCGCGTACGCGGGGTATTATTGTCTCTACGCCTGGGACGGTTACATCTATCAGTACCCCTTCGACGACCGTCCGTGGGCGTGGGGCCATCGCCGCTACCGGTACCGGGGTTAGCGTAGAGCCTGCGCGTTCCGCTCATGCCGTCGAAAGCGGGCATCCAGCTTTTGATCAAAGTACCGCACCCCGCTTGCGCCGGGATAAGCGGAAGCGAACGCGTCCCGGAATCCGATCTGCTGGGTTGCCGACGCCAGATAGCCGGGATTAGCGCGGGCGCCGTTTAAACCCGCCGCGCATGCCAGGTCGGCCGAGCTTCGAGCGCGCCGACTTGACCTCGTGCGAAAGCGCAATGCCCATCTCGTCAAGATGCGGCTTGTGCGGCCGGCTTAGACCCTTGGTCTGCGCCAGCATCACCTCACGCGCGGTCGGGTTGTCGAGCACAGCCAGCTCGGTTGCGCGCAGGCGTTTGATCTCGTCACGCAGGCGCGCGGCCTGCTCGAAATCGAGATCGGCGGCTGCCTCGCGCATGCGCGTCTCCAGATCGGCGATCACCGCCTCGAGATTGTGGCCGATGGTGGCCGCTTCGGCGAATTCTCCGGTGCCGGCATCGCCCGTCGAGATCAGCACGTGGTCGCGCTCATACACGCTGTCGAGAATGTCGGAGATGCCCTTGCGCACGCTCTCCGGGGTGATGCCGTTCTCCTTGTTGTAGGCTTCCTGCTTTTCGCGCCGGCGGTTTGTTTCTTCGATCGCACGCTGCATCGAGCCGGTGACCGCATCGGCATAGAGGACTACCTTGCCGTCCACGTTGCGGGCGGCACGTCCAATGGTCTGGATCAGGCTGGTCTCGCTGCGCAGAAACCCTTCCTTGTCGGCGTCCAAAATGGCGACCAGCGCGCACTCCGGAATATCGAGACCCTCACGCAAAAGGTTGATGCCGACCAAGGCGTCAAAGGCGCCAAGCCTGAGATCCCGAATGATCTCGATGCGCTCTAATGTATCGATGTCGCTGTGCATGTAGCGAACGCGAATGCCCTGTTCATGCAGGTATTCGGTGAGGTCCTCGGCCATGCGCTTGGTCAGCACGGTCACCAGCGAGCGGAAACCTTTCGTCGCCACCTGCCGCACCTCGCCGACGAGATCATCGACCTGCGTGCGCGCGGGCCGCACCTCGACTGGCGGATCGATCAGGCCGGTCGGCCGAATAACCTGCTCGACAAAAACGCCACGTGATTCCTCCATTTCCCAGGGGCCAGGCGTTGCGGATACGGCTGCCGTCTGCGGCCGCATGGCGTCCCACTCCTCGAAGCGGAGCGGCCGGTTGTCCATGCAGGACGGCAGGCGGAAGCCATATTCGGCGAGGGTCGCCTTGCGGCGGAAGTCGCCGCGATACATGCCGCCGAGCTGTGGGATGGTGACGTGGCTTTCGTCCACGAATACCAGCGCATTGTCGGGCACATATTCAAACAACGTCGGTGGCGGTTCTCCGGGCTTGCGGCCCGTGAGGTAGCGCGAATAGTTCTCGATGCCGGCACAGGAGCCGGTCGCCTCCATCATTTCAAGATCGAAGATCGTGCGCTGCTCCAGCCGCTGCGCTTCCAAAAGGCGGCCGGCGGCGTTGAGCTGATCGAGACGGGCGCGCAGCTCCTGCTTGATGGCCTGGATAGCCTGGAGCAGGGTCGGGCGCGGCGTCACGTAGTGCGAATTGGCGTAGATCTTTACGAAATCAAGTTCGTCGGTCTTCTGGCCCGTGAGCGGATCCATCTCCTCGATCTTCTCGATCTCGTCGCCGAACAGGTGGATGCGCCACGCGCGGTCTTCATAGTGCGCCGGAAAAATATCGACCGTATCGCCGCGCACGCGGAAAGAACCGCGATAGAAATCGCCTTGCGTGCGCTTGTATTGCAGCGCCACCAGATCGGCGAGCAGCTGGCGCTGGTTGATCTTGCCGCCCTGTTTGAGCGTGAAAGTCATCGCCGAGTAGGTTTCGACCGAGCCGATGCCGTAGATGCACGATACCGAGGCGACGATGATGACATCGTCACGTTCGAGCAGCGCGCGCGTTGCTGAGTGACGCATGCGGTCGATCTGCTCGTTGATTGAGGATTCCTTCTCGATATAGGTATCGGTGCGTGGAACATAGGCTTCCGGCTGATAGTAGTCGTAATAGCTGACGAAATACTCAACAGCGTTGTCGGGAAAGAACGACTTGAACTCGCCGTAAAGCTGCGCAGCGAGCGTCTTGTTTGGCGCGAGGATGAGGGCAGGGCGTTGCGTCGCCTCGATCACCTTCGCCATGGTGAAGGTCTTGCCCGAACCGGTAACACCGAGCAAAACCTGCGTGCGGTCGTTGCGCTTCACGCCTTCGACCAGTTCATCGATCGCCTGCGGCTGGTCGCCCTTCGGGTCGAAATCGGAAGCGATTTTCAGGCGGATGCCGCCTTCGGATTTTTCCGGCCGTGGCGGACGATGCGGCGTCCACGGTGTCGCCGTGAATTCGGGGCGGCCTTCGCGCAGCAGACGCTCGAGCGATTGCTGGCTCGCGATGCCGCCGAACCCGCCGGGCTGCGTCGGCAGATCGGCGCGCGGTAGGCGGTACTTCGCCTCATCGCTGAGACCAAGCTCTTCCGCCAGCTTGGGGTCGAGCCCAGTCA
>Ga0126369_10004053_pt1 | contig 10683 bp, 12 predicted proteins | sample PanSoiMetaPlot_1_FD_109646 | JGI IMG/M metagenome (GOLD analysis project Ga0126369, IMG submission 109646) | Tropical forest soil microbial communities from Panama - MetaG Plot_1 | ecosystem: Environmental > Terrestrial > Soil > Tropical forest > Bulk soil | place: Panama | collected 2016-02-17
AGCGGGATGAAGGCGCGGCCGTGCAGGCCGGCGCTGCCCATGATCTTGTCCATCAGGAAGGCGGCGCGCGCCATGTAGCCGAGGTCTTCGAGCAGCAGGATGAACAGGAACAGGATCAGGATCTGCGGCAGAAACACGAGCACGCTGCCGACGCCGGAGATCACGCCGTTCTGCACGAAGCTCTGCAGCAGGCCGTCGGGCAGGACGTCGTGGGCGAGCACGCCGAGCGAGTCGAAGCCCGCCTGCATCAGGTCCATGACCGGCCGCGCCCAGGAGAACACCGCCTGGAACATGACGAACAGCAGCGCCAGCAGGATCGCAAGCCCGGCGGCCGGATGCAGCAGCACGGCGTCGAGGCGCGCTGTGAGAGTATCGGGCCGCTCCGGCATCGCGACCGCGGCCGCGATGATGCGGTCGGCCTCGCGCTGGGCGGCGCGCAGCTCGGACGTGCTCGGCGGCTGCCAGGTGTTCTCACCCGGCGCTGCCAGATGGGCGTCGGCGATCTGGTCCATGCGGCGCAGCAGATCCTGTGTGCCGTTGCGGCGCACCGCCACCGCGGTGACCACCGGGATGCCGAGCTCGGCCGAGAGCCGCTCGAGGTCGATGCGGATGCCGCGCCGCTGCGCGATGTCGAACATGTTGAGCACCAGCATGAGCGGCCGGCCGACCCGTTTGAGCTCGCTGACGAGACGCAGCGCGAGGCGCAGGTTGGTGGCGTCGGCGACCGCGAGGATCAGGTCGGGCGTATCCTCGCGCGACATCTTCCCGAGCACGACGTCGCGGGTGATCTCCTCGTCGGGGCTGCGGCCGCGCAGCGAGTAGGTGCCGGGCAGATCGATCAGGTTGACGCTGCGCCCGGCCGGCGTCTGCAGCACGCCGGCCTTGCGCTCGACCGTGACGCCCGGATAGTTCGCGACCTTCTGCCGGCTGCCGGTGAGCGCGTTGAACAGCGCGGTCTTGCCGCTGTTCGGGGTTCCGACCAGCGCGAAGTGCCAGAGAGTCGTTTCGGTCGCGACGGTGGCGGTCATTCGGCCTTGTCCGCGGTGGCGAGGATCGACATCGCCTCGCGCCGGCGCAGCGCGATGGTCGCATGGTTGACCCGCACCGCGATCGGGTCGCGCGCAAACGCGCCCTCATGCAGGATCTCGACGTGCGCGCCTTCGACGAAGCCGAGCTCGAGCAGGCGGTTCTCGATCTCGACGGATGTGAGGCCGTTGGCGTCCTCGCTCACGTGGATGGCGTCGATCCGGCCGCGGAATCCGCACGGCGCCAAGCCCAGCGGTAGGCTGGCATCGGCGAGCGAAGCGACGCCGTTCTTCGAACGGCTATGCCCGTTCATCGGCCGACCATTGTGCGACATCGAGGGTTCAAGGCCCTTTTGGCGCTCTCGGCGCATCGCGCGTTCGTACTGGGCTCTATTTGTGGCACGGGCTGCCGCAGGTCAAGGCAAAGCCTTGTGAAACCAATACGTTAGAATGCTTATAAAGAGCCGCGCCGGCGGAGGGCGGCAAGCAGCTCTTCGGCCGACTGCGGCATCGCCACCGCAACGAGCCACTCGGTCGGGCGCGATTTCGCCGTAGCTTCCGCTGGTTCCGGCTTGAGCAGTCCCTGTTGGCGCAATTGTTCCTCGCTGAGTCCGAAGGCTGCTCCCATCTTGATCAGCAGGCGTTCGATCCGGCCCTGGCTCGCGCCCCAGGCCTGTTGCAACCGCAGCAGTCGGGCCCAGGCTTCCTCGACCGGCATGCTGTCGATCAGCACGCTGAGCGCGACCATAACCTTGTCGAGATTCCGCTTCGGCTTCCAGGTGGTGTCGAGCAGTGCCAGCGCGGCGTCGGTCACCGCCGGGTCGCGCGCGAGAGCGCAATACCACAACAGGCCTTTGAGCACGTGGCTTCCCACGACCGACAGCCGCAGCGGTTGCGGCTCGCGGAAGCAGGCGAACCAGTCCGCGATGGTGGCGCGAAAATCCTCAGTCTCGACTGCCGCAAGTCGGCGCTCCGCATCCTTGACCCAGGGTTTCGGCGGCTTCGAGCCGGCATCGCCGCGGATGTGGCGCAGCAGCGCGCGCCAGCGCGATTTCCGTTCGCCCGTCATGCTGCGAAAGCCGTGCCGGACCCGCTCGCTCCAGCATGCGGCGAGGTCGAGCGCGTGGGTCTCGTCGTGCCACAGCAGCATGTCGAGCAACTGCACCTGCGTCTGGACCGCCGCATGCGGATGGTCACGGCCGACGCCGGCCTGATACCTGTCGCGCAGCTGCCGCAGCGCGACGCAGAGGTCGGGTGTGAGGTCACGCGCCGCACCGTACTCGACCAGGCATCCGACCGGCGGCGCAGTGCCGTTGCGGCCGCCGATCAGTCGGCACACGTCGGCGGCGGAGAACGGAAGCCGCAATCCGTAGAGATGGTAGAGGATATTGGCGAGGCGGCCGCGCCACGCGTCGGTATGGGCGAGCTCGTGGGCATGCTCGCCGATCCACACGGCGCGATCGAATGCCGTCAGGGCGAGATCGACCAACTCTTGCTTGGATAGGGTCTTGGCGAGCCGCTTGACCGCCGCGCCGGCAATCGGGTGCGCGTGCGTCGGGTCGGCGGCCTGCTCGCGCAGCAGCTCATTCAGCCGGGAATGCGACGCAAAGCGTGGATCGCCTGGCACGCACAGGAAGGCATCGGGGCCGATGATCATCGCGATGGCGCCTTCGGTCGTCGCGCGCCGAAGCTAGAATGTTGGGCCTTGCCAGCAGGTTAATGCTGGCGGTGAACGGCGCCTTGGGGGCCGCGAGGAGGTGACCGGTGCGCAGTTGACCCTGGGCGGTCGGGTCGCCATGGTCGCGTCGTGAGGGCACCTTGAACACGCCAATCCGTCCCGTTCCCAATTCCGAGGTCGCGGTCGGCGCCGTGCGGTTCGGCAACGGCCTGCCGCTCGCACTGATCGCCGGGCCGTGCGCGCTCGAAAGCCGTGCGCATGCGCTGGAAATGGCGAGCGCGCTCAAGGAGATCGCCGCCAAGGCCGGGATCGGCCTCGTGTACAAGACCTCGTTCGACAAGGCGAATCGCACCAGCGCCAAGAGTGCACGCGGGCTTGGGCTCGACCAATCGCTCAGCATCTTTGCCGAAGTGCGTGAAAAGCTGAAGGTTCCGGTGCTCACCGACGTGCACGAGGGCGACCAGTGCGCGCGAGTCGCCGAGGTGGTCGACGTGCTGCAGATCCCGGCTTTCCTGTCGCGCCAGACCGACCTGCTGGTCGGGGCGGCGCGCACCGGGCGCGTCGTCAATGTCAAGAAGGGCCAGTTCCTGGCGCCCTGGGACATGGCGAACGTGGTCGCCAAGGTCACCGGCGCCGGCAACCCGAACGTCCTGGTGACCGAGCGCGGCGTGTCGTTCGGCTATAACACGCTGGTGTCCGACATGCGGGCGCTGCCGATCCTGGCGCGCACCGGCGCGCCGGTGATCTTCGACGCCACCCATTCGGTGCAGCAGCCGGGTGGGCAGGGCACGGTGTCGGGCGGCAAGCGCGAGTTCGTGCCGGTGCTGGCGCGCGCCGCCGTCGCGGTCGGCGTCGCCGGCGTGTTCATCGAGACCCACCAGGATCCCGACCGGGCGCCCTCCGACGGCCCCAATATGGTGCCGCTCAAGGAGATGGAGGGGCTGCTGCGCCGACTCATTGCATTTGATCGGCTGGCGAAACTGTCCGACCATACGGCCCGGTGAGTCGCCGCACGCGAGGATCAACCGGGGAGGGGATGCCATGCTGATACAATCCCTGGCGGGATTGCCCGCGTTTCTGGCCTACTTCTGCACCGCGTTCATTGCCATCATCATTTATCTGTTCATCTATACGCGGGTGACGCACGACGAGTTCGAGCTGATCCGCAAGGACGTGCCGGGCGCCGCCCTCTCGCTGGGATTGAGCCTTCTCGGGTTCTCGCTGCCGGTGGCGAGCGCGATCGCGCATGCGCAGAACCTGGTCGACTGCGCGGTGTGGAGCATCGTGGCGCTCATCGTCCAGCTTATCATCTTCTTCATCGTGCGCGTTCCGGTGCCCGACCTGTCGCGGCGCATCGCGGACGGGCAGATGGCGCCGGCGATCTGGCTCGGCCTCGCCTCGCTCTCCGGCGGCGCGCTCAACGCAGCCGCGATGACCTACTGATCGCAGCACCGATGAAGCGCTCCCACGCAGTGGTAGCGGTGATCGCGGCAGCGTCGGTCGGCGGCGCCGCCTATTCGATGATGCCGGAGCGCTGCGTGCGCACGGACGGCGGCGCGGCGCTCGATCCCGCCTCGACGGCGTGCCGCGGCGGCGGCGGGTCGGGCGGCTCGGGCGGCTCCTCCTCCCGCGGTTCACGGCCGTTGTTCGGCTCCTCGGTCTCCGACGCCTCGAGCTCGACGAAGCCGTCGACATCCGTCGGCACCGCGCGGGGTGGGTTCGGCAGCTTCTTCAGCTCGCTCGGATCCCACCTCTCGGGCGGCGCCTGATCGCGATGCGGCGTATCGCCTGCGAGCAGCGGGCCGACTGGCGCGAGACCGCAGCGCGCGTCGGATTCCAATTCCACACCATCGATGGCGAGCCATATTGGGACGAAAGTGGCTACTACGGCTTCACGTTGAAGGAAATCGAGCGCGACCTAGAGGCGCCGACCGCCGAACTCGACGGCATGTGCCGCGAGTTCGTCGCGCGCGCGATCGACGACGAGCGGATGATGCGGGCGCTGCAGATCCCGCAGGATATGTGGAACTGCGTGGCGGCGAGCTTCCGCCGTGGCGACCCGAGCCTCTACGGCCGCTTCGACCTGCGCTATGACGGAAACGGGCCCGCGAAACTGCTCGAATACAATGCCGACACTCCGACCGCGGTGTTCGAAACCGCCGTGTTCCAGTGGATGTGGCTGGAGGAGGCGATCGCGCGCCAGATCATCCCGCGCAACGCGGATCAATACAATTCGCTGCACGAACGGCTCATCGGCGCGTGGAAGACGATCGGCCGTGGCCGCCACGTCCATCTCGCCGCAATTACCGAGAGCGTGGAGGATTTCGGCACGGTTTCTTATCTGGAGGACACTGCAAGACAAGCCGGCCTGCCGACCACCATCCTCGCCATGGGCGACATCGGCCGGACCTCGAAGGGACAGTTCGTCGACCGCAACGACCGGCCGATCGAGCTCGCGTTCAAACTCTATCCCTGGGAGTGGATGTTCCGCGAAGAATTCGGCCGCTCGCTCGCAGGCGCCTCGACCCGCTGGATCGAGCCGCCCTGGAAGGCGGTCCTGTCGAACAAGGGAATCCTGCCGCTGCTGTGGCAGATGTTTCCGCGCCACCCCAACCTGCTGCCGGCCTATTTCGATGATGATCCCGAGGCGGCGCGGCTCGGTAGCTCGTTCGTGCGCAAGCCGCTCTACTCGCGCGAGGGCGCCAATGTCGAGATCTGCGTTTCCGGCGAGGCGGTCGACGCGGACGGCGGGCCTTACGGAGCGGAGGGTTTCATCAGGCAGGGAATCGCCCCATTGCCGCGGTTCGACGAAAACTATGCGGTGGTCGGCTCTTGGCTCGCCGCCGGCGTCCCATGCGGCCTCTCGGTGCGGGAGGACGCCACACCCATCACCAAGAACACATCGCGCTTCGTCCCGCATGCAATTATCGACTAGGAGCCTCCAGCCTGCGCCGCTAGTGTCCCGATTCCGAAGTTCGCAAGCATTCGCGGCGAGCTGTGAGCGAACTTCGGGTTCGCGGCACTAGGCTCTGCGGTAGCGCTCCTGTAGAAGCGGCCCGCGATGCAGGCGGGGCCCCCCAAAGATGTGAGATCCGTTGCGGCAAGCCGCCCGCCGCCGGTCGGGCGCGTGCTCGGCCTGTCGATGCTGGCGGTGTTCGCGACCACGCTGTTCGTGCGCGCGGTCGACCCGGTCATTCCGCGCATCGCCGACCATTTCGCCATGGACCCGCGCACGGTCGCGCTGCTCGCGTCGGCCTTCTCGCTGCCCTATGCGATCATGCAGCCGGTGCTCGGCGGGCTCGCCGACGCGTGGGGCAAGACGCGGCTGATGACCTGGTCGCTCGTGGCGCTGGTGATCTCGGCGGCGATCGGCGCGTTTGCGCAGGATTTCTCCGTGCTGCTGCTGTCGCGGGTGATGTCCGGCATCGTGGCGGGCGGGGTGTTCCCGATCTCGGTCGCGATCGCGGCCGACCTCGTGAGCGTCGAGAAGCGCCAGGTCGCGGTCAGCCGCATGCTCGGCGCCGCCATGATCGGCAACGTGCTCGGCTCGCCGGCCGCCGGCACCGCGGCCGACCTGATCGGCTGGCGCGGCGTGTTCGTCGGCATGGGCGTGCTCGCCGCGATCGCGATGGTCGCCGCCATGGTCGGCTTCCGCGGCGTCACGGCATCGGCGGCGGCGCGCGTCTCGATCCGCTCGCTGCCGGCGACCTATGCGGCGATCTTTCACAATCCGCTGGCAAAAATCTGCTATGGCGCGGTGCTGATCGAGGCGATCTGCCTGTTCGGCCTGTTTCCCTACGTGGCAGGCCTGCTCGCCGAGCGCGGCGAGCCGCGCGCCACCATCGCGGGCTTGGTGATCGCCGGGTTCGGCATCGGCGGGATCCTGTACGCCTCGACGGTGTCGGTGCTGCTCTCGCGGCTCGGCGAGCGCGGGCTGATGCTGACCGGCGGCACCCTGATGGGCTGCGGGCTCATGCTGGTGGCGCTGCCGCTGCCGTGGCCGCTGCAGGGCGTCGATTTCATCTTCCTCGGCCTCGGCTTCTACATGCTGCACGGCGTGATCCAGATCTACGCGAGCGAGCTCGCGCCGGCCGCGCGCGGCTCCGCCATGGCGATGCACTCGGCCTCGTTCTTCCTCGGCAACGCGCTCGGGCCGGTGGCTTACGGCTGGACGCTGTCCACCGTCGGCCTGACCGCCACGGTGCTGCCGGCCGGTGCGATCCTGATCGGCGTCGGCATCGTGTGCGCGCGCCGGCTGCGGCGGGTCACCTGAAGGTGACTTGTGCGTGATTGCGCGGCTGCGTACCGGGGTTGACGCGGCGACGATGCGCGGGTCGGGCCATCGCCATGCAGATGCATCAGATCCGGTATTTCCTCGTGCTCGCCGAGGAGCTCAATTTCACGCGTTCGGCCGCGCGCTGCAACGTCGCCCAGCCTTCGCTGACACGCGCCATCAAGGCGCTGGAGGAGGAACTGGGCGGCCCGCTGTTTCACCGCGATCACGCCCACACTCGGCTCACCGAGCTCGGCAAGATCGTGCGGCCCTATCTCGAGGACGTGTATCGCGGCGCCGAGAACGCGCGGCGCAAGGCGCGCGAGCTGGTCGACAACAAGACCATGCCGCTGCGGCTCGGCCTGATGTGCACGATCGCGCCGGACCAGCTGCTCGATTTCATCCACACCGTTCAGGCGAACCATCCGACGGTGCGGCTGCAGATCGTCGACGCGGCCGCCCCCAGGCTGCAGGAGGCGTTGCTCGCCGGCGACCTCGACGCCGCGGTCTACGCCATGCCGATGGTGCCGCCCGTCGAGCGGCTGCACTACCTGCCGCTCTACCGCGAGCGCTTCGTCGTGGTGACGCGGCCGGATCACCGCTTCGCCGGCCGCAACGCGGTCTGCGTGCGCGAGCTCGACGGCGAACGTTATCTCGCGCGCACCAACTGCGAGTATGACGCGCCGGCGACGCGGATCTTCGACGAGCAGCGCGCCAACTGCGAGACCGTCTACGAAAGCGAGCGCGACGACTGGATCCTGGCCATGGCGGCCGCCGGCATCGGGTTCGGCTTCATGCCGGAGCTGAGCGCGCGTCATCCGGGCGTGATCACGCTGCCGCTGATCGAGCCGGAATTCTGGCGCGAGGTCGCGCTCGTCACGGTGCGCGGCCGGCCGTATTCGCCCGCGGTCGGCTCGCTCGTGCGCGAGGCCATGCGCAAGCGCTGGAACGGCGCGCCGGCGCTCGCGGTCGCCGCAGTCCGCAGCGCACATGCCGGCGCCCGCAGCGCGCTCGCGCGGCATCGTCCGCGCCGGGCGGCCGCGAAAGCAGGGCGATAGCGGGCCGGCATCGACTTGATAGCAACTCGGTATTTCCGCCGGTGCGCGCGGTCTGGGAATTTGTGCGCGGCCGGTCCGCAGCGACCGTCTCGCTCAAACCCCAAGGGAGAATCAGCATGTTGCCTTCCAAGCTCACCATCGTGGCGGTCGGGATTGCCGCCGTGTTCGCCGCGACGGCGGCGCGCGCCGTGGACTACGAGACCGCTCACATCGACGAGCGGCACGCCATGTATGTTGACGCCGGCGGCAGGACCCAGATGCTCACGATCAACGACACCGGGCACGCGATGATGATGAATAACGCGCGCGCGCTGGCGGCCGGCGCGATCATCTATCGCAGCGGCGGCAAGCTCTACCTGCTGGAGGACAAGAAGATGGCGAACGGCAAGATGATGTTCGCCGACATGCAGTCGTGGACCAGCGACCGGCTCCTGGTCGGCGCGGCGGGCCGGTGAACGGCGGGCTGATCGCCTCCATTCGACTTCAGGTCGTGCGGGCGGCGGCCTCGGGTCGCCGCCCGCATGCGTTTGGCGAGTTCACGAATCGGACGGCGATCACTGCGACTCGATGGTGCCGTTCGGACTGGCTTGATCCACGACCGTTGGCAGGTGCGTCGAGAGCAGGTTGAGCGTCTGATCGATTGGCAGACCGAAATGCTCCGCCAGATGCTGAACCTGAGCATTGCCAAGAGCGGCGCGAAGCTGGTCGGCCGAGATCGGCAGATTACTGCCGTTGCCCAGCCACGACTTCACCTGCTGGTCGAGCCCGCCCTGTTGCAGTTGCGAGACCAGACCTTGCAGGTCGCCGAGGTTGCTCTTCGCCAAAGCCGAAAAGATCAAACCCGGGCCCGCCCCTTCGGTCTGACCCATCACGCCCTTCAGCGCTCCGCTGATTTGGTCGAGGATACCCATGGTCGTTCTCCTTCACGCAACGCCCGCTCGAATAGTGCGGACACCTGTCTGGTTCTTCACGGATGCTTTTCGTTCTTGGCCGCGCGGAAACCGCCGGAAGTCGCGTCCCGCTCGCACATGTATGCGCCCTGCTTGGTGTGGCCGTAGTCGCTGTGGCCGGCGAAATGATAGATCTTCGAGTCGGTGTTGACCCAGACGACCGTATCGGACGGGCAGCGCGCCTTGGCCCGGGCCTCATCGGTGAACTGAGAACCGCCCGCAGGCGCGACCGCAGTCGTCGCCGGAGTCGTCGGCTTCGAAGCCGGCTGTGCGGGAGCAGGCTTCTGCGCAGCCGGAGCCGGAGCCGGCGGCGGCGCGGTCGTGGCGGCGGCAGGCTGTGTTTTCGGCGGCGTGGCAGGCGCGGCTTGCGCTGGCGTGGTTGCTGCCCGGCATTTTTCAACGTAGGCCTTTTCCGTGATGCCGGCCGCCTGGTTCGCGGCGCGGTTCGCTTTCCATTCGTCCTCGCACGCCTTTACGGTCTTCTGCTGGGCGAACGACGGCGATGAAAGTGCCGTCAATGCGATCAGCGCAGAAAAAATCGTGCCTCCCAAAATGGCTCTCATCTTGCGGCTCCTCGGTTGCGTTTTGGATGCTTCGGCGTCGTCCGGCCGCTCTTGCATCGGCGGCTTGCGCGCGAGACTTGATGTCCTGTCTGCCCGCATCGCCCCTGTTTGCTCGCGATTTGAAAGGGCCAGGAGAACTGACGTCGCTTGAACGAAAAGCTAGGACCGCCTCTGATCCGGGTCAACTCAACGCTGCGGCAAGCCGGTAGTCGGTTGCCTCGTCACCTGGAAAAATTTCTTGCCTCCATCCCGACACGTTTCATAAATTTCATAAACAGGATCGGTCATCCTGGCAGATGCACGGCCCGGACGTCGCAGCGAGAAGAAATTCCATCGACGGGAGACGCTCATGAAACTGATACGAAAGCTCGGATTGGCAATTGCAACGGCGTTTGTCCTCGCAGCAGCCTCGGCGCTCACCATACCGATCGGCGGGCCGTTGGCGACCACGACTGCGCATGCACAAGCGCTGCTCGACATCAATTCCGCTTCCAAGGCTGACCTCGACGGCCTTCCGGGCATCGGCAGCGCCTACGCGGACAAGATCATCAAGGGAAGGCCCTACAAGGGTAAGGATGAGCTCGTGCAGAAGGGCATCATCCCGCAAGCGACCTACGACAAAATCAAGGACAAGGTGATCGCGAAGCAGAAGTAAGCCGACGCGGCAGTCACTCTCGATTTCAGGTGGCGGGCGGGCCGGTTGCTGGTGCACCGGGTCGCCGCCCGCATGCGTTTCGGCGCCTCGCATTGTTGGCAGGGGAAAAGCCCCCTCGCGGGGCGGGCGAGGGGGCCTCTCGGCGGAGACGAGATGGGTCGTCTCTCGCTACGCTGCGCGCGCCCGGGGGGAGGGGGACGGCGCGGGCAGGACTACCGATATCGGCATCAGGCGGCGCGGCGGCCGCGCGAGCGCGTCACGGAGCTCTCCTGGGTGGTCGCAGCTGCAGCGGGAAGCTCGAGCACGAAGGTCGCGCCCCTGGCGGATGGGGCGAGCCGCAAGGTGCCACCGTTCTGCTCGGCGAGCTCGCGCGCGATCGACAGACCGAAGCCGCTTCCGCCGGACGACGCGACACCGGCGCGAAAGAGCTGCTTGCGCACGCTCGCCGGCAGGCCGGGGCCGTCGTCGGCGATGCGCAACA
>Ga0126369_10004056_pt1 | contig 10679 bp, 12 predicted proteins | sample PanSoiMetaPlot_1_FD_109646 | JGI IMG/M metagenome (GOLD analysis project Ga0126369, IMG submission 109646) | Tropical forest soil microbial communities from Panama - MetaG Plot_1 | ecosystem: Environmental > Terrestrial > Soil > Tropical forest > Bulk soil | place: Panama | collected 2016-02-17
AGCCGCAGGTGATTCTGTTCGACGAACCCACCTCGGCGCTCGATCCGATCTCGACCGCGCGGATCGAGGAACTGATCAGCGACCTGCGCAAGGAGTTCACGATCGTGATCGTGACCCACAACATGCAGCAAGCGGCGCGCGTGTCCGACTTCACCGCCTACATGTACCTCGGCGAGCTGATCGAGTACGACGTCACCGACACGATCTTCATCAAGCCGAAGAAGAAGGAAACCGAGGACTACATCACCGGCCGGTTCGGCTAGGAGCCACCGCCTCAGGACGGCCCGCGAGCGGCTGGCTTCGTTCCCTGCGACGCTGCGGCGACAGGTTCATGGGCCTGTCAAGTTCGCGCAATGCCCCCGCGCTAGTCTCGCAGAGCCGGCTGATCCAAGGGAGAAACCGATGGCCCACGCCGCAGCAACCACCCATCATCCGCTGGCCGATGCGCCCCGCCTGGGCAAGCTGCCGGCGTTCATCTTCGCGGCAATCGTCGTCGGCGCGCTCGCCTACGTTGCCGTATCGCTTACCGACGACCTCGCCGGTACGAGGGCCACGTCCTGGACGCCGTTGCTCCTGCTCGGCCTTGCGCTCCTGATCGCGCTCGGCTTCGAGTTCGTGAACGGGTTTCACGACACCGCGAACGCGGTCGCGACGGTGATCTATACGAACTCGCTGCCGCCGAACGCCGCAGTGATCTGGTCCGGCACCTTCAACTTTCTCGGCGTGCTGCTCTCGAGCGGCGCGGTGGCCTTCGGCATCATTTCGCTGCTGCCGGTCGAGCTCATCCTGCAGGTCGGCGGCCGCGCCGGCTTCGCGATGGTCTTCGCCCTGCTGGTGGCCGCGATCGTCTGGAACCTCGGGACGTGGTACCTCGGGCTCCCATCCTCCAGCTCGCACACGCTGATCGGCTCGATCATCGGCGTGGGCGTGGCGAACCAGCTGCTCGCGCCCGCGGGCTCGATGACGAGCGGTGTCGACTGGTCGCAGGCTGCGAACGTCGGCAAGGCACTGCTGTTTTCCCCGTTGATCGGTTTCGCCGCGGCCGGGATGCTGCTCGTCGCTCTCAAGGTGATGGTCAGGAACCCGGCACTGTTCAAGGCGCCGCAAGGCAAGAAGCCACCGCCCCTGTGGATTCGCGCGATCCTCGTCCTCACCTGCACCGGCGTCAGCTTCGCGCACGGGTCGAACGACGGCCAGAAGGGCATGGGCCTGATCATGCTGATCCTGATCGGCACGGTGCCGACCGTCTACGCACTGAACCGCGCAATGGAACCCGGGCGCATTTCCGCCTTCGCGGGCGACTCCCAAGCGGTGATCAAGGTGCTTGAGTCGCACGTTCAGGGCCAGCCGGCGCCCGCGAGTGAGGAGGCCGCGCGGGATGCCGTCGGTGCTTTCGTGCGGACACGGCATTTCGAGGCGGCGACGCTCCCGGCGGTCATCGCGATGGTCGGGTCGATCGACCAGCAGGTGAGCGCCTACAAGTCGCTCGCCAACGTCCCGAACGAGAAGGTCAACAACGTCCGCAACGACATGTACCTCGTGAGCGAAGCGTTGCGCCACCTGCTGCGCCAGAACCCGGTCGGCCTCACCGGCGACCAGGTAACGGTGGTGAAGGGCTATCGGGCCGACCTCGACTACGCCACGAAGTTCATCCCGACCTGGGTCAAGGTGGCCGTTGCGCTCGCGCTCGGCCTCGGCACGATGGTCGGCTGGAAGCGCATCGTGGTCACCGTCGGCGAGAAGATCGGCAAGACCCACCTCACGTACGGGCAGGGCGCCTGCGCCGAGCTCGTCGCGATGACCACCATCGGCGTGGCGGACGTCCTGGGGCTTCCGGTCAGCACCACGCATGTCCTCTCTTCAGGCGTGGCGGGCACCATGGCGGCGAACGGCTCGGGTCTGCAGTGGGCCACCGTGCGCAACCTGCTGCTCGCGTGGATCCTGACCCTGCCGATGTCGATCCTCCTGTCCGGCCTGCTGTTCTGGCTGTTCCGCTCGGTCTTCTGAGCGAAACGGCGCGGTCGGCGTGCCCGACTCCGTCGCAACCCGGGTGAGCGGCCCGGGACACGACGAACGCGCGCCGTCGCTCTCGCTTGCGCAACGCCCCCACTCATCTGGCGCGTGTCAATTGACACATTCCCTCGCACCCGCCGTTACACTCTCGCGACGGCGCGAATCTAGCTTGATACACGGTGCGCCGCCTCCCGGCAGCACCAGTCGCGCAGAGTACCGAAACCACCGCGCGCTGCAGCAGTAGCCGCGGCGGCAGCGCCAACCAAAGGAGTCGGGCCATGATTCTGGGCATGTCGACGTCGGCGTTCACCCAGCTGCACGTGATCCTGAGCCTGATCGGGATCGCCGCGGGGCTCATCGTGCTGTTCGGCATGCTCGGTTCGAATCGCCTGAGCGCCTGGACCGCGCTTTTTCTCGCAACGACGGTGTTGACGAGCGTCACGGGCTTCTTCTTTCCCCGCGATCAGCTGTTGCCGTCCCACATCGTCGGTGTCATTTCGCTGGTCGTCCTCGCGATCGCTCTCTTCGCACTCTACGTGCGCCGCCTCGCGGGGGCCTGGCGCTGGCTCTACGTCGCAACCGCAGTGCTGGCCCTCTATTTGAACGTCTTCGTCGGGGTCGTGCAGGCGTTCCAGAAGTTGCCGTTCCTGAGCGCGCTGGCGCCCACGCAATCCGAGCCGCCCTTCATCGTCGTTCAGGCCGTCGTCCTGGTGCTCTTTGTGGTGCTGGGCGTCGTCGCCGCGAAGAGCTTCCACCCCGACGGCCGACCGATCGAGTTGCGCCCGGCGTAGGTCGAGGCAGCGCCAGTCGACGGCGGCGGTTTGACGCCCCGCCGGGCACGACAGTAGACTCCCGCGTCCTTTTTCGGGCCGCGCGCCGTCGCATGCCAGCGACCGTTTCATCGGACTCGCCCCAGCGGCTTCTTTCGCTCTACCGCACGATGGCGCGGATCCGCGCGTTCGAGAACGCGGCCGAGGAGGCGAGCAAGGGTGGAGTCGCCGCCTTCGGCGCGTCGCTCGCGGGCCGGGCGCTCGTGCGCGGCCCGCTCCACCTCTCCACCGGGCAGGAAGCGGTCGCGGCCGGCGTCTGCGCCAATCTCGAGCGGACCGATCTCCTCACGTCCACGCATCGCGGTCACGGCCACACCATCGCCAAGGGCGCCGACGTCACCGCGATGATGTGCGAACTGTTCGGGCGCGCCACCGGCTGCAACGGCGGCAAGGGCGGCTCGATGCACATCGCCGACTTCGCGATCGGCATGCTCGGTGCGAACGGGGTCGTCGCCGCCGGCATCCCGATCGCGGCGGGCGCGGCGCAGGCGATCAAGCACCGCGGCGGGCGCGAGATCGTCGCGTGCTTCTTCGGCGACGGGGCGATCAACCGCGGCCCGTTCCTGGAGGCGCTGAACTGGATGGCGATCTACCGGTTGCCCGTGCTGTTGGTGTGCGAAGACAACCGCTATTCCGCGACGACCGCGACCGAGGCGATGACCGCGGGCGAGGGCGCAGCGGCGCGCGCCCGCGCGATCGGCATCGCCGCGCGGGTCGTCGACGGCAACGACGTCGAAGCGGTTGCCGCCGCCGCCGCGGCGCTCGTCGCGGAGGTGCGGGACGGCGTCGGACCGCGCTTCCTGCACGCGGTCACCTACCGGGTCAAGGGCCACGTCTCGGTGGACGCGGCGGGATACCGCGCCGCGGCGGAAGTGAGCGAAGCGCTCGAACAGGACCCGCTGCGGATCGCGGCGGAGAAGCTTGCCGCCCGCGGCGCGTCGACCATCGAGATCGACCGGATTCGCGCCGAAGCGGAGAGCGAGATCGCGGCCGCGGTCGCGGCGGCGCACGCGGCGCCGTGGCCCGAGGCGCAAGCGGCCTATGGCGATGTCCAGGGCACCGGCGCGGGCCGCTGGTTCTGAGCGGGCGGGACCGATGCCGCGGATCACGTACGCCCAGGCCGCTTGCATTGCGGTCGCGGAGGCGATGCGCGCCGACCCGCGCGTGGTCGTCCTCGGCGAGGATGTCGGACGAGGCGGGGTGTTCGGACAGTACCGCGGGCTGCAACAAGAGTTTGGCGCGCAGCGGGTGATCGACACGCCGATCTCGGAGGCGACGATCATGGGCGCCGCCGTCGGCATGGCGCTGAACGGCCTCCGGCCGGTGGTGGAGATGCGGGTCGTCGACTTCGCGCTGTGCGCGATCGACGAGACCGTCAACCAGGCGGCGAAAGCGCGGTATATGTTCGGCGGGCAGGGTAGGGTCCCGCTCGTCGCGCGCATGCCGATCGGCATCTGGGGCGCGTCGGCGGCGCAGCACTCGCAGTCGCTCGAGGCGTGGTTCGCTCACGTCCCCGGGCTCGTGGTCGTAACGCCCGCCACTGCAGCCGACAACTACGCGCTGCTGCACGCCGCGATCGCGAGCGGTGACCCAGTGATCTACATGGAGCACAAGGAGCTATGGGAACTCGCGGAAGACATGCCGATCGATCATGCCGCTGCGCTCGGTGCGGCGCGGATCGTGCGCGCCGGTAGTGATGCAACCCTCGTCAGTTGGTCGCGGACGCTGCACGCCGCGCTCGCAGCGGCCGAGGGCGCGGCGCAGCGCGGGCTCTCGGTCGAGGTGATCGACCTGCGGACGATCTGGCCCTGGGACCGCGAGACCGTGCTCGCCTCCGCGTCGCGGACCGGGCGGCTGCTGGTTGCTCACGAGGCGGTGCAGGTGGCCGGCTTCGGTGCCGAGATCGCCGCGACCGTCGCCGAGCATCTGCAGGTTCCCGTCAAGCGGGTGGCGGCGCCGCGGATCCCGGTCGGCTACGCGCAGCCGCTCGAGGATGAAGCGCGCGTGGGCGCCGAGAGGATCCTGGCGGGACTCGTCGCGCTTTGCGAAACGAGCGCGAGACGTCGGACGGCGAGTTGATCGCGTTGCTCCAGCGGGTCACGGACGCGCGAGTCACCGTCGCGGGCCGCCTGGTCGGCGAGATCGGTCACGGGGTCCTCGCGCTCGTCTGCGCGGAGCGCGGCGACGACGAGTCGAGTGCTGTCCGATTGATCGAGCGGGTGCTCGCCTTTCGCATCTTCCCCGATGACGCCGGCAAGATGAACCTCTCGGTGCGCGATGCGGGCGGCGGCCTCCTGCTCGTTCCGCAATTCACCCTCGCCGCCGACACCCGCAGCGGCAACCGCCCGAGCTTTACGCCCGCGGCCGAGCCGGCCCGCGGGCGCGCGCTGTTCGAGCGCGCCGTCGACCTCGCTCGCGCCCGCCACGCCCCGGTCGCGGCGGGCGAGTTCGGCGCGCATATGCAGGTCAGCCTGATCAACGACGGGCCGGTCACGTTTTGGTTGCGCGTCGATCCGCCCGCGAGCTAACCCTCGGGTTTCATTGACCGACCTGAGCTCGTGCGGATAAAATCCGACGTTTGTCGCAGGATGTGAATGCGCGAGCGGCTCGTCGCTGGCAACTGGAAGATGCACGGCAGCCTGGCCGCGAACCAGCGGCTGCTCGATGCGCTGAAGCTCGGGGCACCGAGCGCGCCCGGGGTTGCCATCGCAGTCTGCGTGCCCTTCCCGTACTTGCAGCAGGCCGCGGGCGCGCTCGCCGGGACCGGAATCGCGCTGGGCGCGCAGACGCTCAGCGAGCACGACTCGGGCGCGTATACCGGCGAAGTGTCGGGCGCGATGCTGCGCGAACTGGGCTGCCGGTACGCGATCGTCGGGCATTCGGAGCGGCGGCAGCTCTTCGGCGAGCGCGACGCGCAGATCGCGGCGAAGTTCGCCGCCGCGCAGCGGACGGGGCTCGTCCCCATCCTCTGCGTCGGCGAAACCCTCGCGGAGCGCGAGCAGTCCGCGACCGAGGCGGTCGTGGGCCGGCAGGTCGGAGCGGTGCTCGAGGTTGCGGGCGCGAGTGGGTTGCGCCACGCCATAGTTGCTTACGAGCCGGTGTGGGCAATCGGCACTGGGCGCACCGCGAGCCCGGAGCAGGCGCAGGCCGTACACGCATTCATCCGCGCTGCGGTCGGGCGCGCCGATGCCAACGTGGGGGCCGGGCTGCCGATCCTCTACGGAGGCAGCGTCAAGCCCGCGAATGCGAAAGAGCTGTTCGCCATGCCCGACGTGGACGGCGGATTGATCGGCGGAGCGTCGCTGGTCGCGGAGGACTTCCTCGCGATCTGCGGCGCGGCGGTACGCAGGGGCAACTGATCTAGGAATCGACGTGGACATCTTGCTCACACTCGTTTTGATCGTTCACGTGGTGGCGGCGCTCGGCATCATCGGCCTGGTGCTGCTCCAGCACGGCAAGGGCGCCGATGTCGGCGCGGCGTTCGGGTCCGGCGCTTCGGGCAGCCTGTTCGGCGCGAGCGGGTCGGCCAACTTCCTCTCGCGGACGACGGCGATCCTCGCGGCCGTGTTCTTCGTGTCGAGCCTCGCGCTCGCCTACATCGCGAACACGAAACCGAAAACGGGCGGCGGCAGCGTGATGGACGCGGGGAGCCCGCCTGCGGCCGGGACCCCGGCCGCGGAGCCGTCCAAGCCGCCCGCGCCGAGCGCTCCCGGCTCGAAGGCGGACGATGTTCCGAAGTAGAATGCGCAGGTCGCGCCGCGCTCGTCGGCACGCGCGGCGCATTCCCCGCACGCCGACGTGGTGAAATTGGTAGACACGCCAGCTTGAGGGGCTGGTGGCCGCAAGGCTGTGGGAGTTCGAGTCTCCCCGTCGGCACCAACAGCGGGGACCGGGGCGTGGCGTTCCTCGGGCCCCGAACTTTGGGAAGGGTCGCTAGCTGTGCGTGCAAGCCTCGGACGGGACACACCGGCTGCTCACCGGGACCCCGCGCTGCGCGGGTGACGCGATGCTCACCGAGTACTTCCCGATCCTGCTCTTCATCGTCGTCGCCCTGGTGTTCGGCGCACTGCTCGTGGCGGTCGGCTGGGCGCTCGGGCCGCGGAAACCCGACAGCGAGAAGCTCTCGCCGTACGAGTGCGGGTTCGAGGCGTTCGAGGACGCGCGCATGAAATTCGACGTGCGCTATTACCTGGTCGCGATCCTCTTCATCCTGTTCGACCTCGAGATCGCATTTCTCTTCCCGTGGGCGGTCACGCTGAACGACATCGGCGCCTTCGGGTTCTGGTCGATGATGGTCTTCCTCGCGGTGCTCGTGGTCGGGTTCCTCTACGAGTGGAAGAAAGGAGCGCTCGAATGGGAATAGAAGGAGTGCTCCAGGAGGGCTTCGTCACCACCCAGATCGACAAGCTCTTCAACTGGGCGCGCACGGGCTCGATGTGGCCGATGACCTTCGGCCTCGCCTGCTGTGCCGTCGAGATGATGCACGCCGGCGCGGCGCGTTATGACCTCGACCGCTTCGGGATCGTCTTCCGACCGAGCCCGCGTCAGTCGGACGTGATGATCGTCGCGGGCACGCTGTGCAACAAGATGGCGCCGGCGCTGCGCAAGGTGTACGACCAGATGCCGGAGCCGCGCTGGGTGGTGTCGATGGGCTCGTGCGCGAACGGCGGCGGCTACTACCACTACTCGTACTCCGTGGTCCGCGGCTGTGACCGCATCGTGCCGGTCGATATCTACGTCCCGGGGTGTCCGCCGACCGCCGAGGCGTTGCTGTACGGGTTGGTGCAGCTGCAGAACAAGATCCGCCGGACGAACACGATCGCGCGCTGATGGCCGAAGCTCGACAGACTGAGGGCGGCGCTCGAGGCGGTGCTCGCCGGGAGCGTGGTGAGCCTCGTCGCCGACCGCGGCGAGATCACGGTCGTCGTCAAGTCGGCCGACTGGCTCGCCGCCGCGCGCACCCTGCGCGACCATCCCGAGCTCAGGTTCGAGCAGTTGATGGACCTCTGCGGCGTGGACTACTCAGCGTACGGCGACGGCGCGTGGCAAGGCCCGCGGTTCGCGGTCGTCGCGCATCTGCTGTCGATGACCCACAACTGGCGCGTGCGGGTGCGCACGTTCGCGCCGGACGACGGCTTCCCAGTCGTCGATTCGCTGACCGCGGTCTGGCCGGGGACGAACTGGTTCGAGCGCGAGGCGTTCGATCTCTACGGGATCATCTTCGACGGGCACGCGGACCTGCGGCGGATCCTCACCGACTACGGCTTCGTCGGCCATCCGTTCCGCAAGGACTTCCCGCTGTCGGGGACCGTGGAGATGCGCTACGACCCCGACCAGAAGCGCGTGATCTACCAGCCGGTCACGATCGAGCCGCGGGAGGTCACGCCGCGGATCATCCGCGAAGAGCAGTACGGCGATCTCGGGCCGAAGCATTGACCATGGCCGAGATCCGCAACTACACGCTCAACTTCGGACCGCAGCATCCCGCGGCGCACGGCGTGCTCCGCCTCGTCCTCGAGCTCGACGGCGAGGTGATCATGCGCGCCGACCCGCACATCGGCCTCCTGCACCGGGCGACCGAGAAGCTCGCCGAGCACAAGACGTTCATCCAGGCGCTGCCCTACATGGACCGGCTGGACTACGTGTCGATGCTGTCGAACGAGCATGCGTACTGCATGGCGATCGAGCAGCTGCTCGGAGTCGATGTGCCGATCCGGGCGCAATACATTCGCGTCATGTTCGACGAGATCACGCGGATCCTTAATCATCTGCTGTGGCTCGGCGCGCATGGGCTCGATATCGGCGCGATGACCGTGTTCCTCTATTGCTTCCGGGAGCGCGAGGATCTGATGGATTGCTACGAGGCGGTCTCGGGGGCACGGCTGCACGCGGCCTACTACCGCCCCGGCGGTGTCTATCGCGACCTGCCCGACACCATGCCGCAGTACCGGCCGTCGGGGTTCCGCAGCGAAAAGGAGGTCGCGAAGCTGAACGAGGCGCGCTCGGGCTCGCTGCTCGACTTCATCGAGGACTTCACCAACCGCTTCCCGGGCTACGTCGACGACTACGAGACGCTCCTCACCGACAACCGCATCTGGAAGCAGCGCACCGTCGGCATCGGCGTCGTGTCCCCCGAGCGCGCGCTCGCGCTCGGCTTCTCCGGCCCGATGGTCCGCGGGTCCGGGATCGAGTGGGACCTGCGGAAGAAGCAGCCCTACGAGGTCTACGATCGGATGGACTTCGACATTCCGGTGGGCAAGAACGGCGACTGCTACGACCGCTACCTCGTCCGGGTCGAGGAGATGCGGCAGTCGAACCGGATCATCAAGCAGTGCATCGCGTGGCTGCGGGTGAACCCGGGCCCGGTGATCACCGACAACCACAAGATCGCGCCGCCCTCGCGCGTCGAGATGAAAAGCAACATGGAGGAGCTGATCCACCACTTCAAGCTCTTCACCGAGGGCATCCACGTGCCGGCGGGCGAAGCCTACGCGGTGGTGGAGCACCCCAAGGGCGAGTTCGGTATTTACCTCGTCTCGGACGGCGCGAACAAGCCGTACCGGATGAAGATCCGCGCGCCGGGGTTCGTGCACCTCGCGGCGATGGACGAGATCGCGCGCGGGCACATGATCGCGGACGCGGTCGCGATCATCGGGACACTCGACATCGTTTTCGGAGAGGTCGACCGGTAGCCCATGCTCTCGCGCGAGGCCCTGACGAGAATCGACCGGGAGCTCACCAAGTACCCGGCGGACCAGAAGCGCTCGGCGGTGCTCGCGGCGCTCGCGATCGCGCAGGGCGAGAACGCCGGCCGCCTCACGCCGGAGATCATGGCGTTCGTCGCCGAGTACCTCGGCATGCCGCCGATCGCCGTCGAGGAGGTCGCGTCGTTCTACACGATGTACGACCTCGCCCCGGTGGGGCGGCACAAGATCTGCCTATGCACCAACCTGCCGTGCGCGCTGCAGGGCGCGACCGAGGCCGCCGCGCACCTCCACAAGCGCCTCGGCATCGGCTGGAACGAGACCACGCCCGACGGGCGTTTCACGCTGAAGGAGGGCGAATGCTTCGGCGCCTGCGGCGACGCGCCGGTCATGCTCGTCAACAACAAGCGCATGGTGAGCTTCATGACGCCCGAGGCGATCGACAAACTCCTGCGGGAGCTCGAGTGAAGACCGCGTTTCCGCCGTTCGACCCCGGGGCGTGGGGACCCGATGCGCTCATCATGAAAGGGGTCGACGGGACCAACTGGCGCCTCCGGGACTATGAAGCGCGCGGCGGGTACGCGGCGCTGCGCAAGATCCTCGCCGAGAAGATCACGCCCGACCAGGTGATCGCCGAGGTGAAGAAGTCGGCGCTCCGCGGGCGCGGCGGTGCGGGCTTTCCCACCGGACTCAAGTGGAGCTTCATGCCCAAGAACTTCCCGGGGCAGAAGTACATGGTCTGCAACTCCGACGAGGGCGAGCCCGGCACCTTCAAGGATCGCGACCTGCTGCGCTACAACCCGCACATCGTCATCGAAGGCATCGCGATCGCCGGTTACGCGACCGGCGCAACCGTCGGCTACAACTACATCCACGGCGAGATCTGGGACATCTACGAGCGCTTCGAGGAGGCGCTGCGCGAAGCCTACGCGGCGGGTCTGCTCGGCAAGGACATCCTCGGCTCGGGCGTTCACTTCGATCTGTACGCCCATCACGGCTGGGGCGCGTACATCTGCGGCGAGGAGACCGCCCTTCTCGAGTCGCTCGAGGGAAAGAAGGGGCTGCCGCGCTTCAAGCCGCCGTTCCCGGCGAGCTACGGCCTGTACGGCAAGCCAACCACGATCAACAACAC
>Ga0126369_10004057_pt1 | contig 10678 bp, 7 predicted proteins | sample PanSoiMetaPlot_1_FD_109646 | JGI IMG/M metagenome (GOLD analysis project Ga0126369, IMG submission 109646) | Tropical forest soil microbial communities from Panama - MetaG Plot_1 | ecosystem: Environmental > Terrestrial > Soil > Tropical forest > Bulk soil | place: Panama | collected 2016-02-17
CGCTGCGTCTCCAGCCAACGAAGAAAGCGCTCGAAGGCCGCCAGGCTGGCCCAGTAGTGCGTCTCCTCTTCGGCGACGCCAAGCACCATTTCCATCTCCATGCCGGACCAGAAGCCCACCAGGTAGGCCGCGACGTCTTCGGCCCCTACCGAGAGGATCCCGAAATGATGGAGCGCGTCGTCGACCACCCGCTCCAGCAGGGCGCGCCACTGGGCCCGCAGCTTGCGCACTTCCTCGCCGACGGCCGGACTGGAGATCCCCAGTGCGGACAGCTCCATCAGCAGGCGCACGTAGCCGGAGCGGATGTCGCTCTCATAGAAGCGACAAGCCTGCGCCCACTTGTCGGCGTAAGTGCCCGTCGAGTCGAACATCTCGGTCTGGCGCTTGATGAGCGTCTGCGTCATCCGCTCGAGCACGGCGAGCGTCAGACGCTCCTTGGTGCCGAAGTAATAGTGGATCAGGCTCTGGTTGACGCCGGCCTCGGCCGCGACCGCGCGTGTGGAGAGGGCGGCATGGCCCCGAGCCACGATGCAGCGGGAGGCCGCCTGCACGATGGCCTCACGCATCGGGACCGCGTCGGCCTCGCGCAGGGCCCGCGGGCGGGGGCCCTGCCTGGGTCGCCGGCGCTGTCTGCTCATTGGTCAGTCAATTTAATCACGCGAACAATAGATGCCATCACCCGAGCGGTCTGTCAAGGCTAGAATCCGGGCGGCCGATCCGACACCACTTCACGAAGGAGCTCCCGCGCATGCCGACGCCGAACCCGCTGCCTCCGCAGATCGAGCAGTTCCTCCACGACAACCCTCAGGGCGTGCTCACCTCTTTCCGGCGCAACGGGATGCCGCAGCTCAGCATCGTCACGGTCTACCCGCGTGACGGCGGCGTGGGCGTGTCGATCACGGAGACGCGCGCGAAGTTCAAGAACCTCCTGCGCGATCCCCGCTGCTCGATCCTCGTCTCGCACGTCGACTGGTGGTCGGGCTTCCTCGTGTTCGAGGGCAGGGCGGAGCTCGTCCATTCGGGCAATACCGATCCCGAGAAGCTTCGGCTCGCGCGCCGCCACATCTTCAGCGCCACCACGCGGCGGCGCAGCGCGGACTGGGCGCAGTACGATCGGATCGCCGACGCCGACAAGCGTGTCGCGATGGTCCTGCGGCCGGACCACATTTACGGCTCGGCCCTGGCCCGTATGCGCGAGGCGGTCACGAAGTAGCTCGCGAGCGAGCCGCGCCCGTGACGAAGCCGTGACGCCTGCCGCGTACAGCTGGCGTCATGAGATCCAGGCGGGCGCTCGCGACCTTGCTCATTGCCGTTCTCGCTCTCGAGCTCTTCGGGTGCGCCCCTCGCGCGCCTGTTCCCGTCCTGGCGCCAGAGCCCAAGCCGGATCTCGGCGCCGTCGGCCTGACGATTGCGCAGGAGGGCCCGGATAGCACCTTCCAGCGCCCGGGCGTGGTCGGAGCCGACGACGGAGCGAAGGAAGGCGCGAAGATCGGGGCTCTCGCGTCGATCACGCCGGGTGTCGCCGTCCTGGCTGGATCGCGCGGTGATCCCCGCGTCGTGATGGTCGGTCTGGCGCTGCTGGCGGCCGGCGCGATGGTCGCCCCGGCGAGCGCGGGAGTGGGTGCTGCCGTCGGCGCGCTCGCCGTGCCCTCCAGGGAAAAGGTCGAGCGCAACGAGGCCGCGCTCGAGCGCGCCGTGATCGACGCGAGCCTCTCGCACGCGTTGACGTACCGGATCATCGAGATTGGCCGCGAACGGCCGATCTTCTGCGGCGCCGATCCCGATGCCCCCGCTGTGGATACCTGGCTGGCGCTCGATGCGCCTCAGGTTTCGCTCAGGTCGAATGATCCGACCGAGTGGAGGCCCGACCTTCGGCTTCGCGTCTCAGTGCGAGCACGACTGCTCCGCGCCGCGGACGGCGCCGAGCTCGGCGCGTGGTTCTGGGAGCACGAAGGGGGCAAGGCGCCCCTCTTCGAATGGGGCGCGAACGACGCGAGCTTGTTCCGCGCCGAGCTCGAGCGCGCGGGGCGCGCGCTCGCCGTGCGGATCATCGGCGAGCTGTACTGAGCGGCGGGTTGGATCGTACGAGGTCCTGTGGCAGGATCCTTTCGTGACCCTGGACATCGCGCAGAAGGAATTCGAGCCCTCGTGCGTCTACGTCAACACCGCGAGCATCGGGCTGCCGCCGCGACGGGTCGTCGAAGCGCTCGACGCGGCGGTGGACGTCTGGCGGACGGGTCGCGCCGAGGCTGCGGATTACGACCAGCTCGTCGACCGGGCGCGCCGGCTCTTCGCGGGCCTGGTCGGCGTCGCGCCGGACCGCGTCGCGATCGGTAATCAGGTCTCGACGTTCACCGGGCTGGTCGCGGCCGCGCTCCCCGCCGGCGCGCACGTGCTGGCCGCCGAGGAGGATTTCACCTCGGTCCTGTTCCCGTTCCTCGCCCACGCGGATCGCGGCGTCCGGGTCGAGGCCGTGCCGCTCGATCGTCTCATCGACGCCATTCGCCCGGGCGTGAGCCTCGTGGCGGTGAGCGCGGTGCAGTCGGCCGACGGCCGTCTCGTTCCGGGCGGGCTCGACCGCCTCAGCTCGGCCGCGGCGGCGCACGGCTGCCTCACGTACGTGGACGCCACGCAGGCCGTCGGCTGGCTGCCGTTCGACGCCGCGCGCTTCGACTTCGTGTCGTGCGCCGCGTACAAGTGGCTTCTCTCGCCGCGCGGGACGGCCTTCGGCGTGGTGCGACCGGAGCGGCTCGCGATGCTCAGGCCTCTTCACGCCGGCTGGTACGCGGGAGCCGATCCGTGGACCTCGATCTACGGGTCACCGCTGCGGCTGGCCCACGATGCGCGCCGGCTCGACATCTCGCCGGCGTGGCTTTCCTGGGCGGGGACCGTGCCGGCGCTCGAGCTACTCGGCGAAGTCGGGATCGCCGCGATCCATCGGCACGATCTGGGGCTCGCGAACGCGCTGCGCGCGCGCCTCGGTCTGTCGAAGGGCGACTCGGCGATCGTCAGGGTGGCGACCGACACGGGCTTGGAGCGTCTGCGCGCGGCCAACGTCAGGGCGTCGATCCGGGCGGGCGCCGTGCGGCTGTCCTTCCATGTGCACAACACCGAATCCGACGTGGAGGCCGTGGCGCGCGCTCTCGGTCGTTGACCGCGGCGTCTACGCACGGGGCCCGGACGCCGCTGCTCCTCCCGCGCCGCGCGCCAGGGCCTCGAGCCGGTCACGGGCGTCCCAGCCCACGCCGGTGAAACGCACCACTGCCATCGGCGCGCCGTCGTGCTCGGACAGCTCGACCACCTTGCCGTCGATCCCGTCGATCGTGCCGGACCCGGCGAGATCGGACAGCTGCAGGTTCACCGCGGAGAAGAGCGCCAGGGGTGCCTGCGAGACGAGCTCGGCACCCGCGGCGCCAAGGCGAAGCACGCGCGCCGCGTGGCTCTGCTTGTCGAGCTGCTTGCCCAGATAGACACGCAGGGTGGCGTCGAGCGGACGGGAAAGCGCGGGAAGCTCGTGCACCGCGGACGGGAGCACCAGCATCGTCTCGCCGCGGAGCGCCAGAACCTCCCAGATGAGCATGGTCGCGCCGACGCCCTTGCTCTCGGCCTCCATCGGGCCGTCGGCCATCAACCGGTCGCCCAGCGCCCGCCGCACGGCGTCCGAGACGAGCGCCTGACCCCCGACGGTCAGGGTCTCGATCCTCGCCGCCGTGTTGACGATGTGCCCGACCACCCCGTACTTGATGCGACGGGCCGAGCCCATGTTGCCGACGACGGCCGGCCCGGTGTCGATGCCCACGCCCATCTCGAGCGGTGGCCAGCCGCGAGCGCGATTGGCCGTGTTGCGGGCGGCGCGGGCTCGCTGGATCTCGATGGCGCAGGCCACCGCCTGCTCCACGTGATCGGTCGCCGGCTCGGGTGCGCCGAACACGGCGAAGACGGCGTCGCCCAGGAAGTCCACGACGAAGCCGCGGTGCTGCACGATCGTGCCGACCAGCAGCTCGAAGTGATCGTTGAGGATGGCGACAACCTCTTCGGGACGGATCTGCTCGGCGAACGCGGTGAAGCCGCGCAGATCCGAGAAGAGGACCGTCACGTCGCGGCGCTCGCCCGAAAGGATCGCCTCGCGGCCGCTCAGCACGACGTCGCGGACGATTTCTTCCGGCGCGTAGCGGGAGAACGAATTCAGGCTCGCCGTGACCCGGCCGACCGCGTCCTCGAGCTGGGCGACCTCGCGGATCGCCGAACGTTTGTCGGACACGGTGCCCGGCTCGAAGCGCGCGGCGCGGTCGAGCGCCTGGGTGGCCCGCCCGAGCGAGCGCGCCATGCCGCTGGCGAGGAGGAAGCCGACGACGACGGCGACCGCGAGGAACACCAGCACGATCGCCACGGCCCGACGGCGCCCCGCGTAGATCGCCCCCATGAAATCGGAGTCCGGGAGCGCGGCCGCCACGATCCATTGGAGACCGGGGGCCAGCGCGAGCGACCGCGCTGCGACGTCCCACGTCTCGCCCCCCACGCGTGCCTCCGCGTGACGGACCGCGTCGTCCATCGGCTCAGCGCCGCGCCGGAGGCTCTCGATCGCGCGCGCCGCCGCTTCGCTCCTCGCGCTCACGGTGCCGGTCAGCAGCGCGCCCTGGCTGTCGAACAGCGCGACGACGCCGCGGCGCCCGAGCTTGATGCGACCGAGAAACCGCTGAAGACCGACCAGGCTGAAGTCGACCGTCAACACGCCCTCGACCTGCCCCTCGCGGCCCAGCACGGCCATTGCCGCCGTGATTCCCTTGACGCCCTCCGCGAACGTGTAGGGCGGCATCCACACCACGCTGCCCGCCGCCGCCATCCCGCGTAGATACCAGTCGCGCGTCCGTGGCTCGTACGGCTCCGTGATCGGCGGCGTTCGCACGTAGGCCTCCCCCGAATCGGCGCGGTACTCGCGCGGTACGCCGCGGTCTACCCGAGGATCGGACAGGTTCAGGACGAACTCGTCGCCGGTGATCCGATGCGCGCCGATGAAGCGACCGGTCGCGGCCTCGGAGTAGCTCACCCACAGAATGTCGGGATCGGTCTGCAAGGCGCCCGCGAAGCCGCGGGCGACGCTCATGGGATCGCTGAGCTGATAGAACCCGGTTTCGATCCGGTAGCGCTGAACTCGAAGCACCTGTGCCGCCGTCTGGGGCAGACGGGCCACCTCGCGCACGGAGGTGTCGGCGATCTGATCGAGATACTCGCCCTTGAGCCGGTTCATGCTCCGAGCGCCGGTCGATAGGCCGTAGACAAGGAGGAAACCCGAGGTGACGACGAGCAGGCCCACGACGGCCGTGACGATGGCCACGCGAAACGAAATCCGCCTGGCGGCGGCGCTCATGAAGGCCTCATGCGGATGAAACAGCCGATCAGTTCACCACCGCGGCGGACACGGCCCACGGTCGGCCCCGAAGCATGCGAGGAGTGTACGCCAGGGGCAGACGCTGCGCGCGCGCCCACCAGGGGTGCACGCGACGGGGCGCGGGGGAGCTAGTCCGGCCGCCTCGAGCCCTGCGCGCGCCGGGACGCGCTCGGGCGCTTGCCGAGGATCTGGTAGAAGACCCGTGAAAGATGGGAGGCGTCGAAGAATCCGACGAAGGCGGCGACCTCGGTCAGGTTCTCGTCGGTGTGAGCCAGGAGATCCCTCGCGATCTCGATCCGCACCTTGTTGACGTAGTCGCGCACGGTCGTGCCGGTCTCGGCACGGAACAGGTGCGCCAGATGACTGCCCGAAATCCCCACGACGGCGGCGAGCCGGTCGATGCTCAGATCGTCGCTGAAGTGGACACCGAGGTGGTCGATGGCGTGGCCGACCGCGCGGCCGAGCTGCGGCCACGGCCGGCGGTCGGCTTCGGGCGCGACGATGGCGGCGAGTCTGCGCATGAGCTCGCCGGGGTCGACCGGCTGCTGCAGCACGCCGCGGATGTTGAGTGACTCCCATGCCAGGGTGGCCTGCAGGTGCGGATCTTCGCTGAGCACCAGGGCGGGACACGCCGGAAGCTGAGTATGAACGGCGCCGAGGAAGCGTGCTGCCTCGGTCGACGATCGCCGCACGTTCAGCACGACGCACGTCGGACGAAACCGCAGCACGTGGTTCAGCGCTTCCCCGAGTGTCGGCGCGGTTTCCACGCTGGCGACTCGCTGGAGCGCAACGGCGATCGTCGCGCGCCAGCCGACGTCGCCCTCGGCCAGAAGAATCCGGTGCGAGCGTCCCGGCGAGCGTCCCGGCCTTGCCCCCGGCTCGAGCTTTTTCAGCGCGGTCGGCACCATCCGGCGGCCGCCCCGCTGCTCGAGGGCGGACTGAATGGCCGCCAGCAGGTTGGCCTCGGCGAACGGCTTGGTGATGTAATCGGCGGCGCCGAGCTTCATTGCCGCGACGGCCGTGAGGACCGTCCTGACGGCGGTCATCATGATGACGGGCAGGTGAGGCTCGAAGCTCCTGAGCTCTTGAAGGATCTCGATCCCGTCGATGTCCGGCATGAGGATGTCGAGCAGCACGAGGTCCACGCGCTGCGCCCGGAGCAGGCTGAGAGCGGTGCGGCCGTCGGCGACGTCCAGGACCTCGTAGCGGTCGTCGAGGATGACGTGGAGCGCTTCTCGGACTCCGTCGTCGTCGTCGACGACGAGCACCACCGAGCGATGTTGCGCGCGGAAGGGCCCCGTTGTCACGGGGCTCAGAGCGGGCGACCGCGGGACTCCGTGCACGGGCTATTCTCCTCGACAGCGCTGCGACGGTCTCGGCGGTCCACGGATTCTAGCCGATTGGAATGCGCTGTAAACGGCTCAATTGCCGGCGGCGGCGAGCCTCATGGGAGCCTGGCACGAGCCTGCCGCAGGATCGTCCCTATCGGCAGCAGCCCCATACAATTCCGCTGCGTGGAATCCACGGTTCGCACACGAGCCTGTTGCAACCCGCTCCCTGAGCCTAGCCCTTCGGTCCCTTGCGCACGAGGGTCGTCCCCTGCTGAGATGGCGTTCGCGTGGTCCGGAAGCGGACTTCATCGACGGGGGCTGCGATGGCACGGACAGCGGGCGCGAAGCGCAAGCAGTGGACCGTCATGGTGTACCTCGCCGGCGATAACAATCTCGACAGCGCCGGTATCGCCGACCTCGAGGAGATGAAGACGATCGGCTCGACCGAGCAGGTCGCGGTGGTCGCCCAGTTCGATCGGTCCGGCGCCAAGCAGACGACGAACCGGTACGCGCTGCGGAAAGGCTCGACGCTCGCCGAAGATCTGGTCACCTCGCTCGGCGAGACCAACACCGGCGACCCTGCGGTCCTGCGCGACTTCGTCACGTGGGCCGCGAGCACGCACCCGGCCCAGCACTACATGCTCGTCATCTGGAACCACGGCTCGGGGTGGGACGATTCGAATCTGTACACGGGAGACTACTTCAGCGGCGCGACGCCGCCGGTCATCCGGAAGGGCCGGGTCCTCACGCCGCCCGCGGCGCCGGCCGCGGGCCCGCCGGTAGCCAGCGGCACCGTGCGGGCGGCGATCAATCGGGCGCGGCGCTCACTGTTCCAGACGACGGTGGCCTCGATGGTGCGCTCACGCGCGATCGCCTTCGACGACCAGGCCAAGGACTTCCTCGACAATCTCGAGCTCAAGCGGGTGCTCGCGGACATCCGGCGCGGGCTCGGGGCGAAGATCGACATCCTGGGCTTCGACGCGTGCCTGATGAGCATGGTCGAAGTCGCCTATCAGGTGCGGGACTCCGTCAATTTCATCTGCGGGTCCGAGGAGGAAGAGCCCGGCGAAGGCTGGCCATACGACACGATTCTCAAGGCGCTGACAGCCCGTCCTTCGATGGCGCCGGCGGACCTCGCGAAGCTCGTCGTGAGCCGGTACATGGCGTCTTACCAGCCGCGTGACCGCGTCACGCTCGCGGCCTCGAGCCTTGGGTCGATCGGCCCGCTGGCCGACGCCGTGAACCGGCTCGGCCGCGTGCTCGTGCCGCTCACGCGAGACGCGGGCATCCGCACCGCGATCATCGCGCTTCGATCCCAGGTCCAGGAGTACACCGCGCCCTACGACGAGTACTGCGATCTCGGCGACCTCTGCGATCTGCTGGCCCGCCGCGTCAGGGATGAACGCGTCGCGCAGGCGTGCCGCGCGGTGCGCGCCGCCGCTGGCCGGGTCGTCATCGCGACCGGGGCGAAGGGCGCGAAGGTCGCGCACTCGCACGGCATCTCGATCTACTTTCCCAAGAAGACGGTGTCGCCACAGTACGCGACCCTGGACTTCGCCAAGCGCGGCGGCTGGGCCGCCTTCATCGACGCCTACACCCGCAGCGTGAGTCGGCGCGGCTAGCTCTCGGCGCCGGCCTCAGAGGAGAGGAGCCATGCCTGACCGTCTATCGATTCTGTGCGTCCACGGTATCGGCCACGGCGACGCCGACGCCGGGCTCATCCCGTCCTGGCGGGACACGATCACGCTGGACCTGCAGCGCTGGAAGCCCGGCCTGCAGGTCGACTTCACCTTCCTCGCGTACGACGACGAGTTCGACCACGCCCCGCTCGACGCCGGCACGTACGCGGCGGCGGTCGCCAAGCTGATGGCCAGCGGGATCGTGCACGGCATCGGCGATCTCTTGCCGGGGAGCCGCGGGCTCTTCGACGTGCCCGATCAGGTTCGCTGGACGGCCGGCATGATCGCGCAATGGGCGACGGAGGACCGCCTCCGCGAGCGCCTGCGCACGCGCGTGCTCGACGTCGTGGCATCGAGCCGTCCCGACGTCGTGTGCGCCCACAGTCTCGGGACGCTCGTCTGCTACGACACCTTTCAGCGCAACCCCGGCACGCTGAGGGATCGGACGTTCGTCACGCTCGGCTCGCAGATCGGCAACCCGTTCGTCCGGGACTGCTTCGCTGGCCGCATCGCGCCGCTCGACGCGCGCATGTGGTATCACCTCTACAATCCGGACGATCACGTCTTCACGGCCGAGCTGCGCGTGGCGGCCGAGAACTTCGTCGAGCTCCAGACCCGGTTCGACAAGCCGAACGACCTCTTGAACCACGACGCGCTCTGGTACTTCAATCATGCCGCCACGCAGAATCGGGTGTGGCTCGACCTCTCGGGCGCCCGGTCGCCGCGCACCCTGGCCCGCGACGTCCGCACCGCCCAGGTCCTGAGCGCCCGGCCCGTGCGGCGCGCGCTGCTCGTCGGGATCAACGCGTACCCCAATCCGGCGAACCGGCTCGAGGGCTGCGTGAACGACGTCTTCACGATGAGCGCCGTGCTGCAGGAGTGCGGTTTCCAGCCCGAGGAGATTCGCGTCGTGCTCGACGATCGCGCGACCACCGCGAACATCCTCGAGCGCTTCCACTGGCTCCTCGACGACGTGGCGCCCGGCGACGAGCGCGTGCTGTTCTACTCCGGTCACGGCGCGCAGATTCCCGCGTACGGGGGCCGCGGGGAGGTCGACCATCTCAACGAGTGCCTGGTGCCCTACGACTTCGACTGGAGCCCCGAGCACGCGATCACCGACAAGCAGTTCGTGACCTTCTACAGCCAGCTTCCCTACGACAGCCACTTCGCGGCCATCTTCGACTGCTGTCATTCCGGCGGGCTCACGCGCGAGGGCGGGCTGCGGCCGCGGGGTATCGATCCGCCCGACGACATCCGCCACCGCGCGCTCCGCTGGAACCTGGCGCTCGAGATGTGGGAGGAGCGCGACTTGCCGTCGCCCAACCGCTCGCTCGCGCGATCGCGCGTGGGCACCGACTATCTCGGCACGACCGGCGCCACGTATCGCATGGGCCGAGCCGTCGCCCTGCGCGGTCTGCCGAATCGCGCCTACGACCGCGAGTGCCGGGCGCTCCGCCATCGCGGACCGTACCTGCCGATCATCATCGAGGCGTGCCAGGAGGAGGAGCTGTCGTACGAGTACCGTGACGGCGCGACGTCCTACGGGGCCTTCACGTACAGTCTGGCCAAGGAGCTCCGGCGCTCGCGGCAGGCCGGACGCAACCCCAGCTTTCGCACGCTCGTGCAATCGACGACGGCGCGCCTGCACGCCCTCAACTACGAGCAGACGCCGGCGCTCGTCGGGCCGCGCCGTGTGCTTGGAGAGCCCGTTCCCTGGGTCCGACCGTCGGCGCGGGGGCGGGGAGCACGTCGGCGCTAACCGGCAACGGCCGCGCCGTCGTAGGATCAGCGTATGGGAGCGATGGACGAGATCCGCCACATCGTCGTGTTGATGCTCGAGAACCAGTCATTCGATCGCTTGCTCGGCTACCTGGACCTCGGCGATCCCGCGCAAAAGCTCGAGCGCCTCACCGGCGCCGAGTCGAATCCCGTCTCGCCGCCGACCGACATGACGCCGGTGCCGGTCCAGCGCGCGACGACGCCGAGCGTCTACGTCACGGAGCCGGGACCCGGCCACGAGTACGAGGACGTCAACGAGCAGCTCTTCGCCGATCGGGATCCTCGAGACACGAGCGCGCCGCGCAACGCCGGCTTCGTCCTGAACTACGCCCGCCAGCTCGGCCGTGATCGGGGGCGCGCGCGCGAGGTGATGCAGTGCCTCGATCCTTCGCTCGTGCCGATCATCACCACCCTGGCCCGCAGCTTCACCGTGTGCGACCACTGGTTCGCCTCGGTGCCCGGGCCCACGTGGCCGAATCGGTTCTTCCTGCACGCGGGCA
>Ga0126369_10004058_pt1 | contig 10676 bp, 15 predicted proteins | sample PanSoiMetaPlot_1_FD_109646 | JGI IMG/M metagenome (GOLD analysis project Ga0126369, IMG submission 109646) | Tropical forest soil microbial communities from Panama - MetaG Plot_1 | ecosystem: Environmental > Terrestrial > Soil > Tropical forest > Bulk soil | place: Panama | collected 2016-02-17
AGCTTCGCCGGATCACGCTTGATTCCCGACGCGTCGGGATTCCCGCGGCTCCGGTCCAACGATTTGTTCGGTTGGGCCATGAAAGAAAACTGGTTCTCTTCCTTTCGTTTCCACACCGACCCATCTTCAAAAACAACGCTGGTAATAGCAATTTCCTTGAACGGCATTTCCAGGACAGATTCGCGCAACTCGACGTTCTCAAGCAGCACAACCTTCTTCTTCTCGTTAGGCGCAAGCACGATGGAGACCTCGGGCATGTCCGAACTACCGGAAACGTTGTAGCCACGCATGGGGCCTTGGGTGCGATAAGCCCAACCAAATGCCGTGATTGTTTTGTCGCCCGTGTTTTCGAGTTCAACCGACAGCGTGACCTTCCGTTCGTCACGATCGAGATGGAAAGGCGCGGAGACAATGCGCAGCGCTGGAGCGCTTTGAGTTGCGAGTTTGGTTTGAGCACCCTGCGAAAACGCCGAGGCGATCAGCGCCAGTGAGCAAACAATCCCGAGGAATGATTTGAATACCATCTCTCTATACAACAACCGAGTGTCTGAGTTCGTTCACACGGCCGTGCGTTAGCGCTAACTTTAAAACTTAATAACACTACCTGCGAAACACGCTCCTGCGGCTTGCGTCCGGCGATTTGTTAGGTCGCGGGTTGGCGCTCCTGCTCAGCGCTCGTCAAGTCGCGGTAGAACGTGAGGGCATTCCGATCCATGTCGTAGAGAGCGAACTCACGGGTGCCCCAAGGGGTATCGCTGACGCCGTTGGCGCTGCACTCGACGCCACGTTCACGATATTCGTTGAAGAGTGCGTCCGGATCCTCCACGAGAAACCGCAAGCGAATTGTGCCCATCTCGTACTCGAACTGAAACTGCATGTGCAGTTCGACCGCGTCGCGCCGAAACCCAACGTAATTCGGCGGATCGGTTTTGTCCCCAAACGCGAGTTGAAAGCCAAGTCGCTGGGTGTAGAACTCAATCGCGCGTTTGATGTCGCGTGTGCCTAAAATCGGGTGCGTCATTTTAAACATAAGGAAAATTAACTAGATGAGCGCATGCCTGTAAAGCGACCTAACGGCGGAGTTGCCCAGGCCACCGCGCTACCGAGCAGCTTAGCCGGATCACGCTTGATTCCCGACGCGTCGGGATTCCCGCGGCTCGGATCCAACGATTTGTTGGGGCGCGCCCCGCGATTATTTCACCTGCACGAGCAGATAGTAAACGCCACCTGAGAAGCGTTTCTGTTCCCCTCGAAACACGGCGTTGGCCGGCGTAAAAGCCCAATAGGGATCTGTGTACGTTTCGGCAAAAGCCACCTGACCATTTACCGGATGTTCCACATCAGCGGGTTGCTCTTCGCGGCGGATGATTTTGCCGTTTTTGAGAAAAACGATTCGCCGAGTGAATTCAACGTAGTCTGGAAAGGTCGTGCCAAGAGACTTTTCGATTTGTTCGTGTGTGGCACCGGCCTCGAAAACGTACATCTTGTCCCAAGGAAAATCTGTAACATCGGTGATTCGGACGATACACGGCTGCGATCCGCAAGCTTTGAGCCGTTCGCCAATCTGCTGCTCGATTGTACGCGAGCCTCCGCAACCGATCAGGAAAATGACGATGAAGGAGAAGAGCGGTTTCATTTTATGACTAGCGCCCTAACGAGTTCGCTTATCACGATTGTTTGGATCGCGTCGTCGGTTTTAGCGCTCAAGTTTCGCAATGGCGTCTCTGAGTTCTTTGATCTCTGACGTCAAATGGTCATCGGTCATAGTGGCGCTAAGTTTAAGTAGAATAGAAAGGGCGCCGCGATAAGAGTCGATTGCTTTCGGTTTGTTACCCAACGATTGATAGGCCCGACCCAAAGATTCCATAGCCTCGACCTCGCCAACGCTGCTACGTTGCGCCCGTTCAAATGCCAAGCGCCTGTTGAGGTATTCGAGGGCGGATTCTTCATTACCAAGAGCTAGATATGTCAAGCCTATGTCCCCAAGCACAATCCCTTCCCACCCACGATCCTGGGTGGAATGAACCAGCGGGAGAAGCGCTTTGAGATTTTCAAGCGCCGCTGCCTTGTCACCAAGTCTTACCTGGCAAGAAGCAATGCCATGAAGCGAGCGCGCCTCGCCGTGCAAGTCTTTTAGTCTTCTGAACAGAGGTAAAGCCTGATTGTAATTGTCCAGAGCGGATTTGCATTCATCAAGACTCGAGTAGCATTCGCCGATTTCGTTTAGCGACCAAGCTTCGCCCGATGTGTCGTGCATTGTGCGCCGCAGAGGCAGTTCCTTTTGAAACGATTCAAGAGCCTTGCGATAGTCGCGTTGGATAAAAAAGTTGTAGCCGTCTTGATCGAGTCGATCGGCTTGTTGGGAAACCGATTCGTTCTGAGCGCGCGAAAACGTTGCCGATGCTAGAAGAGCAATCGCGATGAAAATAATTCTAAGCATTTGACGCTGTAAATTACAAAGCGGTCCACCGTTCGAGTTGACCGGGTCACGGCGCTATCGAGCAGTTAGCCGGATCGCGCTTGATTCCCGACGCGTGATTCCCGTGGTTTCTTTCCAACGATTTGTTAGACGGCGCCACCACTATGTTCGTTTAGTAATTCGCGCAAACGCTTGCGCCCTTCGTCGAGATTCTGTCCTTGCTCCCATTCAAAAGGAGCCCATCCTAACTCTTGAAAGAGAATCGGATCTATGGCCGCAAGCTTTCTCAGCATCTCTTCAATGTCGGGAGGGAATGGATGTCGGTCATGAGACAACAAGTCTGTGATTGGATTGTCCCCTGGTCTCCCGTTTGGCATTGATCTACCTTTCAATCCAATAGCCGCATAACGGCGGAGTTCGCAGCCGCGCGCCAGCGCCAACTGTGAACTAATAAAGCATCTTGAGAAACACGCTCCCGTGGCTCGCGTCCAACGACTTGTTCGGCGGCGTGTTGCCAGTTTGTTTGGGTTTTATCGTCTGGCCCGAACACGTTGTTTTGCCCCAATGAATGGTTGCTGAAAACGTGCCCCCCCAGCACCATGAGACAGCAGAAACGTATGCCTTTTCAAACTCGGCAACGTCGAAACCCGGGCAACCAGGATGATGCAGTTTCATTTCCGGATCGCCGCCGTCAGTATGGATTGCAGAGAGCTTCTTGCCGCGTTTTTCAAAAGGCAGGACCTCGTCAATGACCTTGATAACCTCTGCGGTCACCATAAAGTCACCCTCGGGTGCGTGTTCAGCGCGGCCGGCTTTGGCTGTCGAGTTCGGGACCGGCTGCAGAACAGCCTCGCAGGGTTCGCCGTCGGTGGTATATCGAATTGTCATCTGAATAGCGGCGCGCACCAGAAAGCGTTCTACAACAACCCTATTGTTTTCGAGCTCGACCGTTTGCGGCGCACCGTATTTTGCGCGAAGTTCAGAAGAGGTTTGACCGGACGCGATAATCGCCGTGGTCAAGACTACCAACAGTGAGAACATGGTGCGCATAACAAATCCATATTGAGTCAGGAATCCGACGAACGTCTGAGTTGGCCGGGCCACGGCGCTATCGAGCAGCTTAGCCGGATCACGCTTGATGCGAAACTCGCTCCCCTTCGGTCGCGGCACCTTTAGAATCAATAAAAGCTTCATGCGGAACACGCTCCCGCAGTTCGCATCCCACAATTTGTTGGGTTTCGCCCGGGTTATCAGTGCCAAACGAAATCTTTGCGCGAAAACGAAGGACGCGGAGAGGAAAGCGGACCAGCCGGGCCCTGCGTTAACTCAGCAATCCAGCCGACCGACGTTTGCCGTGCCTTGTACGCATATTTTCTTTCGTTGGAAACAGACCCGAAACAACCTCTGCCTTCAGTGACGAGCGACAGGGTAACAACCGCCGCCCCGTCGCGCACTAGTACTTGGTTGAACCGCAAATACTTCACTACGCCATCCTTTTTCAGCGCCACGATGTACTTCGCTGAAGAAGAGCTAAAGCCATGTCTCCATAACAGCGACGGGTCGATGAATTCAATGTTCTCTGAAGAGACGCGCCATCTCTTGCCATCATCGGTGTAGGGGATCGTACGGTGGCCGCCCGACTCAAGGTCAAGCACCGCTTCGATAATCTTGGTTTTGTCCCCACTGGAGAGTTCGCTGGACGATGTTTCTTGACCGCGCGCAACTGCCGCGAGCCCGAGCAAGAGAATTGAGACTGTCCAAACCAGCTTTGTCATGTTCGATTGAAAGAAACCCAACGTCCGAGTTGAGCGGGACACGGCGCTACCGGGCAGCTTCGCCGGATCACGTTTGATGCGAAACTCACGGCCTGCGGCTCCGGTCCCACGATTTGTCAGCTGGCGTCCTTAGCCAGCAAGACGCGCAGGCCCCAGAAAAACCAATGAGAGCACGGGCGCTTTCCCCGCCGCAACATAGCGATCATTTACGAAAGCGCTACAGTGGATCAGTGAGCTAAACGTTTCGGGCAGACGCACGCTGAACGCGTCTGTGTCGGTGATTTCGATGTTCAGCGTCTCGCCAGGGCCAAGATGGAAGCGCGACATGCCGTCGCCTTCGTCGAGATAGGTCAAGCAGTCGATCCACGCGCTCATGTTCATACCGTAGAAGTCTGGAAAGCCGAACACCTCGCGACAGGTCGCATGAAATGAGTTCCAGTCTGTTATCTGCGACGTTTCCAAACGGACGGTTGCCATATTCAACACCCTCGACGTTTTCAATTCGATCGGCCGGCTAACGTCTGAGATAACCCGGTGGCGCGCTACCGAGCACCTTCGCCGGATCACGCTTGTTGCAAAACTCGCTGCCCGTGGCCCCGGTCCAGCGATTTGTTGGGCGGCGGCCCAGCCCCGGCAAAGTCATTGTGAGTCGCCGGGGTGCAACTCGAAGCGAATGACTTTGGGAACGAAGCCCAGTTGCCCGAAGAGCTGGTGTGCTTCCTGATTGAACGACCACGAGCTTGCCTCAATGCCGGCGAACCCCGTTTCCTGGGCATAAGCGATTACTTTGCGCACGAGTTCGCGGCCGACGCCCTGCCTTCGGTAATTGGGATCGACTGCCAGCTGGTCAACTTCGAGCCAGGTTCGCGCCCTCGTAAAAGGGTTTTCCCGAAGGTCTCGACAGAGAGCCAGCACGTAACCCACCGGCTGACCATTCACCTCCGCGATCCAGGCCTTGGTGGTTGGTGTCTCCAGCAGCGATTCATACCACGCTTCAAGGTCGGGGACGCTTGTCTCTTTGAAATGGTCTGATCGATGTTGGAGATGAAGCTCTTGAACGAACGCGTTGAGCTGCGCCAAAACTTTCCCATCGCCGATGTCAGTGGTCCTGATCGTTACCATTTCCTTGAGCCGCCCAACGCTTGAGTTGACTGGGCCACTACGCCACCGAGCAGCTTAGCCGGATCACGCTTGATTCCCGACGCGTCAGGATTCCCGCGGCTCCGGTCCCACGATTGTTGCGCCGCCACTGAAAGCTCTCTTTGTTCTTTCTGCGAGCGACTCTACGTTATGCTGCGTGACGCTTCGTTCGAAGTCGACGATCTCACCGAGACGGAACCAGCCAACACAGCCGTTCCCCGACGCAATAGAAACGATAATTTTCAAGCCAGTTTGCTCCAGTTGGCGCAGCCAGTTATGTATAAAAGCGCTCGGTGCGCCCGTGTCACTGACATCTGCGAGCCAAAAAAACGCCGATTTATCAGCAGGGTGCCAGGACGATTCGAGTTCTTCCAGCATGTGCTGACCTCGAATAGCGTAAGCTGACCAATCGACGTAGAAGTAGATAACACAACGTTCCTGGGAAAGCAGCAAACTCAAATGATTCTGTTCGGAAATAGTTTGCACGAAGATTAAAGAAGGAACATAACGTCTGAGTTCACGCGGCCGCACGCAACCGCGATACACGCAGGCTCTCGACGAGAAAGTCGCTTACTCGGCTCGGGTGCGACGATTTGTTCGGTGCGCCGAACATTATAAGTGGCTACTGTTCCGTCACGGTAACTTTGTCGGAGGACAAGTCCACCGTGGTTCCGTCGCTACGTTCAACCCTGTATGTAACGACTTCCTTGCTCAGTTGTTTCTCGTAAATCTTGCATTCACCCATTAGGACACCGATGTATTGACCGGTCCTGGCGTCGTGAACGAGGCGCTTAGTGTAGCGCGCATCCGGCTTGAGATTTGCGCCACCGCAGCCATGCGACGTTAGCGTCGCGAGTAAAATGAGTGCAAGGAGAAATCGGCTTGCCATCGTGGAAAGCGTAGCACCGAACGGCGGAGTTGACCGAGCCACCGCGCTCCCGAGCAGCTTAGCCGTTTACGCTTGCTGCGAAACTCGCTGCGCGTGGCTCCGGTCCAACGATTTGTATGCGGCGGCGTCCCGTTTAGCGGTCTCACCTCGTCTAATAGCGACTCCAGCCAGCAAGGGAAGAAAGCTTGCAATACAGAGAATCGGTGCGAAGACATCGAAGACTGCCAACATAACCATCCCAGGCGCGTCATCATGAGGATGTTGCCTTAGATAGCGTTGCGCGTCGAACCAGACGTAAACCACAACCGCAATGGGCCAAACAAACGCAAGCGCGACAACCAGAATTCCAAGCAGCCAACGAGGCCACTGAAACCGTCGCACACAGAATTCCGCAAAGTAACCGAGACCAATGCAGGTCGTGACAAAAACAACAATGAAAGTTGTCAGGCGAACCAATGCCATAAAGACCTTTCGGCTACGCGTTCTATCGTACCAAGGTAAGCCACATAACGTCTGAATTGACCGGGCCACGGCGCTACCGAGCAGCTTAGCCGGAGCACGCTTGATTCCCGACGCGTCGGGATGCCCACGGCTCCGGTCCAACGATTTGTTATGTTGCGCTCCAAGCTTGACCCACAACCTGTTTTCCGTAATTCAGACACAGCATTTGATGTCACTGCGCCGGGAATGGATCATCCAGGTGTCGATTTGGTTCGAGGATCATTCGCTGCCGCTTATAGTCGTAGTAGACGCGAAAGCGTCGCAAAATCTCGCTTCCGATCAGCGCGACACCCGGTGCTACGCTAGGCACCTCCTTAAATCCGAAGCGACCAAGCCGAAAGAGCGCGAGTTGGCCGAGAGAGACTTCATAGGTCTGTCCTAAGCCCACTCCCCCGGTAACCTTCCTTAGATTTCCGCTTGTCTTAAGCAGCAAGTCGTCGTCGACTGAGTCTTGCGAGCCCGAATCAACCAAAAGCTTTCGAGACGTTGGCGGTTGGCCGGATACGGTGATTTCCGCTTCCACATATGGGAGGCGGCGTTCGAAGGTCAGAGGCAAAACCTCGCCCCTGCCACGGTAATGAAAGCGCTCTGGATCATAAAGCCCTAGCTGGCGGCGTTCGTAGTCCACCTCTGCGACGAACTGGCTAATAAAGTCTGAGCCGAGAATACCATCTACCCGCCGCCCGATGATGCGCGGCTGGTTCGATAGGTCTACAGAGAGCACGTGTTCACATTGAACTGGCCTGCCGGCGATGCTGAAGGTCACGTCCTTCTTCGGATAGCTGCGGAAAGGGACTGGGCCGCGACCAGCACCCGTGCCCTGAATCTCTGACTCAGGCTTAAGTCGAAGCTCATCCGCCACCTTATGGTCAAGTACACATGAGTTAGCACCAGTATCCAAAATGAACCATAGTGCGCCTGACCCATTAACTCGACCAGGTACGAGCACGGTGCTGCCTGCCAATTCTATTGGTACACGGACAGGTCGCGTCTGGGCCGATGCTGCCTCCATCAAACAACCGAGGACCAGCGCAACAAGCAGCGTAAGGGTTGTTAGTTTATGTTTCGTCGTTTTAGCGGGAATCATGGAAAACCAACCCAACGTCTGAGTTGACCGGGCCACGGCGCTACCGAGCAGCTTAGCCGGATCACGCTTGATTCCCGACGCGTCGGGATGCCCGTGGCTCCGGTCCAACGATTTGTTATGCCCCAGGCCGGGGCGCCTCCTGTATCTTGCGTTCCTTTCTGTCCTCCAGTTCTTGGATCTCGCGCATGAGAAGTTGCGAGAACGTCAGTTCAACAGGCTTGAGTTCGTCGGGCTCCTCGTGTTGCCAACGCACGATCTGTCCCGTGCGATCGAAGCAATAGATGTCCGGGTCGCCGATGACCTTTAGAAAGGGTACCAACGGCGTGGTATCTGATTCGCTCTCGCGGAAGGTAAGGAATTCTCGATATTGAATGCGCACGTCGAGGAAGTCGGGAATGTCTTCGGCCATGCCATACACCATGAGGCCGTAGAGGAATGACCAGAACGGGCCAACCGCGTACTCCTGCGGTCGTGGCCATAGCGACTCGCGAACTGCCATGTAGAGACCGCCCAGGCTCGACTTCGTGAACTCACGGAATTCATCAGGGAGGGAGAATCCGACCTCGCCCTCAAACGTGCGAACGTCCTTGTCAGACGGCTCGTGACCCTGACAGGCGAAGACCTCAAAGGAGGCTTTATCGTAAGTCCGAAAATAGGAATAGACTTTAGTAAGCGACACGCAGTCTCCTGGGGCATAACGTCTGAGTTCACACGGCCGCACGCAACTGCGAAACACGCAAGTTGTCGCTGAGAAGCTCGCTGGTTCGGCTCACGTGCAACGATTTGTTGGGCTGCCCGTACCACCATTTCATTGGGTCATTAGAACTTCCTTTAACAATACGATTTCCTCATGTGCAGAAGGAGTCCGCGGCGTCTCCCCATGGGCCACGGCCGCCAGGGCCCTCGCGATCTCGCTCGTGACATTGCCATTCACATTTGCCAGGACAATGACCACAATGCTCTCTTCGGGGTAGTAGGCCATGTCCGAGTTAAACCCGATGTTATTTCCATCATGCTCAATCATCAGGTGACCGTTCACGCGGCGTACATACAAACCACAGGCATAGTCACCTCTGAATGGCGTGATCATTTTTTGCAGCGATGTAGCCGACAATAACTTTCCTCCGAACAGTCCCTCTTCCCAACGGAGCAAGTCCTCGGTTGTCGAATAGAGTGAGCCCGCCGAAAAGCCCAACCTGAAATCGGGACGTTCCGCATTCTCGATCCCATGGCGGCCCGGCCAATAACCGGATGCACGGCGGGGAATGACCGTCACATAAGAGAACATTCCAGAGTCGTTCATTCCCAAAGGTTTGAAAATATTCTCTTGAACGAAACCTTCGTAGCTCTGTCCCGCGATTCTTTCAAGCAAATACCCGAGCACGATGTATCCGAGGTTAGTGTAAGACCAGCGTTCGCCAGGCTGAAAGTCCAGAGGGTTGTCATTAAAAAGCAGCAGGTCAGGCGGACCGGGCTGATATTTAGCCGCATCATCAGAGATGCCGGAGGTGTGCGTCAGCAGGTGATAAATAGTGATGTTGTCCCAGGATGCGGGCGCGTCCGGAAGATATTTCTTAACTAGATCACTAGTCTTCAATTTTCCGCGATCCTCAAGCAATAAGATCGCGGCTGCGGTGAACTGCTTCGTCATCGAAGCGATATTGAATCGAGTCGTCGGCGAATTTCGAATGCTCCATTCCAGGTCCGCCATGCCGTAGGCGTTGTTGAAAATGGTCTTTCCGTTCCTGGCCACGCGCACGCTTCCCATGAACTTCCCGGCATCAACGTAAGGCTGCATAACTTTTTGAAAAGCTTGGGCCGGTGCTTGCGCACTAGCTTCCTGGGCGAACCCTGCGAGTACAACCATGGCCAGTGCCATCCTAAGAGGTTTGCTGGAGACAGACTGCCGGCCACCAGCCAGTCGGTACATTCCTCGTTTTCTCAGCATAAAAACATTGCGGCCCAACGCTTGAATTGACCGGGCCACGGCGCCACCGAGCAACTTCGCCGGATCACGCTTGATGCGAAACACGCTGCCCGTGGCTCCGGTCCAACGATTTGTTCGACGGCGCTGCGACAGAATACGGTCAAGTTACAGTACGAGCAAATTCAGTCCTGGCGCCGGCCTGAACGAGCACAACGAGTGCCCAAACACTGATGGCCACAAGCGGCCAGAACGCAAAAGGAGCAGCCAGCAACGAGAGTACCGACGCGACAAGAGCCCAAACATAACTCCGAACGCGAAACATCTGGATGCCGCCAAACATGACGATCAAACCGCTCACCATGCCGAAGCCTGTAGCGATGCAGAAAACTACTAAGAACAGCGAGTGCGTTCTCGAGAAGGCGGCCACGCCACCGTGGGTTTGCGGGTCGGAACGGAGTTTAAGAAAAGAGATAAGGCTCCAGCCGGAAGTCAGACTGATAACCAAACCCGTTGTGATTAAACCGACAGCCGCCGCTTTGAGGCGACCGCGTGGGGATTTGGTCAATGGTTGGTGAGCTGTGATGTCCGGTTGCACGATTTACTGTTCGTATTCAACAGTCTGACCTTAGCAAGCCGTCGAACGGCGGAGTTGACCGGGCCACGGCGCTACCGAGCACCTTGGCCGGATCACGCTTGATTCCCGATACATCGGGATTCCCGTGGCTCCGGTCCAACGATTTGTTAGGGCGCGACCCTTAGCCGGTACTCCAACCTATCCTGTCGGTCAACGAAGGGCTGTGCGATTTCCCCTGCCTTGCGCGCCTTTGTGAGCGCCGCCCTAATACACTCTATCCCTTGGAATTCCGAGAACTCTTCGGACCGATCGCGTGCAAAGAGCCAGAGCCACCACTCGTTAAAGCCGCCCGTGCGCCCGTCAA
>Ga0126369_10004060_pt1 | contig 10674 bp, 6 predicted proteins | sample PanSoiMetaPlot_1_FD_109646 | JGI IMG/M metagenome (GOLD analysis project Ga0126369, IMG submission 109646) | Tropical forest soil microbial communities from Panama - MetaG Plot_1 | ecosystem: Environmental > Terrestrial > Soil > Tropical forest > Bulk soil | place: Panama | collected 2016-02-17
ATCACTTGCCAGGTCTGCCCTTCGTTGGTTGATTTGAACAGCACCTGGGCCGCCGAATAAAGCGTATTCGGATCGTTGGGCGAGAAGACCAGCGGGAAGTTCCACTGAAAACGATACTTGATGTCGCCGGCGCCCCAACCCATCGGGTTATTGGGATAAGGATTGATGTCGCGCAGTTGACCGGTGTGGTGATCGTAACGCGTGATCAACCCATCGTACGATCCGGCAAAAACGATTTCTGAATCTTTCGGTGAAGGCGCGATCCAGCCCGACTCGCCGCCGCCGACGTCGAACCAGTCGCTGGTGGTGATGCCGTTGTCATTCGTGCGGCTGGCGATGCGCACCGTCGAATTGTCCTGTTGCGCGCCGTAAATGTGGTACGGAAAATCGTTGTCGACGGCCACCCGATAGAACTGCGCCGTGGGCTGGTCCTGCTCGCTCCAACTGCGGCCGCCGTTATAGGAAACGTTGGCGCCGCCGTCATTGCTTTCAATCATGCGGTTCGGATCGTCAGGCGCGATCCACAGATCGTGATTGTCTCCGTGCGGCACGCCGATACCGGCAAAGGTCCGGCCGCCATCGTTCGATCGATAGAACCCGGTGTTCAGTACATAGACTTCGTCAGCGTTCTTTGGGTCAGCATAGATTCGCGTGTAGTACCAGGCGCGCTGGCGCAGATTGCGCTGGTCGTTGGTCTTGGCCCAGGTGCGTCCGCCATTGTCCGACCGAAACACGCCGCCGTCTTCAGCCTCGACGATGGCCCAGAGGCGATCCGGATTTGCCGGCGACACGGTGATGCCGACAATGCCGATCGTCCCGCGCGGCAAACCGGGATTGCGGGTAATCTCAGTCCAGTTATCGCCGCCATCGGTTGATTTGAAGATGCCGCTCCCGGGCCCGCCGCTCTCGAGCGTCCACGGCTTACGATAGACTTCCCAAAAACCCGCGTACAAAACATTCGGGTTGGTCGGATCGATAATCAGATCGCAAGCGCCCGCTTTATCACTGCGCGCCAGGACCTTCTGCCAGGTCTTGCCGCCGTCTTTTGAACGGAAGACGCCGCGATCGGCATTGGGCGCCCAGACATGGCCCTGGGCCGCCACGTAAACGATGTCCGGATTCTTCGGGTGCACACGAATGCGCGAAATCTGCCGCGTATCTTCCAGGCCGATATGCTTCCAGGTCTTGCCCGCGTCGGTGGATTTGTAAACTCCGTCGCCATGCGAGACGTTGCCGCGAATGGGCGACTCACCCATGCCGACGTAAATGGTGTTGGGGTCGGAATCAGACAAACCAATCGCGCCCACTGACGAAGTGCCAAAGGCGGCGCCGTCTGAGATGGCCTCCCAATTAATCCCGCCGTCAGAGGTCTTCCAAACTCCGCCGCCGACGCCGCCGAAATAAAAAACCATCGGCTGTGAAGCGACGCCGGCAACTGCGGTCACGCGCCCGCCGCGAAAAGGACCAATCTGGCGCCATTGCAAAACTTTCAGCGGATCGTTGCCGGCCGGCTCTGCAGAGTTTCCGCCTCCCTGACGTCTCTGGCCATGGACGACCACGCCAAGGGCAAAGGCGCAAACCAGAACGGCGGAGATTAGAAAGGACACACGGAGAGTTTTAAGCATTGGATTGGGCTCCTCTATTGTTTGATCCGACAAGCGACGGTGTTTATGAACGCAGTGAGCGCGCATGCTATCTCAAACTCGGATGAAAATGAAGTCAGTACCATCCGCGTAAGCGGATGGATCAAAGCGCGACTTAATTCAGATGGTTCTTGATCCTTCTGCTGACGCAGATGGTACTGACCTCATTTTGCGTGTTACCTTGAGCGCCGTATTCACCAGTGCTCATGGCCCAATCGATTGCGCAAACGTCTGCCCGGTTTTTCGACAAACTCTTGCGACCTTTCCGCGCCGCGCCGCCTGCCGCAGTTCAATTCACTGACCCTGAGGTCATCGCGCGCCAGTATCGCTACTGGCAGACGCGCGTGCTGATTTCTTCGATCATCGGTTACGCGACCTTCTACTTCGTGCGCAAGAACCTGAGCATTGCCATGCCGTTCATGGAAACGGGACTCGGCATTCAGAAAAGCCAACTGGGATTGTTCCTCACGCTGCATGGACTGCTCTACGGCGTTTCGAAGTTCGCGAACGGCTTCTTTGGCGATCGCGCGCACGCGCGCAACCTGATGGTCACCGGGCTGGTGGCCTCGGCAATCCTGAACGTGGCCTTCGGATTCAGCTCCACAGTTTTTCTGCTCGGCTCTATCTGGATGCTCAACGGCTGGTTTCAGGGAATGGGCTTCCCCCCGTGTGCGCGCCTGATCACGCATTGGTTCCCCCCGAAGAAACTGGCCACCAAGATGTCGATCTGGAACATGTCGCACCCGATTGGCGGCGCCGTCATCCTGATCATCTGCGGCTATCTCGTAGTCTTCGGCTGGAGAATCTGCTTCTTTGTGCCGGCGGCCATAGCCATCGCCGTGGCGGCATTTCTCTGGTTGACCCTGCCGGACACGCCCCCGAGTGTGGGCCTGCCGGAAGTCGAAGGCACCCAACACGACACCCAGGAACGCGAATCGACTGAGAATTTCCGCGCGTTTGTCGTCGAGCGCGTTTTCAAAAACAAGTACATCTGGATCGTCTCGATCGCGAACTTCTTTGTCTACATCATTCGCTACGCCGTGCTTGATTGGGGTCCGACCATGCTGACGCAGGCAAAGCACATCAAGATTGCCCACGCCGCCTGGATGGTGGCGGGCTTTGAATTTGGCGGCTTGCTGGGAGCGTTATTCGGCGGTTGGATCACCGATCGATTTCTCCGCGGCCGGGCCGTGCGGGTTTGTCTCGTCTATATGTTGCTGGCCGGTGTCTCAATATTGATCTTCTGGAAGGTGACCCTGCAATCCGAGGTGTTGATGGCCGGCATCCTGGCGTCGGCGGGTTTCTTTATCTACGGCCCGCAATGCTTGCTGGCAGTGACCGCGGCCAATCTCGCGACGAAGAGAGCCGCAGCCACCGCGATTGGTCTCACCAGCATCTTCGGTTACGCCAGCACCGTGCTTTCGGGTTGGGGACTGGGTGCTCTGGTCCAGGTCTATGGCTGGAATGTCGCGTTTGCCGGATTGATCGTGGTGGCCGCGCTGGGATCGCTTATGTTCGCATTTGCCTGGAACGCGAAAGCCCACGGCTACGAGTCAGAAGCCCGAGGCGAGAATTGAATCATTGATTCATTGGCTCATTGACTCATTGACTCATTGGCTGATTGGCTGATTGACTCATTGGCTGATTGCCTTAGCCTCTTACTCATTGAGTCAATGAGTCAATGAGCTAATGAGTCAATGATTCAATGATTCAATCAGCCGCGCTTGCCCTCGTTTGAATTTCGCAGTAATCTGCCGCGCACCAAAACTTGCCCTTCAGTGAACTAGGCCTCATCCGGAAGCAAACTTGTGCGTAGTTACAGAAGGAGCAAAACATGCCAGGATTTACCAGCAATTCACCTACTTTTCGTCGGATTTCTAAAACGGGCACAGTTCAAAGCGGTTCGGGCTTTACCCTGATCGAGCTACTGGTAGTAATCGCCATCATCGCGATTCTCATTGGACTGCTGTTGCCCGCAGTGCAAAAGGTTCGCGAGGCGGCGAATCGTACGAGTTGTGAAAACAGCTTACACCTGATTTTCGGCGCTGAGAGTTCGTTCTTTAACAAGAACGGATTCTATGCCGGCAATTTCGATGTACTCGGAATTCAAGATCAATTCCCGAACGATCAGAAAGACGGCTACAGCTTCGCTATTGAAGGCGGCCAGCGCACGTTCACCGTCAGGGGCGTACCGGCAATGCCGGGAGTGACCGGCGGCGCTGATTGCCAGATCGATCAACTCAATCGTCTGTTGTGCGCGCCTGATCCATTGGCCGATGAAGGACGGCGGCAAATGTTTGCCCAGGTTCACAGCCTGGGCGGAAATGCCATCGGCAAGTTACTGCTGCAGATGCCTACCGCGCTGCCGGCGATCCAGAAGCAGTTCGAAGCAAACAGTTCCTTCTTTGATGTTTTCCGCCAGCTCGATCTGAATGGTGACGGAAAGGTCACCCTGGGCGAGATCCTGGGCTTCAAAGGGGACAACACCGGCGCGCTTGCAGACTTGCTACCGGCGGTGCGCGACGCGATGCATCTGGGCACAGGCGGTGAGAACTACCAATCGTTCGGTGTCACGCGCGGGATGTTGAGATCAGACGCCGCGTCGGACGACTCGGTGTTTTTCCGCGCCAGCATTAAGGATGGAACTTCAAATACAGCGGCGTTCGCGCAAAATCCTTTGCCGGCAATCTCGCTCGCCGGCTTTTGTGACGGCAGCGTACGTAAAGCGTTTGGCGATGGCAGCGTGAGAAAATCCGGAGACGACGGGCCGGAGGAATCACGTTTCCATAATCAGTTCGGCGGTAACTTGTTCTCAACTCTGTCGCCGGTACAGCTGGGCAACAGCACCTACACCGGACCGATCACCGTCAACGACGGCAGTGGGAACGGGATCATCGCAATCCTGATCGGGTTGCTGCAACCGTCACTCAACGGAGGCACCCGGCTTGACGGAGTTGTGATCGCGGGGCAAGGCACCGGGTTTCTCGAAGGAGCCCCGGGCACTGGCGTAGTCACCATTAATTGGGGGGATGCTACTCTGGCAGGTCCGTTCGATGCCTCCCTCAAGTTGACGCCTTTTAATTCGTCAGGGAAACATTGAACATAAAGCCGGTTGGCGAGGGCTCAGAATGGCAGGGCCCTCGCCGGCCAACAATCTGCCGGCCAAATCAGCGTTCATTAAGATTTCGATCACGCTCGCGATCGGCATCAGCCAATCGGGCCGAAGGCGCCACCGCCACGAAAGGTTTGAAATCCGGCTGGTTCGTAAACAAGCCAAACATCGGCACGGCCAATGCGTCGGTCAGATTTAACGGTTTGAGTCCAAGAATCAATTCGACCGTGCGCAGCATACTAAGCTGATCGTACCGATCGCTGACTAATGCCTTGCGCTTCACGTATGGACCCACGGCAAAAGCAGTCGAACGCGTCGCGTCGACATGGTCCGGTCCGTTCTGTGCATCGTCTTCTTCAATCACGATCAGCGACTGCCGCCAGATTGGACTGCGCGATATTGTCTCGACCACGCGCCCGACGGCGGTATCGTTCTGCGCCACGAATTGAAAGGCATCAAGGATTTTCTTGCTCGATCCGTCCGTATGATCGTTCGGCAACCAGATGTAATTGAACTGGGCGAAGTGACCGAGTCGTGTCTGGATTTCGAAATCTTTCTTCCACTCCCGCACCCGATCCAGATCGGAAGTCTTGAGGTCCCACGACCGGAAGCTTAGCGGATAGTGATAGAGATAATCGGCGAACTGACGGCGCAGCCGCTCGTCGCGCTTAACCCCATTCGCGAACGAGTCGTCGCCAGTGAGAAACTGCGAGAGCTTGCGGGCAAACGTCGTATCGCCCAGCAATTCGTAGGCGTGCTCGCGCGTGTCGGCGCGTCCCATGTAGGGCGCGGCCAGTTCGTTGAACTCGGTGCCGCGATCGTCAGCGGACGAGGCCACGTCGATGACTTTCGCGTAAAATTTCCGGGCCAGCTCGCCTTCCGGTCCATAAAGCTCAGTGAAGATCTTGTAGGCGCGGGTGAACAGAAAATAGTTCTCGCCATAGATGCGATAGTCCACGTTCTTTTCATCCAACCGATCCCAAATGTACGCCGGCGAAAGATAGGCCGGCACCATGCCGTACGAATAACCGCCGCTGTTGCAGGTCACTTTGGGCACCGCGCACGGGTTGTTCTTTGCGTTCCAACGGTAGGAATAAGTGAGGTTGCCCATCCATTCAACGAAGGGACTGGCATAGCCGCTGGTCGTGAAGCTGTGACCCAGCACACTGATTTCGCCGTTGCAGTAAAAATTGTCCAGCGTCACATATTCGTCGGCCAACTGGTGCAGCATCGGGGTAACCTCACGCCCGAAGAGCGTCAGTTTCGGATCGCTGTTGCCGCGCCCCAAATCGCCGAGCACCTGGTCGTAGGTGCGATTCTCTTTAATTATGTAGAAGACGTATTTGATCGGCAGATTAAACCCGGAGCGGGGATTGAAAATCGGAGCGCCGCGATTAACAGTTGCCGTCCAGGACGGTAGCTGCGTGGCCAGCCGGCTGCGCGGAATCATCGCAACCGCGCCCTTCAATAGCGTCAAAACGTAATCGCCGGTGCGGCTCGGACCAGCGCCCGGCGGTCCCTGCGGGTTCGGGTGACGCGGACGGACACCTTTCGCACTGAGCACGAAAAGGTTCTGAGAGTTCGCGACCACCTTGGTCGGATACCAGCCTGCCGGAATCTGCCCCGTCAGCCCCTGCGTAGTCCGGTTCAGGACGGCGACCGAATTGGTATTGCCCAGCGTGACGAACAGTTGATTCCGATCGATCGCGCAGGAAGTCGGAGACGCGCCAAACTTACTGCCGCGCTGGGCGACCGAGATGGTTGAAGTCACGCTCTCTGTTTGACTGTCGATTACCGACAGACTGTCAGCGCCGGTGTTGACTACGTACAGTTGCCGGCCGTCGGTGCACGACTCCTGCGGCGTCCGCCCAACCGCGATCTCGTTCCTGAGTTTCAGCTCATGATCGAAGACGAAGACTTTGTCTTCTCCGAGCACGGTCACAAACAGTTTGCCGCTGAGATAGCGCACCGTGTACGGATAATAACCGGCCTTAATTTCGTGTTCGATTTTCGCGTCGGCCGTGTTCAGCATCCCCAGGCCGCCGCCGACAAATCCCCCGGTGCCGTCCTTCTGGGTGGCCATATAGGCCACCGCCAGATGCTGCCCATCGACTGCGGCCAGGCCGCCGACAAATCCACCAACTTTGTATTCGCGGACAATCTCGAAATTCTTATCGACCCGGTAAACCTTCTGATCGAATCCGCCGCTGATATAGAGGTCGCCGTCCAGCCCCACGGCCGCGCTGGGAAAGAGCGAATTGATTCGAAGAGTTTTGATGACCTGCGCGGTTTGCGGATCGACAATCGAGACTTCCTGCGGCTCCTGATAATAGTAACCGGTGTTCAGCACCACCAGCTTGCCGGAAAACTCCACCATCTCGTAAGGCAGCCGCCCGACCTCAACCTGAGTTCCGGCCGGTTTGATGCGCCAGCCGTTCGGCAATTCGACTTCCGCAATTTGGGTCGCGCGGGACGCGCGCTGCGCTTCTTTAACGTAGGCCAGAATCGAATCGTACGGCGTGCCCTTGGCCATTTCCCATAGTTCGCGATTCAGATCTTCCTGATCGTCAGGGTCATCTACGCGTCGCTGGCTGAAGCTGTCGCGGCGAAAGCGACCAGCAGCGACAGTGACAGCGCGAGCCAAACCAGACCGCGAGTCGGGGAGAAGTCATTCTTGTTCATCGAGCCCGAGACTGTAGCACAAACGCCCTGTTTCGGCCCTCCGGAGCCTTCCGGTTCGCCAGGAGCAGTAATCGATCTCAACCCGTAATCTTTGAAAAGCAATGCGCCAAAATATGTTTGGTGTTTTTTTGCGAGAAGCTTTCCAAAGTAAGGGGTTGTATGTATACTGCGCGCACCCTGACCCTACCGTTGTAATTGCTCCTGGGGCCCGGCACCTCGCGATGACCGGTGAGCAACCACACAAAGATCACGGATCCGTCTGAATTGGACTCGCTCGACTCGTGGCGAGTTATTCCTCCGGCGCAAACCACTCAACTACAACTCGAGATCGATGGCGCGGCGATGGAAAAAGTTCGCGCGTGGGAGCGAAAGCTGATGCGCCAGCAGTCTCCTTGCGGCTGCGAGCAGGGGGCGGTCGGACTTTTGGTCGGCGTCTTTGGTTACTTGCTGTACGTATTGATCCGGCCCGGTTGGGCCCACCTGGGATGGAGAGAGCTTTGGATCGGTTGCGTGGTCGTGGGGTTCACGGCTTCAGTGGGCAAGCTGCTGGGCATTCTTTGGGGCCGGCGCAAGCTGCGCCGCTTAATCCGTCAAATCCGCGCGGAATGGAAGCCGCCAAATCCACCCACACACAGTTACCAGGGTGACCCGCCCATCACCGCGCGCCCAAGTCGCGCGTGCTGTGGCAATTGAAAATCGAGGAGGTTCTATGAAACCTAATTACTTCCTGCGGGGTCTGGTCTCGTTTTTCCGAAAACTACTCCAGGCATTGATCTACCTTTTTGTCTTTCAATGGCTGACCGATCTGGTCAAATGGATCGTCCGTATGTGGCGGGAATGCCGACGCGGGAAACAACTCCGCGACTCAAGGCGCGGCCGGCCGGCCCACTGCTCTCCAAGGTGCATCGTGGTGCCACCGCAAATCTACAAACGGGCCGATCCGATGATCTATTCACAGTTCTATCTGATGGAAATGGGATTGGCCGTGACCTGGGACAATCCCGACATCCAACTTTACGACGGCGGCATGCCGGTCTCGTCGGACTCGCTCAAGCCCGGCCATGACTACGAGGTGGTCGCGACGATTTACAACAACTCGACAGACGCGCCGGCAGTAGGCCTGCCCGTCGTGTTTTCGTATCTCAGTTTTGGCTCCGGCATGGTGAGCCATCCCATCGGCGCCACGAAGGTCGACCTGCCGGTAAAAGGAGCCGTGGGACATCCGGCGCTGGCGAAGATGACCTGGCACACCCCGTCGGCAGCCGGTCACTACTGCCTGCAAGTGCGTCTGATCTGGGCGGACGATGCGAACCCGAAAAATAACCTGGGACAGGAGAACACTAACGTGGGCATTGCCGCTTCGCCGGCGATATTTACTTTCCCGGTGCGCAACGACGACACGATTCGAAAGCTAATCACGATGGTCGCCGATGCTTACAAGATCCCGCCGCCGCTGAATTGCAAACAACGTCCGCGTAAGAAAGACAGCGATCGACGTTTCGCCGAATTCGTGCGCCGCGATCTGTATGTGGCGACGACTGAGGCTAAAGCCGACTGGACCCTGGCGCGTGCGCGACACGGGCAGGCAGCTTTTCCCATTCCGCCCGGCTGGACGGTTGATATCAAACCTCACGAGTTCGAGTTGGCTCCGGGGGATCAGACCGACGTGACCGTCGCGATTAATCCGCCTGCTGATTTCCGCGGCGAACGCCCATTCAATATCAACGCAACCTTTGGCGGAGGCCTGCTGGGTGGCGTGACGCTCAAGGTAAGGAGGGCATGAGTCATGGCTGATTGTGGACAGTATTACAAATGCACACCGCCCAATAGCTACACACCGATAACCAACACCATCGTGCTCGGCGTTCTTGCCGGTACGTTTGCCATCGCGGCGGCCATCGCCGGGTCGGCAATTCCCGGATACGGAGTTGTCTCCGGCGTGCTGCTCATCGCGGCGATCTTTAGTCTGTGTGACTACCTGTCCGGGGGCAAACTGGTTTGCCTGGGTGAGTTTGAATGCACGATTGGTCGCATCATGAAGTTCGAGCCCGTAGGCGAGGGCAAGTCGGGCTTTGAAAAGATTGACGACGACTTTTGCATCGACAGCTTGCCTTCGCCCCATTCTCCCGTCGAAACCATTACGGAAGTAAAGGCGACCGATCCGGCGCCGGGACAGGGCCGGTTCATGCTCCAACAGCAGGCGACCAAGGATCTTTTCCTCGGATGGTCCGGCAATTCAGTCAAGTTCACCAACATCAATCATGACACCGAAATTTTTCACCTCGAAGTGAAGGGTTGCCGGGTTCACGATGTCTGCGATGTTTGGAAAGCGATGTCGTTCGGGGCCCCCGTCGTTGGTTTCATCTGCACGATTCCCATCATCGGCTGGCTGGCCTGCTTGATCGTGGCGTTGATCTGGCTCGCAATTACTGGAATTTCGACGGCTATCGCGTGGGCCACCGCGCACTCGGGTGATATCAACGACGTCTACGATCCCGCCGCCGGCGAATTAAGAGCCGCGGACCCCGATACCGGTGAAGGCGGAGACGTTATCCTGACGCGCGGCGACTGGGTTTATGACGCGGGACATACCGGCTGGAACGAAATTCAGCCGGTGCGCTCTGTGCAAAAACTTACCGACGTCATTCCCGCCAAGTACCAGTCAATGGCTAAAGCCGACGCCGCTTTGGTGGCGGAATTCAAAAAGGAAGTGCTGGACGTCTGGTGTTACTACTCGAACCAGGCCTCGGATCCGGTGACCCACGACGCGCAAGACGATCCGGAGAATAACTGGCACATTCATCCGTCCATCGATGGATGCACCGCGGATGATCCGCCGGAGGTCCCCAAGTAAGGGTAGTGATCCAGTTTGACGTTTGCTTATTCACACCGCGGCTTTAGCCCGGTGTGCTGAGCACCATAACGCGAGGGGAAACCGTGTAAACGGCAATCATATAGTTGACTCACCAGTCCGCGGAGCGGACGACGGCATAAAGCCTGGGGCGTAAGCCCCAGGATCAATCGCAGAAAGAATTTGAGCCCGCGGAGCGGGCGACAGCCCATTGCAGTCAATGTAGCGCCCACCGCCAGGGCTGTCGCCCGCTCCGCGGGCTCATTGTTCCGAAATGTCCGTATTCCTGGGGTTCCGCTGCGAGGCTTTACGCTGTCGTGCGCTCCGCGCACTGAGCATCAGGTGAGTCAACTATATGACTGCCGTTTAAACGGTTTCCAGCTTCC
>Ga0126369_10004061_pt1 | contig 10673 bp, 7 predicted proteins | sample PanSoiMetaPlot_1_FD_109646 | JGI IMG/M metagenome (GOLD analysis project Ga0126369, IMG submission 109646) | Tropical forest soil microbial communities from Panama - MetaG Plot_1 | ecosystem: Environmental > Terrestrial > Soil > Tropical forest > Bulk soil | place: Panama | collected 2016-02-17
CATATTTTGGATCACGAAAATCAGCGCCGCCAGGCAATGATGCTCCTGCTCACGGAACAATATGGTCCGAAGAATCGGTGTTTGCAGGAAAAGTGACATGCGGTGTCCGAAATGAGACAAGCGGTCAGAGTTGTCCGTCAAATAGCAGGATGGCGTTTTGCCGAGTGATCCTGGCGCGCTCTGACGACCCTGTCCTCGGTGATGTGTCCTTCGAAGGTTCAGCTATAATCCGTGCCGAAGAGGTCGATACACCTATTGCTGCAGGCCACACCAGATATGGGACGGACGAGATGGCTGTTGATCCTGTGCGCGTGGACGATTGTAGGACTGTTGTTTGCCGTGCGCAGGATCGTGCTGGTGAAGGTACAGGGTATGCACGTCAACTGGGTGATCGAGAGTGCGCCCGAACTTGTCTACTGGTACGTATGGGCGGCGTGTACCCCGCTTGTGATTGGTCTGGCCAAACGGTTCCCGTTGACGGGGCCAAGGTTTGTACCTCATATAGCGACCCACGCAATCACGTCGTTCATGATGGCTCCCCTGGCATCTGTCACCGAGTACTTTTTGAGCCGTGGACTTCTGTGGTTAGTTTTTCGAATAACTGATCCTGGCGCGCTGCACCTTCTCCCGACGTTCGCAGTCAGTGTTCTAGCTATGAGCTTTACTGGCATACTTACGTACTGGTTAGTCGTGGGACTGTATCAGTCGATCCACTTTTACCAGACCGCTATGGAGCGCCAGACTATAGCGGCGCAACTGGAGACACAGCTCTCCCATGCCGAACTTGAGAACCTTAAGAGCCAGTTACATCCGCACTTTTTGTTCAACAGTCTTCACACCATTGGAGTTCTGATGCAGGAAAATGTCGATGCTGCGGGTCATCTGCTAGTCTGCCTCGGTGACTTGCTGCGCATGGCGTTCGAACGGCGGGAGAACGAGATTACCTTGCAGAGCGAGCTCGAGTTCGTCGGCAAGTATCTGGAGATCGAACAGACACGTTTTCATGATCGCTTGAAAGTTCACATGGACGTGCCACCCGACCTTCTCGCTGTCTATGTGCCGAGCCTGGCGCTTCAGCCACTGGTTGAGAATGCTATCAAGCACGGCATCAGCGTCGATTCCGCCGCAGGCCAGCTAGAGATCGCTGCGCAGCGCCACAACGGCAGAGTTTGTCTCTGCGTCCGCGATGATGGCCCCGGTCCGGCACCGGGTTCGCGCCTTCGATTCGGCGTCGGACTCAGCAATGTCCAGTCACGCTTGAAACAGCTCTACGGGGACGAGTCGTCGCTGGTACTTACCGGGGGCAACGGTCGAGGCTGTGAGGCCATCATCACCATTCCACTGCGGAGTTCGCATGAAGACGCGAGTTCTCATCGTCGATGACGAACCGATCGCCCGCCGCGGTATCCGTCGCTATCTGGCCGAACACAACGGCATTGAAATTGTGGGCGAGGCGGCGAACGGAATAAGCGCGGTGGAGCAGATCATTGAACTTCATCCCGACATCGTCTTTCTCGATGTGCAGATGCCTGATCTGGATGGTTTTGGAGTCATCGAGAATGTGGAGCCATCTACCGGCCCTGCTCCCGTATATATCTTTGTCACGGCTCACGATGCGCACGCCATTCGCGCATTCGAAGTGCACGCAGTTGACTATCTCTTGAAACCCTATGATAAGGAGCGATTTGCCAAGGCCCTGGTTCACGCACGCCAGGTCCTCGAACAGCGCAGGGAAGCAAATCGAGGTCTCGAACCACTGCTTCAATCCCTCCGTAGTCTCCGCCCGTTGGAAAGGTTTGTGGTAAAGGACAAGAGGCGGATTTTCTTTGTTCCCGTTTCCAGCGTTTTGTGGATCGAAGCCACGGGAAACTATGCCTGCATACACACCGCCAACGACAGTCACCTGTTGCGGGAAACCCTGGCACGCCTGGAAGAGAAGCTGGCGCCACATCACTTCATCCGCGTGCGGAAATCAGCCATCGTGAACGGCGCCTGTATTAAAGAGATTCGCCCGATGTTCGATGGGGTTTATGACATCGTACTGGCAGAAGGAATGGTGGTCACGTCGAGCCGCAGATACGCTCACAAGTTACGGGCGCTGCTGGAATCCTAGTCTTGGCAACTGGTTGCTGTGCTGCCGCGAGATCGTTGAGACCCAACTGCTCCACAGCCGCGCCCAGTTTTTCAACGCCCTGCGTAACCTCTGCGGGCGTCGGCTCCCAGGTTTCTTGCTTCTCGTTTTCCCGGATCGTCTGCTCTCGCTCACCATCCTTCTCGAAGCTGTCACCCGGCTCCGAAACTTGTGCCGCAAGATTCTGAACCTCGTCAGCAGTCAGTTGCTGAGTTTGTACGTCCGAAGCATCTTGTGAAAAGTCTTCGTCTCCGAATCCGCTCGGCCACTCTTCCGCCACGCGTTTATCGGACACAGAATCGAAGTTGAACGAAGACAGCGGCACCGCACCCGCGGGGTCAACCAGGGAATCGGCAATAGCGTCCTGTTCGAGCGCTGTTTCTATCCCTCATCGGCATCCTCTCTTGCTCCTCTGCACGGAGTCGAGCAAAGTGTTGTAATACCCAAGGCGAGCCGAAGGAAGGATGGGTATTCCCCGCCTCGACGAAAGGCGGGCGTCTAGACAGTCTGAAAAGCCAGCACGCGAAGGTTTTGAAGGACTCCAACGTAAAGCCGTTCATTCTCTATTCCCTGCGTCACACCATGCTTACCCGACCAGGGGAAGCCGGTGCCGATGCGTTTGCCATACAGAAGATCGCCGGCCACTCCGGCATCGTCGTCTCGCAGCGGTACGTGCATCCCACGCCAGAGCGGCTGGAGAGCGCTTTTGCCGCGCTAGAAGCCTACAACTCAGTCCAGCGCCAGAAGCTCGAAGCAGAAACCAAAGTGCAGTAATTTTTCAACGTGATAGGTTTCACTATAGGTCTGGAAGATGGCTGTTGATGAGGTAGGGCGAGTCCAACAAAAGAATGGCTCCTCAGGTAGGACTCGAAAGCACACTCAAACGTATTTTCAACAACATGCAGCGCCACGGATGACACGTAAGGCCATGAAAAGCAGTGGTAGACACACAAACAGAGCGCAAATGGAGCGCAGTTTTCGCGGAACAGTGTCTGGCAGGAGTGCCGAAGCTCGAACCCGCAGCCTCTGCCGTGACAGCCCCGTAGATTTTCATACAGTTACCTCTGAACCATAGGGCTTGGGGCCAGTTCGCAAGGGAAAAACTGATGACAAGATGGCATCGCACCAATCCTGTGCTGGAATCACAATTATTTCGGGTTGGCCTGTGCTACCAGGAAAGCGTCACCAGGTGGTGCTGGCGCTCGTAGGACCCGAAAGGTTGGTCTTCTTCTCGTATTTCACGAGGCTCTTCGCGCAGAACACGCCAGATCTATTTGCGTGGCGGGGGAATTCTCGTTGGCCTTCCAATCGATTTCTGTTTGCTCAATTCGGTCGAGAATCGGATTGCTGCGTACTCTCGCGAAATAATCCCAGGCCCATTCGATGACGGCCTCAATCTTGGCTCGGAGGTTGGTCAGGAGCGCAACATGGACTCCCAGCCATGTAAAGAAAGCTATCACCCCGTGAAGGTGGCGACGACGAATACCCACCTCGGCTACAGCCGAGTTTCGTCCAACCATCGCCATGATCCCCTTATCAACATAGCGAAATGGTTGTCGGGTTTGGCCTATGGCATCCCGCGCGATATTCTTTCCGCACCATCTGCCGGACTGCTCTGCCACTGAGGCAAGCTGAGCTAGTGTCTTCCCATCCGCGCCAGTTATGTTCGCGAAGTCTCCTAGGGCGTAAACACCCTCGAAGCCCTTCACCGTGAGATCGGTTTGCACATCGATGCGCCCGCCACGTCCGGTCTGCACGCCAAGATTGGCGGACAGTTGCGCAGCCTTTATTCCACCAGCCCAGATGACAGCGCGAGTCTTGATCGTTGTTCCATCCGAGAGCAGTACGTGACCGGGGCCTACTTCCTTCACGGATGTGCCGAGTCGAAGGTGCACTCCGCGCAGCCTCAGCGTTCTTGCGGCATAAAGTCGGGATTCTTCTGAAAACGCATTCAGCACGGAATTGCTTTGATCCACCAGAATGATTTGCGCTTGGCTGGCCGCAAGGTTCTTGAATCTGCGCTCCTTCTGCAATACGCGAGCCGCATCTCCAAAGGCGCCCGCCATTTCGGCTCCGGTTGGTCCCGCGCCGACGATTACAAAGTTGAGCGCGCCCTTCTCGACGAGTGAAGGGTCGCGGTCCGCCGCTTCAAGAACCGCTATGATCCTGGAACGTAGCGTTTCGGCATCTCGAAGTGAATAGAGAGGATAGGTATTTCGATCTGCTCCCGACGTCTCGAAAAAATTCGCCTGTGATCCTGCTGCAAGCACTAGGCAGTCGCCTTGATATTTCTGACCTTCCTTAGTGACGACCGTATGGGTAATGAGATCGACAGAGACAACCTCCGCCATTTTCACGTCCACGTTTGCATGGCGCCGAAGAGTGTTTCGCAAGTTAAAGGCAACATTGCTGGGCGCGAGTGCCCCGGTCGCGACCTGGTATAGCAATGGCTGGAACTGTTGATAGTTATTCTTGTCGATGAGGGTAATACATAACTCATTCGAGCGAGCCAGTTCGCGGGCGCAGGTCAATCCGGCAAAACCGCCGCCTATGATAATCACATTCTTCAAGTGTTTTGGCTCCTTTGGATCAACTCTTTCCCTGAATCGATTGGCAAATACGGCCGACAGAGATGTTCGGCTCGGCAAAATGCAACGAGCCAGAGTCGAGCTCTCAATCTGCAGCAACTTCTGTCTTCACAAAAACCGGCTGCTTCTCTTCTCTGGTCTCCCACTTGAGAATCTTCAGATCCATCACAAAGATCGCATACAGTACGGGCACGAGCAGTAGCGTGATAAACGTTGCTACGCACAGCCCGCCGATCTGCGTGTAACAGAGCGGTTGCCAGAGAGTACCGCCGTGCAGCGCCAACGGGAACAAAGCCAGCACCGTAGCTCCCACAGTGATCATCACGGGGCGAAGACGAATGATCCCCGCATCGATCACAGCCTCTTCAAACGGTTCGCCCTCTTCGTGTTTCTCTTCGATGAAGTCGAATAGAACGATCACGTGACTCACGATCACTCCGATAAGGCTGGCTACTCCAAGAAAGGCCATAAAGCCGAACGGTGTGCCCATCACCCACAACGCCGCGACAGCGCCGACCACGCCGTAGGGGGCAGCCGCAAATACTAGAAATGGTTTGACGGCATTGTTGAATTGAAAGACAAGAGCCATGAAGATAAGGAACACCGACGCGGCCATCACGACGCTGAGTTCTCCGAAGCCCCGGTGTTGCTGGTAGTAATCGCCGCCCATGCGGATCTTGTAGCCAGGGGGCAAATTCTTCTCGAACTCCTTCAGCTTGGGTCCGGCTGCCTTGAGAACTTCGGAGGAAAGCACGCCACGTGTGGGGAAACACCTCACAGCGATGGTGCGGAAGTGGTCAAGACGAATGATTCGCTCAGTATCCATCGAGTGCTCGATTTTGGAGACCTGAGTCAGCGGAACCTTCGCAGAACCTTGCATTGCGTACACATATAGGCTCTGGAGATCGGAGAGTTGAGCGCGCTCTTCCATCTTTAGTCGGGCGACAACCGGTATCTCCTTGTTTCCGTCCTGGAGTGTCGTCAGTTGTGCTCCGCTCATTGCCGACGTAGACGATGCAGCGACATCCTGGTTGGTGATTCCAGCCAGGTTGGCGCGGTCCGAGTCGATCTTCAGCTTCACGCCCGAACTCTCAGAGTCCCAATCGTTACGCACTCCAGCCGTGTTCGGTAACGACAGGAAGATGTCCTCCAATTGTCGAGCCAGCCGCCGCAGGGTTCGTATATCTTCCGCTGATTGTGCTGCACTCACATCGGCGTTATTGGCGATGAGAATGTCTACTGGAAAGTCGATAGCGGCGTACTGCAACTGTCGGACGTCGATTCGGGCGCCAGGGATATTTGCCGACAGGATCGGCTGCAAGTGCTTTACAAACTCCGGCGTGATTTCCTTGTCGGTAACTTCCAGGATGATTTGCGCATAGTTCAACTGCTGTAACTGCGGCGACACGGAGAACCAGAAGCGTGGCCCGCCGCCGCCAACGAACGTTGTGACATATTTCAAGATTTGTTCCGGTTTCCCATTCTTGCCAGCACGCTCTCTCGCAAATGTCCCTGCCTCCTCATGTACGATCTGCTCAACTCGTTGCGCGGTCTGGTTGCTCGCGTCGAGGTTGGTGTCATTGGGAAGCCAAACGTCAATGTAGGACCAGTACTGAACGTCTTCCGGCATGAAGGAAGTTTTGAGCTGCGCCATAAAGAGCACACCGATCGCCAGGAATCCCAACGATCCGGCGAAAACCTTCCAGCGATGTTCCATCGCGGCCTTGGCAGTTCTCGCATACCAACCAGTGAACCCTGTGATACGTCGCAATTCGATCGGCTTTTCTGGTTTCTTGTCCGGTCGAAGGATGTAATAGCCCAATAACGGAACAAAGGTCATAGAAGCCAGCCGGGATGCGACGAGCGAGCAGGTCATGACAATGGGCAAGCTATACATAAACTCGCCCATCGTGCCGGTCAGCATTAGGAAAGGGATGTATGCAGCGATATTCGTGATGGTTGCAAACATGATCGCCGCCGCCAACTTGGTAGGGCCCAGCCATGAGGCGATCAGATTCGGCTGCCCCTCAGCCAATCCGCGCTTAATGGAATCTCCGGCCACAACGGGGTCATCGACGAGCAGCCCTAGCGCAATAATTAAGGTCGCTACTGATACTTGTTGAATATCAATGCCTACGACCCACATGAGGCCGAACGTCATGGCAAGCGTGATCGGAATTGAGATCGCCATGAGCACGGCAGAACGCCACTCCCAGAAGCCAACGAGCGAGACGATTACCACCAGGGCGATTGCTTCGTAAAGCGCACCCATGAAGAGGTAGATGTTCTCCTTTACTTGGAGCGGCTGATCAGAGGTACGGGCGATGATCAGGTCATCGGGCAAGTAGTTGCGGACGGCCGTCAGTTTTTCATCGACGCTTTTGCCAAACTTGGCAATCTGCAAGCCGTCACGCATCTGCACGGCGAGCGTAATGGCGCGACTGCGGTGCCAGGAACCATCTTTATCCTGCCAGGTGAAATAGTTTAGGTATCGCGCCGGACTCTCGTAGGCTCGTGTGATGTCAACCAGATCACGCAGATAGACTGGCGAGTTCGATGCCGTAGCCGCGTTTCCGACAATGACATCTCCGATAGCGCGCGCGTTTTCAAATTTTCCGGAGGGATCGAGCGTAATGTTTTTGCTGTCCACTTCCAACACTCCGCCTGGCAGCGTTGTATTTCGGGCCGAAAGAATGTTCTTGAGATTCCCGGGCTGCAAGCCGTATTCAGCGAGCCGCTGCTGTGAGTAATCGAGATATACCCTCTCGGCTAGCACGCCGTTACGATCTACCTTCGAGACTTCTGGGGTTCCCTGTAACGTCCTTTGGATGAGCGCGGTGAAATCATCGAGTTCACGGTAAGAATATTTTTCACCTGCGACTTGCGATAGCTTTGCCTCTGTCGCCTGGGGGTCGCGAATGAACGCCGGCCGCCACGAGTCAGGATGAATCTCAGACCGGTGGAAACGTTCTTGGGTAATGCGGTCGCCCCAAGCTTCCAAGGCGTTGTCATCAAAGTTCGAGCTCATGTCGATCCCAATGAACCCCGGACCTTGGAAAACGTGTGGATCCTGAAAGGCTCCCCGACGAACCCCAAGTTGGCCTGTCAGGTGGAGTGAGGCCTGCACTTCTTCGGCGGCAACAGATTGGGGAAATGAAACTACGGCGGTGACCCGAGGCTGGGGAGCATTTTTGGGCAGTGCACTGCGCACCTCTTCGATCGCCTTTTTCACCGAACGTGCGCGCAACGTAATATCAATGTCACTTGCCTTCGGGCTGGCTACGGTCAGCATCAGGGCAGCCGTATCACCGAAGTTGCTGTTGAATTGAATTGGTCCTGCACCTTGTGGCAGCTTGTTGCTGAGTTCGTTCAACCGCAGGTTGATGTCGTTCAGCTGCTTTGCCGTATCTTTTACGTTTTCGTCTAGCTGCACAAAGACCAGCGCAAAGCTGGGAAAGCTCAACGAGCGAATGCCGTAATCAGAGCCGCTGGGAGGCTTTACGGCCTGATTCTGCGCCATCGACTGTTCGATCGGCCGAGTGATCAATTGCTCGATCTCTTCCGCCGTAGCGCCGGGCCACTTGCATGCCGCGACGGCAACGCGGACTGGGATCACCGGGTCCTTTCGCTTGGGCATCTTGGAGTAACCGTACCAGCCCCAGAGAAACGTTCCCACCAGGAGCACCAGTGCTACTTGGCGGTGTTCCACAAAGAACCGGGCCGTGTTATGTGTGTGCTGAATTATCTCGTTGTCTGATTTGTGTGCCATATCAGTCTCCGCCTTATCATTCGTTTACGGTGTCGATCGCGGCCTACTGCATGACGCGAACCCTCTCGCCGCTCCTCACTAGGGTTGATCCGGCCGTGACTACACGCTCTCCGGGCTTGAGGCCGCTGAGAACCTGAATCATGTTCCCGTACGCGTCACCCAGTTCGACATTGCGACTACGAATCGTGACAGGATCCCCGATTTCATCAGGAATGAGCACAGCGAAACCCTGTGCATTCTGCGGATCTCGGATTACGGCGCTGAGGGGGACAGCGAGCACAGTGGCGGGCAGCATTTTGCCCCCCAAGGTCAGGGAAGCAATCATGCCCGACTTGAGCTGGTTTCGAGGGTTGGGAATCGTAACTTCGACCGAATACACCCGGCTCTTGGGATCAGCGGCGGGGGAAATCGCACTGACTCGCCCATCAAATTCATCCGGAAACGAGTCAGTTGTGATTGTTTGTCGCTGTCCTAGTTTGATCCGGCCCATCCCGTTGTCCGGCACTCCAAAGACGGCGCGCACCGAACGCGTATCGGCGAGTGTAAAGCTTGGCCCCGTTGGGCCTACAAGCGTGCCAATGTCGACGCTACGCTTGATCACCCATCCATCAAAGGGTGCACGAAGCGAGGAGTCATCCATCGCTGTTTGGGCTTCTGCGAGCGCTGCTTTCGCGTTGTTCAGGCCCGCAATCGAACTGTCATATTGCGCTCTTGCCTGGTCGAATTCTGGTTTAGTGGCGCTCTGGGTCGAATACAGGTTCGAGGTGCGGTCAAAACTTAGCTTGGCGTGATCATAATCAGCCTGTGCGCGCGCCAACTGCGCCTGAGCCTGCTCACGCCGGTCCGCGTAATCCTGCTGTCTCACCACCGCAAGAACGGTTCCACGAGTAACCCAGTCGCCTGTATCTATGCTGCGCAAGCGCCCGTCAACACCCTGCACTTGCCGGATACTGACGACGTAACCCCCCGACTTGAACGCCAGGTCGACCTGCGCGTTGGGCACGATGTTGGCGGAATAGCGAGTCTCGCTACCCGTTGAGATGTTCTGGACTTGCGCCACACGGACTGGTGTAAGCGGCCGCGGTTCCGAGACTGCGCGACTGCAACCCAACTGACTTATCGTGTACAGCGCAACGAAAATTACTCCTAATGCTATGGAATCAAATTTGCGTTTGCGGATCATTGATCTTCTCCCAATGACTTTTCGAATTCGGTTTTCGCGGACCAGAAGCCCAGCACTGCCTGCTGGTAGTCGTCACTCGCGCTGGCGGCCACCGCCTGCTGATGCAACACATCGCTAAGCAAGACCGCCTGCTGGCCGTATTTGTTAGTTACTTCAAGCAGCTTCTGTTTTGCTGCTTCGCGCTCGGCCTTGGCCACGGCAATCATCACTCGAGATTCTTCCAATTTCCGGAATCGACTATTTACGTCGATCAACACGCGTGATCGAACGTCGTTCAATTGCGTTTGTGCCTGTGACTCAGTGGCCTTCTTCTGATTGATTACGTCCTTGCGCCGGCCCCAGTCCCACGGTTCCCATTTCAATTCGAGGCCAAGGCTCGTCATGTTTCTTGGCAGGACATCGATGTTGAAATTCGAAGAATAGTTGAAGGCAATACCTACGTCAGGGATGTAATCTGCCTTCGCCATGCGGCGGTCGTACTCGGCTTGTCGAACGCTGAGGGCTGCCTCCTTAATCTCAGGGCGTTGTCCGAGAGCGCGACTTTGGGCTACTTTCAGGTCGACCTCTTCGAATGAGGCAACTGGAACCTGTTCCGTGCGGAATTCTGTGCGAATATCCCGACCCAGAAGGTTATTCAGATACTCTCGGCGAGTATCGAGCGTGTTACGCAGTTGAATGAGTTTGTAGTTCTCGTTAGCAAATTTTGCCTTCACTTCCAGGCTCTCGGATTGAAGAGCCGATTCTTGCGAGACTCGCTGTAAAACCACCCGGTCGAGCTCCTGGTATTGCTTTACGTTTGCTTCGGCTGCCTCCAGTTGGCTCTCCGACTGAAGGACGGCGTAATACGCCTGCTTCACATCCTTTGTCAAAGATTGCCGCTCGGCGCGCGCTTTCTCGCTGGTTATCTTCGCGTCAAGTTCCTTCGCTCGAATGCCGAGCTGAATCTTGTACAGCTGTGAGAGCGGTTGCGTTACCTGGCCAAACACGTAGGCGATCGGTTGA
>Ga0126369_10004062_pt1 | contig 10673 bp, 11 predicted proteins | sample PanSoiMetaPlot_1_FD_109646 | JGI IMG/M metagenome (GOLD analysis project Ga0126369, IMG submission 109646) | Tropical forest soil microbial communities from Panama - MetaG Plot_1 | ecosystem: Environmental > Terrestrial > Soil > Tropical forest > Bulk soil | place: Panama | collected 2016-02-17
ACCGTGATTGCCAAAATAGAGCCAACCGCCAAGACGACTCTCATCATTGTTCGCATGACACGAACATCCAAAGAATGCCGGACGAGAGCACTCTCAATAAAATTGACTGGAAGACAATCAAACTACTGAAAGTTGGTTAGGAAATTGTTATGCTTGACGCGGGCCGGGCAGGTCCTCTTCCAGCAATAGACAACTCGCGAAGATTCAAGCTCTGCGCAGCACTCGCTTATTGCGCTAGTTCCAGTACCGGCCCATTGCATGTGACAGGAAAGCGCCGGGGTCTGCCGACCCCATATGACCCCGCCCGGCACCCCCTGCGACAGTTTTGAAAAAGCAAAAAGAGACCCCTTCTGTGTCAGCAATTTTTTTCGTTAGCGGCCTTTTTCGCGCTGCCCTTCCGTTAAGCGAGCGCCGCCCCAATGTCCGTTTTACCCCCAAAAGCGGACATTGCATTGCACCGCAGCGGATGTCCGCTTTGTGCCAAAAGCAGACATTCTGCACCGCAGTACAGAACCCCGCTATTCGATCACCTCGTCGGCGCGCACAAGCAGCGTCGGCGGTACTGTGAGGCCGAGGGTTTTGGCAGTCTTGAGGTTCAGTATTGTTTCGTACTTAGTGGGCGCTTCCACCGGAAGGTCAGCAGGTTTGGCGCCGCGAAGGATGCGGTCGACATAAGACCCCGCCTGGCGAAACACGTCGATGAAGTCGATGCCATAGGACATCAGCCCACCAGCCACGACAAAGAATCGGAACGGAAAAACCGCGGGCAACTTATGCCGGATCGAAAGCTCGACGATCAGATTGCGATGGACGACCATCGTGGCATCCGGTGGTATCACGAGGCCGCAGTTAGGCAACTGACTGAACGACTCGATGGTGCGCTCAATGTCATCAGCTTTTTCAACCGGACCGGGCATAGGCTCGATCCCGAGTGAGGTAGCCATAGCTTTAGTGTCACGCACGTAATCGGCAAAAGAGGTTGTCTTTGGGTTGAACACTAATCCTGCGCGCGCCAAGCCCGGTGCGATTTCCTTGAGCATCCCAAGCCATTTTCCCGCGATACTCGCCTCGAATAGCGTCAGTCCCGTGAGGTTGCCACCCGGTCGCGCCAGGTTCGCAATGAAGCCTGAGCCAATTGGATCGGTGACGAAGACAAACACGATCGGGATGACACGGGTCTCGCGCTGGAATGCAAGAGTGATCGGCGTGGATTGTGCGAGGATCACGTCGGGTTGGAGGGTGATCAGTTCTTTTGCGAGCACCCTTGCCTGATCCGCGTTCGGAGCCGCGGCAAAGCGTGTGTCGAGTTCAACGTTGTGGCCCTCCGACCATCCGAGCTTCTCAAGCTCCTGGCGAAATCCCGTGAGACGCAGCTTGGTCTCCGGATCGTCCTCGGCAGTAGCCATGAGCACGCCGATCCGCCGCATTTGCGCCGACTGCTGTGCACGCGCCGCGAGCGGCCACGTCGCCGTCGCACCGAGAAGGGATATGAACTCCCGCCGCCTCATTCGATCACCTCGTCAGCGATGGCGAGTAGCGACGCCGGCACGGTGAGGCCCAGCGCCCTGGCGGTGTTGAGGTTGATGACTAGCTCGAACTTGGTCGACTGTACGACTGGCAGGTCCGCCGGCTTCTCACCTTTGAGGACGCGGCCCACATATACACCGGTCTGGTGATAAGCATCCGCAAGGTCCGGCCCGTAGCTCATCAGCCCCCCGATCTCGGCATAGTCACGCGTGGGATAGATTGTCAGTAACGCGTGACGTGCCGCCAGCGTGACGATTTGTGCACGCCGGCTGACAAAAAGCGCGTCGGGACCGACCAATAATGCGCCGCCGGGCTTTTGCACGAGGTTTGCGAACGCTGCATCGATCTCGCCACCTGTGCTGGCACGAAGGATTTCCATTGGAAGTCCAAACTCCGAAGCGCTCGTCTGCAGCTCTTTGACAACGGCATCGGTAAACGCAGTGTCGGGGTTGACCAACGCGACGAAGCGGTTCGCGCTGGGTGCCACCTGACGCAACATCCCGAGCCGCTTTGCCACAAGCTCCTCCAGGGGAAAGTGCACGCCGGTGGCATTACCGCCCGGCCGGTTGAGGCTAGCGACGAGACCTAGTGCGACCGGGTCACTGCCGACGAGGAAGACGATCGGAATGGTCGTAGTTGCGGCTTTGGCCGCAAGCGACGCAGCGGTACTCCCCGGCGTGGTGATCACGGCCACTCGCTGGCGGATCAGATCGGCAGCCAAGTCCGGCAGCCGATCATCTTGCCCCGCCGCCCAGCGGAATAGGATTGCCACATTTTGGTCTTCGACATAGCCCGCCTCGCCCAACCCTTTGCGGAATGCTGCTACTCGACTGGCGATAGGCTCCGGCGAACCGGAATGCAGAAATCCGATCACCGGCATCGCCGGCTGCTGCGCGCGTGCGGTGAACGGCCAAGCGGCGGCTGATACAGCAACTACCTTGACGAAATCGCGCCGCCGCATTGCCTCCCCCCGAGGGCTCAGGAGTGCGCCGAGTGTCACGTATAGGACGCAATTACAGCAGGGATTTGCGACCGACGAAATGGGGGTTCAGCGATCGAGCTGCACAGCACCAATTCTGAGGCGCCGATGTCCGCTTTGGGTCAAAAGCAGACATTGGAACTCTGTTTCGCGCCTCATGAAAAACAAATCGGGCGTCGCACCGAGAAAAGCGGATAGAGCCCTTCCGCCATGGTCGCGTGCGTAAGAATCGCGTCGCGCAATAGGGCGTAGGGAAATCCGGCGAGCCTAGCCAGCCATTACTTCCTTCGCTTCAGGCCTGATCATTGTAAAACCGATAATGCGATTGTCGTTCATGTCGATCAGCGCTTTCAAAAATCCCCGTGTTTCCCCAGTCGTGCGGGTTCGCGGCACGACAGAGACAGGCACTTTGGCAACTCGCACCGCGACACCGCGGCGTTTCGCTTCCGTTTCTGTGAGGCCAACGAGTGCAAGCTGAGGATCAGTGAAGAGACAAAACGGGACCATTCGGTCGCGAGTGCAGCGATTTCTGCCAGCGAGGTTGTCGTGAATCACCCGAAAATCGTCCAAAGAGATATGTGTGAATTGCGGACTGCCGGCGGATTCACCGATGGCCCAAACATTTTGCGCGGTCGTTTCTAGGCGGTCATTCACCTTGACGTAGCCGCGCTGATCCAACTCGATACCAGCCAATTCCAGTCCAATTCCAGCGTTGTTGGGGGGTACGCCCGGTCGCCACGGGAATGTCGCTGGCCTGAATTGTCTTCTGCCCAATGGCGTGCGCACTAATCACGATTGCTGCTGTGCGGCTTGGCCCGGAACCCCATTTTGGTTTCAGCAAATCCCTGTTGAAGTCGAAACGGCAGCTCACATTACCGTTGAAGTGATCTAGCAAGCGACACGATTTTGGTTACTCGCGCCTCTGCAATGCCACGCCACGCCAAAAGGCGGTTCATTAGGGGCGTACCGCCGGGGTTTCGATCGGCATACCGCGAGCACGCCACATTAGAAAGAGCTCGACGTTCACATATTCGGGCGCGTCGAAGACGTAAGGTTCCGCTCGCATGCCGACAAGGCAATTGCGCAGCCGGCGCTGCAGCGAGCCCATTGCCTGCCATTCGAGACGGTAAAGAGGGTATCCGGTAGCGTGACCCTGTGTAATAGGGGCACCGGCTAGCTTGCCACGCCAGTTATCGTCGTGACATTGCGCACAAGAAAGATTGAGTTGACCCTGGCGACGTTCGAAGATGGTACGGCCCGCTTCAATGAAAGGCTTAGTTTGCGCATCGTCTATTACGCCTATTGGCATGCCGCGCGATTGCTGGCCTATAAAGGCGGCAAGCGCCAACAACTCGCGGCTTTCGAATGAGAGCGGTGTCGCCTTTTGCTGTTCGGTCCGGCACAGGTTGATGCGCTGCTCAAGATCGATCGGCCGTCCGATGCTTTTATTGAAGGCCGGATAGCGCGCCGCCACTCCCTTCATGCTGCTGCCGGCATCGCTATGGCAATCGGCGCAGGATTTCTTGGCCTCGCCGTCGGTGCGGTTCCACAGCGCTTTGCCATCTAGCACCCAAAGCGTGGCGGGGTTCGCTGCATCGTCATCTTGCATCGCACGCGTTTCAGCTGACATGAATTCGTACCCAGATTTGCGCTCGGCAGCAGGGATCTCGCCGCCCATTGCCGGGGTCGTCGGGATTGATGCGGCGGAAATCAGTGATGCAAGGATATACACGCCAAAAGTTCGATTACTGTGGCCGGATTCTCGAGTGTTTGTCTTGAAGCTTATGCAGGTCAGCACGGCGCAACCTGCTCACTCGACAATGATCTGAGCCGTTTCTGTGGCCGAAAAATCGTTGTCGCCGGTCCAAGTGAAATCAATGCGGCCGCTTTCGGTTGCGATGGTGGTGAACGACAAGAATGGATTGGCGGCGATCGCCGGATGCAGCTCGGCACGGAAAATTTCTACGCCATTGTAGGAGGCGAAAAACAGATTAATAATATCACGCGGAATTGTTTTGCCGGTACTGTCCGGCCGGTAGCCGGATTCCATGTCATGCGAGATCAGTGTCTTGATCTCGATCACCTCGCCGCGCTTCGCCTTGGCCGGCACGTTGATCAGCGAGCGCGGCATCTCAGAGTACCTCTACGCAGGCGGCCATTGTCACAATGACGTCTGTTTCATCGGACCAGAACGAGCCGTCGCTCATTTCGGCTATGGCGATTATCTTCTGTGAATCGGCCAAACGGATCCGTGTCGAGAAGGTTGCGCGTCCGGCGCGCGGCCCAAGACGGACGCCGATGACGTTCGGTTGTGGGTTCTTTTCGTTGAACACGTGAATGGATTTGACGTAGTTCTCGGCGGTCATCGGGCTTTCGACCGACACCATCGTTGTCACCGAGTTGCCGTTCTCAACCAAGGGAGGTAGTTCGAGCTTGACCTTTCCTTTGCGCGGGGCCGCGTCGCCGATGACCTTCTTCATGGCCGCGAGCATCGACTCGGGCGTGGCGCGCGCCGTTGATGCGCCGACCATCAAGAGAAGCCCAGCGCCGCCAGCGCACCGGATAGCGCCGTCGATGAAATCGCGACGGGTTCGGTCGGAATCACCTTTCTTCATCGCACTGTGATGCTCCTAATCGCGCAATGTCGCAAGATAAGCCAGGACGTCTTCGATCTGTTCAGCATCGAGCAAAGGCTTACCGCGGAATGCCGGCGCTACGCGATACAGACCGGTAATGCGGTAGTACGGCGGCATGATGGTTTGTGGATTGATACGGCTGGCATCAACTATCCGCAGCCGCAACTGACCTTCGTTGGCGCGCGATCCGACGCCTGTCAAATCAGGGCCTAATGTGCCCTGAAATTTCTGCTCTGGGAACGGTCCAGTATGGCACAGCAAACAAAGCCCGACCTGCCGCTTGACCACGATGGCGCGCCCCTGTTCTGAATTTCCTTGCTCTCCAGTCAGCGAATCTGGAATGGCCTCACCGAGGACTGTGTAGGGTCTCAAGGCTTCATCCGCAGCCGCGGCGCCGGCGAAGATCATCGCGCACGCTGCAATGCGGAGCCGGATAAGACGCACGCTTTCAGCCAAAGACTTCTGCTGTGATGGTCCTGAACCAGCCATTGGCGAATGCCGCTTCCTGGGCGCGGAAGCTGGCCGAAACGTTCAGCGGGCTGACACCGCCACCGGCATCAACCAGTACTCCGTCTTTTCGGCGATAAACGTTGGCGACGGAAATGCCGTAATCCGGCGCCACCAGGCTGTAGCAAGTGTTGATCAGGAGCGGCTCATCCGGCTTTTCACCGGCCAAAAGCTTGACCGCGGCGGCAGCGCATACCTTCGCTTGCGCGTTGGCAGTGAATGCCGATTTCGGCATCGCGCCAGCTATGGTGGCGTCACCGATGACGTGGATGTAGGGCTGCAGAGTGGATTCGAAGGTTTCCGGGTTGATCGGACACCAGCCGGTGTTGTTAGTGACCCTCGCAAGATCGGCAATTCGGCCGGCCTTTTGCGGCGGAATGACGTTCACGACGTCACCTTTGTAGCGTTCGAAATCGGTGACCAGCGTCATTTCGCCGACGTCGACGGAATTCACCTTGCCACCTTTGGACAGTCCCACCCATTCGAGATTCGGATAGAGCTCCTTCCAGGCGTTCTGGAATAGGCTCTGTTTGGAGAACGCATCCTTAGCGTCCAGCACAATGATTTTTGATTTCGGCTTCTTTGCCTTGAGGTAATAAGCGATCAGGCTGGCGCGCTCGTAGGGGCCGGGCGGACAGCGGAACGGGTTCGCCGGTGCCGAAATGAGCACGGTACCGCCATCTGCCATTGCTTCGAGCTGACTGCGCAGGAGTTGCGTCTGCGGACCGGCCTTCCAGGCATGCGGCATCCGCTCCGCGCTCGTTTCAGTGTAGCCCGGAAGAGCGTCCCAGCGCAGATCGGTACCTGGAGCGACGATCAGCCGGTCGTAATCCAATTGCGTGCCGTTATCGAGCGTCACCGTGCGCTTCTGTGCATCTACTGCGTTTGCGGTCGCAAACGCGATGGTGACGCCTGAGCCAGCAGCGAATTTGTCATAGCCGAATTGCTGCGCCTTCAGATCGCGCAGTCCGACAATGACTTCGTTGCTGAAAGGACAGGCGGTAAAGGTGCGGCTCGTTTCGACCAGCGTCACAGCCAGCTTGGCATTGAGCCGTTTGACGAAACGAGCGCAAGTCGCGCCGGCGAATCCGCCGCCGATCACGACAACGCGGCCTGAGCCCTGGGCGAAAGCTGGAACTGACAACAGCGCCCCGGCCGCGGCTCCACTCCTGAGGAAATGTCGCCGGCTGGCATGTGCCATCGCTAATCCTTTTGCGCCGCGTACCATGCGGCGATCGCTTTGATCTCTTCGTCGCTAAAGCCTTTGGCGATGCGATCCATCACGGTTGCAGGCTTTTGGCCCGCGCGGAAAGCCTGCAGCGCGGCGACGATCGCATCCGCGTCCTGGCCTGCCAATCGCGGCACAGGAGTTTCAACTGAGGCCGCGCTGGCATGACATCCCGAACAGGAGAGCGCACCCGGCGGGGCATCTGTAAGGCTCGCAGCCGTGGCGATCCCGCTCCAAGCCAGGCTGAGCGCAGCACTGATGATCACCGCAACGGGGCCAATCACGTGGTGCCTCCAACGGGTTTATCTAAGCGACAGTGGCGGCCCGTACCCGGTCGCCAATTCGCTGCCGCTCCATCAGGCCATGCCGATGTTGTGGTTCTTCAGGGGGAACGAGCGAATACGCTGGCCCGTCGCCTTGAAATACGCATTCAACACCGCAGGGGCAGCCACACAGATAGTCGGCTCGCCGACACCGCCCCATCGGGAATTGCCACCCGAGGGGACGATCACCGCTTCGATCTTCGGCATCTCGGCAATGCGCATCGAGTTGTATTCGTGGAAGTTGGTCTGCTCGATGGCACCGGCCTTTACGGTGCACTCCTGGTAGAACAGCGCGGATAGGCCGTAGACGAAAGAGCCAGCCACTTGCCGTTCGATCTGCGCCGGGTTTACCGCGTAGGTGCAGTCGGTCGCTCCGACGATACGGTGGACCTTAATCTTGCCACCAGAGACGGACACCTCGGCCGCCGCCGCCACGTAGCTGTCGAACGCCATCATTTGAGCGAGTCCGCGATGCACGCCTTCCGGCGCCGGCTTGCCCCAGCCGATTCTCTCAGCGACCGCGTTGAGCACCGCTAGGTTGCGCGGCAGCCCGCTCAGTAGTTTACGCCGAAATTCAAGTTCGTCCTGGCCGACCGATTGCGCCAGTTCGTCCATGAAGCATTCCATAAAGATGGCGTTCTGGTTGATGTTGACGCCCCGCCAGAAGCCGGGAGGAACGTGCGGGTTGCGCATGGAGTGGTCAATGAGCAGGTTCGGAATGGTATAGCCGAACGCGTGCTCGAGGCCCGGCCGCTGAAGCCCCTGGAAGGTGAGGATATCCATACCCTTGTTCTTCGGGTTGGTATCGCCCTTATCGAGATTCTGCGGGAACAGATTCGCCACGATTGACTGACCCGAGAGCCGGACGTGCAAAGCAGTGAGATTGTTGTTGGCGTCGAAGCCGCCCACCATTTTTGCTTGCATCACCGGGTGGTAGGTCCCATGCGTCATGTCCTCTTCGCGCGACCAGATCAGCTTTATCGGCACGCCCGGCATCTGCTTGGCGATCGAGACCACCTGTGCAACGTAGTCGCTGCGGCCGCGCCGCCCAAATCCGCCGCCAAGGATGGTTTTGTGCACGTCGCATTTCGCGGCCGGCAGACCGGACGCTTCCACTACTGCGGCGAACGCCGCTTCGGCGTTTTGCGTGCCGGTCCAGACGTCACATTTGTCAAGCGTGTAGAGCGCGGTCGCGTTGAGCGGCTCCATACAGGCGTGGTTCTGGTACGGATAGCCGTAAACCGCCTCCACTCTCTTCACCGCGCTTGCTAGCGCGGCTATGGCGTCACCATTTGAGTTGCCGACGAACGCTTCTGGCGCATCGAGGCCTTCCTTCAGCCAAGCGGCGATAGTTGCGCTTGAAACCTTTGCGTTTTCGCCCTCGTCCCAGACGATCGGCAGTGCCTCGAGCGCCGTCTTGGCTTGCCACCAAGTATCTGCGACCACGGCTACTGCGGAATCGTTGACACGCACCACCTTCCGCACGCCGGGCAGGGAAGAGACTTTGGCATCATCAAAGCTTTTGAGCAGGCCGCCGAACACGGGGCAGGCCTTGACCGCGGCGTTGAGCATGCCGGGAAGCTTCACGTCCATGCCGTAGATCATCTTGCCGACGACCTTGTCGGTCGTGTCGAGCCGCTTGAGCGGCTTGCCGGCGATTGTCCAATCCTTCGGGTCTTTGAGTTTGACATCTTGCGGCATTTCAAGCTTCGAGGCGGCTTCCGCGACTTTGCCGTAAGTGGTGCTTCGGTTGGACGCCTTGTGGGTGACCACTCCCTTGGACACCGTCAGCTCCGCAGCAGATACGCCCCATTGGTCGGCTGCGGCCTGTTTGAGCATTTCGCGGGCGGCAGCGCCGCCAGCACGCACATATTGATGCGAGGTCCGAATCCCGCGACTACCGCCAGTGCTGAAATCGCCCCACACGCGCTTCCGCGCGACGCTCTCGCCCGGCGTGGGATATTCCCAGGTAACCTTGTCCCAATCGCACTCGAGTTCCTCGGCGACGAGCTGGCACAACCCGGTGACGGTTCCTTGACCCATCTCCGAGCGCACCACGCGGACGACAACGGTGTCGTCGGGTTTGATAACTACCCAGGCCCCGATCTCGGGTGTGGAAGTTTGCGCGGTGGCTTTCTCTGGACCGAAGGGGAGAGCCAAACCGACAGCTAACCCGCCACTGGCAGCGGCCGACGTTATGAGGAATGAGCGGCGGTTCAGGTTCGCAACTGTATTCATGATTGCCTCCCCCTCACGCGTTTGCGGCCGTGTGTATCGCTTCGCGCACCTGCTGGAAGGTGCCGCAGCGGCAAATGTTGGTGATTGTGGCATTGATGTCGGCATCGGTCGGTTTCGGCTTCCCGCTGAGGAGGGCCGCGACAGCCATAATCATTCCACTCTGGCAGTAGCCGCATTGCGGAACGTCATGATCGATCCACGCCTTTTGCACCTTGTGCAGTACGCCATTCTGCGCCAAGCCCTCAATCGTAGTAATCTGTTTGCCAACTGCAGCACTCACCGGAAGCACACATGAGCGCGTAGCAGCGCCGTCGACATGCACGGTGCAAGCGCCGCATTGAGCGATGCCGCAACCATATTTAGTACCCGTCAAGCCGACCTGCTCGCGCAAGGCCCATAGCAGGGGCGTATTGGGATCGACTTCAATGTTTTGAGTTTGTCCATTGATCGTGAGAGCAATCATCGTGTTTCCCCCTTTTGTCGCTGCGCCAAGGGCCCAAAAACGGGCGCGCCGCGTTGGCGGCTTAGGTGCGTTTGGCCGGATTGTAATATAAAAAATCGGGTCGAGGTACTTGAAAAGGGAAGCCATTTCGGAAAGCAGCGATAGCGGACATTGGGGGGTGTCTACTTTACCCAAAAAGCGGACATTGGTTGAGCGTATCGAGATGTCGGCTTTGTGCCAAAAGCGGACATTACGTGGCCGCAGCAAAAAAGCTCTATTCGATCACCTCGTCGGCGCACCAGAAGCGAAGCCCGCACATCCCAGGTCAAGCGCCTTTGCGGTTTTAAGGCGCGGCATCCCGGTCGAAACCCGGTACGCCCTTGATGAACTGACTTGCGGCGGATTGATTTGGTCGAGGCTTGTGCCGCGCGCCCGGCCCGTTCCCAAGTATGCGGTTTGGGAATAATCTTCGCACAGCGGATGAGCGGCATCGGGACCCATCGGCACATGGCCGTCCGAATTAGAAATGCCGCCACGCACATGGAGGACGCCGCGCCATGAACCAGAAATTTTCGCTTAACGTCAACGGCAAGGTTCACAACGTCGAAGCCGACGCGAACATGCCGCTCCTGTATGCGCTGCGCAACGACATCGGGCTGAACAACCCGCACTTCGGCTGCGGACTTGCGCAATGCGGCGCCTGTACCGTGCATCTTGACGGCCAACCGATCCGCTCGTGTATCACGCCCCTGTCGGCAGTCGGCGCCGGCAAGATGTCACGCTCGCCGGTCTA
>Ga0126369_10004063_pt1 | contig 10671 bp, 10 predicted proteins | sample PanSoiMetaPlot_1_FD_109646 | JGI IMG/M metagenome (GOLD analysis project Ga0126369, IMG submission 109646) | Tropical forest soil microbial communities from Panama - MetaG Plot_1 | ecosystem: Environmental > Terrestrial > Soil > Tropical forest > Bulk soil | place: Panama | collected 2016-02-17
ACCAGAAGGCGCATGGTGACCCGGTCCGGTTGTGCATCGCCCGCACGGCCAAAAGAGAGCCGCGCATGAATATCCGAATAAGTGGTCATCGGTTACACCATTTCCAGACATTTCGGTGGCCGGGTCTAGTCCCTCCAGCGAACGGACTTTTCGTACGCGAGGGGGTGGCGGAAAACCGCCACCCCCTCAACGACCCCACCCCGGCGGGGGCGACGGATGCCGGGGTTGGAGCTCGGACCGAAAGCGGCGATGCTTTTACGCGCTCGCTTTCGGGAAATTGCCGGGACGGGTACGAAACCCGCCCCGTGAGGTCGGACCGCCGACGGGGGCGACGGATGCCGGCGGGTCGTCCTCAATCTCTTGTCAGCCGTTGCCAACCGGCAGGGCAACAAAGCGCGTGTTGTCTCCTTTTTTGACTCGTACCAGTACGCTGCGCTTGCCTTGGGTCCGGGCGTCCGCAATCACATCGCGCACGTCGGCAGGCGTTGAAACGGACTTGCCGGCAACTTCGAGAATCACGTCGCCAGTCGAAAAGCCGTGGTCGGCGGCGATACCGGTCGAATCGACCCCGGTGACCGCGACGCCCTCGGCACCGGCGCCCGCGACCCGCGCGGCCGGAGCAAGGGTGAGGCCAAGCTTGCCCATATCAGTGCCGTTACCGCCGTCTTCCGAATTGGCGCGCGCCTCTTTGGTATTCGGCAACTCGCCGAGAGTCAGACTGATGTTCTTCTCCGTTCCTTTGTGAAGGACCGTCAGCTTGACCGAAGCCTTCGGCGCCATTGCGCCGATCGTTTTGGCGAGATCACGAGCGTCTTTGATGTCCTTGCCATCAACAGCGATGATGACATCGCCCGCCTCGATACCGGCTTTCGCCGCCGGACTGTTCGCCTGCGGCTCAGCAACAAGCGCACCTTCCGCCTTTTTGAGGCCGAGACTGTCGGCGATGTCCTGCGACACTGGTTGAATCTGAACGCCGATCCAGCCGCGAGTCACGGAACCGTGCGCCTTGAGCTGCGCAATGACGCTGTTCACCGTCTCGGATGGGATGGCAAATGCGATACCGACCGAACCGCCTGACGGCGAAAAGATCGCGGTGTTAACACCGATAACATTGCCCTCAGTGTCGAAGGTCGGACCGCCCGAGTTTCCTTTGTTGACCGGCGCGTCGATCTGGATGAAATCGTCATACGCGCTCGCACCGATGTCGCGGCCGCGCGCTGAAACTATACCCGCCGTCACGGTGCCGCCGAGTCCGAATGGATTGCCCACCGCCAGCACCCAGTCGCCGATGCGCGGAGACCTATCCGACAGTTTCACATAAGGAAACGGCCCATCCTGAACCTTGATCAACGCGAGATCGGTACGCGGGTCGGTGCCGATGACCTTGGCGGTATGAGTCTTGCCGTCGTCGGTGGTGACCTGAACACTCTCTGCCTTTTCGACCACGTGATTGTTGGTCACCGCATAGCCGTCAGCGGAGATGAGGAAACCGGAGCCTTGACCCGTAATGACATTGCGGCCATGGCCTCGCGGCATCCCTTCCGGCCCGTTCGGCATATCGGGCATTCCAAAACGACGGAAGAATTCGCGCAGACCGGGGGGAACCTCGTTGCTGCCGATGCCATCGGTTTGCGAACCGCCGTCAACTTTAACCCGCACGGAAATGACCGCGGGCTTGACCTTCTCGACAATGTCCGCAAAGCCGACCGGAGCCTGCAGTTTGTGCGCCTGTTCGGAAAGGTTCTGCGCAAGCGCGGCCGGATAGTTGAAGCTTGGTGCGACAACAACTGCGGCTGTGCCGAGGCTGGCAATGGTGGTGGCAAGAAGAATGAACCGGCGGGCAGACAACACACGCGGTTTCTTGTGGCTATTGGGAGCGGGAATGACGCTCGGCTTCATCAGGAAATCTCCATCTGGATTTGTTTGCGCGCTAAGCGCTTCCTCAAACCTCAAGATGGGGAGACCAGCCTTACAGCGTCCTGTCGGGCGGATTAAACTTTTGTAAGGTGGGACGGCAAATTTTCTGTTGAAATTGCGTATATCAATCAATGGTCAGGCGTGCCGGACTCGACCAAAGTCGAGAGGCGGCGTTGTTCCTCCGGGCTGAGCGCGGCCGGTTCCATACGTACTGCGCTCGAGCGGCGCATCATCATCAACAGTGCGATGATACCTGCAACCAGGGCCATGGGCGGCAAACCCCACAAAAGCAGCGTATGCCATTCGAGCCGCGGCTTGAGCAGTACAAATTCGCCGTAACGCGCCACCAAAAAGTCGAGCACTTGCTGGTTGCTGTCGCCCTGGGTGAGGCGTTCGCGAACGAGAATGCGAAGATCGCGCGCAAGCGGAGCCTCCGAATCGTCAATCGATTGGTTTTGACAAACCATGCAGCGCAATTCACGCGACAAATCGCGCGCGCGCGCCTCCAATGCCGCATCCTTTAGGATTTCATCCGGCTGTACGGCGAGCGCCGCTCCCGAGGTAAGGAGCGCAAAAAGGAAACCCACCCACACGACCCTGCGCATACCGGTCACTCCGCCGGTGCCAGTGTCGATCTTGCCGCGGGCTTTGGCGCCCCGACACGCAGTCTTCGATCGGACAGCGACAGGGCACCGCCCAACATCATCACGACGGCGCCGACCCAAATCAGCATGACCATTGGCTTGTAATACAACCGAACTGCGACTGAGCCATCATTGTTGGCGTCACCCAGCGAAAGATAGAGTTGGCTTGCACCACGTGTCATCAGCGCTGCCTCGTTGGTACTCATGCCGCGCGCCGAAAAACTGCGCTTCGATGGCTCCATGACCCCGATCACAGCGCCATTGCTCCGCATCGTGAACGTTCCCACCACCGCGGAGTAATTCGGACCAGGTCTTTGTACGAGCCCTTCAAAGGTCAGGTCGTAGCCGGAAAGCGAGATCGTCTGCTTTGGCTTCACTGCAACAATGCGTTCTGTCCCCCACGTTGCGGCACAGATGATCCCAAGCATGGAGATCGCAATGCCGGAATGAGCGATTGCCGTTCCCCAAGCCGACCGCGGCAAGCCAGCCGCACGCGCACGCACGGTTGCAAGCGGCAATCGGAATAGACCGGTTCGTTCAAGCAGATCGATGAGCGCGCCAACCATCACGTACAAGGCAAGGCCGACGCCAAACGGTGCCAGCACTGACTGGCCACCTTCCACTGCAAAAACAACTGCGACAGCGACAATACCGATCGCCAAAGCCGACATCAGACGCTGCGCGACGCCCAAGAGATCGCCGCGCTTCCAGGCCAGCAAAGGACCAAAGGGCATTGCGAACATCAAGGCGACAAATAACGGGCCAAAGGTCAAATTGAAGAACGGTGCGCCGACCGAAATCTTCTCGCCGGTGATCGCTTCGAGCGCCAGCGGGTAGAGCGTCCCGACGATTACGGTGAGACAGGCGGTGGTGAGGAACAGGTTGTTGAACACGAGTGCGCCTTCGCGCGACACCGGCGCGAACAGTCCGCCCTGCTTTAATGCCGGCGCGCGCGAGGCGAACAGCGCCAGACTTCCGCCGATAAACAGCACGAGGATAGCTAATATGAACACACCGCGTGTGGGATCGTTCGCGAATGCATGCACCGAGGTCAGCACGCCTGAGCGCACGAGGAACGTGCCAATCAGCGACAGCGAGAAGGTGAGAATTGCAAGCAGAATCGTCCAGACCTTCAGGGCGTTGCGTTTTTCCATCACCACGGCGGAGTGCAGAAGGGCCGTTCCGGCAAGCCAGGGCATCAAGGAGGCGTTCTCTACCGGATCCCAGAACCAGAAGCCGCCCCAGCCGAGCGTGTAGTACGCCCAGTATGAGCCCATTGCGATCCCAAGCGTCAGGAATATCCAGGCGGTCAGGGTCCACGGCCTGACCCAGCGCGCCCAGGCAGCATCAATACGGCCCTCGATGAGAGCGGCGATGGCGAAGGAAAAAGCGATCGAGAAGCCGACATAACCGAGGTAGAGCAGCGGCGGATGAATAGCGAGGCCAATGTCCTGCAAGATAGGGTTAAGATCACGACCCTCGAATGGCGTTTGCGGTAGGCGTAAGAAAGGATTCGAAGTCAGCAGGATGAATAAATAGAAGGCGCAGGCGATCCACGATTGAATGGCCAGCACGTGCGCCTTCAATGCCGCCGGCAAGTTGCCGCCAAAACCGGCAACCAGCGCACCAAACAACGAGAGGATCAGGACCCACAAGAGCATCGAACCCTCGTGGTTTCCCCACACACTTGTGAACTTGTAGATCAGCGGCATCGTCGAGTGCGAGTTCTCAAAGACGGTGATCACTGAAAAGTCAGACGTCACGTAACAGATCACCAGCGCCGCAAATGAGACCGCGACAAAGGCAAACTGCATCAGCGCGGTGGAGTTGGCGAGCCGGATCAATGCGGCATCGTGTGTGCGTGCGCCTATAATAGGCGCGACCGACTGCACGAGGCCAAGCGCCAGCGCCAATACCAAGGCGTAGTGGCCGAGTTCCGGCATCATCTCACGGCACTCCCCGAACCCTTCGCCTCGCCTTCCTGCCAACGCCCGCTTTGCTTCAAGGCATCGACAACCTCGCGCGGCATATAACGCTCATCATGTTTCGCGAGGACAGTATCTGCGGCAAACATGCCATTCGGTTCGATCTTGCCCTCCGCCACGACACCCTGACCTTCCCGAAATAGATCCGGCACGATGCCCTGATAACGGACCGGGATATCCGTCTTGCCGTCCGTCACGGCAAACTGGACGAGAAGATTATCGCCGCGCTGGAGACTACCGGGTTTGACCAGCCCGCCAATACGCATACGCGTCCCCGGCGGTTGGTGCTTTTCAACCACGTCGGTGGGTGAATTGAAGAACACAATCGAGTCACGAAGCGCGCCAAGTACCAGCGCCGCCGCTATAGCCAGCACGCCCAGGCTCGTACCGATCAGAACCAGCCGTCGTTGTTTACGCGTCATCCCGTCTCGCTGCGGTGCCTCAAGTCTTAATCATTATCATTGGCACGACAGCAGGGCATACATCACTCCCAATCGTGGCGGCAATGAGCAAGATCAAATGTCGCGAGAGGCCACAAAAAGCCTATTTGTCAGGCGCGCGCGGCTCTGGGCTCGGCAGACCCCGCTACTTCGGCGGCCTTGACAAGCAGGGCAGCATAGTCCCGTCCGAATACTTTGGCGCAGAAACGCACCGCCGCGTCGACCTGTGATTGCCGGAAGCTCCGGTCGAGATCCCCGGCTTGGCGCAAGCCCTCGAGCAAAGCACGCGTACCGTTATCGAGATATTGACGCAGGTCGCTCAGGGCGCGCTGGGTCATTTCATTGATGGCAAGCTCTCCGGCAAAATATCGGCAGATGCCGACAAATTCGACTAATGCCTCGACTTCTGCGACCTCGTCAGAATCAAGCACCGAGGTTGGACGAACTTCTTTCAACGGTCGCGGTCGCAGCAAACGCCGCACACGGTTCGGCATCGACTCAATTTCCGCACGCAAAAGATCAGAAATCTGCGATCGCTGGGCCGCAAGCACGCGGCCCCATGTACTGTCGATTGGCAACGCTAACTCAGTGCGCAGGCCACGCGCTGCGTCATGAATGCCCTTGAGCAAGGTGCCGATTGCAACCCCTTGACCGCTATGCAGATCCTGACGCAGTTCAGCAACCATTCTTTCAAGCTCGGCGATTACAATATTTACCGCCACTCCGTACGGGGTCTCAGAGACTCGCGCAGCAGTATCACTGCCCGCGGCCTTCACGCCGAGACGGATCAATTGCCACGGCGCGGTCATCCGGTTCATCACCGTCAGCAAGGCGTACAAGAATAGTTCACCATCGCGTGCGGCCGCACCTTCAATTAGCGCTCTGCATTTATCGAGCTCGGCATTGACAAGATTGCCGATCTGTAACGGCAGACGCGCGGAAAGCCACGCCAGGATGTCACGGCCTTTCAGCGCGCACTTGAGCGCCGCCAGTTCCTCCGCAGCCCGGGGCGTGCCGATCTGATGAAGCATGCGGCGGCGCGCGTTTCCGTCATCCGCGGCCAAGTTCAAGTCGATTGCGGCGGCGACACGATCCTGAAAAGCGCGAGCGAGACGCTCGGCCTTAGCTTGATCACCGGCGAGCATTGCTTCGCTCACTCCGTCAGCTGCGGATTTGGCATCCTTGGGCAACAAGTCGCGGTGGACCCAATTCCACAATGGCTCGAGTGACGCGCGCGCGATGCGGCCCGGATGACTGCGATCGCCGCGATCGTCAACCAAAAACGGCTCAAGGGGCTTGAAGAGCAGTCGCGCGGAACTATCGATGTGTGGTGCACCATCGCGCTGTTCGCGCACAATGCGCCGCAACTCCTGCAAAACCAGATCAGCGCCGGCAACTTCATCGCCACGCAGCACCGAGCGCTCGAGTTCGCCGATCAGCAGCGAACGCGCTCCCGGCGAAAGATCGCGCAAATATTGCCGTAGCCGTTCGACGGTCGTTTCCGCGCCCGCCATGCTCGGTCTATCCGAATTCAAGCCCTGGGCTTGATACGGCGGCGGGCGTTAAGAGTCTGTTAAGCGTAATAATCAGCCAAGCGCAGTCCAGCTGCCATCCGTATTGCGGCACGCAGTGCCTCGTGCGGTTTGCGGCTGGCCATCAATGTAGATTGTGTGAGTGAAGGAACGGCAGTTGCGGCCGGCTTGCTGATAGGCCGGGCCCGGCACCACGGTGCCATAGCGGCCGGAATCGGGATTGCGCCAGGAGACCGGGGCTCCCGATTTGCCCCGCTCAAGCGCGTCCATCTGCGCCGCATAGGCGCGTTCCTTGTCTTCATCGTCGAGTGCAGCACCGATTCGATTGCCAAGGAGGCCGCCAAGCAAGCCGCCGACCGCGGCGCCGGCAAGACGACTACCAGTTCCGCCACCGGTAACAGCGGCTCCAATCAGCGCGCCAGTGCCGGCGCCGACCAGAGTTCCGGTGTTCTCTTTTGGCCCCGGGCCAACGCCGTCGGGACTTCCGGCACAAGCGGCAAGCGTGAGACCAGCGGCAGCAATGAGAGCGAATTTCGGCGCGTACATTTCAAGAACCCCGGGAAAGAAAAGAAACGCGACAACCCCCACTCAGCCACGAGCAGATCGCATAGTCTACCGAGACGCGAGGATTAGGGCAAAACTCCGGCGGATCAGACTGCGGGCAGGACCAGTTCGGCCCGCACGCCGCCCTCCGGAGCCGTTCCGAGCGTCAGGCTCCCCCCATAAAGGGCTGCCAGCTCGACCACGATCGACAAACCAAGGCCAGAGCCTGGTTTGGTCTCGTCCAGCCGCTGCCCGCGCTTGGCCACCTGTTCACGTTCGGATGGCGACAAGCCGCGGCCGTCATCATCAACCATGATGCGGACGATCTGACGTTCGTTGAGCGGGTCCGGCCGCTCTCGCACAACCTCAATGACAACCCGCGATGTGGCCCACTTGCAAGCATTGTCAACCAGGTTACCGATCATCTCTTCAAGATCGGGGCGTTCACCGTGGAATTGCGCCTGTTCGTCGGCGTGCACTTCGATGGCGAGATTTTTGTCACGATGGATTTTTTCCATCGTACGCGCGAGCGCGGTCACCACCGGTACAACCTCCGTAACCGAACCAACGACGGTCAGACGAGCGGCGAGTCGTGCGCGCTCGAGGTGACGCGCGACCTGATCGCGCATGATGTCCGCCTGTTCAAGAATCTTTTGCGCGAACAGCTCGCTGCCGCGCGCAGTAGCTTCATTTACCATCACCGATAGCGGGGTTTTCAATGCATGGGCGAGATTGCCGACATGCGTTCGCGCGCGTTCAACGATTTCCTTGTTGGCTTCAATCAGGGCATTGGTCTCGCGCGCAAGCGGAGCGATCTCTTCAGGAAACTTGCCGGTAAGGCGCTCGGCGCTACCGGACCGAATAGCGGCAAGACCGTCAGTAATACGCTTGAGCGGCGCCAGCCCGAAGCGCACCTGAAATGTTGTCGTGAGCAACAGGACCGCGGCGAGAATGGAAAACGTGATGATCAATGCCTGGTCGAACGAGCGCGTTTCATCGGATATTTCGGCGGAGTCACCGGCGACTGCAACGAGGTAGTGACCTTCGTCCCCAAGATCGATGTTGCGCTCGACCAGCCGGAGTCGCTGATCTCCGGGCCCCGCGACATAGCCCTCTCGCGAGCCGTCGGGGCCTGCGGCTATTCCGTAATCCTGCAAGTGCGGCAGACCGCCGTCCCATAGGGAACGCGAAGAGCGCAACTCGGACTTGCCAGGGTCTACCCGGGTGACCTGCCAATACCAACCGGACAACGGCAACTCGAACAGCGGTTCGCCGAACGATTGCGGGAATTTTTCGCCTGCTTCTTCAGGTGAGGCGACATCGGCAACCAGCGTGCGCAGGTAAACGCCGAGCCGCCGATCGAAGGCGCGCTCCACGGCCTGGCGGTACAACGACGACAAAACAATGCCGGTGATGAGCAGAATCACAACCGCCCAGGCTGTGGCTGACAAAAAAAGCCGCAGAGCGAGCGAGTTTGCACGCATCCTGTCAACGCGCATCAGGTGGCGTAAGCAGATAACCCAGCCCGCGCACGGTCTGGATGATCTCGACCCCTAGTTTCTTGCGGATCCGGCCCACAAACACTTCGATCGTATTCGAGTCGCGGTCGAAGTCCTGATCGTAAAGATGTTCGACCAGCTCGGTTCGGGAGACGACCCGGCCGGTGTGATGCATCAAATAAGCAAGCAGCCGGTATTCATGGCTCGTGAGTTTGACCGGGTTGCCATTAACCGAGACCCGGCCCGTACGGGTATCGAGGCGAACCGGCCCACAATTGAATTCGCTCTTGGCATGCCCAGCCGACCGTCGCAGAAGCGCGCGCACACGGGCGAGCACTTCTTCCAGATGAAACGGCTTGGCGACATAATCGTCGGCGCCGGCGTCGAAGCCCTGCACCTTGTCGCTCCAACGGTCGCGCGCGGTCAGCATCAGCACCGGCATGGCGCGCCCGGCGCGCCGCCAGGCTTCCAGCACCGAGATGCCATCCATTTTCGGCAGGCCGATATCAAGGATCACGGCGTCGTAGGGCTCGGATTCTCCGAGATAGTGACCTTCTTCGCCATCGAAGGCGCGGTCGACGACATAACCGGCGTCGGTCAGCGCGGTAGCGAGCTGGCGATTGAGATCAGGATCATCCTCGATGACGAGGAGGCGCAAGGCATTCTTCTCCGCTTAGCGGCCGGTATGATACTCGCCGGTTACGGCGTCAATAGTTGCATCGACCACTTTGCCACTGCGGCCAAGCAGAGTCAGTACATAGACGAGTTTATCGTCGCGCCGGCAAAGGCGGGCCCGTACAACCTCGGAATACATGCGGTGCTCGCGCAGGAATTTGATAGCCTGGCCTAACGAAATTGCCTGGTTCGCGGCGACCGCCGCGCGCTGTTCGGCCCTGGTCAAACAAGATTCATGGCTTGGTGCGTCAGCACCAATGACGGGAGCGACAAATTGGCAAAGCAACAGGACGATTAGAAGAAATCGGGGAGCCGGCATGGGCGGGGTGTTAACGGCGCGCCGGTGAACGCTACCTGAACATACCGGTTTTAGGCCGGTTTCCGTCGCTAAAAGCCCTCAAAAGACGCATAAACGTGGAGGGGTTCGCGCGGTGATCGCCAGGAATTGATCGGGGCGGCCCCGTCTTCGTAGCCCAGGGCCATGCCCGAATAGATCATCAGATTGTCAGGCAGACGGAGAAAAAGACGTACTGTGCGGTGAAACGACACCCAGGCCTGTTGTGGACAGGTGTGCAATCCGAAACCGCGTGCCAGCAGAGCGACGGTTTGAAGGTAACCGCCGATATCGGCCCATTGCGCAGGTCCGTGGGCCTTTTCGCGCGCGAAAAACAGAGCGACAGGAGCGCCGAAAAATTGGTAATTGCGGGCATATTGTTTGTAGCGTGTTGGCTTGTCCTCGCGTGACACATTGATCGACTGATAGAGAAGTTCGCCTACAGCAAACCGACGAGACCGATAGGGCTCCGTGAGCGGCTCGGGATAGATCGTGTAGTCCGTACCTTCACCTTTCGGCAGTTCGCTCGCCATTCGGGGCGTGAGTATTGCCTTAAGCTCCTCGACGCGTTTTCCTGCAAGAGCATAGACGCGCCAAGGCTGCATGTTGCCAGCCGACGGTGCGCGGGCCGCACGGTCAACAATTTCACGAACGATTTTCTCGGGCACCGGCATCGGCAAAAACGCGCGGCATGAGTACCGTGTGGCGACCGCTTCGAGGACATCCATGGGGGGAAGACTCTCCGTAATTTTTTAGAGTGTGACGCGCATTGACGAAGATGGACTAAAGCGGAAAACGGAATTTTTCGGGAACCGCTAAGGGAAGCCAAGGCACCACTTAATTGCCCCTGCGCGAAGCGATTTTACACGAGTCCGTCTGAGTTGCTGGGGTTAATTATCAAATTGTGCCAATCGAAATTTAAGGAAGCAACAGTCCAAACATAACGGAATTTATCGAGAGGCGGCAGGCCCCCGCAATAACGCCCCCCGGCCGAAAACGAATCACGTGAGATCGCCACTTCCCGGTACTGCGCTGGCGCCGGTTCGGTGAGCCGGACCACGATGTTGGGGTATCGCTTGGGGATGCCCGTCTTGCCCCCGCC
>Ga0126369_10004064_pt1 | contig 10670 bp, 10 predicted proteins | sample PanSoiMetaPlot_1_FD_109646 | JGI IMG/M metagenome (GOLD analysis project Ga0126369, IMG submission 109646) | Tropical forest soil microbial communities from Panama - MetaG Plot_1 | ecosystem: Environmental > Terrestrial > Soil > Tropical forest > Bulk soil | place: Panama | collected 2016-02-17
AAAGATGCACATCGACGCCGGGCAGGTGACCAACGCCTCGCTCGCCGACTACAAGATTCCGGCAATGCTAGACGTGCCGCAGATCATGGAGAACGAGGCGGTCGATTCTTACCTCGCGAGCGGCCCGTTCGGCGCCAAGGGCGTGGGCGAGACCGCGACTTTTTGCGTGTCCCCCGCAATCGCCAACGCGATCGAGGACGCCTGCGGCGTACGCCTGACCTCGCTTCCCCTCACTCCCGAAGCCGTCTTCCGCGCGCTGCGCGAGAAGGCCAACGCACCGCTTGAGGATGATGAATGAGCCGCACGATCAGTTTCATCCTCAACGGCGAGCAGGTTTCGGCCGACATCAAGCCGCACCACAATCTCGTCGAAGTGTTGCAGCGCGAGTTCAATCTCATGGGCGCGCGCGAGAGCTGTGGGCAAGGAATGTGCGGTTGCTGCACCGTGCTGGTAAACGGTGCAGCGGTGTCCGGCTGCCTCTACTTGGCTGCCTTTGTTGACGGCGCCCAGGTGGAGACGGTCGAATCGCTCGCGGATGAGCGCACGCAGGCACTCAGCCCGGTGCAGGAGGCGTTCATCGAGGCCGGCGCTTTCCAGTGCGGCTACTGCACGCCGGGCTTTTTGCTGATGGCGACGCAGTTGCTCGACGCGCATCCCGATCCCGACGAGGATCAGATCCGCCATTATCTCTCCGGCAATCTCTGCCGCTGCGGCGCTTATCCCGAGATCGTCGACGCGGTGAAACTCGCCGCGCGCAAGCGCAAAAATCCTCGCCCTTCATAGCGGCGAGAAGAAAAGAGGCTCGCGTGGTATAGAGTGCCGTATGTTCCAAGCGCGAACCGAGGATATCACCGTCGAACATAAGCCCGTCGCCTTCGGCGATCTGCGCGGCTGGATCGCCGCGCTCAAGGCGCAAGGCGAGCTTCACGAGATCGACGCCGAGGTCGATTGGAATATCGAGCTCGGCACCATCATGCGGCTGGCGCAAGGGCCCGGCACCGGCAAGGCGCTCCTCTTCAACAACATCAAGGACTACAACACGGCGCAAAGCCGCTGCCGCCGCATCTTCGGCTCGGCGCTCAACAATTACCGCCGCATCGCCATGATGCTAGGACTGCCGCCGGACACGCATCCGCGCGAGCTGGTCAAGCTCGGCCGCACCATTTTGAACGGCAGTATCGCACCGAAGGTCGTCCCCACCGGCCCCGTGAAGCAGAACGTCCTCAAGGGCGCCGACGTCGATCTCTACGAGTTTCCCGCGCCGCATTGGAACCGGCTCGACGGCGGGCGCTATCTCCTCACCTTCGGCGGCTGCGTCACCAAGGACCCCGAAACCGGAGTCATGAATGTCGGCGTCTATCGCGGCATGCTCGCCGGCCACGATCGCATCCCGATCTTGATGTGGCGCGCGCAGCATATCGGCCATCACGTCACCGCCTGGCAGCAGGGCGGCAACGCGGAGATGCCGGTCGCGGTGGCGATCGGCTGGGAGCCGGAGCTGGGTTTCTGCGCCGGAGCGCCGGTCCCCAAGGGCGTCTGCGAGTACGACGTCATGGGCGCCATCCGCGGCGCGCCAGTGGAGCTGATCAAATGCGAGACCGTCGACCTCTACGTGCCGGCATCGGCTGAGATCGTGATCGAGGGCTATCTCGGGCTCGATCCCGCAACCTACGAGATGGAAGGGCCTTACGCCGAGTTCACCGGCTACCTCGCCGGCGACCGCTCCCCCAAGCCCGCAATTCGCGTCACCGCCATCACGCACCGTGACGATCCGATCCTGCGCGGCACCATCGAAGGCGCGCTCCCCGGCAGCTATTCGGAGAACGCGGTGTGCTCGTCGATCATGCGCGCGGCCACCGCCTGGAACGTGCTCGACCGCGCCGGCGTGCCGGGCATCACCGACGTGTGGTGCCCGCCGGTGCACGCCGGCATCAATCTCCTGATCCAGATGAAGCAGAGCTATCGCAATCAGGCCAAGCAAGCGGCGAACGCGATCTGGGGCTCATCGGCGGCACACGTGCGCTACAAGCACATCACTGTGGTCGACGACGACATTGACATCCACGATTACGCGGCGGTCGATTGGGCAATCGCGCATCGGGTGAACGCGGGCGAGAACGACGTCATCATCATGCCATCCACGTTCGGCATGGGGATTGATCCTTCCATGCGCAAGCGCGATCGCAATCCGACGCTGTTCGGCACCGGCAAGTGGAACCGCGTGCTGATCGACGCCACCCAGAACCTCGACTACGATCCCGATCCGGACTACGGCGGCGCCCGGTTCCCGCCGACGGTCTGGCCGCAGGCGGACGACATCGCCAAGGCCTATGCCCGCTGGAGCGAGCTCGGGCTCGGCAAGCCGAAAGGCGAATAGCCGTACGAAGAGGGAGGCTATCCCCATGATCGAACAAGCCGTCACCTTCCCGTCCGCAGGCCTCAAGCTATCCGGCGTGGTCCATGTGCCGCGCGGGCTCAAACCGTCGGAGCGGCGCGGCGCTTTCCTGGTGCTGCACGGCTTCGGCAGCAACAAGACGTCATCAAACACCATGGCGCCGACCAAGGTGCTGAGCGACTTGGGCTACGTGGTGCTACGCTTCGACATGCGCGGCTGCGGCGACAGCGAAGGCGAATTCGGCCGCGTGATCTGCCTCGAGCAGGTCGAGGATACGCGCAACGCACTCACCTTCCTCGCCCAGCATCCGGCGGTCGACCCCACGCGCATCGCCCTCATCGGATCGAGTTTTGGCGGGGCGGTCGCGATCTATATCGGCGGCGTCGATCAGCGCGTCGCGGCCGTCATCTCGAATGGCGGCTGGGGCGACGGCGAGCGTAAGTTTCGGGGACAGCACAAGAGCCCCGAGGCATGGGCGCGCTTCACCGCTATGCTCAAAGAGGGTCGCGAGCATCGCGCACGCACCGGCAAATCGCTGATGGTGCCACGCTACGATATCGTGCCCATCCCGCCGCACCTGCGCGCCAACCTCGCCGGCAACTCCGTGCAATCATTTCCGGCGGAGACTGCGCAGAGCATGTTCGACTTCCGTGCCGACGACGTGGTCGGCCGCATCGCGCCGCGGCCACTGCTGCTCCTCCACGCCGCCAACGATTCGGTCACGCCGACCGAGCAGTCGATCGAGCTGTTCAAGCGCGCCGGACAGCCGACTGAGCTGCACCTCATCAGCGATGCCGATCATTTCATGTTCGGCGAAGGCAATACCCGCGTCTGGGATTTGTTGCGCGGCTGGCTCGCCGACTATTTCCCTGCGTCCGCAGTCGCGCCGAAGCTCGCCGCTGCAACGCACGGGTGAGCGTTCGGCTAGAGTTCGCCGTTTGCCCTAAGCGCGTGTGGCCGCGGCCTGCACGGGACGAAGCGTGACTGACAAGGCAAGCGCATCCGACAGACTTGCAGAACTAATCGCCCCATGGCTGCATCAGCTCAAGACAAGCAGAAAGAAATCGCATTCTTCGACGGCCATGCGGCGGCCGACGATTACGACGTGTTCACGCCGCAGGCGAGCGCGCGGCTCGTCGAGGCCTTCGTCACGCTCACAGGGCTGAAACCTGGCGCGCGGGTCATCGATCTTGGCTGTGGCTCCGGCACCTTCACGGCGTTGCTCGTGCACGCCGGCTACAATTGCGTCGGCCTCGACATCAGCGCCAAATTACTCGAGGTCGGGCGGCGCAAGCATCCGCAGATCGAATTCGTCGCCGGCGACATCGAGCATATGCCCTTTCCCGGAGAGAGCTTTGACGGCGCGCTCTTAAGCGGCGTCGTGCACCATTTCCCTGATCCTTCACCGTGCGCGAAGGAAACCTTTCGCCTGCTGCGCCCGCGCGGTCGCTTTCTCGCCTTCGATCCCAATCGGATGAACCCGTTCATGTGGCTCTACCGCGATCGCGCCTCCCCGTTCTACAACTCAGTCGGCGTGACCGCGAACGAACGGCCCGTGCTCGCGCGCGAGGTTCGTGCCACCTTCGCGCGCGCGGGGTTTAGCGTCACCTCGCATTATCTTTCGGGTCTTGCCTATCGCTACGTCGCTTCGGCGCGCGCGCGCCTTGTGCTGCCGATCTACAACTTCGTCGACAACGCCCTCTTCGGCCTTCCCCTTATGGAGCGGCTGCGCCCGTTCGTGCTCACTGCGGGCGAGAAGGATTGAGCATGCGCGGGGGCAAAGCCTCTGTCAGCCTCATGCTGAGGAGCCGCACGAAGTGCGGCATCTCGAAGCATGAGGCCGCCGCATTGGTGCCTCCCTCATCCTTCGAGACGCTCGGTTCGCTCGCTCCTCAGGATGAGGGCGGAGCAAGTCCGCGCCCGTAGCCGCCGGCCTAATGACCCCCGAACTCGACATCGTCATTCCGGTCTACAACGAGGGCCACAATATCGTGGCGGTGCTCGCCGCGCTCAAGCACGCGCTCGCGACCCCCGCGCGCGTGTTGATCTGCTACGACCACGCCGAGGACGACACGCTGCCGGCGATCCGCGCCAACGCGGACGCCTTCGCGGGGCTGCCGGTCGAACTCGTGCGCAACGCGGGACGCGGCGTGCACGGCGCGATCATGACCGGCTTTGCCAAGAGCAGCGCGCCATTCATCCTGATGTTTCCCGCCGACGACCACATCAACGCGCCCATTCTCGACCACATGGTGGCCCTGGCGCGCGAGGACTGCGACATCGTCTGCGCCAGCCGCTTCATGCCGGGCGGCGCGATGATCGACTGCCCCCTGATCAAAGCCGCGCTGGTGCGCAGCGCCAATTTCACCTTGCGCCACCTCGCGCGGCTTCCCACGACCGACGCCAGCAACGGATTTCGCATGTTCTCGCGCCGGCTGATCGACCAAATTGCGGTCCAATCGACCAAAGGTTTTTGCTACAGCATCGAACTCCTGGTGAAGGCGCATCGGCTCGGTTGGAAGATTGCGGAAGTGCCAGTCACCTGGATTGAGCGGCCCGACCGCCGCACCCGGTTCCGCGTCTTTCGCTGGCTTCCGAGTTATCTGCGCTGGTATGTCTACGCCTTCGCCACCACGTTTCTGCGCCGACCGCCCAACACCGTCGCGCTGAAGGAGATGCGGAGATGAGACAAAGGCTTTCACACACGCGTCATGCCCGGGCTCGACCCGGACATCCATCCTGTTCGCAAAAAGTTTTTACGAAGACGCTGGACCCGCGGGTCAAGCCCGCGGGTGACGAGGAGAGCTCGAACGCACGCTCAAGCCTCGACATGACAAATGAACGATTGAGTCTTTCCGCATGAAATATCCGCGTATCCGTTCGCGCCGTACCACGGCGGTGTCGCCGTGGGTGAGCCTCGTTGCGCGGGAGGTGGAGTTTTCGCGCGGCGCTGCGCCGCAGATCTACCACGCGATCGAGCAGCCCGATTACATCTCGATCGTCGCGCTCACCCGCGCTGGGAAAATTCCGATCGTGCGGCAATACCGGCCGGCGCTCGAGGCTTATAGCTGGGAGTTGCCTGCGGGCCTCGTCGATGCCGGCGAGGATCCCGCGCAAAGCTGCCGACGCGAGCTTCTGGAAGAGACGGGCTTTCGCGCGCGCGCCGTACATGCGCTTGGCGATAACTCCGCCTGCACGGGACGCCTGAACAACCGCATCCACAATTTCTTCGTGGCGGCGGGCGAACGCGCGAACGGCTTCAAGCCCGAGCCGGGCATCAGCGTGAAGCTCGTCTCGCCCGCCGAGCTCGTGCGTTTGATTCGCGGTGGCGTCTTTGTGTCGCAGCTGCATATCGGCGCGCTGTTGCTTGCCGAGCTCAACGGCTTCCTCACGCTGCCGCGCAACACACGTGCCGTACGCAAGCAAAGGTAGGTAGGCACGCTTCGCTCCCACCCCGCGGCTGCTCCACGCGCGGTCTCTCGTCATGCCCGGGCTTGACCCGGGCATCCATCGCAAAAAAAGATGGTCTCAAGCGAAGAGGATGGAACCGGAATTCGGGCCCGGCCGAATTGCGCACTCATAAGCGCTGCAAGTCGGTCAGCCCGATTTGCGGTATCAAGCCCGGCACTTGACAGTGTACCCATGAGCGACTTCCTCCTCGGAGTGGCGAGTCCAGAGTTCTGGCGCGACTGCGGCTTTGCGCTGTCGGCGACCGGCGTGATCGGCATCGTCGCCGTGATCATCTTTCCCGACGACAAGCGCCGCCTGCAGAAGGGACTGGCGCTCGCCTTCGTGGCGCTGCTGCTCGTGGGCTACGCGTTTGCGCGATTCGGCGAGTCGGCCCTGCTCGCGGAAGCGCGCGAGCGCGCCGACGAGGCCGAGGTCGAGCTCGCGCGACACCGCGCATCGCTCGCGCCCGACGCGCAGCGCCGCCTCACGGCGCAGCTGCGCCAATTCGCCGGCCAGGAGTTTACCGGCCAGGTCGCCCCCGGCAGTGACGATGCGCGCGGGCTATGGGAGGCGCTCGATCCCGCGCTTGCCGCCGCGGGGTGGGTGCGCGTTGCACCCTACGGATTTGCCATCGGCAATCCGCCCGCCGGCGTTCCGCTCGCGCCCAATTCCGGAGTCACCGTGTTTCGCTGCGAGCCGCGCCAACGAGCTCGCGCCGATCGCGCAAGCGCTTGCCGGCGCGCTGATGGCGGAAGGCATCATCGCCGGCGTTTCCGCCTCCGCCGGGCCACAAATGGAGGGGCGGCCCAATGTCATCGTCATCGAAATCGGCCGCAAGCCGTAGTGGTGCTACTGCGGTCATTGCCGGGCTTGACCCGGCAATCCATCATCTTCCTAAAAATTTTTTTTCCAAAGAAGATGGACGGATCTCAGTATCGCTCCGTCATCCCCGCCATGCGCTGCAGCCCGCGCCCGAGCGCGAGCCGAACGGGATCCTTCGTCACTCGCTCGGACAAGCGCGGGCACCATCGCCGCAGCAGACTGAGCCCTTCACCCTCGACCCACGCCGCCACTACCAATAGCGTCAACAGCCAGGTGAGATAGGCATAGCGGCCAGCCGCGGCGTAGACGAGGGCAACACCGTGCTGCGCCAAGGTGGCGCCCGCGGTGAGCCGCAGCCATGGATCGGCGCGCCGCGTCAGCACGACGCGCACTAGCACGGCGATCGCGGCTGCATTGAGCGGCGCCATCGCCACGGCTTCTGACGGGCCCGCGAGCCACCCCACGATCTGATTGGCCGCGCGGATGACATGTTCGCCCGCGACGTCGCCATGCGCGAGCTCGGCCAGCGCCGCGAGATAGGCCGACGGCGGCATCACCAACAGCAGCGGATGCGCGGCGCTCGTGGTGAAGAGCACGACGGTGCCGCCGTAAATCCAATTATGCAGCGCCAGCGCCAACACCGGTGCGAAACCGAACGCGAGTGCGGCGGCGCGGGTAAGCGCCCGCTGCGTCAGCGCAGCGATGGCGGCGCCGGCGAGAAGCACGCCCGCCGCGGGCGCGATGTTCGGCCGCACGGCCAGCGCAAGGGCAAAGAGGAGCCCGGCGCCGAAGGCACGAGCGAAGCGATCGCGTGGCCCTTCGCCCAATCGGCCGAGCAGCAGCACGAAGGCGGCGAGGAAGAAGACATAGGCCGCGGGATCGGCAAAGCCGCGCGCAGCCCACTTGACGTATTGCACCAGGCTCGAGCCAAAGCCGACGCCGACGGGAATGGCGGCGAAGATCAGCGTCAGTGCCAGCGCCCAGGTGAGCGGCAGAAAGCGGCGAAACAGCGCAAACATGAGAAACGGCAGCAGCAGGATGAGCGAGAGATAGCCGAGATAGGTTTCGCCGAACACGAGATGCTCGGCGGCGCGCAGGTAGCGCAGCCCCGGCGTGAAGTAGAACACGGCCTCGCCGCCCTCGAGCGCGCCGGCAATATCGTCGGCGAGAAGCCGTTGCAGAATCACGCGCGCATAGCCGTCGTAGACGAGCCCGTCGTCGCCGCTGTCGAACGGGCGCATGCCGCCGATAAAACTTGCATCGTTGAAGAGCGCAACCAGCAGTGTCGCGGTGATCAGCGCGAACGGCAGCACGAGCCGGCGTGCGCGCCCGCGCACGATGAGCCCGAGCACCGCAGCGCTTGCGGCGAGCGCGAGGCCGGGCTCGAGAAGCTGGCGCAGGCGAACGGGCCAAGTGGGGTCGAGCCGCATCGCGAGCTCGTGCGCGATGGCCACGCCGAAAATTCTCCGCCCCACGTCCTCGCGCGTGAGCGCGCGGCATTGCATGTCGCCGTGCGTTACGACGTCGAAATGCTCGTCTGCGCCCTCCCACAGCACCTCGCCGCGCCAGCACAGGCGGCTGCCGACGAAATCGGCGCCAAAGCGGTACATGACGAACCACGGCATGGCCAAGGTCCACTGGTGCAGGAACGCCGCCGAGCGGCGGTCGCGGTACGCGCGCGCAAGCTCGCTCACCAGCGAATTCCAGTTGTAGGAAAGCTCGTTGATGAAACCGAGGCGCAGCCACACCGGGTCGGAAAAATCGATTCCCGTCACCCGCCGCGAATAGGCGGGACGCTGGAAAATGCCGTCGGCGGAAAACGCGAAGGCGCGCGCCGGAAATTTTTGGGCGCGCCAGCAGCCGTCTTGGCTCGCCGCACAGCGCCGCTCGCGCGGATATTTGGCATCGAATTCTTGCCCCATGATGCGAAACGCCTCGCGCGGCAGGCCAATTTCGGGTGCGGTAGCACTTCCCGTTCGTCCCCGCGCAAGCGGGGACCCCGGGCCAGAAATTGGAGCCCCTGGATTCCCGCTTTCGCGCGAACGAACGGAGGGAGTATCGCCCGGCACATCGACGAGAAACACGTTGTGCCCTTCCTCGATGCGCGGCGCGGGAAAGACGAACTGCCCGAGCACGCACAGCGCGACCGCGGCGAGCGCGCCGAGCCACGGCGCAGCGCGCGTGCGCAGCGTGCCCGCGACGACAATGACCGTCGCGACGACGAGCAGCGCATAGCGAAAGAGATCGTTGACGGGCAGCCCGAGCGCCGCAATGACCAGCACCAGCGCGGCGAGCTTGAGCCACCGCTGGTGCGCTGCTCTGCGATCGGCCAAATCTGCGTCGGTCAATGCACGCGCCCCAGTTTGCCGGACCGTACCCACTCGCATCCGCGTTGTCGACGCGCCTGCGTACCGCGTAGGGTGGGCAACGGCGGCTTCGCCGTTGCCCACGCGGTAACCGAAAGTCCGCGCAAAAAAAAGAAACGCGATAAGCTCATCCGCCTTGCCGCGACGTCGTCGCGCAAACGACGAGGAACTTGCGCGTGGGCAACGGCAAAGCCGTTGCCGAGCCTACAGGGAAGAATCCCCCATGCACCCCGTGCTCGCGCTCTACGAAGATGTGTTCGCCAACGGCGCCGCGCTCGCGTTGCCGGCGGGTGCACGCATGATCTTTCTCGTGCATGGCGGCGCGGTGATCGCCGGCCGCACGCTGCGCGACGGCGAGGCGTGGTGCGGCGAAAGCGCGGCAACCCTTACCGCAGGCGGCGAAGGCGCGACCTGCTGGCGCTACGAGCTCGCAGCGCCGCCTGCGCGCGCCGCGGCCGGCGTGAGCGTGCGCGAGAAACTCACCGTCGCGCTCGATACACTGCCCGACGGCGAGCTCCTCCTGCGCGGCGATAGCGTCGCCTTCCCGGGAGGCGGCTGCGCCTATCGGCATACCCATCAAGGGCCGGGCATCCGCTGCCTCATCGAGGGCGGCATCCGTATCGACACCGCGGGCCGCTCGACCTCGTATGGCCCCGGCGGCGCCTGGTACGAGAGCGGGCCCGAGCCGGTCTTCGCGCAGGCCGCCGATCGGCCGAGCCGCTTCATCCGCGTCATGATCCTGCCGCGCGCGGTGTTGGGCAAAAGCTCGCTGCAATTGGTCGATCCCGCCGATGCGGCAAAACCCCGCGCGCAGCAGTACCAGATCTTCGCCGACGCCCCGATCGCCCGGCCGAAGGGGTAGCGCGCTCGCGCCCCAGCGTCCCCTTCCCCGCTTGCAGCCGAACTCGGGTTTACCCGAGTTCGGCCACACATTAACTGGCCGAAGTCGGATAAATCCGACTTCGGCTGGAGGGACAGGGAGGGGGCATGCAAAAAGATTCAGCCGTGCAAGCCCGCCCCTCCCCTCCCCACCCCTCCCCCGCAAGCGGGGGAGGGAGCAGACCGAGTGCGCAGCTTGAGAGGTGGATCAGCTCTTGTCTGCCTCCATCATCATTGATGCGAATTAATGTGGACGCCGATCTTCCCACCGTTCATTCCCGCGTAAGCGGGAATCCAGGGCCAGAGCGTGCGGCCCCTGGGTCCCCGCTTTCGCGGGGACGAACGGGAAGGTGAGATGGACGCGAATTAACTCGGCGATGCGCGGCGCGGCAGTAGAATTTGCGCGGAGGCTTGCGGATGCATTCGCGACGGGAGGGATGAGAAGCGCGTCATGACGCCCGCGGTGGCATTGCTGGTCGGCGCGACGCTTGCCTCCATCCCAGCGCGGGCGCAGAGCGATGCCGAGATCGAGCAGCTGGTGCGCCGCCAGGTGCAGCCGGCACTGATCGCGGCGGGCGGCATGGCGGTCGCGCTCAACATCGACGGGCGCACGCTCTTCTTCAACTACGGCATGGCGGACGTCGCGCGCCAACAACCCATCACCTCGGATTCGCTGTTCAATCTCGCCTCCGTGGGCAAGGCGTTCATCGCCACGCTTCTGGCCCAGGCGGTGAAGCAGGGCGAAGTGTCGCTCGACG
>Ga0126369_10004065_pt1 | contig 10670 bp, 8 predicted proteins | sample PanSoiMetaPlot_1_FD_109646 | JGI IMG/M metagenome (GOLD analysis project Ga0126369, IMG submission 109646) | Tropical forest soil microbial communities from Panama - MetaG Plot_1 | ecosystem: Environmental > Terrestrial > Soil > Tropical forest > Bulk soil | place: Panama | collected 2016-02-17
CAGCTCCGCGTCGGTCTCCTCTTCGTTGCCGCCGGCGGCCGGCGCGGGGTTGGTGACCGTGAACGTCGGATCGAAGAGCGAGGTGCCGAGTTGCGTCGTCGTGTTCTCGCCGACGTTGCCGCTCGGACCGTCGGACTGCGCGGTCGCCGAGATGAGAAACGAGCCGTTCTGCCCCGCGGGCACGACGAAGTCTTGATCGGTCGTGAAGGTGACCTGGCCGCCCTGCGCGTCGGGCACCGACGAGACCGGCGTCGCCTGTGCGATCGTGCCCGAGGCGCCGCCGCTTGTGCGCGTGAATGCAAGCATGACCTTCGCCGACGACGCCGGGAACCGCTGCAGGTTCCAATGGTCATTCACGAGTTCGTCGAGGTCGGAACCCTCGCAGTAATCGAGGAACGTGCGCGCGAAATACTCGACGATGGTGTGCTGGTTCAGGTCCGCCATCGCCGCCGCGGCGTGCAGGTCCGCGGTCGTGACGTTGCCCGGGCGCGTCGAGATCGCCGGGCGCTGCTCTTTCATTTCCGCCTCGCCGACGGCCACGAAGTCATTGAACGACGGCGCGACGACGGACGACATGACTACCCTCCTCCGACGGAAAGCACGAGCGTCGACAATGACTGCGTGAGCGGCTTCGAGCGCACGGTGTACTTGACGGTCACGATGAGCGTCACCGCATCGTCCTGGGGCTCGACGAGGACGGCGTTCACGCGCAGCACGCGATCGTCGAGGAGGATCTGCGCGCGGATTCGATTCGTGAGCTCGTCGCGCAGCGCGCGCGTCATCGGCTGGCCAACGAACGTGCCGACGCCCGCGCCGTACACCGGATCGTTTCGCCACTCGCCCTGTGGCGTAATGAGGCGACGAATGAGCGACTGCTTGAGCGCGTCGTCGCCGGAGATCGTGCGCCAGTCGCCGTTGGTGACGAGCTGGCGGTCGATGTCGGAGACGACGTCGAGCCAGATGTCCTCGTCGGGGAACGAGGGCGCGGCGGGCACGGGCTCGGGCGTGGGCTCGGGCTTGACCGAGGTCCAATCGGCGGCGAAGACGGCGACGTGGCCTGCGCCGTCGGCGACTTGGATCGCCAGGTGCAGGTGCCCGGCCGGCCAGCCCTCGCTTCTCGCTAGCGTGACGTGGAAGCCGCCGGCGATTGTCTGCATGCTCGAGCTCGAGTACGCGGGTGCGAAGCCGCCGGCCCAAACTGCTTCCCAGGTGTCATCGGGCAGCGCGACCACGATCGACATGAGCCCGACGTCGCCGTCGGGATCGGTGATGTCGAAGATGAGCTCGTCGTCGGGCGCCACGGTCGAGCCCGCGGGCGGCGAGACCAGCACGACGACCGGCGGGCTCGTTGTCGGTACGGGCACGTTGAACCCGAACGTGCTCGTCGTCGTCTGCCCGCGACTGTCCTGCGGCGTGGAGATGAGCGTCACGCCGCCGACCGACCAACCGCCATCGCGGCGCACGGTGAGCTGGTAGCCGCCCGCGATCGCGACCTTCGTCGAGGTGCCGAAGCCCGACGAGAAGCTGCCGCCGATGGCGCCGCGGAACACGTCGACACCGTTCGCCTGGAGAACGAGCGACGCGAGATCAGCGTCCGGATCGGTGACATTCAGCACGATCGCGGCCGTGCTGGCGATGTTGCCGAGCGGCGGCGAGACGAGCGTGGTCACCGGCGGCGACGTGGTGCCCGGCGGTGGCACGATCTCGACGAGAACGCAGGCGCCACCCTTCGTGCCGGAGACGGCGACCGAAGCCGGCGCGGGCGCGGTGTAGCGGACGCCGACGGACGCGCCTTGCGTCGTGCCGATGGTGGCGATGGTGCGCCAGCCGGTCGGGTAGGTGAGCGTCGTTCCGTAGAGGCCCACGAGCATGAGCGCGCAGTTTTGAATCGCGCCGAATGCGGCGTGCGCGGGCGAGAGCGTCGCGGCAACGTCGGTTTTCGTGTTGGCCGTCTGCACGACGCCCGCGGTGCCGGCGAGCAGGTCGCAGAGCACATCGACCACCGCGTACGTCGTGGCGCGATTGACGCCGGCGGTGTTCATGACGTTCGTCGCCGTCAAGTAGCCTTCGAGGTCGTTCGCGCCGCTATTCGTGAGCTGGTAAATCAGCGTGTAGCGGGCATTGGACGAGCCGTCGTCGTTGCCCGACTGGTGCAGCAGCGTCGCCGTCACGCCGGGGAACGCGGCGATTGAAATGCTGGTCACCTTGAAGCCCGTGTCCTCATAGATGAGGAACACGAGGCGCTTGGCGCGAACGATCGCCGGGAATTGCGCCGTCGACGAGCCGATGGGCAGCGTGCCCGTGAGCGTGCCCGAGTTCGCGATCGAGACAATTGGTAGCTGCGTCAACGCCCGCAGCTCGGACACCATGCCGAAGAGCGGCAGGTTCTGTGAGTACGTCGCCGACGCCGCCGTATCCGTCTGCGCGATGTACTCGGCCATCGTCGTGCCGGCGGCCCACTGCGTCGAGTTGAGAGTCGTCCAGCCGGTGCGCGCCGTCCAGGTGCCGGCCAGCGTGGAAACGAACATGGCCAACGCGCCGTTCGCCGCGCCGATGGCAATCGGGATCGAGAGCGTCGTCGCATTGGCGCCCGCCGTATCGCCGCCGATGGTCTGCAGCACGCCGTCGATGCCGTTGGTTCCAGTGACGTAGGCCCCGGCGACTGCGTAGATGCGGATCGCGAAGACCTGCGCCTGGCCATTGGCCGCGATCGCAGTAATGAGCTCGCTGGGGAGATCGAGGCCCGGCCGGGCGAGGAAACGGGTGATGCGCTGCTTCGCGCTCGCGGTTCCGTCGAGCCTGGTCCCGAGCTGGGTCCAGCTCGCGCTCGGCAGATTCGGGCTCGAGATGGTCACCGTCGACAGGTTCGCCGGCGTGCCGTTCTGGTTCAGCACGTCGACGACGATGTTGCAATTCGCCGGCAGGTTTCCGGCCGTCCCGAAGGACACCGCGCTCGAGGCGGTGCCGGCATTGGCCAGCTGCGTGACGACAATCTGGCTCACGTCACGCTCCCCGTGCCGACCGCTGTCGAGGGCCCGCTCTGCACGCCGGGCACGTTCACGGTCACCGTGCCGAGCTGCACCTCATTGACGATCGCTGCCGCGATGCCGTCCCAGATTTGGTCAATGCCCGAGGGCGTCGCGCGCTGGTTGGCAGGCACTGCGGCGATCGCTGCCATGATGGCCTGCTTCAAGTGCGTGGCGTTCATTGCCATCGCGCTACTTCTCCGCCTTGACGATGCTCGAGGTGTTGCCGAGCGCGTAGTACGGCGTGCCGGTGAACGGGTCGATTCCGCGTCCAACGACCACGCCGTCCTGGGCGTCGACGATGGTGGTCGGGTCCGATGAGAGCACGATCTTCGGCGCCGTGATCTCGACGGTGCCAGTCGCGACGATGATGGTCTTGTCCTCGGAGATGCGGTCTGGCGCGCCGTACGCGAGGACGCCGACGATGGTCGGGGTGAAGGACACCGAGCCATCGGGCAGCGCGACGACGACCTGCGAGCCGACCGGAGGCACCGCCCAGATCCCCATGTTGGCGCCGCCGGCGATGGTCGAGAGCTCGCAGGTGAGGTCGTGGTTCCCGGGCACCGTGCGTACCTCGATGAGCACCGAGCGCACGAGCTCGCCCTCCGAGATCACGCGATAGTGGCTCGAGCGCCCAGGGGGAACCCAGACGGTTCCCCGCACGACCCATGCACGCTCGTCGCGCATGAGCTTCTGCAGATTCGACAGGTCGGGGTAACGCGCCCCAGGGCCCGTGCGGTAGCTGATGACGGGCGCGGTCTTCATTGCACCACTCCCTTGCCGGTGACCACCGTGAAGGTCTTCTGCACCTGCTTCGAGCGCTGGTGCGTGTCGTGCTTCAAGCCCTTGTGGGCGTCGACCTGCATGAAGTTCTCGAGCGCGAGCTCGATGGCCACGCCGCGATCGACGGTGAACGTGTAGGTCGCGTCGCAGACGCGCAGCGGTCGCCGCAGCATGCGCGTCTTGTCGGCGTAGGTGACGAGCATCTTGGCGACCTCGGGCCGGTAACCGCGACTGGTGAGGTAGCCAATGCGCTCCGATGGCGCGATCGCGTCGTTGCCGACGTAGTCGGAATCCGCGTCGCGAAAGTCGATGGTGAGCGCATCCCCCGAGGTGAGGTCGAGAAGCTCGGCATCCTCGAGGTCGCGGAGGTGCGCGGTCTTGAGCACGAGCTTGCGCTCGCCGTGCGAGATCAGGCGAAAGCGCACCTCGGCCATCTGCTCGAGCACCGCCAGGTCGGCGATCTCGCCGGCGGGGATGTACTCGTACTCGTCGCGCCTCGACTCAGTGATGGCCTTGAGCGAGGGCTTGGTCTTCTTGTGGTGACCCTCGGGGTTGGGCTTCTCGGCCTTCTGGTGCTCGGTCGTGTGCGCGGTTTTGGCCTTCGCGGCGTCCTGAGCCTTCTTCTCGAACTTCGGCACCGTGCGCCGGCCCCCGGGGAACTGCGCTTCGACGGCTCGCCCGTTCTTGTCGACGCCCTGCATGACGACGGTCGGCGAGACGACGCGGCCCATGCGGCGCGTGAACTCGAGCGACTCGATGTTGGCGCCCCAGGCGAAGCGCCGCACCTTCGACTGGTCGCGCGCGTCGAGGTTTCGCGGCGCCGAGAGCACGATCGAATTGCCGACGACGAAGATCACCATGCCGCAGCGGATCGCGGTCTTGTACATGACATCCCAGTAGCTCGTCGACTGCTCGACGGGGATGCCGCGGTCGTGCGCGTTCACGTGGGCCTCGACCATCGGCATGGTCTCGATGCCCTCGTCGACCTCGAGGGTCAAGAAGCCGCCGGGGTCGGCCATCGACAGCATTTCCCGCAGAACGACGTCGAGCTTCTTGTTGACCGGGATCCGGCGCGCTGTGCGGTCGGGCAAAGGCGGCCACTGCTTCGCGGCGAGGAACGCCGTGTAATCTTGGCCGCGAATGGTGACGTAGCGGCCGCCCTGCGAGAGCGACAGCGAAGGCTCGTCGAAGAGACCGGAGATCCGCGACGGCAAGCGCTCGCCGACGTCGGTCGGGCCGGCGATGGCGAACGAATCATCGGCGAGGGCCTTGGTCTGGAAGAGGTAGATATGCGCGCAGCCCGCGCGAATGACCTCGGGGTCGACGGGCAGGTCCTTCGCGTCGAAGGTGAGCTCGTAGCTGTCGGCCTGCTTGTACGAGTTCACGTGAATGGTCGCCGCCTTCGGAATGACCGGGATCTGGATTTCCTCGTCGAGCGACGTGCCCGCATTCTCGCCGCCGCAGCCGTCGAGGAGAAGCTGCAGGACGGCGTAGCAGCGCACGTAATAGATGCTCGAGGGCAGCTCGGTGTCAATCATGCGGCCCTCGCGGGAATGGTGAGGTTGATTGCATCGCGAATGACGGGCGTGTCGAGCCCGTTCTGATGCGCGATGACGCGCCATGCCTGCGGGTCACCGAAGAAGCGCATCGCGATCGCGTACAGCGATTCGCCGGCGACCGCTTGGTAGTGCCGAATGACGGGCGGCTTGGCCTTGGCTTCCATCACCTCAGCGGACGCGCGGGCGTCGCCCTGAGCGAGACGCCCGTAGTACCTGGCCGACCGCGACCAGCGCTCGCAGGTGAAGAACGTGTCGACCGACTGCCAGCCGACGGTCGTGTCGGTTCGCACATCGCAGAGCGCGGTTACGTACGATGCCGCCTGCGTCTCGACCGAGCGGAAGCGCGTCCCCAGTTTCAGCCACTGGTCCATCGCTTCTTGGCCGATCTTCAGGGCCGCGCCCGCGGGCGAGGTCATGATCGTCTGCGCGACCGCGTTGCGCGCGCCGACGAGACGATTGACGAGCTCGTCGATGCTGGCGGCGATGCCGCTCGCGAGGGCGGCGCGCGGCATGTCGTCCTGCGCCTCGAGGACGCGCTCGACCTCGCGAGTCACCGCCTCGATGGCGTCCTCCTGGTCGGGCTCGAAGAGCGCGCGCCGCTCGTCGTGTGCCGAGGAGCGCGCCGGCTGCGCGGCGCGGTAGTGGACCGAGAACGTGAACTTGTAGCCGATCTCGAACGAGCCCTTGTAGCTGAACTCCCAATCGTAAATGAGGCCACGGAAGACCTGCGCCTCATAGCTGATTTCGACCATTGACGCGCGCCTGGCCATGCTCTCGAAGCGTTGCTGCTCGTCGACGGCGTAGCCCTTGAAGTTCCACTTGTCCGACCAGGTGCCCTCGAAGCGGTGCTCCTTGAAGACCGCCATGAGCACCTGCTCGGAGGGCGCGCTCGCGCCCGGGTAGTCGGTCCTCGAGCGGACGAGGTTTCCGCCGATGGCCCAGGGCGAGCGCGGGCACGCCCTGGCGCCGCCCTGCGGCGAGGGCGCGACGCGGTCGGCGGTCCAGATGAAGGTCGTCAAATCGTCGAACGCCGTGCGGTCGCCGCTCGGCAGCTCGCGAATGACGAAGACGCCCGCGCTCACGGGGTGAACCTCGAGGTGCCGGTGATGGTCGCGCGCCTCGCGACTTCGACGACGCCGAAGACGAAGCGGTCGGGATCGTCGGCGACCACGTCGATGTGCTGAATGTTGACGTTAACGGTCGGCGCCTGCGGGATGATGCCGCCCGTCGTCATCCACTCGAAGAGCGACTTGCCGCGCTGGAACCACGGGCTCGACTCGCGACGGATGAACGCGAACGCGTCGGCCTGCTTGCGGAAGCCCTCCGCCTGGATCTTGAGCTGCTCGGGCACGGCGGCGATGCGCAAGCTCGCGAGGGCGCCGAGCGCTTCCTGCGTCGCTTTGTCCGCGTCGGTGAGCTGGTGCGTGTAGACGCGCCAGGCGTCGCCGAGCGAGATGACGCCGGCTCGGACGATCTTCGCGCCCTCGGACTCTGAGGGCGTCTCGAACGCGTAGCGGCCCGACGCTTGGACCGTGCCCTTGTACTGCTTGTACTCGGCCATCGTCGCGGCGTACTCCGCCATGCCGACGACGCCGGTCTTCGGGTCGAAGTAGCCTCGCTCCTTGGCGTTGTTGATGACGTCGGCGAGGTAGCGAGCGGTCTCCTCGGGTCCGAGCTTGCCTGAGACGATCTTCCTGCCGAGGCCCTCAATGTAGCCCGCCTTCTCAGCGGCCTTGGCCATGCGCTCGGTGTTCTCGTCGGTCGCCTTGGCAAGGAGGAGGAGCGAGTCGGCGGCGACGGCGGCACCGCCAGCGAGCCAGCCGATGGGCCCGGGAATCGCCGACGCCGCGCCGAGAATGCCCACGCCGGCGGCCTGCAGATGCGACGCGCCTGCGTACTCGGCGAGGCCGGCAGCTGCAGCTCCTCGAGCAATCCCCGACTGCACACGCCCCGCCGCGCCCGCGCCGAGAAGACTCGCGGCGAGCCCTTCCTTGCCGCCGCCAACGCCGCTCACCATGTAGGCCGCGCCCACGGCGACGAGGGCATCCTTGTGCTCGACGACGAAAGCGACGATGTCGCGGATCGTCTTGAATGCCGAGACCAGGCTATCGCCCCACTGCTTGCCCATCTCGGCGAGCTCTTTCCGGTGCTCCTCGATGTACTGGTTCCACTTCTTGATCTCCTTCGTGATCTCCTCGAAGAGACCCTTGCCGATGGCGCCGAGCCAGAGCTGCACGTTGTCGATGAGCGTCGTGGTGACCCCCGCCCAGTTCTGGCCCATCTCGGCGGCGACGCGCTTGAATGCGTCGCTGGTCAAGACCTTCTTCACGAACTCGACGCGCTGCAGAGCCGAGAGCTCGCGGAAGCGCTCGAGGCTCATCTTGCCCGCCGAGAGAAGCAGCATGGTGAAGCGCTCGGTCTTGCGGACGTTGCCGAGGAGCATCTCCTGCATCTGCACCTCGGCGAGGTGCGTCTCGACCCCGAACATGCGCGCCGCGATCACGCCCTGCTCGGTGATGGTGATGAAGTCCTTCATCGAGCCACCCGAGCCGAAGGTCGCCGACGCGATCGCCTGCGAGAAGCTCGTGAGCTCCTTCGTCGTCGTCGGCGCGGTCATCGCGAAGCGCGTGAACTCGTTGACGAGCGACTCGGCCTGGCTCGCCGACTTCTCCCAGGTCGTGCCCATGTTCAGCATGACGATGCCCGAGAGCGAGGTCTTGATGCCCTGCATCTCGGCATTGAAGCCAATCAGCGACTGATAGGCGCGATCGATCTGGCCCGTCACCGTCTTCAGGGCGCTCGTCGCGAAGTCGAAGAGCGCGAGCCGGACTCCAATTTCGTAGGTCGTTGAACCCGCCATTACCTATGCCACCTGTGCCCGGTCGGCATGATGTCGGGCTGCGACAGCTCGACGAGCTGCGACACCTGCAAGTTCACGAGCTCGCGCTCAATGGACGTCATCGACAGGTAATCGGGCCACGACAGCCCAGACAGATGCCAGGCGAGGTGGGCCCACTCCCTGATTAGCCGGATGACGGTCCAGCGATAGAATCGGGCTCGTCCAGGGGCGGGGCCAGGTCGGCTAGGTTGACGACCTCCCCGCCCTTGGTAAAAGCCGCGAGATCCGCGTCCTGCTCGACCTCGGTCACGTGATTCATTTCGAGGAAGCAGCGCTCGGTAAATCGCGTGGTGCGCAGCGGCCACTTGTCGAACTCGCGAAACGGCAGGCCCTCGAGGTTCACGCGCTTGCCGTCGACCTCGACGAGCGAGAGACGCACGCGCTCGCGCTGCACGATCTGGAGCGCGGTCTCGGCGTGCAGGTACGCGTCCCTGGGCCCGAATTTGTCGGCGTTGATTGCGGCGGTGATGTCGTCACCCGAGTCCAGCTCGCGCATAACGATCACCTTCACCGGATGCCCGCTGGGGAGCTCCCAGCGACGCATCATGCGTTGGTGCGTTGGGTTGGAATGCCTGAGCTGGACCTTGGCCATTGGCCACCTCCGTCAATCAGAGTTGAATGGTCTTCCTCTTCTGGTAGCGGCCCTCGCACTTCGTTTCCACGTACTCCTTGCGCCCGCGGAACCCCTCCGAGGCGATCTTGCAGACGCCGTTGTAGTACGTGACCACGATGGGCCGTTTGGTTGGATCGCGGAATGAGTACATGACCTGCACACGCAGGTCCTCGGGCGCTTGATGGTTCGCCTCAGCGTCGACGATCTGGTCGAGGTAGGCGACGAGCGCGGCGTCGAGGTTATGCCAAGTCCAGGCGAGGCCCCAGCCATGATGCTGGCGGTCGTAGTCGGTCTCGGTCTCGCCGAGGAAGTCGGTCTCCTTCAAGTCCTCTTGTGGCGTGACCTCGAAGTCCTGGACCTTGAGCCACGAGCCCACCATGGGCGTGCCGTCCATCACGAAGCGGACGGCGATCTCTTCACCGCGCTGCCTGAGCGTCACAGTGCACCTCCGCCCTCGAGGCCGCGGCCCGAGATGCGGTTCGAGCGCACCGCGACGGGCGTCGCGACCGCGCCGGCGTCGATGGTGACGCCGGTCGCGACGTTGGTCTTGAGGATGATCTCCTCGGTGTGCCCGATGAGCCGCACGTTCATCTGGATCGATTCCATGTTGTTGGCGCGCTCCTCGTCGGTGCCCACGATCTTTACCGAGTAGTCGTCGACGATGCGCTGCGCGCTCTTCAGGCGGTCGCAGAACGAGCTCAGGCCGCCGGCCATCATGGCGCGCCGGATGGGGACGTTCGGCTCGTCGACGAACGGCGCGAGGTAGTCGCCCGACGAGATCTGGAGGAAGTCGCGCTGCCGGCGGTCGACGAGGCGCGTCGTCGAATCCGTCGCGATGCCCGAGCGGAAGCGGAAGCCGCGCTTCTGGTGCTCGAAGCTGCAGATGCCGGCCTTCCTGAGCTGGATGAGGTCGGCGCGGCGCAGGGCCTCGTTGTGCAGCCCGGTCACTCCCATGGTTTGCGCGAGCGTCTGCAGCGCGCCGATGTGCACATCGACGGCATTGCGCGAGAGAATGCTCGCCGCCCAGGTATGCGGGGCCACCTCGATCTTGGTCCCGGTCAATGGATCGAGCACGAACGCCGTGTTGAAGAACCAGTAGATTCGCGGGTGGGGCGTGGTGATCTGCGTCCCCTTCGCGGTGACCTCTTGCTGGACGGTGTTGCCGGGGCTGCCCGACCACGTGAGGTAAACGCGGTCGTTCGCGTCGGCGACAAGCTGCAGGATGGCGGCATTGAGCGCGCTCTGCGTCGGCGAGGCTTCGGGGACCAGGCAGATGGCGACGCCGTCGGTGTACGCGATGTCGGTGATGCCCGCGATGTAATCGCTGTCCGCGAGCGTGCCCTCCGTGCCGCCGGTGAGCGGCGCCGGGGAGGCGTTCGCCGGGCGCCCGGCCGCGAGCTTGGTGACCTTGACGGGCACGGCGTCGTCGTCGCCGACGATCGCGAGGCAATTGTCGTTCGTGCCCGTCACGTTGAACCCCTGGTACAGCCACTGCTTGCCGCTGTCGTTGTCGATGAGGCGCAGGTCGAATAGGCTCGCGTCCGTGCCCTCGACGCCGGCCGAGAGATTGTTGCCCCAGAGGCCCGGCGAGCTCGCCGAGACGCGCACCTGCGTGAGCGAGAGCGTCGCGGCGGCGGCGCCAGACGCGGTCACGCGCCGAACCCAGAGCGGCGCGAACTGCTTGCCGACGAGTCCCTTGGCGACCTCGCCGATGATGGCGCCGCTCTGCGTCGCGCGCATGCCGCCGTAGACCGACTGGAAGCGCTCCGACGAGTTCACGTACGTCGGCG
>Ga0126369_10004066_pt1 | contig 10670 bp, 10 predicted proteins | sample PanSoiMetaPlot_1_FD_109646 | JGI IMG/M metagenome (GOLD analysis project Ga0126369, IMG submission 109646) | Tropical forest soil microbial communities from Panama - MetaG Plot_1 | ecosystem: Environmental > Terrestrial > Soil > Tropical forest > Bulk soil | place: Panama | collected 2016-02-17
TGATCGCCGGCGCGCTCGCGACCGCGCGGCCCGATGCCGGGTGGGAGCGCGTCAAGACACTGCGCACCCAGCACGGGCTGATCCTCGGGCCGTTCGAGGCGTGGCTCCTCATGCGCGGCATGCGCACGCTCGAGGCGCGCGTGCGCGCCGCAAGCGAGAGCGCGGTGCTGCTCGCGACCTGGCTGCGCGACCACCCGCGCGTCGCCACTGTGCTCTATCCCGGGCTGCAGGACCATCCGGGCCACGCGATCGCGACGCGACAGATGACCGGCTACGGCGCCATGCTGTCGATCCGCGTGCGCGGCGGCACGCGCGCCGCGATCGCCACCGCCGCGCGGGTGCGCTTATGGAAGCGCGCGACCTCGCTCGGCGGGGTGGAGAGCCTGATCGAGCACCGCGCGTCGGTGGAAGGCAAGGACTCGCCCTGCCCGCCCGACCTGCTGCGCCTGTCGGTCGGGCTGGAGGATGCGGAGGATCTGTTCGCGGATCTCGATTGGGCGCTGCGGGGCGCGCCGCGTCGCTGAAGGCAGGCAGTCCCGATGAAGACAGGCCGAAGGCCACCATGCCAGCGAGGCTGAGAGTGCTGCGCGCCGTCGGCGCGATCATCGCATGTATCGCGGCCGCGACTCAGCTGACGTACATCGCGTCCGCGTGGTGGAGCTTCGACCCTCGCGTTTCGTGTGATCGGCTGCCAGGCTGGGGAGAATGGCTCGAATGCCTGCATGGAAACTCGCACGCGTATGTAACCACCACGGAAGCCGCTGTCGTTTCCTGGGCGATTGCGATCGGCGCCTTGCTCCTGGGACGGATTCTGGCGCCCTACTTTTCCATGCTCCTTCCTGCAGCAATCGTCGCCTTGTTCAGCCTCTATCTGGCCGACCTTTGGCGTCAGTCATTTGTGGCGTACGCACCTTTCGGCGAAACCACCCTCAAGGACGCGCTCGCTTTCGCGGAGACCGCGCTCCCGATCACTTTATTTTTTGTCGGCCCGATTTTCGGCGCGTGGTTCCTCGGCATCTATCGACGATACCGTCCGCGTCGCATCGACGCGGAGGTTTTCGATTAGCGTCGTCCCGTGCGGATCATGCACCAGGGGATGTCAGCCGCTTGAGATACGCCTTGTTGAGTTGCGCGCCTTTCTGCCGGTCGTATTCCTCCAGCGCGAGCGCGGCCAGGTCGAATGAATGATAGTTCTCGTGCAGGATGCACGCGAGCTTGAGCAGAGCCACGGGGGCCAGCTTGTCGAAATTCATGAAATTGCGCACGTAGACGGCATCGCCCCAGAGCCACTGGCTGAAGAACGCACTCGGGTTGTTGTTGAGTATGAGCGGCTTGAACGTGAGACCCTTCGACGACATCCTGTGGAATTGAAAATTGCGGTCGCGCAGGAACGAATCGACGTCGGCGAAGAGCGCCTGACCTTTGTAGAGTTCGACGAACTCCACCTCCGTCTGGATGACCAGCACCTCCTCCAGCATCTTTTCGCCGCCGCGAAGCGCAAGCAATTCCGCGCCCTGAATATCCAGCTTGAGAAAATCGGCTCCCTTCACCTCGGGGACGTCATCGAGACGCGTGGTCTCGACCGGGTAGCTCTTCGCGACGCGCGTGACCTCCTCGAGACTCTGGAATTTTGTAAGGAGCTGCGTATTCGGCTCGAACAAGGAGGACGTCATCGCGAAATTGCATTCGCGAAAAATCCCCTTCGATCCGTCTCCCAAGAAATAGGGCAGGAAGCGCTCACCGTTGCTCTTTTGGCGCCTGAGCTTTTCGAATTCGGCCTGCACCGGCTCGAATCCGATGACTTCGCACGGCGTCGCCTTGACCAGATCCGCGTACGGCAGCGTGCCGTCCCCCAGGTCCATGGCGCCCACATCCACGATCTTCAGTCGCGGCAGAGAAGGCAAAAGCGAAGCGATGGGGAACAACGCGACCCCCCGGTGTAGCCATCGTCGACCCATCGCCCTGCCGGCATCGCAATCGACTGCTGACCGCGCTCGCATGGACGGACGCGTAGATCGGGTCTTCGACGGCGCAGAGTCGCCCCCCGCGGGCCGGAGCCTGTTGCGAAATGTTATAGAAGCGACACAGTGCGGACCGGAGTTAAGCTCGAATAAATTGCGAAGCGAGCGCCGTAACGTCGGCATAAACCAGAGATTGCGGGCAGAGCTGTAAGATGGTCCCGAGTTTCGCCTTCGGCTCAACCGGGCTACGACGCACGGACTGCCGCCTTCAATTCGCCCCGTCGAGCAGCCGCCGCAGCGGACCTCCCCTTCATCGACGGCTTAACAAACGCGCGCAACTCATCGACGAACAAGCGGGCGATGGGATTTGGGGTGCGGTGCTTGAGAAAGATGGCGACGGCAGGCGGCTCGTTCATCCTCAGCCGCACGGGAAGGATCTTGAGCTGCATTCGTCCGGCCGCGAACCGCAAGGTCGACTCCGGCAGGATGCCCAGGAAGCGGCCGGTTTCGATCAACCGCAGGCGCAGCGGGATCGAGTTGGAGACCACCTGGGGCGCCGGCGGCGTCAGGCCGGCGGAGCGAAAGCATTCCGAGATCAGCCCCATAGCAACGTTCTCGGATTCGGGCATCAGCCACGGTTCGCCACACAGCTCGGCGAGATCGACCCGGCGGCGCCGCGCCCAGGGACTCTTGGCGCCGGCAACCACGTGCAGGCAATCGTCGAACAGAAATTCCGAACTCAAGTCGTCGCCGAAAACCGCGCCCGGCACGCGGCCGACCACGAAATCGAGCTTGCGTTCGCGCAGCATCCCGCACAGAGTCACGGCGTCTGTGCCGGTGACCTGAAATTTGATCCGCGGATATCGCTCGGCAAGTCGTGTGATGACGGCGGGGACGAGCCCTTCGACGTAGGGCGCTGCGCTGCCGATGCGCAATTCCCCGGCCGTGGGATCGGACAGGAACGCGATCTCCTGCACGCCGCGGCGCAGCTCATCGAACACGACCGTCCCGCAGCCCAGCAGGGCTCGCCCATAGGCCGTCGGCTCGGTCCCTTGCGGCGTGCGATCGAGCAGACGAACGCCCAGGGCGTGTTCAAGGTCGGTGATCGTTTTCGACACGACCGGGTGCGAGATGGCGAGGCGATCCGCCGCCCGCGACATGCTTCCGGCCTGCGCCACCGCAAGGAGGATGTGCAAGTCGCGCAATTTGATCCGCCGGCCGATCCGATCGTTCCATTGCATGCGGAACCCCTGTAGCTGAATAGCTAACAGCTTACCGAAAAATAGAACGTGCAGCTACAGCCAGCGCTGCTATCGTCGATGGGCCAACCGCGCTGCCCGTCGATGCAGCGGCCGAATCGAGGAGACGCTCGATGCTCGCGCGCAGGCACTTCGTCGCGATAGCGGCGCTCGTCGCGTTCACGGGATCCGCCTCTGCGGGCGGGTGGCCCGACAGGCCGGTCCGGATCATCTATCCGTACGCCGCCGGCGGCTCCGCCGACCTCACCGCGCGGTTGATCGCTCGTCGGTTGAGCGACCGCTTCGGCCAGCCATTCATCGTCGAAAACCGCGCCGGAGCGAACGGGGTGATCGCGGCGAACGCGGTCGCGCGTTCCGCCCCCGACGGTTACACGCTCCTCTGGGCCATCACACCGCAAATCGCGATCGTTCCAGCGATGACCAAGGTGGCATACGACCCCAACAGGGATTTCGTGCCGATCAGCGCCGTCTGCACCAACAGGTTCGCGCTGCTGGTGAACGCGGGGGTGCCGGCGAGAACAGTGCCGGAATTCATCGACTATGTCCGCGCCCAGACGAAGGGCTTCACCTATGCGGAAGGCGGTGTCGGCAGCATCACCCATTTGTCCATGGTGCTCTTGCTCAACCGTGCCGGACTCAACGGTACCAACGTGAGTTACAAGGCAACCCTGCCCGCGCTCACCGACGTCATGGCCGGTCACCTCCCGGCCATGTTCGGAGTGTTGGGCGACGCCCTGTCCCAGGCGAACGGCGGGGCGATCCGGCTGCTTGCCGTGTCGAGCGAGCAACGCTCGACGCAAGCGCCGGACGTGCCAACCATCGCCGAGTCCGGCTTCCCGGGATTCAGGACCATGTCGTGGTGGGGCTTGATGGCCCCGGCGGGCACACCGCAGAGCATCGTCGATCGGATCGCGGCGGAGGTGCGCGACGCAACCAGGGATGCAGAGATCGTCGGGCGGCTGATGGCGTTCGGGGTCGACCCTCTCGGCAACAGCCCGGCCGAGTTCGCGGCCATGGTGCGCGCGGATATCGATCTGTGGGCCCATGCGGTGAAGCTCGCCGGGCTTCAAGCCGAATAAATGGCGCCTGGCGCGCTCGACAGGCTACGATTTTGCACACGGAGGCAACTATGGCGGCGGAACGAGTAGAACTGCATCGTAGGGAGCTGTTGGCGCTCGCTCTCGCAGGTGCGTCGACGCTGGTCTCGGGCGCGCACGGCAATGTGATGGCGGCAGCCGGCGAAAGGAAAATGGGTCGGACGACCGTCACCAGATTGCTGGAAAACGAGCGGGTCGAAGTCGTCCGCATGATCTCGAGGCCGGGAGACAAAGGGGAGATGAAACAACGCCCCGATCGAGTCGTATACATCATAAGAGGCGCAAAGGTCCGGATTCGTTACCCTGACGGCAAGACGGAGGACGCCGTCTGGAAGACTGGAGACGTTGTCTACCAGAAAGCAAATCACTGGCAGGTCGAGAATGTCGATACGGACGATTTGGAGTTCATGGGCGTAAACTTCAAATAGGTGCGGGAGTCGAGGGGCGGCGTGCAGTCGTCGCATCAGCGTGGATGCTTTCGACTAGCCGGCGTAGCGCGATCGAGTGCAGCGAAATCCGGGATTTTCATCGACACCGGAAGGATACGCGCGGGTTTCCCTCGATGTCCTTCGCGCGCGATTTTTCCTTAAAATTGAAACTGGACATAAATCTCGCTAAGATTGTATCATGACTCGTGCGAAAACTTCGAATGAGAGCCGCGCTGCCTGATCGGCTCGGGCAAGCGCGGTTCGCCGCAACGCGCCGCATCCCGAGGAGGTTCGTATGGCTGACGACGTGAAACACGGCCCGTGCAATCCGGCTTGCACCAAGATCGTCAAGTTCATGACCGATCACGAGTTGCCGCCCAGCGTCGGGATCAGTCTGCCGCCCTACACCAACATCGACGGCTATCGATACATCAACGTTTTCGTTCAATTCGACCAGACGGCCGCGACCGAGCCGCCGGTGGACCTCGGCGTCGTCTTTGCCTTCGATGCCAACGGCACGGTCGGCGCCCGCCGATATGTCAACCTCGAACAGAACCTCAGCGGCCCGCAGAGCACCAACTTCATCGAAGTGTCGGGCAGCGGGAGTTGGCACGGCAGTCCCCCGATCAGCAGCTACCTGGCACGATTTCCCGTGATGGGGCCGTTCGTCCAGGTGTTCGTCTACAATCGAGCGCCGATCAAGAAAAAGGTCAGCGTGTGGGGCTACCTGGTTTCTTGAGCCGGCGTAGGACCTCCGTCGGCACGGCGAGACAGGCCCCGGGTTTCGTCTGCAGCTCACCCAGGCCACCGCGCAGCGCCCGTCGCCTTCAATTCGCCCCGTCGAGCAGCCGCCGCGCGATCGAAGGTCGCCATCAGCTGCTTGAAGCCCTGCCCCTCGGTGCCGCCGAGCACGTTCTCGGCAGCGACCTCGAAGCCGTCGAAGGCGATCTCGTACTCCTTCATGCCGCGATAGCCGAGCACCTCGATCTCCGTGCCCGACATGCCGGGCGCCGGAAACGGATCGGCATCGCTGCCGAGCGGCTTCTCGGCGAGCAGCGGAAGCGCGCGACCTCGCTCGGCGGGGTCGAGAGCCCGGTCGAGCACCGGGCGTCGGTCGAGGGCAAGGGATCGCCCTGCCCGCCCGACCTGCTGCGGCTTTCGGTCGGGCTGGAGGATGCGGAGGATCTGTTCGCGGATCTCGATCGGACGCTGCGGGGCGCCGCGTAACATTGCCCGGTTCCAACGCCTCCTTACAATCGGAACCGGACGCCGCACGGGCAGTTTTCAAGGCGATGACTGCATTTCCAGAGAGACGCACTGCGTCCGGGAGGTACGTCCATGATCACAGCAAGACGCGCATGCATCGTCACCCTGGCCGCCATGCTGGCGGCTCCCCTCTGCGGTGCTGCCGCCGAATCCGGCAGGTCAGCCGCAGCGGCGCTCAAGGACGCCAACGGCCACGACGTCGGGTCCGTTTCCCTGGTGCAGACGCCGGCCGGGGTCCTGCTCAAGGTCTCGCTCAAGGGGCTGCCGCCGGGCGAGCATGCCTTCCACATCCATGCGGTCGGCAAATGCGAGCCGCCCTTCGACTCGGCGGGTCCTCACTTCAATCCCGCGAATGCGCACCACGGATTGATGGCGGGGGCGGGCCATGCCGGAGACATGCCGAACCTGCACATCCCGTCGGGTGGCGCGCTGGACATCGAGCTGGTCAACGCCGCGATCACGCTCGAGCCGGGCAAACCCAACTCCGCGTTCCATCCGGCCGGCACCGCGATCGTGATCCACAGCGGCAAGGACGACTACACGTCCGATCCGGCCGGGAATGCCGGCAGCCGGATCGCGTGTGGCGTGATCAGCCAGGCTCCGGAGACGGTGGGCGGCTCGCGTTAGCGACAGGCCCGGGTTTCGCCGTCGGCTCAACCCGGGCTACGCTACGGCGCACGGCCTGTCGAACGCAATCTCGTACTCGTTCATGCTGCGATAGCCGAGCGCGTCGCTGCCGCGCGGCTTCTCGGCGAGCAGCGGAAGCGCGCGACCTCGGCGCAATCACACGCGCCGGCGACGCCAACCGGCTTCGACAACTCGACCAATGGGTTTGTCGATCAGAGCACTTTTGACGCCGATCGCGCGCGCTTCGAGGAAGTCGAAGATATCAAGGATGGGCTCGGCCCATTGTACCGCGCTTGCCGATCATCTTGGCTGCACCGACGCTCAAGTCGAGAGCCGCGCCTCTTACGAACGGCCCGCGATCATTGATCGTGACCGTAACCGATTTCCCGTACTGCGGATTTATCACGACGAGCCCGTGCCGAACGGGAAATGTGCGATGCGACGCCGTGAGCCCGTTCGGATTGAAGCGCTGACCACTCGCGGTGTTATCCTTCCTCGCTAGCCAATCGAGCCTCGCGCGTGAGTCAGCGCCCATCGGGATTGCGCAGCCCGACCCACGCGTCCCGCACCTGCTGATAGTGCGTCATCGGGTCGTACACCGTCGTCTTGAGGCCGAGGCCGCCGACCGAGAGGCCGCCCACGGCCGAGAGGAGCGTGTAGGACGCGACCACCCGGTCGTGCTGGGCGGTGACGAGGGCTACGCGCGCGTTGACCAGCTCCTGCTGCGCGTTAAGCACGTCGAGCGTGGTGCGCTGGCCGACGCGCGCCTCCTCGCGCACGCCGTTGAGCGCGATCTCGGCCGAGTTGACCTGCGCTTGGGTGGCCTGGATCTGCGCCTTGGCGGCATCGAGTTGGCCCCAGGCTTGGGTCACGTTGGCCTGCACCTGGTCGCGCGTGGTGTCGAGCGAGATGCGCTGCTGGCCGAGCGTCTCCTTGGACTGGCGGATCAGCGAGTACTCCTGCCCGCCCTGATAGATCGGCACCGTGACCTGGCCGACGATCGAGGCGTCGAGCTGCTTCATGATGATGGGCGAGACCTCCCAGCTCTGCTGCACGTTGACCTGCGCGGTCACGGTCGGCAAGAGCGCACCCTCGTTGATCTTGACCTGCAGCAGCGCGACGTCGATGCCGAACATCGCGGCCGCGACCGCCGGGTTGAACTCGCGGCCCGCCTCGATCGCCGCCGCGAGCGTGCGCGGCGTGTAGCGGTCGACCGGGCTCGCGGCCGCGAGCCGGCCCGGCTCGACGCCGATCTGTTGGCGATAGGCCGCCTTCGACGAGATGTAGTTCGATTCGGCGGTGAGCACCTGGGCGCGGCCGGCAGCGAGCCGCGACTCCGCCTGCGCCACGTCGGTGCGCGTCACCTCGCCGACCTTGAAGCGGTCGCGCGTCTGGCGCAGCTGCTCCTGCAGCACCTCGACGTTGCGCCGCTGCAAATCGAGGATCGCGGCGTCGCGCAGCAGGTTCATGTAGGCGGTCGCCGCCTGGAGCAGCACCGTCGACTCGGTGAACGCGAGCGTGGCGCGGCCCGACGAGACCTGCGCCTCCGCCTGCCGCGTCCGGTTGGCGGTCTGAAAGCCGTTGAACAGCGTCTGCGTCGCGGTCAGGCCGACCGAATGCGGCGTGAGGTCCGCCCTCGATCCGGTATAGACCGGGCCGCCCGCGGTGGCGGTCTTGGACAGCGTCTGAGTGTATTGATTACCGACCGAGGCGGTGACAGACACGCGCGGCCGATAGCCCGACAGCGCCTGCGGCACCGCCTCGTCCTGCGCGCGCAGCGAGGCGCGCTGGGCGTTGAGGACCGGATTGTTCTGATAGGCCTGGACCAGCGCCCATGGAAGCGTGTCGGCACGGACGACGCATGGAAGCGCGAACGGTGCGGCGAGCGCGACGATCCGCAAACAGGCGGACCGCCGCGCGGCCGCGCGCGCTTCCCCTCTCACCATGCTCCAGCGCACGCCAGCCGATTCCGAGCCAGCCGTCCCATCCCCCAAGGCCTCCGGCCGGATGGTCCAACGCCATCGGAGGGACCTTCCAGCCGGGCCGCATCAGGCCGCCGTGGCCCTGGGCAAGCGGCTCAGCCCCAGATGTGCTCGAAGTGATGACCGTGGGCAAAATCGCTGATGCCGTGCGCGATCGCGCCGGCCACCTCAGCCCGCCCACCGGCGTCGACAGCCGCGGTCGCTGCCGTGCCGGCATTGCCGGCCGCAGCATCGTTACCATGGCTCGCGGCCGCAGCATTACCATGGCCCGCGGCCGCAACGTCGTCCGACGCGCCCGCATGGTGGTGGTGCCCACGGCCGCCCCCGCCACCCGCCACGTCCGGCGGCCCCGCCGGCGGAAGCCCGCCGCCTCCGCTGCCGCCCGGGTCGGGCGCCGGCGTGGTGGAATTCGGCGTCACTGCGGTCGCCTCCGCGTCCGCCACCACGCCCGCATAGCTTCCGCCATCCGCCATCAGGTTGTTGCCCGCCACGTCGGCGGCGTTGGTCGAGAGCTGCTCCGCCGCGGCGTTGACCTCCCCGGCGTTGTGGGTCTGCAAACCCTCGATCAGCGCGTTCGCCGCCGTGCCCGCCGTTCCGTCCGACCGAAGCTCGTTCCAGAAGCGCGCCGACCACAGGCCGCCTTGCGACTGATCGAAGGCGTTCGAACTGCTTGCGAATGCCTGGATCTGCTGGACGAGCCCGGCAATGTCGCCCTGGAAGCCGTTGTTCTCGATGGTGGTCGCCGCCTGCCCGAGATGATTGCTGTCCTGGATCCATTGCGTGAGAAAGCTCGTCTGGTCGGCATTGTCGTGGAATGGCGCAGCAGGGGTGGCCAATGCCGGAAGCGGTGTCGGGTTGAACACCGCCTGGACGCCGGGATCGCCCTGGGCGATGTCGATGATGTCGCGATGGATGTCGTTGATCGCGCGCCCGACGAACTGCCCGAGGTCGGTCCCCAATATCAGGGTGCCGGCCGGGGAGTTCGCATTTTCGACCGATGCGATCTCTTCGTTGAGCTGGTTGATGATGACCTGCGTGTGCAGGTCGGAAAGGTTGTTGATCTGGGGAACCGCCGCGCTCAACTGCTGCTGAACGCCGATTAGATCCGAGACGATCAGATTGACCTGGTCCGGACCGATACCGCCGATCTCGCGCGTCGTTGCATCATCGAATAGTTCCGTTGCCGTCAGAGCCATGGAGTTCTCCCCGTTGTTTGCCCGCTTAGGGTGTTACTCATTCACGGACTTCCTTCTACAGACTTCCTCTCACTCACGATTTTATGCTTATAACTCTTCAATACCTATTTCGTGATCTGATCATAATAACAACGTCATTGAGCGTTAGTATGACGACATAGCGGCGGTCGTTGGGTTATTCTCCGATCGCGACGCGCGAGGGTCCGATGCTACCCGACTTTGTGCGACTGCTGGCGCGCGAGGTCATTTCCGTCGTATCGCGCGATTAGCCAACCGCGCGCGGCGTTTCGATCAACGGGATATCAACGGTCGTTGAATGCCCGCCGGAGCTGATCCGTGATGGGCTTCAGCAGATAGCTCATCATCGTGCGACTGCCAGTCTGCACGAATATTTCCGCCGGCATGCCCGAGACGAGCTGAAGTCCGGCCAGCCGACGATGCTCCTCTTCGGGAAGCGTGACCCTGACGGTATAGTAGGATGTTTCGCTTTTCTGCTCGTGGCTCAGATCCGCGGACACATACGAGACGACGCCGCTGAGCTGGGGTGTCGTGCGCTGGTTGAACGCGGAAAAGCGGACAAGGGTGGTCTGGCCGACCTTGACCTGATCGATGTCCTTGGGCGGGAGCCGCGCTTCGACCTGCAGCTCGTCCGCGTCGGGCACGATCTCCATCACGGCGGCTCCGGCTCTGATGACGCCACCCACCGTGTGGACCGCGAGCTGATGAACGACGCCCGAGGTCGGCGCGCGGATCTCGATCCTGTTCAGCTGGTCCTGCGCCGCGACGCGACGTTCGGCGAGCTCGGCTTCCTTGGCTTCGGCTTCGCGCAGATCCTTGATCACGTCGGCGCGAAA
>Ga0126369_10004067_pt1 | contig 10668 bp, 13 predicted proteins | sample PanSoiMetaPlot_1_FD_109646 | JGI IMG/M metagenome (GOLD analysis project Ga0126369, IMG submission 109646) | Tropical forest soil microbial communities from Panama - MetaG Plot_1 | ecosystem: Environmental > Terrestrial > Soil > Tropical forest > Bulk soil | place: Panama | collected 2016-02-17
GCCCATGAGCTTGGTATCGTTGTAGGCGATGGCCGGGTCATATTCACAGATCGGCTCCAGGCCCGCCTCTTCTTTGAGTTCGCGCACGGCGGCTTCCAGCACATTCTCGCCGGGTTCCACCTTGCCGCCGGGGAGATTCAGACAGCCCTTCTGCCAGGCTGGTTTCTGCTTTTCGATGAGGAGGACGTTACGCCAGTAAGGGTCGTTGATCGGGTTGGCGTAGACCACAACATATTTCGGCATTTTCATTTATATCTCCATGTCGATCTGGGTCTTCTTGAGCTTGAACGTCTTGACCTTCAGCTTCTTACGCATGGGCGGAATATTAACCCACCAATTTTCTGACAGGTGTATATAGTCTTCCCGCTCAAAGCCCTCCAGCGGAGGCGCAACGTGTTCGATGGGCGGGCCTTTTACGGCCCCGACGAAATACGCTCCCTTGGGCACCACCGGGTCCACCGACGTGGACGTGCAGGCCAAATAGCCGCCCTTCTCATCGTGGAAGACGTGGAAGCCGGTCTGGTCCGCTTCCCAATTCGACCAGAAACCGAAGTAATAGGTGTCCGCCATAAATCCTCCGTGAAATAAAGCAGCGGAGCCGTGTCCACATCCCTTTCAACCCATACACGGCCCCGCTGCATGTTTGTAGTTTATTCGATAGCGGTGGGTAACTCAAGCCGGTTTAACAACCAGTGGAAACTAAATAATCAAACTCGGACAAAGACACCTGGCCGCTCCTCAGCGGTTTTTCGCGCGTGATGCGCTTCCCCATCGACCGCTGGGCGTTCCAGATGATCTGCTTACAGTACGTCCCAAATTTGGTGTCGAGCTTGAGGCGCTGGCGGCGGGAGGGTCGGAGGGATTTCGGGACGATATTGCGCATGATGAGCCGGAGCAGCCGCTCCTGATAACGCCCGAATTTTTGTCGGTTGGCTCCGTGCCTTGTCCTGTTGTCCCACAGGTGTTGCAGTTCCCCCAGGACGTGGACCAAGAACGGGTCGTGGGCGAAATCGGTACATATCGCCAGCGACCGTTCGATATAGACCTGACGCTTGTAGTAACTTCCCGCACGAATTACCGAGAACAGCAACTCCTGCTGGAAGTCGTCTATGTCGTTCTGGTGGTTATTTTTGGTGTTCTTGCGGGAGAGTTGCCAGGCGGCGTAGTAGCAAAGCTGACCAAATGCCTTCTCCAGTTCCCTAAATTCGTCTTCACGAATCGGGAAGCTTTCCAGTATCGTTTTCATTCTGTGCCTTTCTTCCAATCGGTTTGAGCCTGTTGAGATTGCGCCCCGCCATGCAGTTCACCTTCAGGCTCAATCCAGGGCACAGGTCGCTTTCGGCCTCCAGTACCGCCTTCGCCGCCTTGTAGACGGCCTGCCAGTTGTCCTTGGTCGCCAGAACAATATAACCGTCGTGGATATGAAACGCCACGGGCACACTCCTGTGCAGGTGAATTAACTTGTCGAGACAGATGGTTGATGCAGGTGCTTGCACCACAAAGTTGCGCACCAGATATGCCTTGTCCGGGAACTCCCGGCGTCGGCCAAAGCGGTCCTTGGCGAAGTGGGCCAACTCAACATCCAGTTGATGCTGCTCGACCCAACCCACCGCTTGGGGAAATATCTCCCCGACCCGGTTCACAATGGCCAGGGCCGTGTCGTAGGAAATATTCAATTTCTCGGAAAGGGTCTTTGCCGACTGTCCGTATATAGTCGGCAGGAAGAACTTTTTCGCAATTTCCCGGTTATCGCATTTCTTGCCGATAACCATTTCAAATACGGCAGTATAAAAGTCCGGTGCCGTCCGCAAGACCTCCCCCAGCTTTTCATCGCCGGAAAGCCACTGGAGGACAGCCACTTCCATGTTGCGGTAGTCGAAATACATGAAGACCTGGCCAAGCTCCGGCGGGTTCAGACTGGCCCGGTCGTCGGCGTTCAGGGCGTGCGGCACGAAGCCCAGGCCATAAGCCTTGTCGCAGCGTAGCCGCCCGTTCTCCTGGCCGTCGATCTCGTAATAGGCGTGAACGGCAGCGCCGAGTCGGTAGTCCAATATCCGCACCGTCTCCATCGCCGGCACGACGGTGGTGATGAGGGGCAAGTGGATGCGCTTGTAAATGGCCTGCATCCCGTCCCACAGCCCACTATTGAAGACCGCCCGCACCCGGCTCAACGCCTGGGCCAGTGAGGCGGGGGCCGGTTTCTCAACCCCCAGGTAGCTCTCGATGATTTTCAGGTCGATCAGCGCACCATCCGCCTTGAAGTCTTTGTGGCCGTGGTAGCGGAGGTAGCTGAACAGGTTCTTGAGCTTCCAGCCGATGACCTTGCGCCCAGGGCCAAAGACGGACCCCTGGAGCATCGACCACAGCACCAACACGTTGTCCTTGTCTAAGCCCAAGCGGACCTCGTTGCCCTCTTGTCCACAAATAACCACTTCCGCCTTCCCCACCACCGTGAAGTCCAATATCGCCGGGTGGGTGTAAATATACACCGTTTGCCCTTTGGCCAAATCAGCCAGCATTGCGGAAACATCCATAAATGACGACATGAGGCACCACTCCCCGGAAGCGTTACCCCATACTACAGCATTATATTCCCGGCAACAACCAAAGAACGCTTTGGCATACGAAATGCTGGGCGGTGCGCATACCACCGGCCCGGATGATGTGTGTTAATGTCCTTAGAGAAGGTACTACTACCTTTAGTAGTAGGCGCAAGCGCACAAAAACACACTCATCTTACCGCTTTGGTCATGGTTTTAATCGCAGGAGCCTTGAATATCTCTACCCTGTGTTTAGACCGCCGAAGCAGTCCATCCGGTTTGAAAGGGTAGGTGAACCCGGTCCCAAAGCACTCAGGAGTTGGTGATTCTCCCCAAGGATAAAGTGCGAGCTTAGGCGTGTTATTCCCGTCGCACCCGTGCTTGGTTCTTATGCAGCGGATAAGCAGGAACCAATCTGAAAAACCGCTTATCGTCAAGACCATTGTACCCCGGCGAAAAGGTCCGTTCCAGTCTGGATTCCGAATATTGGCGCTGGTATAGTGGCCCGCATGAAACTCGAAGATCAACTGCGTTTCCTGGGCTTCAAGAGTCTCCCGCATTATCTGAAGTCCAAGCACTGGCGGCATTTCAAGCGCCTCTACAAGACTTCGGGCTTGCGGCAAGCCTGTGCCCACTGCGGTTTCTGTCAATTTCAGCTTCGCCACCTGAGCCACGAGCGGCTGGGCGCTGAACTCCTCACCGATGTGCTTCCCCTGTGCAACCACTGCCAGTTTCGGTTGAACCAGTACCTAAAAAAGCATCCTTTTGCCTGCCTTGGCGATACCTTGCAAATTTTGCGCGACCTGGGTGATGTTGTGCAGCCAGAGCCAGAGTCGCCTTCGGGTGAATATATGTCCGATGAGGAGGTCAAGGCCCGATTGCTTGAACTGATTGCTCAACAGAAGAAGGTGGCCAAAAACTCAATCTTGCCATAGCGCCGACGACCCCCACTCTCGTTGGTCAGCCGGTACTGGCCGATCTCCAGGGTTCGTCTGCCGCTGAGCCAAAAAGCCAGCAGGCGGTGATGACCGTCACGAACCTGAAATTCGCCGTCTGGACAATGGGCGAGAGATATTTGCGGTAGCAATTCACCACGGGCGAGCGAGTCCATCATACCAGGAATCTGCCGCCTGCGCGAGAGATGATTCTGCGATACCCAAATGTCGGCTATAACTATAGAGCCGACACGAACTTCGGGAACAGGTGCGGGTTCTATGCGATTATATCGCTTCCCACAGCGGCCCGACGATTGAAAAACCTTGGTGGGTGCCATTGGCAGCATGGGTAGGACATCCGGCACATGCTCCGGTTGAGGCGGGGGCCTGATGAAAGGGACGGGCGGCAACAATATATCAAACCGCCGAAGCGTGCTGCGTATGATCCTCGTGCTTCCCTGCATATTACCCCTGGGAGTAGATAGGTGGAGGAAAGGGCATTATAATGACCGTATGCCTGCCTACTATACCAACGTGAACTACCAAAATATTACCATGCCCTCCGGCAAGGCCATGCTCGGCTGGGACCAGGAGATCAAGAACGTCTTCTACGAAATTGTGGAGCGGGACTGCTACCGTATCAACGAACTGCGCAACCTTGCCACCGTGGTCGATATTGGTGCCCACTTCGGTGTCTTCAGCGCCCGCATCCACGAAACCAACCCCCAGGCTAAGATCGTAGCGGTCGAGTGCTATGACCGGAACGTGCAGTGCCTCCAGAAAAACCTGGAAGGAATCGCTGACGTGGTGCCCGCCGCCCTTTGCTACGAGGGCGATCCGGTCCTGCTGGTGTGCCCCACGGTTTCCGGCGGCGGCTGGGTGACGACCAACAATAACCCTTTTGACCGGCGAATGTACGTCGAATCCAACCTGCCGCTCACGAAGATCACCCTCGAAGAAATAATGCAAAAATATGGCCTGGAGCGTATTTCCTTGCTCAAACTCGACTGCGAAGGCTGTGAATACGATTTATTTGAAAATTGCACCTGCCTCGATAAAGTTGATATGATCGTGGGAGAATGGCACGCTTATGACTGGCCGCACGAGATTCCCTGGGGCCACGGCAGATTTCAGAACGTCATCCACCGCAAACTCCCCAACTGGCAAGCCGATTTTCGCGTCCTTGATGATCGTTTGGGTTATTTCACATTGCATAATATGGACAAAAAATAGTTATAAATACTTATAAATTTCTTCGCCAAAAAGAAATATGACCTGGGGGTTTGGGCAAGATGGATAATACCGCCTTCCAAGAAGTGGCCTTATATTACGGCATGGACCCGGACCAGGCGATGGCCTACCAACTGTGCCTGATCTGGTTGGAAACGTCGCGCAAGGTATTCCCGGACTACAAGCACTACCGGATGCCCAAGAAGGGCGATCCCCGCAAGTCCATGCTTTTCAAATACTGCTACAAGCTCGTCCGGGAAACCAAGGGCCTCATCCCCGACGAGGAATACCAGCTTTATATTTGGGCGCAACTCGTTATTATCAAAGCAATTACGGACGGCAAGGAGCATCCCTTGGTAGACCCACAAATATTGGTAGGGGAGAAGGCGTGGGTGCGCTGGCGCGTTTATAAGAAGAAATTCGACCAGAAGAAGAAGGTACTGGAGGGCGGCTCGGTGGTGCCATCGAGCAAGCTCAAGGAGGAGTTGGAGCGGACAAAGGCGTTCCTGTTCAAGCACTTCCAGGGGCAGCCCACGTTCGAGGACATGCGGGCGGCTATGGACAACAAGAACCTGCTGCGCTGGGCGGCGGACAAGCGCGTATCGCCGTATTATCTGGCGAATAGCCAAATTATTTATAAACTATTTCCTGACGGAATGGATATAAATGTGGATTTGGACGTGTACCGCACGCCGGAAGCGTTGGTGGCGTATGAAGACGTGTTCGCTTACGAGGTCACTTCAGTTTCGTCAGAACCCGCCTGACCACGTTGCCCAGGTGGCGGCAGGCGGCTTCCAACTCTTCGAGGGTGGCCCGGTCGATGGTTATTTGGGTGGGAGTGGGCGTGAGATCGGCAGCCGCCCGAATAAACCGGATCGCCTGGGGCACGTCCGCACTTTTTGTTACCCGGTAAAGAGATGTCCAGCGGTGGTGCCACTTCAGCGAGGCGTCCTCCTTGGGTCCGACGCCGGCCTCTTCCAATCGCTTGCTGTAGGCCACTGGCAGGGTAAGCCGGACCAGGATGTGCTTGACGTTGGGACGGATACAGGCAAACTGTTCAAAAATGCAGTAGTATTGGGTGTAACGTGGGGTCAACTCCGGTAGGCCGGCGAGAATTTTCAAAAGCCATTCTCGTGTCCTACGCGATGAAGCGAGCAGCGTACCAACAGGTCGGGTCACAGGAACCTCCTCTTGTTGGTAGAGGATACGCACTGAGGCCCGGTCTGTAAAGTCATTTTGCCTTCCAAAGTGCCACGACTTTGGGCAGGAGGGCCATGCGGGTGTAGACGCCGTTCTTGACCTGTCGCCAGATAGCGCAGCGGTGGTCTTCCTCAAGCCACTCCGGGATTTCCTCGTTGCGGGGCAGCGGGTGCAATATAACCGCCTTCTTCTTCATGACCTGGAGCATATTGCTCTCCACCGGCCACTTCCAGAATTTGTTTTCAAATTCTTCCTGGGTTTCAGCCGGCCAGCGCTCTTTCTGCGGACGGATCAGGTAGAAGACATCTATCTCTCCTGCGACTTCACGCCGGTCCACGTCCTCGTGCATTTTGTTTTTGCAGGACCAGTAATGCCACTTGAATTGTTCCTCCAGGCCCAGGCCCTTGGGGTGAGCGAGGTAGGCGGTAACGTCGAACAGTTGCAACAGGTTGAGCAAGGAGTGGGCGGTGCGGCTGTGTTTCAGGTCGCCCAGGAACATGAAGTTGAGGCCGTCGATGGTGCCCAACTCTTGCTGGACGGTGAACAGGTCGAGAAGGGCCTGAGTTGGATGTTCGCCGTCGCCGTTGCCGGCGTTGATAATGGGGGCATCGCTAACGACGGCGGCTTTATTCACCGCCTCCCGGTCCTGATGCCGGATCACGATAACATCGGCATACTGGCTGACGGTCTTGACATTATCTTGCAACGATTCGCCCTTGCGCAGCGACGTGGTATCAGCTTCGGTCACGGAAAGGACGCTGCCACCCAGCCGGCTCATCGCCGTCTCAAATGAAAGACGGGTGCGGGTGGATGGCTCGAAAAACATGGTGGCCAGCAGGTGGTCTTGAAGTACCTTGACTTCCGACCACATGCCCGCTTCGGCAAGGTGTTTCATTTTCGCCGTGTCGGCAAGTACATCCAGCACGAAGCCCCGGTCCAGACGGGCGGTACTGATAATGTGCATCCTCAGTCCTCCAAAATCAGCGCATTATAACAGGTGCTTTAGTAGGAGGCCAAGAGCTTCACGATGCAGTCGGTGATTTCTTCCTGGGGCTGCGTGGGCATGAACACTTCGTCCCAACGCGACACCCTGGACCGCCATTCGTGCTGGCGGGTGCGGGAGATGATCTCGTTGCCCCAGCAGTGGATGATGCCCAATGCCGGCGTGAAGACGAGGTTGATGTCGAACTGCTCGCAGCGGAGTGCGGTTGGCAGTTCGACGCCGTGGCCCCTGTAGGAATGCCAGATGATGTAGTAGGTGTCCGATACCTTACGGATGCCCTCCTGAACCATAATGAGCGGGTGATCGCGCCGCACGGCATCGGCGGCACGGATGACGAGCCGCTGAAACTCCGGGAAATAATCCTTGGGGGCTTCGAGCATCGTCGCCTTGTCCAGTGTGTTTAGTTCGTTATAGATGATGTGCGCAATGTTGACTTCCTTGGCCTTGGCTTCGGAGAACTCCTGGCCCGCCAGCGGGATGACCTTCTTGCATATCCATTGCGGGCTACCGTCCTTGGCCGTCACAAGTTTGCGCAGGGTAATGCGCAGGGAGCCTTCGGGAGAAACGTCGGCGGTCCAGGCTCCGGGCTGCTCACCCCATTCAACGTGATCGTGAAAGGTGCGTCGGGGCGCTTTCGTGCCCACTTTCCCCAGGTGGACGAGTTCCTTGATAAGCACGTCAAAGTTGAGCGGCTTGAGGAGAGTGTCGCCCTGATCGTAGGGCCGGTTGAGTTGCAGGCTTGTCTGCCTGGAGTCAAAGCCGAATATCTCGTCGGCGGTCTTCGTGAACCATTCCCGGAACTGCATGTTATATTTACCCTTGCTCCACTGAAAAAGGTGGTGGTAAAATATATAGAGAAGGAGGTAACTGCTATGATGAAGTTTTTGGGCTGGGTATTGGTCATCTTCGCCTTGTTCTGCGTATTCGGCTTTATCGTGGATTGGGTGGAACTGCACAAACAGAACGCCCCAGGGCAGGCGAACTTTTGCCTGTCCATCAATCACGGCAAAATTCACGACGACGTGAGCGGGGTTGTCAACACCGTGGAGGGCTGGTTCCGTAAATGACAAGATTTAGCAACTGGCTGGAGTGGCGGATGGGCCTCGACCCAGACCGCTTCCGCAAAAGCATGATCGACTACCTTGGCATTACCGCCGACGCCAATAAGGGCATGTCTTTGAATATGGACACCCTGGGGGCCAAGGAAGTACATCGCATCAGCCAGAAGATCGAGGGCTGGACCTTGCTGAGCGACGAGCAGAAGCGGGCAGCCCTGGAGCTTGTCTATAACCCGAACAGCACTCTAGGCCAGATTGCGGATGCCATTCTCCAAGCCCCCCGCAAACAGGGGATTGGTGCCCCGGAGCCATCCGCAGCGGGGGGACTGTAACTAGAATAATGGCATGGGACTACCACCTTTATTCACACAGCGTATGTTGATGTGCTGGCCCAGGCACTATAAAGTATCATATGAAATCAACCCCTGGATGGATGCACACAGCCCCGATAAGGCCGTAAACAGATCGCTTGCCCTTCGCCAGTGGCTCAACCTGCATCACACCCTTATCAAACTCGGCGTCTTTGTCGAGTACATCGAATCTTCCCCATCCGTTCCCGACCATGTATTTACGGCCAACGCCGGGTTGCCTTTGGGCGATAAAGTGGTGTTGTCGAATTTCAAATACAGGGAGCGGCAGAAGGAAAAGCGCAAATTCAAAAAGTGGTTTGAAGACCACAAGTTCGATGTCCACGTCCTGCCCAGCAAACTCCATTTTGAGGGGGCCGGCGATGCGCTATTTCTGGATGACACTCTATTTTGTGGCTACGGGTTTCGCTCTGATTATTTCGCTCATATTAAGGTTGCTGACACGCTGGGAGTCAAAAAACTCGTTCTGCTCAAGCTTGTTGACCCTCGTTTTTATCATCTGGATACCTGTTTTTGCCCTTTGCGTCATAACACGGCTCTGGTCTACCCCGATGCCTTCGACCCCGAAAGCCTCGCCGTGATGGACCTGAGCCTCAATATGGTGCCCGTGCCGCCCCAGGAGGCCGAACGCTTCGCCTGCAATGCCGTGGTCGTCGGCGTCAACGATGTCGTCATTCCCAGAGGTTGCCCTTTGACACGGGAGCGACTGATCGGGGAGAACTTCAGGGTCTATGAAGTTGACGTGGGGGAGTTTATCAAGGCCGGCGGGGCGTGCAAGTGTCTTACCTTAAACTTAGGAAATATATGATGAAGCAAATAAGTATGGATTTGGTCCGGGTGACGGAGGCGGCAGCAATTTCAGCTTCGGCCTGGATCGGCAGCGGCAACAAGGAGGAGGCAGACCGTGCTGCCACTGAGGCGATGCGCGACCGATTGAACCAACTGCCCATGTTCGGTGTCATCCGTATTGGGGAAGGAAAGAAGGACGGGGCACCGGGTTTGTTCTGCGGCGAGGAAGTAGGCGGGCTGCGGGATGCTCATATTCATCTCCCCGTTTTCGACATCGCCGTAGACCCTATTGACGGGACGACGCAAACCAGCATCGCCGGCCCCGAAGCCATGAGCGTCATGGGAGTTGCGGATGGCGGTTCCATGTTTCAGACCGATGAGTTTTATATGCTCAAGCTGGCTTACGGGCCGCAAATCGCCGCCAAAACCATGCTCACCGTAAATTCGCCCCTCCAAGAAAATTTGAAGCGTGCGGCCAAGGCGCTGGGCAAGGACATCACCAAACTTACCGTCTGCATTTTGAACCGACCCCGCCATGAAGAATATATAAAGGAGATGCGCAACATTGGCTGCCGGATCAAGCTCATTCAGGACTGCGATATTTCCGGGGCCATTGCCACCTGTTTACCCGACAGCGGCGTGGACTTGCTGTTCGGCATCGGCGGTGCCCCGGAGGCGGTGCTGACCGCCTGCGCCTTGAAGTGCCTGGGCGGTTATATGACAACCCTGGTTTGGAACAAAGAAAATGGCCAACAGACAGGTTACACGCCACGCGAGCCGTATACACAAAACCATCTGGTGCAAGGACATTGCTGCTTCGCTGCTACCGGCGTGACCGCCGGCAGCCTCCTCAAAGGCGTTCGCTGGACGAGCCGTGGTCCAATCACCAACAGTGTCTTCATGCGCTCGGAGAGCGGAACCGTCCGGTGGCTTGAGACGGAGCATGGAAACTAGGTTTACAAGTGGCCCTTTTCTGGAGTAATATAACGTGGAGTTTGTTTTTATCCGACACGGGGAAAGCGAGTGGAACGCCCGCCTTACCAACAACCTCGACAGCCCCCTGACCCCAGCCGGCAACCGCCAGGCCAGGGAACTTGGCGGCTGGCTGAACACAAACTGGCGTTCCATAAGCACTTACGAGGGACTTTGCTCCCCGTATCTGCGATGCCTTCAGACGGCTCGGATACTGCAAGAGCAGTGCGGGCTGCGGTTCACGGTCGATCCGGGGCCGATGGAGATTCGGATTGGGTTCTACCATCCCGAAGTGCCGTGCCGGCGGGAGGAGTACCCTGACATGAATTGGGACTTGTTCCGGGAGCCGATGAAGCTTCGCCGGGAGACGATGGAGGAGTACATGGGCCGGATGGCGGCGTTCCTGGGCACCTTCGGGGTGGCGGGGCCGCATCCGGGCAAGAGTTGGTGGGAGCGCTGGGTGGTCATCAGCCACGGGACGCCGTGCGACACGCTGGCGGATTTGGCGGCGGGGATATATAAGGTGCCCACCGACTTTGATAAGGTCAAAAACTGTTCTCTGTCGTGGGTGGA
>Ga0126369_10004068_pt1 | contig 10668 bp, 8 predicted proteins | sample PanSoiMetaPlot_1_FD_109646 | JGI IMG/M metagenome (GOLD analysis project Ga0126369, IMG submission 109646) | Tropical forest soil microbial communities from Panama - MetaG Plot_1 | ecosystem: Environmental > Terrestrial > Soil > Tropical forest > Bulk soil | place: Panama | collected 2016-02-17
AGCGCTCGTTCCCGTGCATGAACGTCTCGTAGATCAGCACCCCGCCCGGCGCGAGGGCGTCGACGAGACTCGCGAATAGCGGGCGGTGAAGATAGTTGGCGACGACGACGCCGTCGAACTCGCTCGGCGCGAACGGCCACGGCGTCCCCTCCAGGTCTGCCACGCGCACGCGCACCCCCGGCGGCGACGCGAGGGTTGCAAGCGCGGCTTCGTCCCGGTCCACCGCGATCACGTCGTAGCCGTGCGCCGCGAGGTAGCGAGCATGGCGGCCGGAACCGCTCGCGAGGTCGAGCACGGTGCCGCCGGGTCGGATCAGCCCCGCCCAGCGCGTCACCCAGAGCGACGGGCTCAGAAGCTCGTGGTGGCTCGGCATTCTCGCGGCGTGGTCGGGCACGGGCCCGAGCCGATTATACGGACGTGGTCCGGCCTGGCCGATCGATTGCGCGCCGGTCGGGTTTGGTGCACGGTGGCGATGCGACTCCGAGGAGAATCCCATGGCACCGAACACCGAGAAGGTCGAATTCCCGGGCGCACTCGGCACGCGCTTGAGCGCGCGCCTCGACTCGCCTGCGGCGCCTCCGCTCGCGTACGCGCTCTTCGCGCACTGTTTCACGTGCTCGAAGGAGAGCCATGCCGCCACGTACCTCTCGGCCGCGCTCGCCGAGCGCGGCATCGCCACCCTGCGGTTCGACTTCACCGGCCTCGGCGGCAGCGACGGCGATTTCGCGAACACGAACTTCACCTCGAACATCGGCGACCTCCTCGCCGCTGCCGGATTCCTGCGCGAGCGGTTCCGCGCCCCCGAGCTTCTCGTCGGCCACAGCCTTGGCGGCGCGGCGGTGCTTGCGGCGGCGCCCAAGATTCCCGAGGCGACCGGCGTCGCGGCGATCGCCGCGCCCTTCGATCCGGCGCACGTCCTGCGCCTGATCCCGAGACGCGACGAGATCGAGCGCAGCGGCGAGGCCGAGGTCCAGCTCGCGGGACGGGCGTTCCGGATCAAGAAGCAGTTGCTCGACGATCTCGCGGACCAGCGGCTCGGCGAAACGGTGCGCGGCATGGGCAAGGCGCTGCTCGTGATGCACTCGCCGCGCGACGACACGGTGGACATCGACAACGCGACCCGGATCTTCCAGGCCGCGCGCCACCCCAAGAGCTTCGTGTCGCTCGATCCCGCCGATCACCTGCTCACCCGGAGCCAGGACGCGACCTACGCGGGCCACGTCCTCGCCGCGTGGGGGGAGCGGTATCTGCGCGGGCGACCAGCCGACGCGCCGGCGAGCGTCGCCGAGAAGGTCGTCGTCCGGGAGACTCGTGAAGGCAAGTTCACGCAGCTCATCGCCGCCGGTCGGCACGTTCTCCGCGCCGACGAGCCGGTCGCGGTCGGGGGGCTCGACTCGGGTCCATCGCCCTACGACCTCCTGCTCGCGGCGCTCGGGGCGTGCACGTCGATGACGATCCGCGGCTACGCAGATCAGAAGGGGCTGCCGCTCGAGCGCGTCGCGGTCGAGCTCAAGCACGAGAAGATCCACGCGGCAGACTGCGCCGAGTGCGAGACGAGGGAAGGCAAGATCGATCGGATCGAGCGCGTCGTGCGCCTCGAAGGCGCGCTCGATGAGGCGCAGCGCGCCAAGCTGCTGGAGATCGCGAACAAGTGCCCCGTGCACCGCACGCTGCATTCGGAGATCGCGATCCCGACCCGAGCGGCGGACGAGCGCTAGAACGAGGAGCCGGGCTGGGCGAGGAACGCGAGCTCCGCAGCGGTCGACTCGCGCCCGAGGATCGCGTTCCGGTGGGGAAACCGCCCGAACCGATCGACTATCGCGTAATGCAGCATCGCGTACGTCACGTCCACGCACGCGGTCTCGCGGGCGAGCCGATCGACGAGCCGCAGCGACTCGCGCTGGGCGTCGCGATCCTCGGCGTGCTCGAACGGCAGGTAGACGAAGGTGCGCTGCACCGGGAGGAGCGCTGCGTCGAACCCGTGCGCGACCAGCCCGCGTGCGACCGCAAGCGCCTGCGGATCGGTCGCGAACGCGCGCGGCGTACCGCGGAACATGTTGCGCGGGAACTGGTCGAGCGCGACGACGAGCGCGAGCGCCGCGAGCGGCCGCTCCTTCCAGCCGTCCAGCAAGCCGGCCGCCGCCGCCTCGTGGGTCGCTTGAAACCGGTCGCGGACGAGCGCGTCGAACTCGGCGGATTTTTCGAACCAGCGCTTGCGGTTCCGGCCGAACTCGGGTGAATCGGGCGCGCCGAACCAGAACTCCAGTACCTCTCCCCAGCCGCGCACGCTCATGGCTCGATGTCTCGAGGGCGTCGGCTCGTCTAGCCGCAGGCGACCGCGATCGCGGAGTAGTTGTCGTGGTCTTCCGGCGCCTGCGCGAGGAGCGCGTTCTCGAGGCCGTACAGCCATTGCTCCGGAGTCGCCGCGAGATCGAGGACGCGCTCCATCTCGTTCTCCGCGACGCATTGCCACAGACCGTCGGTGCAGAGCAGAAACACGTCGCCCGCCTGGATCGCCTGCAGCTCGCCCTCGACCTTCGGACCGAAGCCCTCCTCCTGCCCCAGGGCGGCGAGGAGCGCGTTCCGTCTCGCGTTGTTCCGCAGTTCCGCGGGTTCGACGAAGCCGGCGTCTACCATGGTCTGGACGACGCTATGGTCGCGCGTCTGGACGATGATGCGTTTCCCGCGGAAACAATACAGCCGCGAGTCGCCGAGATGGCCCCAGCACGCAAGCATCCGCTGCGTGTCGACCGCCAGCACGACGGCGGTGGCACGCATGTCGGCGACGCGCTCGTCCCGCTTCTGAAGATCCATGACCGCCTGGTTCGCGGCAGCGAGCGCCGCCGCGACCGCCGCGCCGCTCACCTCGGGTCGTCGCTGGAACCAGCCGAGCACGTGCTCGACGACGAGCTTCGAAGCGACGTCGCCGCCGCCGTGTCCGCCCGCGCCGTCGGAAACGACGCAGTAACACGCCCCGGTCGCGTCGCTCGACCAGACGCCGCAGGCGTCCTCGTTCACCCTGCGCCCGCCGGGCTTCGAGAGCACCGAGAGCTCGAGTCGCACCGCAACCCCTTTCAGCCCGTGCGGTCCTTGCCCGCCTGCGCCAGCTTCGCGAGCTGCGCCTCGTACGCGCGCAGGAACTCGCGGCCGAACAGGGCGTCGAAATCGTCCTCCGCCTCGCGCTGGAGGTCGGAGTGGAGCTGCTCGAAGAGATCCCAGAGCTTCGCCTTGCGGTTCATCGGCAGCACGCTGTCGATCACGCTCTTCTCGGTCAGTCGTCGCTCGAGCGTCGCGGGATCGAACCGCGCGAGCACACCGGTCAGCGCCGCGCGCATGCCGGCGACGAACGCGAATTGGTGGGCGCGGAGGTCGTCGTAGGCGTCGCGCATCGCGCGCAGCGGCGTCATGAATCCGCGGCCCTGCGGCGCGAGCAGATGTGACATCGCCGCCTCGACGTTCGGCGAGAACTTGAGCGGGTTGTTCTCGCTCGCGACGATCATGGTCATGTCGGCGCGCATCTCGCGCTTGGTGATCGCGCGGGCCGCGAGCAGATCGAGGGTGCCCCTGGTCGCCTCCCGCAGCAGCTGCCCGAAGATCTCCATCAGCTTCGGCGAGAGCGCGGGCAGCTCGAGCTCCGGCACGCCGGCACCGGCGAGGAACGCGCGCAGCAGCTCGTGATCACTCGGTCCCGACCGGAGCGGCGCAGTGCGTTCGCCGGGCGGCGCGGCTCCCCGCGGCGCTGCAGACGGTGGATCGGTCCACTCGTTGCCGAAAGGGTCCACGGCGCGCGGTGCGGGCTCGGCTTGGGACGGCGCGGCGCGCGACGGAATGACGACGGTCTTCACCTTGCCGGGCGATCCAGCCCCTTCCCACGACACGATCATGTTGCTCGTGCCGGGCTCGGGCGGCGCTTGCTCGCGGGCCTGGACAGCCGCCGGATCGCGCTTCGCCTCCGGGAGCCGGAACGAGCCGCGGATCTCCGGTGCGTCGTCGCGCTGCGTCGGCGGGGTTTTGGTCGCAGGGGTTCCGGCACCGAGCGGATGATCGGGCGCGAACGGATCGGCGCGCGCGCCCGGCTCGAGATCGAACAGCTTGTCGATGCTCGGCGCGCCGGAGAGTGTGTTGCGCATCAGATCGAAGTCGTCGGGAATGACCGGCCCGCCGGCACCGGGCGGCGCCGGTGAGGCGGGCGTCTCGAAGACGTCGTAGTCCGGCGGGATGGCCATGCCGGCGCCCGGCTTCGCATCGGCCGCCCGATTGTGCGCGAACGGTGCGTCGGGCGGCGCCGCGGCGATCGAACGAGCCTTGGGCGCGGGAGCGATCAGGTCGTCGAAGACGCCGACGCTCCGACTGCCGCCAGGGCCCCCGAGGATCTCGAGCGGGTCGTCCCTGCTCTCGCCTCCGGGCGCGGGGCCGGGCCGCGCAGCCGGGCTTTCCGCCGCGCGCGCCGGCGCCGCGGCGCGCGTGCCGGGCTTCACCACGAGCGTGAAGCCGCCGATGCGGATCTCGTCGCCGGCATCGATCGCCGACTCCTGGCCGTTGCCGAGCGCGCGGCCGTTCACGTACACCGGCATCGCGGTCCCGTGATCGGAGATCACGTAGCGCCCGCCGCGAAACGCGACCGACGCGTGCCGGCGGGAGATCATCTTGTCGGGATCGGGGAGGACGAGCGTGTTGCCCTCGGCGCGCCCGATGTTCCCGCCGAGCTCGTCGACCTCGGCCGAGAGGGGACTCGAGGGAGGCTTGCCGTTCACGCTTATCACTTCGATGATGATCAACTCGGACCCTCCTCGGCCCCCGGCGCCCCGGTCCGTATCCGCCGCGGGCTCGACGCCGAGTTTACGCGGGAACCGCTGCGGAGCAACTACGTCGCCGGGTTTGAGGGAGAAAGCCCTCTGGGCTAACCCGAGCGACCGATCCTTCGGCGAGCGGAAGCTGTATGATCATCCGGGGTCAGCGCGGCCACGTATATCTGGTCGCGGGGCGTTTGAAATGACGAGGTTCCCTACAGCTCGGTGCCATGAAGCGCGTCGTCGTTGTCCTGGCTGCTTGCATGATCGCGGGGAGTTGCGCCCGGCAACCCAAGCCTGAACCGCCGCCCCCGGCACCGGCGCCCCCGCCCGTTGCCGCACCTCCCCCGCCGCAACCGCCCCCGCCGCCCGCTAAGCCGAGCCTGCCGCCGGATTTCCCGCAGCCCGGCACGGCCGCAGCGAAGACCAAAGCGCAGGCCCTCGTCAAGCAGGCCTCCGAGCTTCTGAATCAGGGCGAAGAGGACAAAGGGAAAATCGCCGTGGAGCAGGCCGCCACGCTCGATCCGGATAACAAGTCCGCCGCTTGCCTGCTGCGCGGCATCCGGGCCGACCCAGTGGGCACGCTCGGGCGGGAATCGACCAGCTATACGGTCCGACCGGGCGACACGCTCGGCAGCATCGCGAAGCGGGCGCTCGGCGACACTTGCGAGTTCTACATCCTCGCTCGATACAACCAGATTCGGGTGCCGGGGCAGCTCGCCGTGGGCCAGGTAATCCGGATTCCTGGAAAGGTGCCACTGCCCGAGGAAGTGGCTCGCCCAACTCCGGCGCCCCGCACTCCGACTCCGCGCGCGCCCGAGCCGACCAAGCCAGAGCCTCCCCAGGTGGCGACACCGTCGCCGCCGTCCGCGCCGCCGGATGCGGCCCCGCCTGCGCTTTCGGATGCCGAGAAGACCCGCGCGCTCATCGAGCAGCACTATCGGAACGGGCAAGCGGCTTACAGCCGTCAGGATCTGAGCACCGCCATCCAGGAGTGGGACAGGGTGCTCGAGCTCGATCCTGGAAACGAGCTCGCGAAAGCGCGCCGGGAGCAAGCCGTCGCGCTACAGAAGCGGCTGAAAGAGCTCCCCAAGTGACGCGGCGCGTCCCGATCAGTTCTTGTCGCTCTTCTCGATCGACTGCATAGTCTCCCGCGCGCGGCGAGCTTGCTGAAGACGAAGCTGCGCCTGCGTCTGCCCCGGATCGAAGTACACGCTGCGCTCCCACATGCTGATCGCCCTGTCGATGCTCGACCCGAACGCCTGCACGCCGAGGCGATAGTATTCCTCGCCGAGCGCTTGCCGGACGGAGCGGATCGCCTTCGTCAGCTCCGCCGGATCCGAATAGCCCAGGCGTTGCGCCTTCTCGAGGTAGCCGAGCGCCTCTTCCTTCCGCCCCTTCTGCTGCGCCGCGAGCCCTAAGTGATAGTAGGCGTCCGCGAGGTAGCCGCGAGCGCTCTCGTCCCGCGCCTGCTTTTGGAGGTACTTCTCCAGGTTCTGGGCGCTCCCCGCGTAGTCGCCCTGCCTGAAAAGCATGACGCCGAGCTCGAGCTCGCTGACATCGTTTGCCGATGGCGCGTACGCATTCCGCGTTCCATTTCGCTCGGGAGTGCGGTTTGCCAACACGACGCGCGGCGGCCGCGACAGGTACGCCCGCTTCACGCGCTCGACCTCCAGTTCCCGCAGCGCGCGCGCCGCGGCGGCGTCCCGGGGGTCGACGCTCAGGACACGGAGGTAAGCGAGCGTCGCCTGTTCGTTCTCGCCGGCCTCACGCGCCTTGTCGGCCGCTTTCAGTCGCTCGGCGACCAGCTCGGCGGTGCGCGTCTGCGCGAGCTCGTATTGTTGGCGATAGCTGGACGAATCGGGATCCACGAGCAGCAGGACCTCCCAAGCCGCACGGGCCTCGGCCCATCTGCCGTCGCGGGCGAGCGCGGCGGCACGCTCCCGATAGTTTCTTTCCAGCTCGGCCAGAGATGCCGCACGCGGCTCGACCACGGTGTAGACGGTCGGTTGCTGCGGGCGCTCGGGCGGCGACGATGCGCACGCGGCGACGAGCGCAGCGATGCAGGCAATGGCGCGCGGTGCTCGGTTCGCTCTCATCGCAGGTCCGCCTGCTTGAATACCTGCAGGAGGGGCTTGAACGCTTCCATGTCGTAGTCGCCGAAGACCATCGTGCGACGGAGCATCAGCGGCTGCGCGAAGAACGGGTTGCCGCCGGGATTCACGGTCACGCCGAGCTGGAAATCCGCGGCGCCGAGGCGTGCGAGCACCACGTCGTTCGCGTCACCGTAGGGGTACGCGTACTGGGTCACCTGCGTCGCGAGATTGCGTTGCAAGAGTTCCTGCGGGAACCGGATCTCGCTGTCGAGCCGCTCGCGATACCGCTGGTCGCTCTCCCCGGGGAGCCGCTCGACGAGATTTGCATGGGTCTTCGAGTGCGCCTGGAAATCGACCAGCCCCGACCCCGCCATCTCCTTGATCTGGCTCCAGCGCAGCGCGTCCCCCGAGCCGATGAAATCCGCGTACACGAAGAAGGTCGCGGGGAAGCCGTACTTCTTCAGCAGCGGGTAGGCGTGCTCGTACGCCGAGACGTGGCCGTCGTCCATCGTGATGACGAGCGCGCGCTCCGGCAGGCCGCGCTTGCCGGCCAGGAAGTCGGCGAGCTGCGAAAGCCTGACAACGCGATAGCCGTTGCGAGCGAGGTAATCGAGCTGCGCGGCGAACGCGTCCGGCGTGACGACCATCTTGCTCGACTTTGGCCCGAACCGGTGGTAGCACAGGATCGGCACCGTCTGAAAACCGTTGCCGTGGACGCCGGTGGGATTGATGGGCTGAAGCGGAACCGCGACGATTCTCCCGACCTCGGGGCGTGCGATGCCGTTGAACTTCGCGATCTCCCACGCCCGCTCGTCGCTCCCGAGAAAGCGCCGGGCAATCGCGGCCAGGGTCTCGTTCGGGCCGGGCGCGTAGAGGACGAACTTATCGCTTTGCGCGACGACGGCACCGGCGGCGGGCGGTGACGGGATGCGCGCCGGGCTCGGGGCGGGAAGAGCATGCTCCTCCACGCGGGGCGGCGCCTGGCACGCCGCGAGCGCGAGCACGGCGGCCGCTGCCGAGGTCCCGATCGCCCAGGAGCGGGGCTTCGCCATCCCGGCTCCCGCGGTTAGGAAGCGCGCTTGGGCGGAATCAAAACAGTGCCCGACGGGGGCGGCTTGCCCTCGGACCCCTGCGACGCCTGCCGCTGCTCGAGATGTTCGGCCAGCTGGTCGAACACGCGGTAGAGATTGCCGAACTCGTCGTTCCGGGTCTCGGCGATCCGGTAGCCCGCGGTCCCCTTCCCGAGCTCGATCATCGAGTCCCGGAGAAGCCGGATCGGCTTCGAGTAGTTGGCCGCGATGAAGTATGTCGCCACGACGACCGCCAGCACCGTCACGACGAGCAGCAGGACCATCAGCGCCCAGCTCTGCCTCGCGAGCCTCGTGAGCGGCTCCTCGGAGACCGCCAGCCGTACCTTCCCGACCTGCTTGTTCTGGAACGTGATCGGCGCCTCGAAGTCGAGCACGTCGACGCCACTCGCCGTCCTGACGCGCTGAACGGAGACGCGTTCGTCCCGCGTGGGGATCGGAACGCCCTGCGCGCCCTGGTAGAGCTGACCGACCTCCTGCGGGTTGCTGCTCACGCGGACGATCCCCTTGTGGTCGATGACCGCGAGGCCCTGGAGGTCGAGCGCTTTCATGACCTCCTGAGCCCACACGTCGATCGCGACCCAATCGTCGGAGAGCGCAGGGACGGCGCTCTCGGTCGCGATCAGCTTGCTGACGGTTGCGCCGTTGGCGATCATCTCGCCCATCATCGCCTTCTGTTGGCGGCTGGTGACGAACGCCGACGTCAACGCCATCGTGGCCGCGACGACCGCTGCCATGATCGCGGTCCACTTCACCTGCAGCGGAATGGTGCGCGGGCGACCCTTGCGATCGGCGTCCTCGCTCGCCTCGCGGGAGACCTTGATCAGCGCCTCGGCGAGCTCGCGCCCGGACTGGAACCGGCGGTCGGGAAGCTTGTTGAGGCACCGGTCGACGACCCGGCGAAGCGACGCGGGAACGTCCTTGCGCAGCTGGTCGATCGGCCTCGCTTCCTCCTTGGCGATGCGGAACACCAGAGTTACGATGCTATCCGCGTCGAAGGGCCGCTTGCCCGTCAGGAGTTCGTAGAGCACGACGCCCGCCGAGAAGAGGTCCGACCGGGCGTCGACCTTCTGCCCCATCGTCTGCTCGGGCGACATGTAGTTCGGCGTTCCGAGCACCGTCCCGACGCGCGTCTGATCGGTCGCATCGCGCGTATCCATGCGCGCGATGCCGAAGTCGGTGACCTTGATCGTGCTGCTGCCCTGGACGCGCAGGATGTTGCTCGGCTTGATGTCGCGGTGGACGATGCCTTTGCTATGCGCAAAGTCGAGTGCCTTAGCGAGCTGGATGCCGACGTCCAGCACGTCGCGGATCGCCAACCCGTGGCCGGTCTGCTTCTCGTCGCCGAGCGGGCCGCCCTCGAGCAGCTCCATGGCGATGTACGGCCGCCCCTCGATCTCGCCCACGTCGAAGACGGTGACGATGTTCGGATGCGAGAGCATCCCCGCCGCGCGCGCCTCGCGCAGGAACCGCGAGCGGTACTCGGGGTCGAGGGAGAAATTCGCGTGCAGGAACTTGATCGCGAGCGACCGGTTGATGCTCGGGTCGTGCGCCCGGTAGACCGTCGCCATCGCGCCCTCCCCGATCTTCTCGAGGATCTGGTAGCGCCCGACCTGGCGGACCGGCTGCTCGCCGGCGGTGCTCGCGACGTAGCCGCCGCCGGGCAGCGAGGTGCTGGCCCTCCGGACCCCGGGCGCGCGGGTCTCGTCGTCTTCGTCGCCCGAGCTGGGCGATGCCGCGAACGCGGGCGGGTTGAGTCGGTCAGTGCTCATGGCTCGGCTATCTCCCCAGGTCGCCACCCGTCCTCGGGGATCTCCTCTCCGAGTGGTGACCCTAGCTCTGCAATGCCTCCAGATAGCATCCGCCCCCGGCTGTAGTCAACGCGCAAAGCGGCGTAAGCCGACCGGCCGGGCGCCGAGTGCGAGATGCTAGGCACTACGCGGCACTTTTCACACTTTTTTGTCATTCGCAGCGGCGGTGCGGCGGCCAGCGCTGCGGTCCAATCCCCGCGAGTGCGTCAGCGGGGCTGGGGGCGATAGAACAGGAAGGTGCCTTGCACCTTGATCATGGTCTTCTTTCCACCGCTCGTGGTGCTGACATCGGAGAAGAAGAGCTGGCTGCGCTTCCCCGGGCTGCCGTCCGGGGCGTTTTGTTCGATCACGGTGATCGCACCTCCCCCGTCCACGCGCTCGACGATCGCGGTGTGGTGGGGGCGCTCCTGGAAATCACTGTCTTCCCGCGTGGCGCTCTCGATAGTCCGGTCGTATCGGTAGTCTCGGAACTGGATGATGTCGCCGGGCCGGGCATCCGACAGGTTTACTGAGCTTCCCCACACGTAGTCCGCATCCTTCGCCACGCTGCCGAAATCCGCGGCGCTCTTCGCCGCCGCGCTGTGCAGGGCCTGGTGCGCCAGGTCGAAGCATTCGCCGCTGCCCACGCGATGCCCGACTTTCCCGCGCGCGAAGTTCACCACCTGCTCACCAAGGTCGCCGGTGGTCTTCGACGAGCCTCCTTTCGCCTGGAGCCCTACCGGTGCTGGGAGCGGCGAGTCGGTTCGCGCGAGCGTGCCATCGTCGATGATGATTTCGGCCCCGAGGTCGTCGATTGGACCGGGAAAGGCTCCACGGGACATGGTGATCAGCTCATCTTTGCGAGCCAGCGTTTCTGGCGCCAGGCGGGGGCGCTGGTGTTGAA
>Ga0126369_10004070_pt1 | contig 10667 bp, 10 predicted proteins | sample PanSoiMetaPlot_1_FD_109646 | JGI IMG/M metagenome (GOLD analysis project Ga0126369, IMG submission 109646) | Tropical forest soil microbial communities from Panama - MetaG Plot_1 | ecosystem: Environmental > Terrestrial > Soil > Tropical forest > Bulk soil | place: Panama | collected 2016-02-17
CTATGCGCACGGTGAAAATTGGCGTGGCCACCGCCGGAAGAAAAAACGCCAGGAAGCGTATCATCCCTGCTGCAATCGACGCTGCCGATGACGGCCTTCCCACAATCGAGTGCATCCATCCGAACAGATATCCCCATACCGGCCCGAATCCGCGACGCAGATACGCATACTCCCCGCCTGCTTCTGGAATCGCCGCACCCAATTCCGCGTATGAGAGCGCCCCAAACAGCGACAGCAATCCGCCCACAATCCACGCCACAAACACGACCGAGATGCTTCGCCCCTCGCGCGCCATTTCCGCCGGCTTCAGGAATATTCCTGTGCCAATCATCGTGCCCACAACAATGGCCGCCGAAGCCCATGGGCCCAGCCCGCGCACCAATTCCAGGCGCTTTTCGCTCATACCCCTCCCATTTGGAGTGCCGTGGCGTGGCACCGCTTTTCCAGCGCCAAGGTGTCATCCAAACTTCTCATCGAACCGTCACCAAAGCTTGTGGTCGCATTAACAAATTGTGGTCCGACAACTACCTAAACTTGTCATCCCGCCTGCCCTGAACGCATTCCGTGAAGGGAGCAAAGCCAGGGATCTGTTTTTCGGGGGATCACCCCTCTCCGCATCCTCAAATCGCACCCGCCCGTTCAGGCAACACCCGGCTCGCAACCACCCCTGTTGCGAACGTCACGCACGATCCAATCATCCAGTACCACGTAAACGCTACGCTTGTGAACCGCGCGACCAGCAGCACCGCCGCCAATCCCACAATCATCCCAATCAACGACCCGTTGGAATTCGACCGCCCATCGAACGTGCCCAACAAAAACAATCCCAGCAAGCATCCGGATGTAAACGATACGATGGTCAGTCCCGCCTCCAGCACCGGCCCCCAGCGCACCAGTCCCAAAAAGATCAGCACCGCGCCCCACCCCAACGTCATCCGCCGCGACAGCTTCACGAATTTTTCTGGATCGCGTGTGTGGCCCCTCAGCGCCGCAAAATCCATCACGCTGCTCGCCGCTAGCGAGTTCAATGATCCGCTCGCGTTCGACATCGCCACGGCCAAAATCGCCGCCAGCAGCAATCCTGCCAGCCCCGTGGGCATTTCGCGCACCAAAAACAGCGGCAGAATACGATCCGTCGACTCCCCTGGGGCCAGCAACGGCGTGTGTTGCGCGAACACATACAGCAGCACTCCCACCAACAAAAACACCGTGAACTGGAACAACACGATGAATCCGCTGCTCAACAGCGCCTTCCGGCTGTCTTTTTCGTTTCGCGCTGCCAACAACCTTTGCACGATGGTTTGATCCGTTCCGTGCGTCGCCATGGTCAGGAATGCTCCGCCAATCACGCCCGACCAGAACGTATACTTCGTTGCCAGATTCCGCGAAAAATCCAGGAATTGCAGCTTGTTCCCCGCGGCCGCGGCCACCTGTGTCACTTCGTTCCACCCGCCCGGAATGCGGCGCAGCAACAAATACAGCGTCACCAGGCTCCCTGAAAGATACAGCAAAAACTGCGCCACATCCGTCCAGATGACGGCCTTCATTCCGCCTTCAAACGTGTAGAAGATCGTCAGCGCAATCACGATCACCACCGCCAGGCGTTCCGACGTTCCTAGCGCCACGCTCACCACCAACGCAATCGCCGATATGCGCACTCCTTCCGCCAGCGCGCGCGTCACCAGGAATGTCATCGCCGCAATCGACCGCATGCGTGTCCCGAATCGCTTCTCGACCAGCGCATAGGCGGTCAGATAATCCCCGCGAAAATAGCCCGGCAGCAGAATAATCGCGATCAGCACGCGCCCCACAATGTAGCCAAACACCAACTGCAGAAACGTGAGATTCCCGCCATAGGCAAGTGCCGGCGTGCCAATGATTGTCAATGTCGAGGTTTCCGTGGCCACGATGGAAAAGGCCAGCGCCCACCATGGCGCGTTCTTTCCACCCAAGAAGTAATCGCGCACATCCTTCTGCTGCCGCCGGAAACGCAACCCTAGCGCGGTCACGCCAAGCAGATAGACAATCACGATCCCCAGATCGAGCGGATGAATGTGCATGCGTTGTGCCGCGCGACAATTTGTGACCCTCGCCGCGAAGTGTTTTGAGAATAGTGGCGGACGCACCAAGCGTCAAGGAACCTCTCAACCTCCGTGGCTTGTGCGCCGCTACGCGTTCAGCAACTTTGTCACGCCGCCGCTGCGAAAACTCCTCCGCTCGCGTATTCTTGTTTCATGAAACTGGCTCTCGGCTTTGACGGCGGCGGCACCAAAACTCACTGCGTCCTCATCGATACCGAAGGCCGCATCCTTGCCGAAAGCCGCAGCGGCCCTTCCAATCCGATGCGCGTCGGCTTTGGCGGCGCCATGGCATCCGTATGCGATGGCGCGCGAATTGCCCTGCAAAATGCCGGCGCCTCTATTGAAGATCTCGCCGCCATCTGCGCTGGCAATGCCGGTACCGGCCAGCCGGAAGCCTCCGAGACAATGAAGACGCTGCTTTCCCAGGAATTCCCTCACGCTCTCGTGCGCATCTGCACGGACCTGGAACTCACCCTCGAAGCCGCCGGCGATGGTCCTGTAGTCGTTCTGCTTGCCGGAACAGGTTCCGCTGCCGTCGGCCGCGACGGCGCCGGTCAGGTTGCGCGTATCGGTGGTCACGGCCCGCTCGTCAGCGATGAAGGCAGCGCCTACGATGTTGGCCGTCGCGCCGTGATGACGGCCATGCGTGCGTTCGAAGAAAAACAGCAGGACTCGCCACTTGGGGATCGCATCCTCGGCGAATTAGATTTCGTTTCCTGGCAGGAGCTGCAGGCCCGCGCGGTTGCTGCTCCCGACGACGTCTTTCCCAGAGTGTTTCCCATCGTCACGGCTGCCGCCGAAACTGGCGACCTCGCCGCGCGCCAGCTCCTGCAACTCGCCGCAGCGGATCTGGCATCGCTCGTCCATGATCTTGTTGAGCGCCTTCAGCTTCGCGATCAAACATTTCTTTTGGTCAAAAGCGGCGGCATGCTTTGCCGCTCCGGCTATTTCGACCAGTTGATCGATCAGCGCCTGCGCGAAGCTGCACCGAACGCGCAATTTGGCGCCCTGGCCATCACACCCGGTGAGGCTGCGGCGCGCGTCGCTCTCCGGCTTTTGTCCAGGCAACACGCGGAAGGGCAGCGTCATGGCTGAGCTTGATCAGGTTCTTCGACTCGCCCGCAGCGCCTCCGGCGACGAACTTGCCCCGCTGATCTATCATCCCGATCCCGCGGTGCTGTTGGCGCTCCTTGAGAACCCCGCGTTCGACGATGCAACTCTGTGTCTTCTCCTGGCTCGTAAAGATCTGCCTGCCGAACTTCTAGAAGAAATTGGCTCGCGCAAACCTTTGCTGAAAGCCTATGCTGTCAAACGCGCGCTCCTTTTTCACCCTCGCGCCCCTCGCCTCATCTGTCTGCGGCTTTTGCGCGATCTTTACCTCATGGATCTTGTGCAATTTACCCTCTCGCCCGCAGTTTCGCCGGAGCTCAAGGGTCACGCGGAGGAGCAAATCCTCGCACGCCTGCCGCAACTTCCGCTGGGCCAGAAGATCACCTTGGCGCGGCGCGGCCCCGCCCGTGTAGCCGGAGCGTTGCTCGCCGAAGGCCATTCCCAGGTCCTGCCTGTTGCGCTGGACAATCCCTACCTAACCGAAGCGCAAGTGTTGAAGGTGCTGGCGCGTGAAAAAGTCTCTCTCCCGGTTGTTCAGGCCTTGGCGGCACACCGCAAGTGGTCCCACGCGTACAACGTGCGCCTGGCTCTGGTCCGCAGTCCCTCCGCGCCTCTCGCAACCGTTCTCGCGTTTCTGCCGGAACTCACTGTCAACGATCTCCGCGAACTTGCCGCACCTGGCATTGTTCCCGCCAATTTGCGCAATTACCTACAAGCCGAGGTCCAGCGCCGCATGCGCGCCTCGAAACAGACTTCCTCCAAATCGTTCTAGTGTTGACGCCCCTCACGCCTTTGTAGCGTGGGCCTTGCGAGGGGGGCGGTTTTGAATGTAGCGCGCTGGCTTTTATGCCAGCTGCAATGACACTGGCAAGCTCAACACCCCAGGCGCCCTTATCCTTGCTCCTTCAACCGCAAAATCATGAACGCCCCAAGAAAAAACAATACCGCCGAAAACGAAAACGCCGCCTTCACCGAAACCGCCGCCCACAAGAACCCCACCACCACGCTGGACACAAAATCTCCCACGGCATTCACCGTCGCCAGCGTCCCAAACGCCATTCCGTGCTGCTCCCTCGGTATCAATTCCGCCGCCAGCGAATCCTCCAGCGCCTCTTCGGTTCCCACATACGATCCCGCCAGGAGGAAAATTACGACCAGCAACCACAGGGAACTCGGAGCCGCCATCAAAAAGATCGCCGTCACGCCCGCCAGCGCATAGCCCCCCGCCAGAATTATTTTCCGGCGTGGCACATGGTCGCTGATCCATCCGCTCGCGTACGCCGATCCGGCATAAAACACGTTGTGCAATGTATAAAGGCCGATGGCAATGCTCGCCGCTCGCGCCGTCCCTTGAGCTGGAGTCAGCATTCGTGTGGCATACAGAATCAGCAGCGTATGCGAAAAATCGCCCGATCCGAATATTCCTACACCTAACAAAAATTCGCGAAACGATCCCGGCAATTCCTTCAAGCTGGTCCAGAACAATTGCCGTTTCCGCGTCGTAATCGGCCGTTCCCGCACCAAAAACCAGAAGCTCGCCACGGCAATCATTCCCGGCAACAGCGTCCAAAGGAACACCGTGCGATACGAATGATGCGTCACTCGCAACAGCCACATCGCGGTCAGCGGCCCCGCGATGGCCCCCAGCGTGTCCAGCAGCCGTTCCAGCCCGAATGCCCGGCCGTACGCCGAAGGCGAAACAGCTGCCGCAAGCAGTGCTTTCCTCGTCGGTGAACGCACGCCGCGTCCCAGCCACGCCACCGCGCGCCCGATCAACACATGATACGCATGCGTGGCGAACGCGAACGATGCCGTGGCCAGCACCGTCACCGCGTACCCGAACACCGCCAGCGGTTTGCGGCGCTTTAATCGGTCCGTGTAGTAACCTGCGCTCAGTTTCGCGAAACTCGACAGCCCATCCGCAATTCCTTCGATCGTCCCCAGCCAACCCGGTCCCGAGCCAATCACTGTCAGGAACGCGGGCAACACCGCCGTTGCCGTCTCATGGCTCCAATCGCTGAACAGACTCGTCAACCCCACACCCAGTACGGTGCGGTTCAGCCAACCCTTGCCCTCTTCCACACGTTTATTTTCTTCCGAATTCACAGGCGCCAGTGTACAAGCGTTGGCGTAAATTAAAAATAGATTGAAGGGTTGCTTATCGCCGCGCGGCTCGGTACAAGATGACGCGTACTTTTTCCAGCGTGATCAACCCGCCTTCCACCATCTCATCCAGCCGCGGCAAAATTTGATCGATGCGTTCCTGCGATTCGATCACTTCCAGAATAATTGGCAAGTCTTGCGAAAGCCGCAGCAATTTGTCCGTGTGATACACGCTGGAGCCGCCGTATCCCCCCACCCCGCGCAGCACCGTCACCCCGGAAAACCCTTCCTTGCGCAGCATTTCCACAATTGCCTGATGCAGGAGTCTGCCGTGCCACTTGTCCGACTCGCCGATGTGGATCCGCATCAACGTTCGTTCGCCTTCAAATTTCTGATGTGTCATGGCGCACTCCTGACCGCGTCGAGGTAGGTGGTCAAAGTCTTGGTTCCGACACTTGGCACCGCTAACACCGGGCTTTAGCCCCTGAGGATTCTTATTCCTCTGCCAAGTTCACGAAATTCGTGTCCGCTCCTAGAACCGATTCGCCAAGTGGATTCCCGCCACCGACAGCAAAAGCCCAAAAATCACGCTGGTAGCCACATACGTCGTAGCGCGCAGCCACTCGCCTGACTCCAGCATCTTCGCCGTTTCCCACCCAAAGCTCGAGAACGTTGTGTACCCACCGAAAAATCCCACCGCAATCGCCACACGCCACTCTGCCGGGACGATCATGCGGTTCAATGTAACTTGCCCGATCAGCCCCAGCAGAAAGCAGCCCGTCAAATTGACCAACAGCGTGCCAAACGGAAATGTGCTGCCCATCCTGATCTGCACCAGGCCCTGCAGGCCGTAGCGCGCCAGCGTCCCCACCGCTCCAAACACGGCAATCAGCAATAGTCGCAAGGTTTCTCCTCTTCCTCTTGCCGCGGGCCTCGATAACAAAAAACTCCTGGCGCCGCGCGGCATCCAGGAGTCATCAGTCCCGCTTCTCGCGGGGACGGTGCTGGCGAACTCCATCGCCATCTCATTTTCCAGTTCAGTGTATCCGCCACCTCCCGATGGCACAAGCGTAACGTCGTGCCTGGACGCCATCTCGGCACGGTTTTTCGCGTCGGCACCGGTTCTTTCCAACTTTTACGCTAGCCACGAGGCTGCTCGGTTTATTTCAGCGGAGTCGCCGCAGGGGGCGATGCCGGCACAGCCTTCGGCTGCTGCACCGCAATCTTCTCAAGGTGCCCGATATTCTCGCTCACCACCAGATCCGCACTAATCGTGTCCCCCGGTTTCAGTCCTACGATTTGCTGCCCATCGGCTACTCTGTAATCCATCGTCATCGCCGGCATGAATCCGGGAATGTCTCCGTGCTTCAGCATAATCATGTGCGTTGGAACGTCCACGGAGATCACCTCTCCTGAGACCGGGTAGTGCTTCGCCTCGTCCCTGTGGCATCCCGCGCACAAAAATCCGCACGCCACCAAGACCACCATCACCAATCTCTTCATTTCCGCTCCTCAATAGTGAAAACGCCAGCGAATCTGCGCTGCCATCATTCGTGGGTCCGCGTAGTGCGACCCGCCAAAGGTGTTGCTCGTATCCAGCATATACCGCTGATTCGTAACGTTCGTCGCCACAAACCTCACCGTGAAATTCTCGCCGAAATTCTTTCCCAACGACAGATCCAACGTGTAGTAGCTCGGCAAATGGCTCGGCCCGTCACCATTCAGAAATCCCGAACCGTAATTGATTGTCAGCGCCGCAAAACTGCGCCAAGGCAGATCGCCTTCCATGCCAGCAGAAAACGTGTTCCGCTGGTCGTGGTCTAGATAAAAATTCCCGCTTTCTGGCGGCGTAAAATCTGTCAATCCACCGGTGATCGCTCCCACGCCTTGCGCTTTCTGGTTCGAGTACACCACGTGTGCGCGGTAGTGTTTAAGCAACAGCGGAGAACGCACCGTCGTTTCTAGTCCACTGATTACTGCCCCCTGTATCGTCAGCGGCAAAAAAATGTTCGAGTTCCCCAGCGAATCGTGGTCGAAGAAATTCCTCGCCGAGGTATGGAAATACGTTTCGCTCAGCGCCCATCCTCGTATCGGAATCGTGACGCCGTATTCCTGCTGGATGTCGCGCTCCCCGTACAGCGGCAAAAATCCGCAGCCGTCGCACCCGGTGTTGCCGATCAACGACCCGGAAACGGTATCCAGCGGCGGCGCCTGGTAGTAGTAGGAATACGCCGCGCGCACGATCCACTTCAGCTTGGGGATCTGCATTGCCGCGCCGATCCGGGGGTCCGTCGCATTCTCCGCAATCTGCCCGTCAAAATGCGTGTATCGCAACCCGCCGGTCAGTGTCAGCCACGACGTCGCCTTGAACTGGTCCTCCACAAACAGCGCTTCCAGATTCCCCGTCGGCCGCACGCGCTGGCTGAAGAAATTCCCTGAGCCATCATTGGCGTAAACGGAAAAAAACGAATTGTCCTGCTGCGCGAACGCATAAATTCCCGCCCGCACATTGTTTCGTTTGTTTACCCAGGAAACCGTCGCTTGCCCGCCCTCGTAGTTTGATCCGCGATTGTCCGCCGCGGTTGGTATGTCCGTCGGCCCGCCCTGATACACTGCGCGATTGAAGTGATAGAACGGCGACAGCACGAACAGTAATTCCGGACTGAACGTGTGCACCCACGTCCCGATCACCGCAATATCCTGCTCGCGCTGCCGGTCATTGTAGCCAACCGTCGTTTGCTCCGGATCGTTCGGCACTTGAAAGTAGTCCAGCCGCACGCCGCCATCAAACCGCAACTGATCTTTCTCCGTGGGATTGTAGAGCAGGGAAGTGAACCCGCCGCCGCCCGTCGCCTGGTTATGCGTGTTCACCGGCGTTGGCGGTTCCAGTCCCCAATCCGTATTATTGCCGCTGACGCTCGCGTAGTACGCAAACTTCTCCGTGTGATCCCCAAAACTGAGCCAGTCATCGGTGCCGTTGTAGCTCCCGTAGCTGGCGATCAATTCCGCCTGCCTATCACGCTCGAATCCGTTTTTTGGAGCGACATTGAACACACCATAGATCCGGTCGCCATATTCCGCCGCGTAGCTTCCCGTCTCGGCCTGCAGGTAGGAAATATCCTTCGGGTTGAACTGCGTTCCCACGTTCGACGCGATATTGGTGTTCGGAATGGGCACGCCGTCAATGGCCCAGGTCACCTGGTGCCCGCCGCGCACGTGCAGTTGGTCGTGAACCATGTAGGACCCCGGCACGAATTCCGTGATGATCTTGAAGCTGTTGCTGGCGTCCACTCCCGCATATTTCGAGATTTGATCCTGATCGATGAACACATCTCGGCGCGGCGAGTCCGGATTCAAATCTTCCGGTGACGCTGTCACCGTCACTCTTTCTGCCGTGGAAGCCAGCGCCATCGCGTAGTGCAGCACCGGTGCGCTCCCCGCGACGACCAGCAACGTTTGCGACTGGTACACAAATCCCGGTGCCTGCACCGTCACTGCGTACTGCCCCAACGGCACCGCTTGAAATTCAAACACTCCATCCGCGTTGGTGTCCGCCTCTTGTTTGTACGCGGAATTATTCGCCTGCAGCGCCACGTGTGCGCCGCTCATGGGCCGATGCTGCGGATCGTGCACTACTCCCCGCACCGATCCAAAAACCGTAGCAATCACGCCCCCGGCTAAAACCGCGGCAAACGCCACTAATAGCAAAAATCGTCGCAACATGGATTCTTCCCCATTGATCCGGGGCGAATGGCCCCGTTGTTTGGCCATGTAGCGGCCGCCTTCTGAGGCGGACGCTTTCTCCCAGCCTTGATTCCTGTAGCTCACCACTTCAGGGGAGGCCGTTTGGCGCGTGCTGGCAATCGACCGCCAGCGAAAACGCCCCAACTGTCATTCCGAGCCCCGTTCGCCTTTTGAACGGGGCGAGGAATTTGCTTGAGCCTTTGATGGGAACTGCGAACGGACTACAGGAGAGAGCTTTTAGGGGGAGGGGAAGGAGGTGCAAGCAGTTGCAAGACTTCTTCGTTCTTCAGGGCTACCGTCGAATTCACTGTCTCCGGCGGCGCCGAAATCTCCACCGGTTCCGGCAACACATATACGCTACTACTCACCAGGGATGCGCCTTCCTTATGGCAGCAAGACATGCTGCACGCCACCATCCCGGCGCCGCGCGGGTGCTCGCATTCCATCTCGTTCTTCGTCGCTTGGCTTTTTCCGGACGAGTTGCTCTTTCCATGTCCATGCACGGCGCACATATTTCCTGCGCAGCACGCTGTTCCTCGCGCCACCCAGGCCGACGCCCACAGCGGCGTCCACAACAGTAATACCGCGATCAGGCACACACACGCTCCAACAGTTCTTCCCGGAGCGATGGCAGCGTGGAGCGAACGACTCATAAGGTGAGCTTCGAGAATACCTGAACCGCTTCCCAGTTTCCATACCCCGCCTTGTTCAGACTTGTTCAGAGGTCACGTGTCCCGCGAACCGAATCTCTTCTTGACACCAAACCCTAGGCATAGATAGCATACCCCTAAGATATCTATGCCTAAAAACGATATGCCTTCTGGCGCGCTCATCCTTCTCATCCTCCGGGTCCTCCGTTCCGGCCCTCTTCACGGCTACGCCATTGCACAACGCATCCACTCTCTGTCCTCGGAAGTCTTGCGGGTGGAAGAGGGTTCTCTTTATCCGGCCCTCCAGAAGATTCTACTTAAAGGTTGGGTCACCGCCGAGTGGGGCATCTCCGAAACTAAACGCAAAGTTCGCTTCTATCGCCTCACCGCTGAGGGTTCCCAGCAACTCAAAGTGGAACTCTCTGAATACGATCGTGTGAATGCCGCCATCCAGGCCATTCTGCGCACCGCCTGAAGGAGAAATGCCATGAGTGAATTCTTTCGTCGTCTCCGCTACCTCTGCAACCGCCGCCGCTTCGACCAGGAACTGGCCGACGACATGGAATTCCATCGCGAAATGGCTGCGCGCGAAGGTCGCCAGAATTTCGGCAGCACCTTGCGCCTGCGCGAAGACGCGCGCGAGGCCTGGGGCTGGATGTGGATCGACCGTCTCACGCAGGATTTTCGTTTCGCCATGCGAATGTTGCGCAAATCGCCCGGGTTCAGCATCACCGCAATACTCACTCTGGCCTTGGGCATTGGTGCAAACACCGCCGTCTTTTCCCTGGTCAATTCGTTTCTGCTGCGCCCGCTTCCGTATCCCCACGCCGAACGGCTGGTTAAAGTTTGGGAGCAGCTTCGCGTCCTGGGAATAAACCGCTTCGCCGCGCCCCTGGGAGACTTCATCGACTACCGCAAAGACAATCATGTTTTTGAAGACATGGCCGCCGCCGAGGATGGCCACTTCCTCCTGACCACC
>Ga0126369_10004071_pt1 | contig 10667 bp, 10 predicted proteins | sample PanSoiMetaPlot_1_FD_109646 | JGI IMG/M metagenome (GOLD analysis project Ga0126369, IMG submission 109646) | Tropical forest soil microbial communities from Panama - MetaG Plot_1 | ecosystem: Environmental > Terrestrial > Soil > Tropical forest > Bulk soil | place: Panama | collected 2016-02-17
AGAGCGACCCGACCCTGCTCGGTCGCTGCCTCCTGAACCTCGTCGCGAACGCGGTCCGCTATACACCCGAGGGCGGGGTCGTCGTCGGCTGCCGGCGTCGCGGCGCGCAGGCCGAGATCGTCGTCGCCGACTCCGGCGTCGGCATCGCCGCGGCCGACCAGGCGCGCATCTTCGAGGAGTTCTACCAGGCGGGCAGCCCGCAACGCGACCGGGCGAAGGGGCTCGGGCTCGGACTCGCGATCGTCGACCGCGTGGCGCGGCTGCTCGGCCATGCGATCACCGTGAAGTCGCGGGTCGGGCGCGGCTCGGTATTCGGCGTGCGCGTGCCGATCGTCGCGGCGCGCCCCGGCGAGCCCGCGTCGGCCGCGCCCGAGACGGGCGCGCAGCTCGCGGGCCTGCGGGTGCTGGTCATCGACGACGAGCCCGACGTGCGCGCCGCGCTCGACGGCCTGCTCCAGCGCTGGGGTTGCAGCGTCGAGACGGCGTCAAGCGGCGAAGAAGCGCTCTCCGTCGGCCGCGCGCCGCTCGAGCTCGTGCTCTGCGACCTGCGCCTCGGCGAACGCGAGAGCGGCTTCGAAGTCCTCGACCGGCTCAAGGCCCGCTGGGGCACGAGCTGGCGTGGGATCATCGTCACCGCCGATGCGTCCCCCGAGCGCATCGCGGACGCGCACGCCCGTGGCTATCCCCTGCTTCGCAAGCCGGTGCGGCCCGCGAAGCTGCGAGCGCTCATCGAGCAGCTCCTCCGCGAGCGCGTCCCGGGCTAGGACGGCTTTGCCTCGTCGGCGGCACCCAGGCCGAGCTTGGCTGCGGCGAGCGCCGCCTGGGTGCGCGACGTGACGCCCAGCGCGCGGAACACCGCCGAGATGTGCGCCTTCACCGTGCGCTCGGCGAGATCGAGCTCGCGGCAGATCAGCTTGTTCGACTTCCCCGCCGCGAGGAGCTTCAGCACCTGCGCCTGACGGTCCGTCAGGCCTAGCGTCTTGAGCGACGAGTCTCGCCCCGTCGCCACGCGTGCCGCCCGCGCGCCCGGACCCGCGACCGGTGCCAGCGCCTCGGGCGGCAGGTACTTGCCCCCCGCGAGCACGAGTCGCAATGCACCGAGCAGGACCTCGTTCGGCGATGACTTCGGGATGAAACCCGCCGCGCCGGCGGCGATCGCCGCGAGCACGGTCGGGCGGTCGTCGGCGCTCGACAGCACCACCACCGGCACCTCGGGGTAGCGGCGCCGCCACGCCTTCAACGCGGGGATCCCCGCGAGGCCGGGGAGATTCAGGTCGAGCAGCACGAGATCGAGATCGGGCTCGGCGTCAGCGATCGCGAATCCTCGCTCCGAGTCCTGCGCGCCGAGCGCCACCGCGCCCGGTTCGAGCCGCGTGACCACGCCTTGCACCGCCTCTCGCAGCAGCGGGTGATCGTCGACCACGAGGAGCTTCACTCCGGCCCTCTTAGGCTAGCCCTTTCCACCGGGTCAAGTGTAGCCCACCGGGCATGACCTCCAGGAGGAACAGCGACTTGCAGCCGCATCGCGGCCGGGACGCTGATGCCGCGGACGCCCCGCCGCGCGAGGACACGCCCGTCGGTCCGATGTTCCGCGCGCGCCGTGCGAAGAACAATCCCCTGCGACCGCCGGGCGACGCAGGCCGCCTGCGTGAACCGCCAAGGAGAGTTCGAGATGAAGCTGATCCTCAAGTTCAACCTGGTATTCGTGGCGATCTTTCTGATCGGGCTGGGCGTCGCCGGCTACCTGTCCAATCAGCTGCTGCGGGAAAACGCGCGCGAAGAGACCCTGCAAAACGCGCGGCTGCTGATGGAGACCGCGCTCGCGACGCGCGCGTACACGGCGAGCCAGGTCGGGCCGTTGCTCGAGACGCAGATGAAATACGCCTTCCTGCCGCAGTCGATCCCAGCCTACTCGGCGACCGAGGTCGTGAACGGCCTGCGCAAAAAGTTCGGCGACTACTCCTACAAGGAGGCGGCGCTCAACCCGACCAATCCCCGCGACCGCGCGGTCGACTGGGAGGCGGACGTAGTCAACCGGTTCCGCGGCGGCTACGACCGCGGCGAGATCATTGGCGAGCGCGAGACGCCGACCGGCCGCTCGCTCTACATCGCGCGACCGATCCAGATCAAGGACCCCGCGTGCCTGGTCTGCCACAGCACCGTCGAGGCCGCGCCGAAAACCGTGGTCGACCGCTATGGTCCGGCGAACGGCTTCGGCTGGCAGTTGAACGAGATCATCGGCATGCAGGTGGTCTCGGTGCCGACCGAGGTACCGGAGCAGCGCGCGGCCGTGGCGTATCGGACCTTCATGCTGTCGCTCGCCGGCGTGTTCCTTTTGATCGGCATTGCGCTGAACCTGATGCTGCTCGCAATCGTGATCCGGCCGGTTACCAAACTTTCCAAGCTCGCCGACCAAGTGAGCCTGGGCAACATGGACGTGCCCGACTTCCATGCGCGCGGCAAGGACGAGATCGGCGTGCTGGCCGACTCGTTCAACCGCATGAAGAAGAGCGTAGTGCAAGCGATGAAGATGCTCGAGGAGTAGGCGATCTTGACGTCAGGCAACTGTAAGTAATCCTGGTCCGGAGTGATTCAGAACCGGCGGCGCGCGACCCGAAGCGGAAGCTGAGGCGGCCGCACGAAACCGAGGAAACGGAACGTCTAACGCCCGGCATGGGTCCGCGCTTCGGCACGTCGGGTCCACACCTGGTCAGGCCGCGATCTCGCAACAGATGTCCCGCTGAGCTGTTGGCCAACAGCCACCACGCGTTCGGGCCCCTCCAACGAATCCTCGGCTGATCGGTTGCCAATAAGCGGCTTGCTAGCGTCGCGCGACGTGAAATCGTCTGTCGCCACGCGTGGTTACGCGCGGGCATCCAGCGCAGGTAGGGACTGGCACGGACGTTGCGAACAGACGGTGGCAGGGCGAGGCGGTTCGGGCCGCTTCGGTGGTCCACAAACTCTTTTTTGTCGAGGTAAGCAAGATGTCTGACGTAAAGATTGAAGATCTGCCACCGGTACCGTTCTTCGCGCATTTTCTGGAAGGTCAGTTCTCCAGGGAGCTTACTGCCGAGGAAATGAAGGCGGTGCTCGGCGGGTCCATCGTGACGATGGTCGCCCCTTCCGACCAGGAAGGGATGCCGGTCGGTGAAGTGCCCGACGCCCAGGGGCTGCTCCGGCGCATCCGCGAGCTCGTCGGTCAGATACCCGGCCATTCTTTCCCGGGAAGCCCGCTGACTCAGGTGACTCTCGCGTATCCATCCGACGGCGAAGTCGCACCTCTCTAGTCCGCCGTCCGATGGTTGTCGTCGGGTGCGTGGCGCGGACATCGCGCCGCGCACCCCGTCAGTCGACGTGGGAGATAGCCTCTTGCGGAGGCGCCGCAGAATGTCCGACCAGCAACGACCGGCGGTGATACTGATCATCACCCATAGCAACGACAACGAGAGTATTCCGTTGGTGATGGATGCCGTCGCCTCACAAGGCGGCATTGCATACCGATTCGATACCGACCGCTTTCCGACAACCACCCAACTCCACATCCACTACGGCGGTGAGGAAGAGCGTCTGGTCCTTGCGAGCGAGGACTACGAGCTCGACCTCGGCACCGTGTCCGCGGTGTGGTATCGGCGCGTCGCGATCGGGCAGCGCATCCCGGAGTCGATGGACCCACAGCTGCGACGAGCTGCGATCGATGAATCACGCGCTACCGTGCATGGCATGATCGCCAGCCTCGATGCCTTTCATCTAGATCCCGTCTACCGCCTGCGCCGCGCCGAAAACAAGCAGCTTCAGCTAAAGATCGCGCGCGAGGTCGGGTTGCGCGTTCCACGCACTCTGATTACCAACAACCCGGAAGCCGTGCGCGGGTTCGCGAGCGAATGCCAGCAAGGCATGATCATGAAGACCCTTTCGTCGTTCGCGATCTATGAGCAGGGCGAACAGAAAGTGGTCTTTACCAGTGCCGTCCAAGCGAAGGACCTCGAACGGCTCGCCGATCTGCGCAACTGCCCGGCCACCTTTCAGGAGCGGGTGCCCAAAACGCTGGAACTGAGGGTCACGATCGTGGGAGACCGGGTGTTCTCCGCCGCGATCGATTCCCAGCGATCGGAGAGATCTCGTGTCGATTGGCGCCGTGATGGTTTGGGATTAATCGACGAGTGGGAGCCGTATCAGCTCCCGCCCGAGGTGGAGGAACGCCTTCTGAAGCTGATGTGGCGTTTGAGCCTCAACTACGGCGCGGCAGATTTCATCCTCACCCCTGATGGTCAGCACGTCTTTCTCGAGGTCAATCCCGTCGGCGAGTTCTTTTGGCTCGAGAAAAAGCACCCGGGCTTGCCGCTCTCGAGCGCGATTGCCGAACTGCTCGTTTCCAACCAAGGGACCTGGTAGTGGGCGCACCTCAAGGCGCCCTGAGCCCTTTCTTGTTGACGTGAGTGGTATGCGCCCACGCAAGTAAGCGCTACGTAAGTCAGGCAGCGCGGGGTCGCGTACGGGTGCATCGCTCAGGCGAGCCAGCGAGCACTGCGTGGCTGAAACAAACAAAACAAATAGGCCTCGCAGTGAAATTTTGCTAGTGGACGTCCTCGTTAGACTGCACGGCGATCCGTGTTTGACGCCCATTAGGGTCGGTGCGGATTGCATTCGGAGGTCTCGCGGTGGATCGTATGAAGGATGCGAAAGCCGTCGTCGGCAACCCGAACCATCAAGGTCCGTTCGGTAACACGCTGCTCCACGGTGCGGTGATGAACGGCGACCCCATGGAGGTCGAGCGGCTTCTCTCTGCCGGCGCCAACCCTGATATCGCAAATCGCGACGGCCGAACACCGGCGGACGTAGCCCGGATCCTCGGCCACCAAAGCATCTCCGACCTCCTGCTGAGGTATAGCCCTCCCTCGCGGCCATGAGCGTACCTCGGCCGGACGGAACGATCGAAGTCGATCGCGCGACGCGAAGCGTCGCTGCTGACGAGCGGCTGATGGGGGCTCCCGCGATGCAGGGATCGGGCGAGGTATGTGAATTTGTACACAGGATCGTGTGGTCATCGTTCACGGATTTGCCTTCGCGGAGAGGCCAGAGTGGCGACACGTGAGCACGACCACCGCCCACGGAGAGATTTGACTATTGACCAACCGACTTGAAAGGAACCTGACCATGAAACGCAGTCTCTTCGCCCTGGCCCTGACCGGCCTGCTCGTCACCGCCGCCTTCGCGGAGCCCACTCTCACCGGGGACGACGGCTACAACGCCGTCCACCTCGTTCCCTGGAAGAATGCGCCAGAAGCCACCTCCTACGAGGCGACCACGCCCCGCGCGATGGAAGTTCGTCCGGCGGTCCAGGAAGGCATCTACAACTTCAATCCGTAAGCTGTTGCTCGACGCCACCGGGGCCGCAAGCGCCCCGGTGGCTCGAACTGCGCTGCAGCTCTCGTCCGCTTCGGGACCGAGGCGCCGGGGCACGAAGCTTGCAGATGTCGACACGACCGCTGTGGTCGGTCGAGGTATCTCACCGGAAGGACATTCCTATGGCTAAGCGCATGAAAGTGGCCCTCTTAGCGCTTGCCTTTGCAAGCGCACCTGCGTTTGCTCAGGACCGCGACTCCGGCTTGCCCAATCCACCCAAGCCGGGCAGTCCCGGTACGCAGCAGCAGCCGAGTCCGCGTACAGAGGTCCGCCGCAACTGCGAAAAGCTCACCGCAATGCAGCCGGACAATTGCGTTCGGGACTTTCAGCCGAGAACCGTCAGCGAGCCGAGCCTGCAGGCCCACCTAGGCAGCAGCAATCGTCCGACCGGGACAAGGATGGTCGCGGAGCCGTTATGCGTTGAGTGAGCCTCGGCCCACTCGACAATCGCCGTGCCCGGCGCGGGACAGCGTCGGGACAACGTCACCCGCCGTGTAAATCCTGCAAACGGGCGGAGCTTTCTACACTCACCCGAGCCACAGTTCGTTAACCAACCCGGCTGGGTCCGAGCGCTAGAATCGGCGCGGACCCATGAACGATCGGCGGGTGGGGAAATGACAAGAGTTCTCGCGTTGGTGCTGGCGCTATGCTGGGCATGTCCCCTGCCGGCCCAGACGTTCGGCGCCTTCTTCAACGGCGAGGAACTGTATTCGTACCTGACCTCGGACGACGATTTGCAGCGCATGGGCGCTCGGGGCTACATCGCCGGGGTCGTCGATCTGCACGTCGTGATGGTCGCAAGCTACTCCGCCGCGCGCTTGTTTTGCCGGCCCGGCGGACTCACTCGAGAGCGCACGAGAGAGATCGTAAAAGACTATCTCGAAAGTCACCCCGAATCGCGCCAGCGCTTTGCAGCGGAAGTCGTCGCGCGCGCGTTGGGTGAGGCATACCCTTGCCCGAAATGATCGTTCGGCGCCCTCCGCGGCGCGGCACAGCGATGGAACCGATGCGCTAGACCCACTCGCTCGGCACTTCTCTACCCGCAGCATCGGCCCTCGAGCGATGCTGCGGACGATTGCTCGTTCGCTACCGCTGTTCGAAGCCGGACCCGCCACTTCCGAAGGCGGGCGGCGAGCGGCTCGGATCGATCATCCTGCTGCCCGGGTTGACCCGCCCATCGCGATAGGGCGGGAAGACGCCCATCGTGCTAGGGGTCACTGTGCTGCCGCTGCCGAACGTCGGCGGCGAGCCGAATCCACTGACGGGGGGCGAGCTGAATCCACTAACGGGAGGCGAGCTGAATTCACTGACCGGGGGCGAGCTGAATCCACTAACGGGGGGCGAGCTGAATCCACTGACCGGGGGCGAGCTGGGGCTGGGGCTTACTGTGCTGCCGCTGCCGAAGGTCGGCGGCGCGGGGAATGCGCCGCCGACGGAGGGCGAGCTCGGGTTCGCGGTGCTGCCGCTGCCGAAGGTCGGCGGCGCGGGGAATGCGCCGGCGGCGGAGGGCGAGCTCGGGTTCGCGGTGCTGCCGCTGCCGAAGGTCGGCGGCGCGGGGAATGCGCCGGCGGCGGAGGGCGAGCTCGGATTCGCGGTGCTGCCGCTGCCGAAGGTCGACGGCGCGGGGAATGCGCCAGTGGCAGAGGGCGAGCTGGGGCTCACGGTGCTGCCGCTGCCGAAGGTCGACGGCGGCGCGCCAAATCCGCCGGCGCCGGGGGGCGAGCTCGGACCGAGACTCCCGCCCGGCGTCGAACCCGTCGATCCGCCGGTCTGCGCGATCGCCGCCGATGCCGCCAGCATGGACGCGATCGCCGAAACGAGAATGAGCTTGGGGAGCGATGTCATGTCGTGGTTCCTCAGGAGGAAATGACGCGAGATTGCGCACCGGTTTGCGGCAAGCGGCGTGCCCCGTGCGTCGCGAGAGCGCGGACCGCGGCCCGGCGATCCGGCAATTATTTCCGTCCGCGGTAAGACTTGCCGCTGCCGCCCCGGCAACCAGGGCGACGTTACGAAGGACCGTTAGCGAGACCGAGCGAAAGCTGTGCAGTGACCGCCGGCTCCGACGAGCCGCTGACGGTGCGCATTTCTCCGGCCTCGACGCGACTCGGCGCTACCGCCGCCGACTTGGTCAGATACTCGACGATGGTCTCGGCGCGCCGCGCGGCGAGACGCTGCGCCTCGACCTCCGGCAGCGGCGACGACTCGACCAATCGCTGAGACACCGCCTGGTAGAACTCGCGGTCCGGGCTCGCTTTCCCGAATACCGCGAGCAGGCGACTCACTCGTTGTGGGTCTCGTCCGGTCTTCTTCTTGAACTCTCGCTCGAGCTCCTCCGCTACCTTCGGCCCTTGCGCGCTGAGCAGATCTTCCAGCACCCGCTGGCTCTTGGCGTCGCTGTACGCGATCGGGCCGGGATCCTCGCGCTCCGCGAGCTTCACGCCGAGCGCCTGGGCAACCTGTCGTCTGACTTGCCGTTCGCGCAGCGCTTCGCCGTCGAGTTTCGGATCGTACGGGCCGCGGACCACCAGCTTGACTTGCGGTTTCTCCTTGAGCACCTGCCCGATCTTGTCGAGCTTCTCCTGCTCCGGCGGCAGCAGCCTGGCCCGCCCCGGCTCGAAGTTGATGCTCCCAAGCTCCTCGGAGCCGCTGCCGAGGAGACGGGCGAGGGCATTGAACGGCGCGGAGACGACCTTGACGATGAAACTCGCGAGCGCCTCGCGGATGAGATGCCGGTAGCTGAACTGCGGGTGGTCGACGTTTCCCTTCACCGGCACCGCGACGTTGATCTTGCCCTGGCTGTCGGTGAGGAGCGCGACGGCGAGATCGAGCGGCAGGTCGAGCGCATCCCGCGCCGTCACGCGTTCGCCGAGTGTGAAGTCCTGCATCACGATCTTGTTCTCTCCGGCGAGCTCGCCCTTGGTGATCTTGTAGTGCAGGTCGAGCCAGAGCCGTCCTGCGGCGATCTTCCGCCCGGCGAAGGTCGCCGCGTAAGGGGAGAGCGGCGGCATCTCTACGTTGTCGAACTTGACGCGAACGTCGGTGAACGCGGTGGGATGGAACGGGTTCAGACCGCCCTCGACCCTCGCGGAGCCGGAACCTTCGATGCGACCGTCGAACTTCAGGTCGGCGCGGCTCGCGCGCTCCGTCGAGATCCCCACGACGGTCCCGTTAAATCGCCTGACCCGAGCCGAGAACGGCAACGCCAGGCTGAGATCGGCGAAGTCAACCGTCCCATTGCGGACCCGGACCCGCCCGATGTCTGCGCTAAAGGCATCCCTCGCCGATCCATCGGCGGCTGTCGAACCGTCAGGGCGGCGAGCCACAGGCTTCAGAACCTGGGCGAGATTCACCTCCCGCTTCTGCGAGATCAGCACTTTCGCGCCCGGTTCCTGTACCTGGATCTCCTTGATGACGAGCCGATTAGGTGCAAGGGTGAGCGCCACTTCATCGGCCGACAGCGTCTTCCACGACAGGAAGCGATCCCCGGTCTGGGCTTCATTCACGAGCACGTTCTCGAGGGTCATCATCCCGGTCGCGCTCAAGCGTGGCCCCTTGCCTCCGCCTTGGTAGTTGATTCGCGCCGATGTGGAGGCGTGCCCCGACTTCAAATCGAGCGCCGCGTAATGGGCGATGAGGGGCTGAAACGGCATGAGAGGAAGGCCCGTCGCTTCGACGTGTGCGTCGGCGCTCTTGAGATCTTGGCCGATCGTGCCGTTCCCTTTGATGGTGCCGCCCTCGGCCATGCTCACCGCCACCTCGAAACGCATAGGCGACTCGCCCTGGTTCGTGACGGTTTGCAGGGTGCCGGACGCGATGTCGAGGCCGTAGGCCATCGGCGTCTCGTAGCCGCGATCGACGAGCGCCAACTTGATGCTGTCGAGCTTGACCGTCTCGATCGTGTACTTCCACGGGGGCGCCCCGGAATCGGCCGAGCGCGCATCCGTGGAGGGTGGCGAGCGCGGCGCGAGCGCGAGCAGGTTTGCCCAGTCCACGGTCCGGTCGGCTTCCACGGCAGCCGCGACATGTCCGTTTCGCAACTCAAGCGTGGGCACGACGAGCTCGCGCCGGGCGAGATCGAATCGTCCTTCGCTCGCCGTGATCGTGTCGAGCGATAGGATCGGCTCGCCGCCGCTCTTGCCGACTGCGAGCGCGGAGACCCGCGCGCGGATGTCCTCCAGCCCGAGCGCCGTCTTGCCGTCGTTGTGGGCGAAGCGGTAGCGGGCGGCGAAATCAAGGCTTCCCTTCGGCTCCGAAACGCGCAGCTCGCGTCGCAGGAACGTCCAGGGGGTGGCGAGCTTTAGTCCCTTCACCTCCAGCTCGCCCGCGGATCCGAGCGGGAGCACCGAGACCTCGCCGCTCCAGGCGATCGAACCGCCATCGGGCACTGCCGCTGTGATCGCATACCGACCCTGGCGATCGGGCAGCGTGGTGAGGTCGCGCACCTCAAGATTGATCGGCGCCAAGGTGGTGCTTGCGGGTTCTGGACCCGAGCGATCGCTGAACTTCACCTTCCCCTCGCGCAGCGCGACATGCTGAAAGAGCCAGCGGCGAGGTGCTTGCTTACCCGAAGACACGTCGGCGTAGCGCTTTGACAGGCGGTCGAACAACGGCGCGAAGTTGAGCCGCCCATCCTGCTCGACGGCGACGTCCAGATCGAGACTATCGACTTGCACGTCGGCGAATGTCCACGCTCGCCGGAACAGGCTGGACAATTGGAAGTCGACGAACAACCGGCCGAATGCGGCGATTGGCCGGCCCGGTGGATACTCGAGGCGGAAGTCGCTCGCCTCCAAGCTCAGCCGGAACGGATTGATGCGAACACGCCCAATGCTCGCCTGGCTTTCGAGTTGCTCTGCGGCGTACCTGGGAATGTAACGTTGGACGAGATAAGGCGCCAAAAAGAAGCCCGCCAGCGCATAGATGAGCACGGCTGTGAGCGCGCCCAGGAACACCTTGCTGGTTGCCATGCGCTTGACGTACTTCATGTTTCGCATGCGCTCGCCCATGTGGTGTTAGTGCGTTTGTCCCCGGCCGGAAGTTGAGGATGCAAGTGCCATACCCGGCCAGGGTCGTTACCCCACGACACAACCGACAGCGGGCTCGATTTGAGCGCGAATTGCGCTCCGACACGACTAATAGTTTGTCGAAGTCAGCGAGTATGCCGCGCGCAACTCTCGACGGTCCGCGGACACGTCATGCTACGTTGCTCTCCGCGGGTCGCGGCGACGTTCGAGCGCGCCGCGATCCCAATCGCCGAGGTTGGC